>Ga0209635_10001341_pt1 | contig 18232 bp, 11 predicted proteins | sample DeeMarSWOR230_32_FD_187463 | JGI IMG/M metagenome (GOLD analysis project Ga0209635, IMG submission 187463) | Marine sediment microbial communities from White Oak River estuary, North Carolina - WOR-2-30_32 (SPAdes) (version 2) | ecosystem: Environmental > Aquatic > Marine > Intertidal zone >... | reverse complement strand
GTCAACAATCGGCCCGCGGGCGGCATTTATCAGGAAGGCAGACTTCTTCATCATTTTCAACTGTTTTTCGCCAATCATGTGGCGTGTCTCGTCATTCAACGGGCAGATAATGCACAGGATGTCCGATTCTTTCAACACGGTCTCAAGGTCAACTAGCTGCACTCCGACGTCGGCGACGGCTTCCGGCTTGAGGTACGGGTCATAGGCGATGTGCTTCATCTCAAAGGGCAGGGCCAGTTTGAACATCTCATGGCCGATGTTGCCGACGCCTATCGCTCCCAGTGTCCTCCCCACCAGCCCCCAGCCCTGGTAATGCGATTGCTCAGTCCAGCGCCCTTCGCGGATTAATTTATCTTTGGTGAGAAGACGCATATTCAGAGCGAGGATAAAGGTCATATACACTACCGCCATCGGCCTTCTTACCGCATCCGGTGTGATGAACAGCATGATGCCGGCTTCGGTGACGGCGGGTACGTCCAGCCTTTCGTAGCCCACTCCGCCCCGGTGTATGGAGATGAGCCGCTCATTTCCGGCCAGACTCTGCTTCGTCCACAGCGGCCGGAAAGTGGCAACCATGTCAAAGCTCTCTATCTGGTCCGGCGTTATCTCTTTCTTGAATTCCGATATCATTTCATATTCGACATCGGACATATCGTCGAGCAATTTCAGGCCCGATCCGGGCATCCATAATTTTCCTTCCTCGTCAAAGAAATCCCTGGTCAAGCCGATTCTGGCTTTTCTTCCCAAGATAATTATCCCCCCTTTATGTAAAATACTTCCCTGCTACATTTTCTTGACTAACTGGCTTAAGCCAAGTTCCTGTAACTTTTTGGCACTTGGTCCGGTCGTGGTCAGGTCCCAGTCCATCGCCCTCAGATAATCCTGTATCATGGTATCATCGTCAATGGTTACGTTGGCCAGAGGTCCCTCTTTCAGCGGCGGCTTGCCTACCGCCCTCGGATTCATGAAGTATTGCAGCGGGTTCAGCCCCTCGCGCAGATTGAACAGGTGACGCAGGGTGCCGATGCGTTCGCCGATGTCCAGGCAGCTATCCAGCGTGTATTCCTGGCCGGTAACCGCGGTCAGAAAGTCGGGAATGAATTGTGTTGGATAGGAAACATAGGCAAACAGGCAAATACCAGCAGCATTGACGATGTGAAGCATGTTGGTGGCTTTCTTCTGAATGTCTCCGGTATTGGTAAAATCATATCTATCTTCCCGCGGGTCGGTGAGGAAATCGATGCCCATAAGCCAGGAGCGCCCGCCCTGCGTATGCCGCCCCGGAGTAGCATCCATGCGGTACGTTACCGACAGGGCAGGGATAAGTCGCGGGTCGTGGGCCGGTAGCTCCTGTCCCTGAATATGGACCGCGTACCGTTCCGCCCCTTTGCCGATTTTCTCGGCGGCACGCTTGATGCCATCGGCCAGCAGCGCACCGATTCCCTCTCGCCTGGCAATTTTCTCCATCATGGCCACGATGGCATCGCCATCACCCCAGCGCAGCTCCATGCCAGTATCGTTCTTGGTCAGCAAGCCGCTTTCGTAGCACTCAATGGCGAAGCCAACGGCCACGCCGGCGGAAATGGTATCGATGCCGTAGGCATTGCAGATATCATTGAAGCGGATGATGGACTCTAGGTCGTCATTGAGGCACAGGGTTCCCGCCATGCACAGCGTCTCGTACTCCGGCTTGTGGCATACCTCAGCCCGTCCCGCTTTGGGTTTCATATGTCCGCCACATCTGATGGGACACTGCCAGCAACCGTATTTTCTCTCCTGCTCGGCGATAACCGCATCATCGCTGATGCGCTTGACGCTGGGAAAATCGACCTCGCAGGCACCGGTCCAGTTCTTCACCGGCGAGTCACCGCTCATGCCGCTGCCTTCGGTAGTCCCGGCGGTGCCATACTTGGTTAAGATATCTCCCAGCCCTTTGAGCTGTTTTACCCACGAGCGTCTGAGCTGAAGGGCTTTAGCCTCATCGGCCATGGGCACTTTCTGATTGCCCTTAACGGCGATTGCCTTGAGCTTTTTCGAACCCATGACCGCGCCAACACCCGACCTTCCGGCAGCCCGCCCTTTCTCATTTATTATGGCGGAGATAAGGCTCAGCTGCTCGCCGGCCGGGCCGATGCAGGCCACGCTCGTTTCCTTGCCGTGGGTGCTTTTCAATGCATCCTCTGTCTCCAGACAATCCTTGCCCCAGAGATGGCTGGCCTCTTTCAATTCCGGCTTGCCATTTTCAATGTAGAGATAGACTGGTTTGGCTGATACGCCGCTGAAAAAAACGCCATCAAAGCCGGCGAATTTCAAATGCGGACCGAAATCACCGCCACAGTTGGCATCACCCCAGGTACCGGTGAGAGGTGATTTGCAGACCACCGCAAAGCGACCGCTGGACATTGTTGGGGTGCCGGTCAACGGACCGGTCAGGAGACCCAGCATATTATCGGGGCCGAGCGGGTCGACCCGCGGTTTCATGCGTTCGTAAAGAATCCTGGCGCCGATGCCATAGCCGCCCATGAAATCACGACGAAGCTCTTCCCCGAGTTCCTCCTCATTGCACTTCCCGCTCGCCAAATCCACAAAAAGCAATTTGCCCATGTAACCGTTAGCCATGAGTCTCTCCTTTTCAAATTAGAATTTCTACAAAGAATAATTCTACGGCCGCTTTTTGTCAAATTGTGGCGTTTTTGCTTGAGAGGTTAGAGAGCAAAGGGTATGATATAGGCAGGGGGAAGATAGCGTGGGTATTGAAAAGGTTAAATTATTTTTTGAGCCTAGCAGTGTCGCTCTGGTTGGGGCAACCGATAGGGAGGGCGTGGTAGGCAGGATAGTACTGGATAATCTATTGCTGGCTAAGGATAGACGTAGAGTATATGCGGTAAATCCCAATCGAGAAAAGATTTTCGATCTAAAATGCTATCCTGATCTAAGCTCTTTGCCGGAAACCGTTGACCTGGCCGTTATTGCTACAGATGCCAAAATAGTTCCTGATATTATCGAAGAAAGTGGGAAGACTGGGATTAAGGCTGCCATCATCATTTCCGCCGGTTTTAAGGAGGCGGGAGATGAGGGAAAAGCGCGTGAAAACAGGATAGTTGGCATTGCCAGCGAATATGGAATCAGGATAGTCGGGCCCAATTGTCTGGGCGTCATCAAACCGGCTGCTAATTTAAATGCAACCTTTGCCACCAAGATGTCCAAACCGGGACGCATCGCCTTCTTATCCCAGAGTGGCGCCCTGGGTTCGGCGGTGCTTGATTGGGCTGTCAGTCGAGATATCGGTTTCAGTGCTTTTGTTTCCCTGGGTTCCATGCTCGATGTGGACTTTGGCGACCTGATCGACTATTTCGGCGAAGACCCTGAGACCAGGAGTATCATCATTTACTTAGAATCTCTGGGCAACTCTTTGCAAAATACCAGGAAATTTATAAGCGCAGCACGAGGGTTTGCCAGAACCAAGCCGATAATCGTCATAAAGCCAGGAAAGTTTCAAGAGAGCATCAAGGCAGCCAGATCCCATACCGGAGCTATGGTTGGGGAGGATTTGTATTATCAGGCTGTCTTTGACCGGGCTGGTGCCGTAAGGGTGGAGGAAATTGAAGACCTCTTTAATTGTGCCTCCATATTGAATACTTCTCAACTACCTAAAGAACGGAATTTAGCCATAATAACTAATGCCGGTGGACCGGCAGTACTGGCCACCGATGCTCTGATAAGCCGAGGGGGCAAACTGGCGCAACTCAGCAAGGAGACCCTGGCTACTTTAAATGAGTTCTTACCTCCATACTGGAGTAAATCTAATCCTCTTGATGTCCTCGGAGATGCCGGACCGGAAAGATATGTCAAAACCATTGAGATTGCCCTCCAAGACCCCGGAGTTGATGGCGCCGTAATCATATATACTCCCCAGGGTACAGCAAGTTCGGTTGATATCGCCAGGGCGGTCACCAATTATGCCAAGAAAGCCAAAAAACCCATTTTGACCTCGATGATGGGAAGCGGGGAGGTAGCTGAAGCAAGGCAGTTATTCTATGAGAATAATATCCCCACCTATGAGTTCCCTGAAGAGGCAATCAAGACTTATTTATACATGTATCAATACGCTCGTAATCTGGAAGAGCTCTACGAAACCCCGGAAGATTTGCCACTGGACGCTGGCGCTCCCAAAAACTATCTTAAGATACTCACCCGCAATCAATTGAGGGAGGGTAAGGCGCTTCTGAGTGAAGGGGACTCGAAAAAGCTATTAACGACCTACGGAATCGCGGCGACCACACCACATTTCGCCGCAAATCCTGAGGATGCCGTTTCAGCAGCGTCAAGTATCGGATATCCTGTGGTGATGAAAGTATCCTCTCCTGATATATCGCATAAGTCGGATGTCGGCGGGGTAAAGTTAAATATTGGCTCGGCTGATGAACTGAAAAAGGCATTCGCTGAAATGATGCAAAACGTCAAGGAGAACCAGCCCGATGCCAGAATCGAAGGCGTTACCATCCAGAATATGATTACCAATTACGATTATGAACTTATTATTGGCAGTAAAAAAGACCCGGTTCTTGGTCCGGTGTTGATGTTTGGTGCTGGTGGGACAGAGGCAGAGTTCTTCAAGGATGTGGCAGTGGGTTTACCGCCACTAAATCAGATATTGGCTCGAAGAATGTTGGAACGAACCAGGACTTATAAATTATTATCACAGGGATTTAGGAAAAAACCACCGGTCAACTTGCTGTTACTGGACGAAATACTGGTTAGAGTTTCCAACTTAATTGTTGATTTCCCGGAAATTAAAGAGTTCGATATCAATCCGCTGGTGATATGTGATAACAGGGCCATTGCCCTGGATGCCAGGATAATCCTGGATGAAGAAGTAAAGCCAAAGGAATTAGAGGAACATGCACATCTAATCATATCCCCTTATCCAACCAAGTACGTTCAGCCGTGGCGATGCCAGGATGGGAGACCGGTGCTATTACGACCTATCCGGCCCGAAGATGAACCATTGGAGAGGGAACTCATTGCCGGTCTATCTTCAGAATCATCCAGGTTTAGATTTTTCTACATAATTAAAGAAATAACTCACGAAATGCTGAGTCGATTTTGCAACATTGACTATGACCGGGAGATGGCGATTATTGCTGAATATACCTCGAACGGCAAACAGAGAAACGTTGGCGTTGGCCGGCTAATTATTGAGCCGGGTTGGGAAACCGGGGAATTTGCCCTCGTCGTGGCCGACGATTTTCAGGGAAGTGGGCTGGGTCTCAAACTCCTCGATAATATGATAGGTATTGCCCAGGATAAAGGGCTGAGGAGTATCTATGGAATCGTGCTGAATGATAATTGGAAAATGATTGGCCTAGCGAAAAAGCTTGGTTTTACCTTACAGAGCCTTTCGGATGAGGAAAGCAGAGTAACTCTGGAACTATGACCAGAGCTTACCGTTTGGCTTAGCTCGAATTATAGCTTCTTTGCAGGCGCCGTCCAAAACAGAATCCGGTAACGTTGTTTCTATTTGCCCACGTCTAGCTATCATTTTTCTTGGGATAATTTAGCTATCAACCACTGCTTTAATCTATTGTCCAGTTTACCCGTCCAGGACTCGATCTTACGAATATCACCGCTTATAATAGCAGCTTTATCTTCTTCGGATAACTGATATTCCTTCAACGCCTCTGCGGGGTTTTCCGCCAATTTAGCCAGAAACTCATTATCCTGTGACGCCCGGTCCAATACCGACAGCATCGCCCTCACCGCAGAGACTTTGAATTCTGGAATTTTGGCCACCGGGTCTAACGCTGGATTTGTCAGCGCATTTGCTGGAGACTCCCGCCAGTGAAAGGCCAGGAAAGCTAGGCCGGGAGAGGATTTATCGGTGACACGAACCGGTGCTTCTATTTTCCCGCGCTCGGAGGCTATGGTCACCAGGTCGCCATCGGAGATGCTGAGCTTGAAAGCGTCATCAGGATGTATATCCACCACACCACTGGGATTGAGCTTATCCAGGACCTCAGACCTGCGGCTCATGGTTCCGGTATGCCAGTGCTCCAGAACACGACCGGTAGTCAGAATCAGGGGATACGATTCGGAAACTGATTCTGCCGGAGGCCGGTATTCTACAGCATGAAATTTGCCGAGGCCACGGGTAAATGTGCCCATATGAAGCATGGGGGTACCAGGGTCAAGCTCATCGTAACAGGGCCATTGTAATCCGTACTCTTCCAATCTACGGTGACGAATCCCACCATATATGGGGGTGAGCGAAGCTATCTCTTCCATTATATCTGCCGTGTTTTCGTAACCAAACGGATGTCCCATTTTTTCCGCAAGTTCAGATACAATTTGCCAGTCTGGCTTGGCTTCTCCCGGCGGGTCAACGGCTTTGTTCAGTTTTTGTACTCGTCTCTCGGTATTGGTGTAAGTTCCATCTTTTTCGGCAAAAGCAGCCGCGGGGAGAATAACATCGGCGAGGAATGCGGTCTCGCTGGGGAATATGTCCTGAACCACCAGAAACTCAAGCTGCTGCAACGCCTGTTTTACATGGCTCATGTATGGCTCGCTCATTATCGGGTTCTCACCAATGACATACATGACCTTGATTTTACCCTGATGCGCCGCATCTATCATTTCCGTAACCGTCAGCCCCGGCGTTTCGCTTAAAGTGGTGCCCCAGGCAGACTCAAACTTGAGCCTGTTCTCCTCGACATTCACCCTTTGATATCCGGGATAAACGTTGGGCAGAGCCCCCATGTCGCAGGCGCCCTGAACGTTGTTCTGGCCCCGCAAAGGACTGAAGCCGGTGCCTTCGCGTCCCATGTTGCCCGTGAGCATCAGCAGATTGGCCAGGCTCTTAACATTGTCGGTGCCGGTGGTGTGTTGTGTTATACCCATGCCATAAAGAACAGCCGCCCGGTCAGCTTTGGCGAAGAGATGGGCTGCTCTCACGATATCGGCCTTTGAAACTCCGGTTATTTCCTCTGCCATCTCTGGCGTGTAATGCTCGACGGTTGCCGCCAGTTCATCGAACCCCTCAGTGCGCCCCCGGATGAATTCTTTGTCCTGCAGACCCTCTTCAATGATGACGTGCATTATGGCGTTCAGAAGGGCAACATCCGTGCCGGGCTTATGCCTCAGGTGAACCGTAGCCCGTCTGGCGAGGTCAATATTGCGAGGGTCAGCCACAATCAGCTTAATCTCTCCGGATTCCATCCTCTGACGGATGATTCGCCCGATGATAGGGTGACATTCCGTGGTATTGGAACCGATGACGAAGAGGAGGTCAGCTTTGGCGAAGTCGGCTATTGAGTTGCTCATCGCCCCATCTCCGAAGGCAGCCAGGGCGGCCACCACCGTGGAGGCGTGGCAGAGACGTGCACAGTGGTCTACATTATTGGTGCCCAGGACAGCCCGGGCAAACTTCTGTACCACAAAGTTCTCTTCATTGGTGAATTTGGCTGAACTAAGCACACCGAGGCTATCCGGGCCGTATTTCTCTTTTATGTGAGTGAGTTTGTCGGCCACCAGCTCTAGGGCTTCATCCCAGCTGGCCTCGCGGAACACTTCCTGGAAGTTACCATCAACTTCAATATTCTTGCCGTAACCTTCCTTTCTGAGGAGAGGTCTGGTTAACCGGTTTGGGTGGTTGGTGAAGTCAAAGCCGAATCGCCCTTTGACACAAAGCCCACCCCGATTGACCGGGCTCTCTTCGTCTCCCCTCACGGCGACAATTTCATTGCCGCGAATGCCCAGATAAATGGAGCAACCGACGCCGCAGTAAGGGCATATCGTCTTGACCTCACGCGTTGGCGACACTGTTTGTTTGGGTAAAAGGGAGCCGGTGGGACAGCGGGCGAGACACTCGCCGCAGGACTCGCATAAAGATTCAACAATGGACTTATCCCCCATGGTGCTCACCTTCGCCGCGTAGCCCCGGAAGGCGATGTCAATGGCACCGGCACCGGCTATCTCATGACAGGCACGCACACATTTCCCACAGAGGATGCACTTGTTGGGGTCGCGGATAAAAGCGGGGTGACCGGTGTCAACGGGCAAAATCTGCGTGCTTTTGCGTAATCGGTCGAAGTGCTCCTGCTCAATATTGAGGTAACGGGCTATCTTCTGCAGCTCACACTGCTGGTTTTTGGCACAGGTGAGACAATCGCCGTGATGATTCGCCATAATCAGTTCCATGGCGACGCGCCGTGCCTGATTTACCGCAGGCGTCTCGGTATGCACCACCATCCCGTCTGTCGCGGCGGTGGTACAGGAAGTTGGCAGTCCGCGCATGCCCTCAATCTCAACTAGGCAAAGGCGGCAGGCGCCGTACGGCGTCAGGTCAGGGTCATAGCAAAGCGTGGGGATATATATGTCAGCACCCAGGGCTGCTTCCAGCACGGTGCTTCCCTTAGGCGCCTGGACTTCCTTACCATCAATAGTCAGGGTAATGGTTTCCAGCCCTTTCTGTTCACTGACCGTTGAAACAGTTGAAGTCATTTGCTCGCTCCTTTGTCAGCCAGAATACCGCTGGCTTCTATGCTACCGCTGCTTCCTCTCTGGCCGTCACCACCACGGCCCCAAACTTGGAGGGGCAGACACTGAGACAGGTGCCGCATCTGGTGCATTTGCTCTGGTCTATGACATGCACCTCGCGCTTACCACCCCGAATCGCCTCTGCCGGGCAGGCCCGGGCGCAGATACCGCATCCCTGGCACCTCTCAGGGTCTATCCGGTAAGTCAGCATCGCCTTACAGGATAACGCTGGACAGCGTCTTTCCGAGATATGTGCCTCATATTCATCGCGGAAGTAGCGAATGGTGGTGAGCACCGGATTGGGCGCGGTCCCGCCCAGGGCGCAGAGGGAGCCGTCTTTAACCGCCTGGCCCAGTTCCAGCAGCAGTTCAATGTCTCCATCTTTGCCTCTGCCATTGGTGATATCCTCCAGGATATCCAGCATCTGTTTGGTGCCGAGGCGGCACATTATACACTTGCCACAGGACTCCGCCTGGGTGAAGGTCAGAAAATAGCGGGCCACGTCCACCATGCAGGTACCCTCGTCCATCACTACCATGCCGCCGGAACCCATAATGGCCCCCGCCGCGGTCAGGGACTCATAGTCAACCGGTGTATCAAGCAGGCTGGCCGGAATGCAGCCCCCGGAGGGGCCTCCGGTCTGCACTGCCTTGAAGCTCTTGCCGTCGGCAATGCCTCCGCCGATGCCGTAAATGATTTCGCGGAGGGTGATGCCCATGGGGACCTCAATCAGCCCCGTTCGCTCCACCTTGCCCACCAGGGAAAAGGTCTTGGTGCCCTTGCTTTTCTCCGTGCCATAGCCGGCATACCAGTCGGCACCGCGCTGGAGTATGGCTGAAACATTGCCCCAGGTCTCCACGTTGTTTATATTGGTGGGTTTGCCCCACAGGCCTGATTGAGCAGGAAAGGGAGGGCGGGGCCTGGGCATGCCACGGTTGCCTTCGATGGAGGCTATCATAGCAGTCTCCTCGCCGCAGACAAAGGCGCCGGCACCTTCTTTAATCTTGATATCGAAGTTGAATCCGGAGCCCATGATTCTCTCGCCCAGCAGCCCGCACTCGCGCATCTGCTGCAGCGCGGTCTTGAGCCGTTGAATGGCTAAGGGATACTCTGCTCTTATATAGATGTAGCCATCGGCGGCACCGATGGCATAGGCACCAATGAGGAATCCTTCCAGGACGGCATGAGGGTCACCTTCCAGCAAAGCCCGATCCATGAAAGCTCCGGGGTCTCCTTCATCGGCATTACAGATGATGTACTTGGTTTTCCCGGGGGCGTCGTGACAGAACTGCCACTTGAGGCCGGTGGGGAAGCCGGCCCCTCCCCGCCCACGCAAGCCAGATTTCTTGACCTCATCAATCACTTCCTGGGGCTTCATCTTGAGCGCCCGGCTCAAACCATCGTAACCGCCGTTGGCGATGTAATGGTGGATATCGGCCGGGTCTATATTGCCACAGTTGCGTAAGGCGATGCGAACCTGAGGCTTCAGCACCGGCAGGTCAAATAGCTTGGGGATACCTTCCAGAGCAATCTCGCTACGGGCGCCGAGCGCCAAGTCAGAGCGGGGTTTATCCCCGACCAGATGGTCCTTTACAATCTCCGGGATTAGTTCCGGCTGCAGGTTGCCATAGAATACGCCGGCTTTGCCCGGCTTGACAATCTCTATCAAAGGTTCCGCATAGCAGAGGCCAATACAGCCGACCTTTATTATTTCTGCCTGTATCCCGGCCTTTTCCAGTTCTTGCTCGAGAGTCTCAAGGATATCACCCGCCCCGGCGGCGATACCACAGGTGCCCATTCCGATTAGAATTCGGGGTCTGGAGCTATTTTGTGCGGCTTCCCATTGTGTTACAGCCTGCCTTTTTACATCTTTAAATTGCATTACTTTTCCTTTTTATTGGCAAGTATCTTTTGCGCTTTTTCGGTGGTCATTCTGCCGTATACCCGGTCATTAACGACCACGACCGGAGCCAAGGCACAGGACCCGAAGCAGGCAACAGTCTCCAGCGTGTATTCCAGGTCAGATGTGGTTTCCCCGGCTTTGATACCCAATTCCCTCTCCAGTGTTTCCAGAATCTGTGACGCCCCGCGCACATAACACCCTGTGCCCCGGCAGACTCTGATCATGTTCCGTCCCGTAGGAACGAGCTTGAATTGCGCATAAAATGTGGCAACGCCAAAGACCGTGCTTTCTGGCAAATCTATATAGCGGGCTATCCGCTTTAATCCAGCCTCAGGCAAATAGCCAAGCCTCTGCTGAACCTCCTGTAATATTGGTATCAGCTCAGACCTCTCCCCTCTATATAATTCCAGAATCTCATTTATCTGACTTGATAAAATCTCATCTCGTTCCCGGATGATTTCCGGCGCCTTGGTCGGTTGGGAAATTCCCATATGACACCTCGCTTCGATTACCATTTCTCCTGTTGCAGCCGACATCAGAGCCACGTAGCATGCTCTTTATCCAGCTTTCCCAGCCAGCTCTCTATTTTCTTAATGTCGCCGCTGGCCAGAGCTGCCATTTCCTCTTGTTTTAGCGTGTAATACCTGGCCGGCGCCTCTTCAGGGTTCTTAGCGAGCTCGGCTAGAAACTCGCTGTCCTCGACAGATGGCATGGCAGTTAACCCTGTTGGGTTTCTAACTCATAAGTAGTTGGATTATCCATCGTCAATGGTTGTGGGAAATTGGTTTGTAATTGCTCTACATGTGTGCTAGACATACATCCTGGAAGAAGCTCGGCAAGATTTGCAGGTGTCGAAACTCTCCATCTATTCTCATTTTATCTTATTGTTTATCTATTTTCTACTTTGAATTACACTATTGTCAATAGTCATGGCATGACAATTTAATCGTATCCCGCTTTGTGGCAGAATGTTCAAGGATAGTACCGAAAGAACTCGCAGGTTAGTAAAAGATTAGCAAATTTGATTAGAAGTCAGATTTTGGGGTAAAATCTGAAGCTGGGAGAGGTGTCCGAGTGGTTCATGGTGCCGCTCTCGAAAAGCGGTCTCCGCGCAAGCGGAGCGTGGGTTCGAATCCCACCCTCTCCGTTTTACTAATAATAATTGAGTTGACAGTTTTGAAAACTTGTTTGCGGAGAGGTGCTGGAGTGGCCTATCAGGCACGCCTGGAGAGCGTGTGTAGCCTTTGGCTACCGTGGGTTCGAATCCCACCCTCTCCGCCATCAATTTTCCTTTAGGTAGCGTCTCATTGACGTTTTACCTAGGCCAGCACTGGTCATCATCCGATTGTTTACGTTATACCGCTATGCTAGAATTGCCTTGAAGATGGCAGATAAAGACATCAAATACTGGGTGGGCTTCAGCCTCATACCGGGCATTGGACGGGTCCGTTTCAGCCAGCTGGAGAACTACTTCGGCAGTATGGAAAAAGCCTGGCGGGCAACACCAGGCGAGCTGAAAAAAGCCGGCCTCGACCGCAACACCGTGCAGGCGATTGCTACCTGGCAGCCTAAGATTTCCTTGGACGATGAGATGAAAAAACTGGCCCGCTACGGTGTGCAGTTTTTTACGTACAAGGACAAAACGTATCCGGCTCGATTGAAGGAGATTTATGACTATCCGCCGTTGCTATACGTCAGGGGTGAACTGCTGCCGCAGGACGAATGGTGTTTGGCGGTAGTTGGCACCCGACGAGCGACGGTTTACGGAAGGCAGGTAACGGAGGAAATCGTGGCTGACCTAGCACAGAGCCGGATTACCGTGGTCAGCGGACTGGCCAGAGGCATTGACGCGGTAGCACATCAGGCAGCGCTGGAAACGGGCGGCCGGAGCCTTGCCATTTTTGCCTGCGGGCTTGATATCGTCTATCCCAGCGAGAATGCGGATCTGGCCCGGCGGATCATGCAGCAGGGCGCTCTGGTTAGCGAGTACCCTCTGGGCACAAGGCCGAGGGCGGACAATTTCCCACGCCGCAACCGGATCATGAGTGGACTGAGCATGGGCGTGCTTGTCGTTGAGGCGGATGAAACCAGCGGTGCCATGATTACAGCTCAGCTCGCCCTGGAACAGAACCGCGAGGTCTTTGCCGTTCCTGGCAGCATCCTTTCCCCAGCCAGTCGGGGCACCAACCATCTGATCCAGGAAGGTGCCAAGCTCGTGCGCGATTATACCGATATCCTAGAAGAACTTAACCTGATGACCATAGCGAGGCAGATGGAGATGAAAGAGGTGCTGCCCGCTTCTGATACGGAATCCCTGCTTTTGAAACATCTGGGTGCCGAGCCCACTCACATCGATGAGGTGTGCCGCAGCAGCGGGCTGCCCGTGGCCACCGTCAGCAGCACCCTGGCAATGATGGAGCTGAAAGGACTGGTCAAGCAGATGGGGCCGATGAGCTATGTACTGGCCAGAGAAGTCAGAGAGGAATACCGGGTGAAGGTAGATTAGTAGCATGGCGAGAAACCTTGTGATCGTTGAGTCGCCGGCGAAGGCCAGGACGCTGCTCAAAATACTAGGCAGCAACTACAGCCTGAAGGCATCGCTGGGCCATATAAGGGATTTGCCCAGAAGCGAACTCGGTGTGGACGTGGAAAACGGCTTTGTCCCAAGGTATGTAGTGCCGAAGGCGAAAAGCAAGATTGTTAACGAGCTGAAACGGGCGGTGAAAAGCGCATCAACTGTCTATCTGGCCACCGACCCTGACCGCGAAGGGGAAGCTATTGCCTGGCACCTGGCGGAAGTGACCAAGACCGACCGCAAGCCGTACCGCCGCGTCGTTTTTCACGAGATAACCAGTGAGGCGGTCAAGCAGGCGTTCCAGCACCCCCGTTCCATTGACATGCAGCTGGTCAACGCCCAGCAGGCGAGGCGTATCCTGGACCGGCTGGTCGGCTATAAACTCAGTCCCCTGCTCTGGAAGAAGGTAAGGCGCGGCCTTTCCGCTGGCAGGGTTCAGTCGGCCGCGGTGAAAATCGTCGTGGACCGCGAGCGTGAAATACAGGCCTTTGTGCCGGTGGAATACTGGAACATTGAGGCTGAACTGACGAAGAGGGAGGACAAGGCCTCATTCCGGGCCGTGCTCATCGGCCTCATGGACGGCGCTAGGATGGACATTCCCAATGAACAGGAAGCGAGCCGGCTCAAGCAGGAGTTGGAGAAGGCGAGCTACCGTGTCTATCAGGTCGGCACGAAGAAAGCAAGCCGTCAGCCAGCGCCCCCTTTCATTACCAGCACGCTGCAGCAGGAGGCTTGGCGCAAGCTGCGCTTTACCGCCAAGCAGACGATGGCCATTGCCCAGCAGCTCTATGAAGGCCTGCCCGTTGGGGGTGAGGGGAGTGTGGGGCTCATTACCTATATGAGAACTGATTCCACCCGTGTCGCCTGGCCGGCCATTGCCGAGGCCAGAGACTACATCGGAAAGAAATACGGCGCCAAGTATCTGCCGCCTCGCGCCCGTGTCTTCAGGGGAACAGTCAGGGGGGCACAGGAAGCGCATGAGGCCATCCGCCCCACCCGCATTCCCCGGGAACCGGCGCTGATAAAGAAGTACCTGACAGCGAGCCAGTACCGGCTCTATGACCTTATCTGGAAGCGCATGGTAGCCAGCCAGATGGCTGCCGCTGTCTATGATAATACCACCGTGGATATTGAGGCCAAGTGTCGGGAAAATGATTACCTGCTGAGGGCTACCAGTTCGATAAACGTGTTCCCTGGGTTTGTCATTCTTTACCTTGAGAGCAAAGATGAGGCGGATGAAGAGGAGAAGAAAGGTGCCTTACCTCCGTTAAAGAAAAATGAGGCGCTGAAACTTCTGGAAATATATATGGAGCAACGCTTTACCCAGCCGCCACCCCGCTTCACCGAAGCCACGCTGGTCAAAATGCTGGAGCAGTGGGGCATCGGCCGTCCCAGCACTTACGCGCCCATCCTTTCCACCATTCAGGACCGCGACTATGTGACCAAAGTCAGGGGCTATTTCCAGCCCACCGAGCTCGGCGTTCTGGTGAACGACTTGCTGAACGAGCACTTTGGCGACATCGTGGATATTCAGTTTACCGCTGGTATGGAAGATGAACTCGATAATATCGTGAAGAAGAACCGCAACTGGGCGAGCGTTGTCCAGGATTTCTACGCGCCTTTTGACAAGGACCTGGCCAATGCTTTCGAGCGGGTGGAGAGGGTGAAGATGCCCGTTGAGCTGACCGATGAGCTCTGCCCGCAATGCGGCAAACCTCTGGCGATAAAGCTGGGAAGATACGGAAAATTTCTTGCCTGCAGCGGCTACCCGGAGTGCAAGTATACCCAGTCATACCAGGTCAAGACGGGAGTGAAATGCCCTGAATGTGGTCACGAGCTGGTGGAACGGATGAGCAAGAAAAAACGCATCTTTTATGGTTGCAGTAGTTACCCGGAATGCCAGTTCGCCACTTTTTATAGGCCCCTCCCCGACCCCTGCCCCAAATGCGGCGGGCTGCTGACCCAGTACATGGGCCGGTATGCCAGATGTACCAAATGCAAATATAGAGGGAAGCTGGAAGGTGAGCAGTAACACGCAGGAAGCCTTAGATAGATATGTGGACTATCTGGAAGCGGAGCGCGGCCTTTCCCCCTATACGGTGCGCAATTACACCATGGATCTCATCGGCAACTATGCCCGCGGTTCTGAGAAGGGCTTCTTCCAGTTCTTAGAAATGAAGCAGGTTAACTCGCTCGATGAAGTGGACAAGCAGGTCCTGCGCGACTATATGTCTTGGCTTATGGCGCAGGGCGTGGTCAAGCGCAGTATCGCCCGCAAGCTGTCGGCCATCCGCTCCTTCTACCGCTATCTGGTGCGGGAGGGTAAAGTATCGACAAATCCGTTGGAAAAGGCTTCCTCCCCGAAGCTGGACCGCCGTCTTCCCTCTTTCCTCACCATTGAGGAAACGGTGCGGCTTCTGGAAGCGCCCGACCGGTCAACTCCTCAGGGGTTGCGCGACCGTGCCCTGCTGGAACTGCTCTATGCCGCCGGCCTGCGCGTCAGCGAACTGGAGAGCCTCAACTTCGAGCAGTTGAACATGGAGACAAATGAAATCCGCGTCTGGGGCAAGGGTTCAAAAGAGAGGGTGGTGCTCATCGGTGAGCCGGCCGCCCGTGCTCTGGATAGCTACCTGGCTCAGGGCCGCCCTGCCCTGCTGGGCAAGAAGAAGACGAACGCCGTTTTCCTGAATCAGTATGGCGGGAGGCTGCCAGCGCGGAGAATACAGAAAATCCTGGACAAATGCGCGCGGAAAGCCGGTATTGCCAAGAGAGTTCATCCCCACATCCTCCGGCATACCTTCGCCACCCATCTTCTCGATGGCGGGGCCGATTTAAGGGTGGTTCAGGAGCTTCTCGGCCATGCCCAGCTGGCCACCACTCAGGTGTATACCCACGTCAGCCAGAGCCAGGCGCGGAAGATATATCAAGCCGCCCACCCGATGGCCAGAAAGGAAGATAGCAAGGTTGAAAGCGAATAACCGGCTGCAGAGATTGCGGCAGAGATTGGCCGAACTTGAGCTCGATGCCATCTTTGTCTCCCAGTCGGAGAATCGCCGCTACCTTTCCGGCTTCGACGGCTCGGCCGGATACCTGCTCATCACGGGAAAAGATGCCATCATCGCCACCGACTTTCGCTACGTAGAGCAGGTCAAACAGCAGTCGCCGGACTACCGGCTATTCCAGATTTTCGGTGATATGGTTGACTGGTTTCCGGAGCTGCTTGCAGGGCTGTGGGGTGGGAAACTGGGTTTTGAGTCCCGGCATATGTCCCTTGCCATGTACCGCCAGATGGGCGATATAATGAAGAAACTGGAGTCCCCTCCCAAGCTTGTCCCTCTGGAAGGGCTGGTGGAATCATTGCGGGCGATTAAGGACGCGGAAGAGATAGAGCTTATGACTCAAGCCGCGGACATCAGCGACCGGGCTTTTCAGCATATCGAGGAAGTTATAAAAGCTGGCATGAATGAAAAAGAGGTGGCCTGGCAGGTTGAGAGATATATGCGCGAGCATGGCAGTCAGGCGGTGCCGTTTGATGTCATCGTTGCCTCTGGTCCCAACGCCGCTATGCCCCATGCCAGACCCTCGGAAAAGGTTATTCAGGAGGGAGAGCCGGTGCTGATGGATATCGGCGCCAGAATAAATGGCTACTCCAGCGACCTTACCCGCACCATCTGCCTTGGCCAGCCTGATGATGAGTTCAAAAAAATATATGATACGGTGCTTGGCGCGCAGTTGACAGCACTGGAGCTGGTAAAGGAAGGCATGACCGGAGAGCAGGCAGACAGCCTGGCGAGGACGGTTATCTCCGAGGCCGGCTACGCTGATGCCTTCGGCCATGCGCTGGGTCATGGTGTCGGCCTGGCGGCCCACGAAGCACCGCGTCTTGGGCCAGGCTCAGTCGAAAAGCTGGTTTCCGGCATGGCCTTTACCATCGAGCCCGGCATTTATCTCCCCGACTGGGGCGGAGTCAGGATAGAGGACCTGGTGGCTCTGGAAAGCGGGAAATTGAGAGTACTATCAAAAGCGAGGAAAGTTTACCATGATCAGCGGCAGTGACTTGAGAAAAGGGATTATCATTGAGCTTGACGGCACGCTTTATCAGGTGGTGGACTACCAGCACGTTAAGATGAAACGGACGGCGCTGGCCCGCGTCAAGCTGCGCGACCTGAGTGCTGGCCATACCATCGAGCGCAGCTTCCAGTCCGATGATAAACTGGTGCGGGCACGTCTTGATTCCCGACCGATGCAATACCTTTATAATGACGGAGGCCTGTACCACTTTATGGATGTGGAAAGTTTTGAGCAAATTGGTATCAACCGCGATAGGCTGGGTGATGCTTTGAATTACTTAAAAGAGGGTTTTACCGTAGAGGTATCCAGCTACAAAGGGGAGATTGTTGATATCGAGTTGCCGGTAGCTGTCGAACTTGAGGTTACGGATACCGAGCCTGGATTCAAAGGCGATACCGCCACAGGTGGCAGCAAGCCGGCAACCCTGGAAACGGGTCTGACCATTCAGGTTCCTCTCTTCGTCAATGAGGGCGATACCATCAAAGTCGATACCCGCACCGGCGAATACCTGGAAAGGAGCAGTTGAGTCAGGTGCTGAAAGCAGACCTTCATATCCACACCGAGTATTCGATGGACTGTAGCATGCCTCTGGCTACCATTATAGAACGTTGCCGGACGCTGGGGATTACCTGCGTGGCCATTGCCGACCATGGCACCGTTGACGGAGCGCTGGAGATGCAGCGCCTTGCCCCATTTACCGTGATTATCGCCGAGGAAATATTGACCCCGCATGGTGAGATAATGGGCATGTTTCTCAAGGAGACTGTTCCCAGTGGCCTCTCCGTGGAGCAGACGATTGCTCAAATCAGGGCCCAGGGCGGCATCGTCTGTATTCCGCATGCTTTTGATATCTTCCGCCCGTCGGCTCTGGACGAAAAGATTATGGATGAAATCACCCAGGAAATCGAGGTCGTTGAGGTCTTCAATGCCAGGAGCCTGCTTCAGCGCAGCTCCGAAAAGGCGCTGGCTTTTGCCGGTAAATACGGCATTGCCCGGAGTGCCGGCAGCGATGCCCATACCCCGGGCGAGATAGGCAACGCTTACGTGGAGATGCCGGAGTTTGAAGGTCGCGACGATTTCCTGCAGGCGCTGACCAGAGGTAAAATCGTCGGGCACCGGACCAATCCACTGACCCACTTCGCCAGTGC
>Ga0209635_10001340_pt1 | contig 18234 bp, 15 predicted proteins | sample DeeMarSWOR230_32_FD_187463 | JGI IMG/M metagenome (GOLD analysis project Ga0209635, IMG submission 187463) | Marine sediment microbial communities from White Oak River estuary, North Carolina - WOR-2-30_32 (SPAdes) (version 2) | ecosystem: Environmental > Aquatic > Marine > Intertidal zone >... | reverse complement strand
AAGGATAACCGCCATCACCACCGCCAGAATGATCATCAGCCAGATCCCAGGCGCCATCAAGAGCCAGGAGGGCCTAGGATGCCTGGCCATGAGTTCGTTGACCCAGGTCAGAGGAGCATCGATCTTCTGATTTCCGGCAATCCACTTGGCAATGCCTCGGGCAATGCCCAGCATCCCCAGAGTGACGATGAAGGGAACCAGCCTCAGGGAAGTGATGAGGCTGCCGTTGACAAATCCCACCAAGCCCCCGGTCAATATCCCGCAGAGCACGGCCAGGAAGGGCGGAACACCGGCATTTATAGCAAAAGCCACGATGACACTGGACAGGGCAATGTTCGAGGCAGCGGACAGGTCGATGCCTCCGCTGATGATGATCAGGGTCATCCCCAGGGCTCCCAGGGCAACGATCACCGATTGAGTGGCAACGCTCTTGAAGTTCTCGACTCGAAGGAACCGATCCTGAACCTCTGGCATCAAAGAAAATATGACCAGGACCAGCAGAAGCCCAAAGAAAGGAGCCAGCCAGCTGATGATATGCTGAAGGCGGGTCTTTCCCTTGGTCAGCGTGAACTGGACATTCTCCTTTTTCATCTTTTCAACCTGCCTTTCCGGTGGTGGCTGCGGCCATCATGCTCTGGGTATTCCACTCGGAATAGGCCCGGATATCGACCAGCCGCCCACGGTAGAACACGGCAATCCTGTCACAGATACCCAGAAGTTCGGGAAAATAAGAACTGACGAAGAGTATCGCTTTATCCAGGGAAGCCAGCTGGCCTATCCACTCGTAAATCTGGGATTTGCTGACCACATCTATCCCCCGGGTCGGTTCGTCCAGGAGCAGGACGTCGGCATCCTGGTGTAGAAGCCGGGCCAGAGCCACTTTCTGCTGGTTCCCTCCGGACAGGCTCAGAGCCGGCTGATCAGGGTTCTGAGCCTTGATCGCCATCTTCTGGATCCACCCCGAAACAGCCTCTCTCCTTTTTTTCAAGTTGATAAAGCCAAAATGACTGTAGGGATAGAAATAGCTGAGAGTCAGATTATCAGCCAGAGAGCGCGATAAAGCCAGCCCTTCCCCCTGCCTGTCCTCGCTCAAATATCCCATACCCTGCCGGATCCTCTGCCAGGGAGAACCTGTTGAGGTGGTGACATAGGCCACCTTGACCGAACCGCTTTCTACGGCGTCCAACCCGAATATGGTCCTCATCAGCTCCGTCCTGCCTGCACCTATCAGGCCGGCAATCCCCAGGATCTCTCCGCGGTGCAGGCCGAGTCTCACCTCTTCCTGCATCTTTTTTCCCTTGAGTTTATCCAGAGAGACAAAAACCTCACCCCGTTCATGGGCGACACGCGGAAACATTTCATCGACTTTCTGCCCGACCATCATCTGGATAAGCTCCTCAAGAGAAACATCCTTCATTTCTCCTGAGCTGACTTTCTTCCCGTCCCGCAGCACCGTGTAGGTATCGGCAACCTCCTGGACCTCTTCCAGAAAATGGCTGATATAAATAATGCTCACTCCCTGAGCCTTGAGTTTTTTTATGATCTCGAAGAGAAGCTCGCTGTCCTCCTGGGAAAGGGAGCTTGTCGGCTCATCCATGATCAGAACCGTGGCTTTCCCCAGAAGAGCCCGGGCTATCTCCACAACCTGCCTGGCACTGATGCTCAGCTTTCTCACCGGAATATCCAGGGATATCTCCGGATGATGGATCGAATCCAGAACCTGCCGGACCCTTTCTTTCATTTCTTTCCGCCGGACAAAGCCCCAGGAATGGAACTCTCTACCGAGCATGATGTTCTCTTCCACGGTGAGATGAGGAGCGAGGTTGAGTTCCTGATAGATCATGGCTACGCCTCTCCTCCTTCCCTCCAAGGGGCTGGAGGGGGAATACCTAAGTTCTTCCAGGAGCATACTTCCTTCATCCGGCTTGAGCGCCCCGCTCAAAATCTTGACCAGGGTGCTCTTGCCCGCCCCATTCTCTCCGATCAAAGCGTGCACTTCTCCCTTCTGGAGCACTAGATCGACACCATCCACAGCGCACGTCGCCCCAAAATTCTTGGTGATTCCTTTCATCTCCAGGACGACAGGCAAAGACTGATTCTGAGGCATTAATCCAGATACCGGGAGAAATCCGGCCAGAGCAAGGCCTTTATCTCCGGTCTATCCATGTTTTCTCGTGTGGCCAGATAAACTCCTGTGTCCACCCGGCTTTCGATCTTCTCTCCTTTCAAATGACTGATCATCTGCTTAACCCCCAGGTATCCCATTTTCATCGGATTCTGGAGGACAAGACCGTGGAGGTGGCCCTCCCTCAGGGCCTGAACCAGCTTTGGGCTGCTGTCAAAACCGACGAACTTGACCTTTCCGGCCAGCCCGGACTCTTGGAGAGCCCGGAGGGTTCCAAAGGTGCTCGATTCATTGGGGCAGAAGATGCCTTCGACTTCCGGAAAACGCCCGAGGAGGTTTTCGGCAAGCTGGTAGGCTGTTTCGGTGGTGGCGCCGGCGTACTGGTCATGGACGAGCAGGGAAATTTTCGGGAAATCGGAAGTGATGGTGTCCAGAAAACCGCTCTCCCGTTTGGTCGTGCTGGCCGAGCCTTCCTGATAGCGGATAAGGAAGATATTCCCCTCGCCTCCGACCAGCTCTCCCAATCTCTGGGCAGCCAGGACTCCTCCCTTATAATTGTCTGTGGCGACAAAGCTGACGTAATCCTCTCCCTGGAGCCCGGAATCAATGATCACCACCGGAATTCCTTCTCTGACTGCGTCCTGAACAGGCCGGCAGAGAGCACGGTCATCCAGAGGGGCAAGCACAATGCCGTCGACTCCCCGGTTGATGAAGTCCTCGACAACGATGATCTGCTGAGCCCGGTCATCTTCTTTCTGCGGGCCTTTCCAGATGACCTCCACCCCGAGATCTCTGGATGCCTGGACAGCGCCGGCATGAATGGCCTTCCAGAATTCATGGGTGGTTCCTTTGGGGATGACCGCTATTTCCAGTTCCCCTGGGACCTCCGTTGGAGAGCTTTGTTCAGCCTTCTTCCCGCAGCAGACGAATAGAGCGCAGATCAGCGCAGTTAAACACAATATCTTTATTGCTCGAACCTTCACCTTCTCCACTCTCATCATCAGAGATTAAAGCAGACCAGTTTTGGTTCTGTCATCTCCAGAAGGGCAAACTTGATCCCCTCTCGACCGAGACCGCTCCATTTTACACCGCCAAAGGGCATCATGTCGATGCGGTAATCCGTAGAGTCGTTGACCATCACTCCGCCAACGTCCAGCTCCCTGATGGCTTTGAAGGCGTTCTCCAGAGAACGGGTAAAAATGGCTCCGTGAAGCCCGTATTTCACGCTGTTGGCCAGCTCCAGCGCCTCATCCAGCGAAGAGACCTTGTAAAGGTTGACCACCGGACCGAAGACCTCTTCACAATTCAGCTTGGCGCTGTCCGGCATGTCCTTGAAGACTGTCGGCTCAAAAAGAGTCCCTTTTCTCTTCCCTCCTGTCAGAAGCTCGGCTCCCGAGGCAACGGCTTCCTTGACCCAGTCTTCGACCCTTGCGGCTTCTTCCTCGGTGATCATGGGTCCCATGTCTGTGTCTTCATCCAGCTGAAAGCCGACTTTCATTTTTTGGGTGTGTTCCACGAACATCTTCTCGAATTCGTCATACACGGCCTGGTGGATGTAAATCCGCTGGACGCCTATGCAGTTCTGGCCGACAGCCCAGAAGGCACCGGAAACGGAAAGTTCCGCGGCCTGGGGAAGGTCGGCATCATCCATGACGATCACTGGCGAGTTCGAACCCAGTTCCATACCGATTTTCTTCAATCCGGCCTTCTTGGTTATATCCAGGCCGGCCTCAGTGCCGCCGGTGAAGGATATCATCCTTGCCCGGGGGTCGGTTACCAGGGCATCACCGATCTTGGAAGCGCGGCCGGTGACGATATTCAAGATCTTCCAGAAAAGCCCGGCCTCGATCAGAGCCTCTCCCAGTTTTAATGCGGAGAGGGGAGTGACAGTGGCCGGCTTGAGGACCACAGAGTTTCCTCCAGCGATGGCTGGCCCCACTTTATGGGCCACAAGGTTCAAGGGGTCGTTGAAAGGAGTTATGGCCACGATGATCCCGATGGGAAACCGGTAGTAGTAGCCTACTCTATTCTCCGAGCCCTGACGGCTGTCAAAGGGAATGGTCTCCCCCACAACTCTCCGCGCTTCCTCGGCAGAAATGGTGATGGTATCGATGCAGCGGCTGACCTCTTTTCTAGCCTCCTTGATGGTCTTGCTCCCTTCGCTGGCTATGGTCCTGGCAAAGTCCTCCTCGCGGCTTCTGATGATCTCAGCGGCCTTGTAGAGGATGGATATGCGCTGATGGACAGGAAGGCTGCGGTTGATCTTATAGCCTTCCTCGGCAGCTTGAAAGGCAGCCTCCACATCCGCTACGTCTCCAGAAGGAACGGTGTCGATGATCTCGTCATTATACGGATTGCGGACTTCAATCTTCTCATCCTTATCCATCCAGCTCTCGCCGATAAGCATTTTCATCTGATTACCTCCATTTAAAGTAAGTTAAAAAGATTCTCTTCCAGAGGGAGCGACGCCATTTCCGTGTATTCTATTCATTCAATTACCCACACTATCTGGAAGAGAAGCATTCAAGAATCTCTAAAAGTAGCTGTTGGGATTATAAAACAACTTGACGTTCGAACTGTCCACCAACTGGCTTTCCAGCTCGATCTTCTTGGGGACTTTCACTCCTTTCAGTATCTTGACGGCCGCTTCCACAGCCTGAGCACTGCCGTTGGGATAAATAAATGTCGCTGTCATCTTTCCGGCCATGATGGACTCGAACGCCTCCTTCTGGCCGTCAATGCCGATGACCACCACTCCTTCCCGGCCAGCCGCTCTCAAGGCAGTCAGAGCGCCCAAGGCCATCTCGTCGTTGTGGCCATAGATCCCGTCGATCTGCGGGTGGGACTGGAGGAAATCCTCCATGATCTTCAGGGCAGGCTCTCTGAGGTAGTCTGCAGGCTGCTTTTCTACGACCTGGATGCCGGGAATGTAGTCAACTATGCTATGAAACCCGTCACTGCGGTCGATGGTGGGAGTGGCTCCCAGGATCCCCTCGATCTCGATGACCTGTCCTCTCTCCTCGAAGAGGGAGGCCATCAGCTTTCCGGCAGCCTCTCCGATCTTGAAATTGCTCGCTCCGATAAAACAGGTGTAGGCATCGCTGGTGATGTTCCGGTCCAGAGTGATCACCGGCACGCCGGCGTTATAAACCCTCTCCACCACCGGAGTGAGAGGGTCCGCTTCCCTGGGGCTGATGATGAGCAGGTCGATCCCTTTGGAAAACAGGTCTTCCACGTCACTGATCTGCTTCATGTTGTCGTTCTGGCCATCGGTAAAGACGAAATCGATCGAATCCTTGTGCTTTTGAACAGCATCCTTCATCTGCTCCAGCATATTGATCCTCCAGGGATCGATCATGGTGCTCTGAGAGAATCCGATCAGAAATTTTTCTTGCTCTGCTTTTTTACAGGACGAAAGTATGACCGAGCACAGAAGAAGAGCCATTGCGGCCACTGCCTTGAAAGATGATTTATTCTTCATCATTGTCCTAACTCCTGTTTTCATATAAGGCACCTTGGGATCAAGCCTTCATTTCTTATTTTTCCTTCAGAAAACAAAAATGTCAAAAAATGATTTTACACCATCAACTCAACTTGGAAGGAGAATTGACATCCCCCTTCCAACGCCAGGTTCCGCTGCGCAAATCATCCAATCGTTGAGATATAAAGCGACGGTTTCCATTCCATCCGGAGCCTATGGTGGCGGGTGGGGGGTCTTGGCGAGGATGGAACGGAAACGGCGCTTTATCAGATATCAAAGCAGAGGCAGTTAACTTGAAGGGGGAACTGTTATTGTCTTTCATGTCCTTTTTTTGGACAGCAGAACCGCAATGATGATGATAATCCCTTTCAGTATCTGCTGAAAAAACGAGCCCACTCCGAGCAGGTTTAAAATGTTGTTCAGAATCCCCAGAATAACGGCTCCGATAAACGTCCCCTCCACCGTTCCTATTCCTCCCATAAGGCTTGTCCCTCCGATAACTACCGCAGCGATCGCGTTCAATTCGTAGCCCAGACCCAGGTCAGCATTTCCGACTCCCAGCCGGCCTATGGCAATGAGGCTGGCCAGGGCAACGAAGAGCCCACTGAGAGAATAGACAACTGTTTTATAAAAATCGACGTTGATGCCCGAAAGTCGGGCCGCTTCCTCATTTCCTCCGATGGCATACACATAACGGCCCAGAACCGTCCTCCTTAAGATAAAGCTGGAAAGAGCCAGAACAGCCAGAAAAATAACCGCAGGAACCGGGATGGGGCCGATGTACCCTTCGCCTATGAATTGAAGAGTGGACGGAGTACTGTCTCCCAGGACGATCGGCCGTCCTTTAGAGTAGAGGAAAGCCAATCCCCGAATGGAGGTCATGGTGGCCAGAGTGACAATAAACGGCTGAATCCTTCCTTTGGTGATGACAATTCCGTTCGCCGCACCCATCAAAAGGCCGGCACCTAACCCGATCAAAAGGACCAGGATGAAGCCCAGACCGTTGAATTTGATCAGGCCCGCACAGAGACAGCCGACCATGGCCAGTATGGCTCCCACCGAAAGGTCTATCCCGGCAGTGAGGATAACGAAAGTCATTCCGATGGCGATGATGCCGTTTATCGATACCTGCCTCATGACGTTCAACAGGTTTCGGGCGGTCAGGAAAGCCTCTGAGACCAATGAAGAAAAAATAAACAATACCAACAGGCCAAGCAGGATATTGTATTTCTCCCAGATTCGCTTCAGCAGGCGGGGTATCACTGTCCTTTCTCCCATCTCACTCTCCGCCTGTCGCATAGTGCATGATCATCTCGGGCCGCTTGTCCTTCCCTTCCAATACCTTGACCAGCTCACCCCTATCCATAACGATCACCCGGTCACAGACATGGATCACTTCCTCCAGGTCGGAAGAAACAAGAATGACGCCAATATTGTTTTCCTTCATCTCCTGGAGAAGGCGGTAGATCTCGGATTTGGCTCCGACATCGATTCCCCTTGTCGGCTCATCAAAGATTATCACCCGGGCATCCGAGAGAAGCCAGCGGGCGAGGATCACCTTCTGCTGGCTTCCGCCGCTCAGGTTTTTTGTCTCCGTCCAAAGGCCGGGGATCTTGATCTTGAGTCTGCGAAGAAATCCGAGGGTATCCTCTTCTTCTTTTTTTCTTTTGATGATCCCCAAGGGAAGGCTGTATTTCGGAAGACTGGCCAGAGACATGTTCTCCTTGACGCTTCTCTCTAACAGGAGGGCTTGAGTCTTTCTTTCTTCAGGAAGATAGCCAAAACCCAGCTTTACGGCCTTCTGAGGAGAATCGACCCGAACTTCTTCACCTCTCAGGAAAACCTTTCCCTTTTTTTTCCTGTCTGCTCCAAAAAGAACCCGCATCAGCTCGGTCCGCCCCGAACCAACCAAGCCAGCAAAACCCAGGACCTCTCCCTCTTTCAGCTCAAAGGAGGCCTCCCGGCCTTCTCCCTGCAGCTCCTCAACACAGAGAATCTCCTGTCCCTCTCGACGGGGCTGTTCCTCCGGGTAAAAATCCTTGAGTTCCCTTCCTATCATGAGAGTGATCAGCTCCTCTCTGTTCGTCTCTGCTGTCTCTTTTTCCGCCACCACTTCTCCGTCGCGGAGGACCTGCACTCTATCAGTGATCTGGAATATCTCCTCCAGTTGATGAGAGATATAAATGATCCCCATCCCCTCTTTTTTCAACTCCCTGATCACCTGGAAGAGATTATCGAGCTCTCTTTCGGTTAGGGTCGCACTGGGCTCATCCAGGATGAGGACTTCTGCCTGGATGGCCAAAGCCTTGGCGATCTCGACCATCTGCTTCTGGGCCACTCCCAATCGGAACACCGGAATGCCGGGATCGATATCCAGGCCGAGTTTGCTCAGGATTTCCCTGGCAATTTTCTCCATCTTTTTTTGATCGATGAGCCCGAGCCGGGATTTGATGAAACGCCCCAGAAAGATATTTTCACAGATGCTCAGTTCTTCGACTAAATTCAAATCCTGATAGACCGTGCTGACACCTGCCTTTATCGCCTCATGAGGATTCTTGAACTGGATCTCATTGCCGCGGAAAAAGATCTGTCCTTCGTTCTTCTGGTGAACTCCGGCCAGTATCTTCATCAAGGTCGACTTCCCGGCACCGTTCTCTCCCACCAGCCCCAGGACCTCTCCTTTCTTGAGGTGCAGGTCGACCTTCTTCAGCGCTTGAACTCCTGGGAAATCCTTGCTTATGCCCGAAAGAAAGATAAGGGGAGAGTCTTGACCTGCCATTTTTTGCTGGCACTATCTTAGTGCAAACATGTCTTTATTTCAATGATGGGGTCAGGCCCATTGAATTTTCACTGTTCTTATTCTAGAATGGAGGCACATGGAAAAAATCAGGATCTTCGGTGACCAGAACCTCCGGCTTAAGGGAAAAGTCAGGATCAGCGGAGCTAAAAACGCCGTCCTTCCCGCCATCCCAGCCAGCCTCCTGACTCAAGAAAAGGTCCGTTTGAAAAACATCCCTTTGGTCAAGGACGTCTACACGATATTGACCCTGATGAAAGAGCTCGGGGCAAGTTACAGCATCAAAAAAAATTCTCTCTCCATTCAGGTCAAGAAAATTCAATCCCCTCAAGCTCCCTATGAGCTTATCCAGGCTATGAGGGCATCCATCCTCGTCCTGGGCCCCCTGCTGGCACGCTTCGGCAAGGCCACGGTCGCCCTGCCCGGCGGCTGCGCTATCGGTTCCCGCCCCATCGACCTTCACATCCATGGGCTGGAAAAACTGGGAGCCTCGATCAGCCTCGAGCACGGATACATCACTGCCGAAGCTAAAAAGCTTCATGGGAATGAGATCGAATTCGAGAAGAAGACCGTGGGAGGAACAGAAAACCTGATCATGGCCGCAACCCTGGCCCTCGGAGAGACCGTCCTGAAAAATTGTGCCCAAGAACCTGAGGTGATCAACCTCTGTGAGCTGCTGGTCAAGATGGGCGCCCGAATCGATGGTATTGGCGAAGAAACCATCCGGATAAAAGGTGTCAGCGAGCTCGGCGGGGCCACTCATGAGATCATCCCCGACAGGATTGAAGCAGGAACCTTCCTTGTCGCCAGCGCTCTGACCCAGGGGGATATTGTCCTGACCCGGGTCAGGCCTGACCACTTGGATACGGTGATTGAAAAGCTGAGATACTCAGGGACCCAAATCAAAATCCTCAACAGCAGCTCCCTCCGCGTCATCGGCAGCAAAGAGATCAGATCCCAGGATATCACCACCTCTCCCTATCCCGGATTCCCGACCGACATGCAGGCCCAGTTTATCGTGCTGATGACCCAGGCCTCGGGGACATCCTTCATCACCGAGACCATATTCGACAGAAGATACTCTCATATCAACGAGCTGCTCCGTCTGGGAGCCAACATCGAGGTTTTCGGAGATAAGGCCATAGTCAAGGGGAAAACTCCCCTCTCCGGTGCGGAAACCCGAGCCACGGATCTCAGGGCCTCCGCTTCTCTCGTCCTGGCTGGACTGATCGCCAGCGGCAAGACGATAATCAATGAAGTCGAACACCTGGACCGGGGTTATGAGCGGCTCGAGGAAAAGCTGAAATCTCTCGGGGCCAAGATCGAGAGGATAAAAACTTAAGACTGGGGGCTTGAAAATGGAAGACTGCCTCTTTTGCAAGATCATCAAAAAAGAGATCCCGTCCAGTACGGTCTATGAGGATGAGAGGATCGTCGCCTTCAACGATATCAATCCTCAGGCTCCGGTTCACGTCCTCCTCATCCCCAAAGAGCATTATGCCTCTTTGAATGACATTCCCGAAGAAAAGAAAGATATCCTGAGCCACCTCCTCCTTAAAGCCCGCGAGATCGCTCGAGAAAAAAATATTGCCGAGAAAGGATACAGAATCGTCCTCAACACGGCCAGGGAATCAGGCCAGGAAGTTTTCCACATCCATTTCCATCTTCTCGGCGGCAGACAGATGACCTGGCCTCCAGGGTAAGAAAGGAAAAATCCTATATTTCCCTGAGAGATAAATTTGAAAAGGAGGTAAAACTATGGAAATAACCTGGTTAGGACATTCCGGAATAAAAATCAAAGGCTCAAAGACCGTCATCATCGATCCCTTTTTGACCGGCTGTCCTTCTGCCTCGGCCTCACCGGATGAGATCACCGAGGCAGATGTGGTTATCGTCACCCACTATCACAGCGACCATCTCGGCGATGCTTTTGCCATCTGCAAGCAAACAGGCGCCACCTGCGTCGGCATTCACGAAATCGCGGTTGACGCTGAAGCAGAGGGGATAGTAGCGGAAGGGATGAACATCGGAGGCACGATAGATGCCCGAGGGGTGAAAGTCCATATGGTCCAGGCGCTCCACTCGGCAGAAAAAGGCGATCCGGCAGGAGTGGTCATAGAGATGGACGGGAAAAAAATCTACCACGCCGGCGACACGGGCTTAACCTATGACATGAAATTGATCGGCGAATTTTTCAAGCCCGACCTCAGCTTTATTCCCATCGGGGACAGGTACACCATGGGCATACCCTCCGCGGCCAAAGCCGTGGAATTCGTTCAAACTCAAAAAGTCATCCCCATTCATTATAATACCTTCCCCATCGTCAGCGCCGACCCAGAGGAATTCAAGAAAAAAGTGGGAGATAAAGCAGAAGTCATCATACTCGAGCCCGGAGAGACCTATAATCTGTAGCTTTCCATCGTGCTGATTTCCGTTATATTCAGTGGCCTATCTCATTGACGGCAACAATTTTATCGGGCACATATCCGCCCCTGCCCTGAGGGATCCCCAGAGCAAACACCACCTGATTTCACGCTTGAGAAAGTTCCAGAAACAGAAAAGAACACGGGTTCTGGTGGTCTTTGACGGTCCTCCAGATCCTGATCTCCTGAGCGAGCAGTTCCGCGAAAAGAACTTTTCCGTCATTTTTCCTCTTCCGGAACAGAATGCTGACAAGATCATCAAAAAGATTATCTCCAGGGAGACGGATTTAAGGCGGTTTTTTGTCGTCAGCTCAGACCGGGAGATAAAAAACTTTGCCAAGTCCAAGGGAGCTAAGCCTCTGAGCTGCAAAGACTTTGACCGAAAACTCAAATCCACTCTGAAGGAGCACAGAGAATATCTTGAGGAAGAAAAGAGGCAGGATACTCCTTCCTCTCTTGAAGTCAAGCAGTGGCTCAAAATCTTCAAGGATAAAAAATGAGAGATGTCGCTATAATCGGAGCAGGCCGACTCGGCACATCACTGGCCTATGCCCTCTCCAAAAAAGGATACACGATTAAAGCTCTCTCCTGCCGGACACTCCCCTCCGCAGAAGAGAGCCGGCAGATCATCGGACAAGGACAGGCCATCACCGATAATGTCCGGGCGGCAAAAGAGGCGACTATAGTCTTCCTCTGTCTGCCCGACGAGGAAATCCCGAAAGTCTCAGAGTCCCTGGCTCTTTCCTCTCTCTCCTGGGCGAATAGGCTTGTCCTTCACTGCTCCGGCCTCCTTTCTTCGGAAGCTTTGAGACCTCTCCAAAAAAAAGGGGCCCTGACCGCCTCCGCCCACCCCGTCCAATCCTTTACTCACAAAAGGACTCCTCCCGATCATTTTAGAGGTATCTATTTCAGCCTGGAAGGAGAAAGAGAAGCTCTCGCTCTAGCCCGAAACATCATCCATAAACTCGGAGGCCTCTCCTTTATCATCAAGGCTAAAGATAAAGCTCTGTACCATGCAGCCTGCAGTACAGCCTCCAATTTTCTTGTCGTCCTTCTCGACATGGCCTGTTCCCTTCTTCACAGCACAGGACTTCGGCAAGAAGAGGCCTTTCAAATCCTTCTCCCGCTGGTGAAAGGGACTTTACACAATGTAAAAAAATTTGACACCCGTTCTTCGCTGACCGGGCCTGTGATAAGAGGAGACAGGGAAACCGTCCAGCAGCATCTTGAGGCCTTGAAAAAAAATCCGCTTTATCATGAGACCTATAAGCAGCTGGCATCTCAAGCGCTGGAAATGGCTAAAAAAGAAAAAAAATTGACCCCCCAAAAGATCAAAAGCCTAAAGGCTCTGCTGGAAGAAAAATAACCTCCTCTTCAAGGTCCACATCGAATCTCTCTTTCACCCTGATCTTCAGTTCCTGAGCAAGACGGAGGACATCCTGAGCTGAGGCTTTTTCCCGGTTGATGATGAAATTTGCGTGAAGAGGATAAACGGCGGCTCCCCCTTTTTTCATCTTCTTTGCTCCGACTCTCTCCAGGAAATAGGCTGCCGGCACCTTTCTCCCATCAGGAAGCACGGGATTTTTAAAATAGCTTCCCGCGCAGGCCAGGTCGTAGGGAGGATGTTTTTCTTTCCTTATTTCCAGGTTCCTGTCAATAAGAGCTATTATTTCCTTCTTTTTCCCTTCTTCCAGACCAAAAACTGCGCTCAAAAGCACATCATGTTTTTTCTTGAGAACGCTGTGTCTATACCTGAACTGGAAATGGTTCCTGTCGACGACAATCTGCATTCCTTTTTTATCGAGGAGTGTCGCTTCCTGAAGAAGGTCGCCGATACTCCGCTCGAAAGCGCCGGCATTGCCAAAAACAGCTCCTCCGACTGTCCCTGGAATCCCGGCCATGAATTCCATGCCGCTCAAGTGTTTTTCTGTAGCAAAGCGGATGAGATCATCCAAGGAAGTTCCGGCACTCACCTCCACTTCCCTCTTATCTCTTCTTCTGATCCTCTTGACCTCGTTCTTTATGATCAGTCCCCGAAACCCGTCATCATCGAACAAAAGGTTGTACCCTCCCCCGATGATATAGAAGGGGATGGAATATTCCCTTGCCAGGCGAACGGCATTCACAAGTTCTTTGTTGGCTGTCGCCTTAAAGAAATAATCTGCGGCTCCTCCGATTTTGAAGTGGGAATAGTCTCGAAGAAAAACAGCCCGGGATGCGGCTTTTCCCACAGACTTGAGGAAACGCTCTGGAAAATCTTTCTGTTGACTACCCATGTTTTGGATATTGTATCATATCTTAGAAGGAGCCAGGCTCTGCCTTCATTTACTTTTAATTTGGCATATATTTTGCTAATATATTAAACAGACTCTCAGTGGACTTTTAAAAATCTGCTTGATTGATATAACATTTGATTGAAGATATCAAGTATCTTTTGAGTGAGGTTTGAAAATGAGAAAAACAGTATTGACCACATTAATCCTCATTGTATTTATTAATGCGGCCTTGCTTGCCCAAACCAATGAATCAGACCAAGCTTACATCAAAGCTATGTCGACCCAAAACCCAACAGAGAAAGCCCAGCTTCTCAAGGAATGGCTCAAAACAAATGCCGGAAAGGGAAACCAGTATGAAAAATATGCCTATGCCGAGCTCTGTGTATTTCCCTACCCAGGCAAGACACCCGAGGAGTTGATAGAATACGGAGAAAAGGCCCTTGCTCTGGGCGAGCTGGACGATTTCACCCAATCCCGAGTCATGATGACCCTGGCCACGATCTACAGCCAGCGCGGCCAGAATCTGGAAAAAGCCAAAGCCTATTCTCAGCAGGTCATTCAAATCGCCAAATCCAACAAGGACAAAGATTCTGCAGGAGCGTCCGCGGCTCAATGGAATCACTTCATGGGAATCGCCTATTATACCAACGGCATGGCCCTGGAGAAGGGAAGAGACCCGAGAGGCGCCCTCGAAGCCTTCATAAATTCTTACACTATTTTGCAGGATCCCCAGATTGCCAACGACCTGAAAAGAGTCGGGAAAAATCTTTACGACTTCAAATTTTATAAAGACGCAGAGAAAGCCTTTGCTATAACGGCCACGGCTCTCAAGGATTACCCCAGCATCTACCTCTACGCCAAAACACTGCACAGAAACGGCAAAAAAGACGATGCCTTGAAATACTATAAACAAGCCTATTCCATGCAGAAGAGTGGAGATGTCTCTTATAACATCGGGATCATCCTGGCCGCCAATGCCGAAAAAAATCCCTCCACCGCTCCCGAAGCTATCAATTATCTGCTCGAGGCAAGCTTTCTCTCTCCTTCCAATTCTCAAAAGGCCATGCAGCTGGCCGAATCCCTTTACTTCACCCACAACAAGGAGCTAAGATACAACGAGATCGTCAAAGAAATCCAGAAGATGACCAAAGACCTGGAGGACCTCACCACTGATTACAACAAAAGATTCGGAGAAAAAAAGGAAGAGGATCTTTCCGATACGGATAAAAGAATGATGAAGATCATGGAGGACGACATCGAGGCTCTCCAAAAATCCATCGAAGAGCTCGTCGTCAAACAGCAGGCAGCTTTGGATAAATTCAAAAAGCTCATCGACGATACCAAGAAAAAACTGGGCAAATAAGGGAAAAGCAAGAACTTAACATCCTTCTGACTGCCGATTGAACTTTTCCAGCTTCTGGTATATCATTCACCTGTCCCTGCCTCCGACAGGAATCGAGTCCACGCCGTAAGGGAGATACCATGAATCCCAAACAACTATCCCCCAAACAAGCAGAGCAAAAAATCCGGAAATTAAGAGAGGAAATCAAGTATCACGAAAAAAAATATTATGTGGACAACGATCCTCAGATAGCCGATTACGAATTTGACCTCCTCGTTAAGAGCCTGAAAGAGCTTGAAAAGCAATTCCCGGAACTGATCACGTCTGACTCTCCCACCCAGCGAGTCGGGGAGCAACCGATCTCCGGGTTCTTATCCGTGGAACACAGCCAGCCGATGCTCAGCCTGGACAACTGCTACAGCTATGAAGAGCTGGAAGAGTTTGAAGAGAGAATACACAAAGTCATCCCCGGAGAAAAAGTTGAATATGTGGCCGAGCTCAAGATAGACGGCCTGGGCATTTCAGTCATCTATCGCGATGGCGGCTTCACTCAAGCTGTGACCCGTGGAGACGGCTATAGAGGGGACGAGGTGACCTCCAACGTCAAAACGATCAGAAGTCTTCCTCTGACAATCAAGGATCATCATGAAATAGAGGTCAGAGGCGAGGTTTATCTGCCTTTTTCCTCTTTCGAGATGACCAATAAGGAGAGAGAAAAAAAAGGTGAACCTCTTTTCGCCAATCCCCGGAATGCAGCTGCCGGTTCTCTCCGGCTTCTCGACCCTCGAGAAGTCGCTTCCCGCCAGTTGGATGTGTTTCTTTACTCCATTTTCACCGAAGGAAAAGAACAAAAAAGCCAGTGGGACAGCCTTAAAAGACTGAAAGAGCTGGGGTTCAAAACGAATCCTCACTCCCGCCGCTGCGCTTCTTTAGCCCAAATCCGTTCTTTTTGGGAGGAATGGAATGAAAAAAGAGAGAACCTGGATTATGACGTCGACGGAGTCGTGGTTAAGGTCGATTCTGTCAGACAACAAAATGTTCTCGGTCGTACAGCGAAATTCCCCCGATGGGCCATTTCCTTCAAGTTCCCTGCCAGGCAGGCCACGACTCAAATTAAAGACATCCGGATCCAGGTTGGAAGAACCGGAGCGCTGACGCCTGTGGCCATCCTTGAGCCCGTCCAGCTCTCCGGGATCACCATCAGCCGCTCGACCCTCCACAATGAGGACGAAGTCAAGAGAAAAGACATCCGGATCGGCGACCATGTCCTCATCGAACGGAGCGGTGATGTCATACCCAAAGTCGTCTCCGTGATGAAAGAAAGGCGGACAGGAAAAGAATCCAGGTTCGTCTTTCCATCCAGATGTCCAGTCTGCAACTCCTCCGTTTTCAAGCCAGAAGGGGAGGCCATATCCAGGTGTGAGAATCCTTCCTGTCCGGCCAGATTGAGAGAATCCCTGCTCCATTTTGCATCACGCCGAGCCATGAACATAGAGGGACTCGGGGATGCTCTGGTCGACCAGCTCCTGGATAACGAACTGGTTCGTTCAATACCAGACCTCTACCATCTCAAACTCCAAAACTTGGAGAATCTGGAAAGGATGGGTTCGAAAAGCTCCCAGAATCTCCTGGATGAAATCGCAAAATCCAAACAGAGAACTCTGCCTCGGCTGATCTTTGCCCTGGGGATACGATATGTGGGAGAAAGAACCGCTCAGGCTCTGGCAGCCCATTTCAAGGATTTAGAAAAATTATCCACGGCCCGGTTAGAAGAACTGGTCCAGGTCGAAGATGTCGGCCCCAAAGTGGGAGAAAGCATTGTCTTCTTCTTCAGGCAGCCTGAAAACAGGGAACTGCTGAGCAGGCTGAAAAAAGCGGGATTAAGCCTTTCTCATAAAGAGGAAGCAAAAAGGGGCGATCTTCCTCTCGCAGGGCAAACCTTTGTCCTGACAGGGAAGCTCTCAGATTTCACCAGAGACGGAGCGGCTGAGATCATCGAAAAACTGGGCGGGACTGTCTCTTCTTCAGTGAGCAGCAGAACTACCTCTGTCATCGTGGGCGAGTCGCCTGGCTCTAAACTCATCCAGGCAAAGCGACTGGGAATCCCGACTATGGGGGAGAAAGAGTTCGCCAAGCTGGTGGGGAAAGGCTAACTTTTCTTCTTTTTCTTCTTTCCGATGCCCTTGATAATCCCTTTCAATCCTTTTTTCTCTGCAGAAGCCTCTTGCGCACCGAGTGCCTTGTGAGCGCCTGCATGCTCGGGATCAATCTCCAGAGCCTTCTTGAATTGTTTCTTGGCCTTAACCGAAAGCCCCTCCTTGGCATAAAATTCACCCAGGGCGGCATAACTATCCGCCTGCCAAGGCTCCAGATCGATGGCCTTGATAAAATCGTTTTCGGCCTCCTCCTGAAACGCAGGAACCTTTGCCTTAGCCTTGGCCAGATGAATGAAAAAGCTGGCTTTGTTGCTTCTCAGCTTGATGGCTTCCTCAAAGAAAATTAAGGACTCTTCGTATTTTCCCCTGTTGAACAGGTTCTTTCCTTGACGGAACTTGATATCGGCTTGATTATCAAGCTCTTTCCTGTCCGGCTCGGCAGGTTTGGCGAGTTTCTCATCGTACCCTTGCTTCTCTTCCTCGTTGGTCAGGGTTTGGAAGGCACTGGTGATACTCCCAAAAACCTCCTCGATCATCTGCCGCGTCTCTGCTGGCAGGTCCCGGTCAAAGCGGTCAGGATGATAGCGGCGGGCCAGTTCAAAATAGGCTTTTTTTATCTCTTTTTGAGAAGCATTGCGGGGCATATTCAAGATCTGGTAAAAATCCAGGTTGGGAATATCTTTATTGATCTTTTCCACTTCCGAAATTTTTTCCTTCATTTTTTCGTCGATTTCCAGCAAAGGCTTCGGCTCTTCCTCTCCCGCTTCTTCTTTGACTTCCTCCTTTTTTTTCTTGGGAGCTGCCTTTTTTCTTGGCTTTTTTCTTTTTCGGGGAGGTGCTTTCTTGGGTTTCTCTTCCTTTTCGGGAACTTCCTCTTCAATTTTGTCCCGTTTAATGTCAATCAAGTTCAAGCAGTAAAAAAGGTAGAGGCTCTTCCAGAAAAACTCGGGGATCACTCCCATGGAACGAACCAGTTCATCAGAGGATGTCTTGCCATCGATCGTCGCCAGCAGATCTTTCTCTTCTTGTGTCAGCCGGTCCAGAAATTCTTCATTTTGAGGGACAGGGTACTTATCCCCCATCATTTTTTGCAGCTGAGAAGTGAAATCCATACGCCGAATTCCTTCTTCTATAAGGTCAGGAACGTCCATCATGTATTCGAAGTTCTTTTTGTCAATCTCTTTCCTATCCTGAAAGCTCAACTTTCCATCAAAAAAAGGAAAGATGTTCAAGGTGATCTCTCTCATCTGGAACATCAAACCGTCATTCAAATCTCCTTGGGTGATCAGGCCTTCCTTGATCAGAGTCTTTCCCAGGCTCTCCATGGGGTCGATGTAGAGGTCGATATTGGTGAACGTATCCACGGATATTCTTCCCAGCTTCAGCAAAACTTCTCCCAGAAGCTCCTGAGGTTGGGTGGATTTGGCGATGACCAGGATCCCGCGCTGGAAGAAAAGGTATTTCTGGATGCCTTTCCGCTTGAAGGCAAGACAACCGCTCTTCTTCTGGAAGTGAATGTCTTTCAAAAAGTGACCGATATGCTCCATCCCTCCGTCCTCAATTGAATATAATATTATAAAAAAAGATATAATTATGCAAAAACAATTTACCTGAATTATTCATAAAATCAGCCG
>Ga0209635_10001337_pt1 | contig 18239 bp, 15 predicted proteins | sample DeeMarSWOR230_32_FD_187463 | JGI IMG/M metagenome (GOLD analysis project Ga0209635, IMG submission 187463) | Marine sediment microbial communities from White Oak River estuary, North Carolina - WOR-2-30_32 (SPAdes) (version 2) | ecosystem: Environmental > Aquatic > Marine > Intertidal zone >... | reverse complement strand
TCTTATTCTCTATAACCTCCTTTACATATGAAACAGCTTCATCTATGCCATTAAAATGATCACCAGCTACTTTTACACCTTTCCCACCTGTAAGCCCTATTGGTTTAATAGCAACTTCTGCGTTTAGATCATCGATGAACTTCCTTGCTTCTTCGACATCAGAAAAGCTTTCATAATTAAGTTGGCCTGGAATATTATATTTTTTAACAAGATTGCGCATCCATTCTTTATCAGTCTCGATTCTCGCGGCATCTTTAGTTGGAGCACAAGCTTTAATCCCTTTCTTATAGAGCTCATCAACGATTCCCATTTCTAATGGGGCTTCAGGCCCTACAAAAACAAGATCAATATTCTTATTCTTAGCATATTGTACAATGCGATCAACATTTGTCTCTTTTTCTAATAGGTAATCTACAGCCATCCTTTCTATTCCAGGGTTAAGATTTTTCATTACAGAATAGAGATCGATATTTTCTGAACGAGAAACTGCATCACATATTGCATGCTCTCGAGCGCCTCCACCAACTACTAATACATTCATTAACGACCCCCAGCTTTGAATATGATTCCGATATTTAATCTACTCTATTTTTTTAGAATTTCACTAATAGAAATAAGAGGAACAAAACTTACTTCCATGTGTTGCAGTTTTTCTTTAGCTCCGCTTTCTCTATCTACTACTACCAGCACTTTATCAACTACTGCATTGTTTTCACGTAAAATTTGTATTGTCTTTACAACTGATCCCCCAGATGTTGTTACGTCTTCAATAACAAGAACATTTCTATCTTTAACATCTACCCCTTCGATTTGTTTTCCAGTTCCATGCTCACGTTTCTCTTTTCTAATGATAACATAAGGGATTTCTGTTTCCAGTGATAAAGCGACAACAAGCGGTACAGCACCCAGTTCCATCCCTGCCAGAAGGTCATAACCTTGGGCCAGATCACTCATAGCTTGAGCTATCTTTTTTAATGTCTTAGGGTCGGTGCTTGCCTTTTTTATATCTATATAGTAATCACTAATAGCACCTGATGTTAACACAAAACGTCCAAATTGTATTGCTCCACATTCTTTAAGCTGATGAATGAGCTTTTCTTTTTGCATACGATTTAATTGTAATGTAAAGTTACAATTTATAACTTTACATAAAAAAGATCACTAAAACAAGGATTATAATCGTTCGGAAATTTCCAAACAAAAACAAACAGTTTTTAAATAATATAAGAATAAGTAATAAATAGAAATGCCAAAAGTCACACTCGATCGAGAGACGTTTAAAGTACTTGCTTCTGATACAAGATTAGATATTCTTAGAACTCTTGATGGTAAAAAGTTAGGTTTAAATGAGATTAGTAAGGCAACTAATCTTAATAAGGCAACCCTACATGAGCATCTATCCAAACTTCATGAGGCAGGATTGGTCAAAAGGAAAGAACGCGAGGGTCATAAGTGGGTTTACTATAAACTTACGTGGAAAGGTGAAAGTCTACTACATCCCGAAAATACCAGAATAGTTGTATTATTTTCAACTACGTTCATTGCATTATGGGTAGGCATTATTCAGCTTATTTGGTATATACAGGGAACTATAATTACGGCAGGTAGTCAATTTTTTACAGGTAAATATTCTGCAGAAAGTACTGGAAATGTCACAGACGATATGACTGTTGCTCCAACAGGAGAAATATTTGACAATGTCCCTGAAAATTCGCGTTTGCTTCTTGATCAGAATGACGGTGGATTTAATTTTATTTATCAAGATCCAGTCTTACTATATATTGCAATTGCCTGTTTCATTATATTTACGATTGTTTTGGCAGTAGCTCTTTGGAGATTGTGGAAAAATAAAACACCTAAACTCTAAAAAGGAGTTTATTGAGTTTTCGCTTTTTTGCTGTTGGCTCCTTTGTCCTCGGTATCGAAAAAATCTAGTAATGTCTTTTGCATCAACCATCACCCAACTAATACTAATGCAGAACTAGAATATATTTTTTACTATGGTTACCAAAATTGATTTTTCTGTTTGTAAAATCACGTTCAAGAAAATTTATAATAATAATTTTATGAAATTATTTTTTTTCATATTGTCATTTTGGCACAAAAATTATAAATACTAGTATTGATAAAATATATCATGATACAATATATCAATATTGTATTTTTAAATTTAGAGGTGAAAACCAGAATGTCAAGAAAATTATCAACCAAGAAATTGGTGGGGGCGCGGTAAACAATGCCTGCAATGGCCATGATCTTAGTTGGTTTTATGGCAGGATTGCTTACTATGACCATTGTTAATTTATATAAATATGTTTTAAAAATAATTAGTACCGAAATTTAAAATAACATCTTTAGTAAAATTAGAAATCCGCCCTCCAATTAATATTCTTACTATTTGATAGGGGCGGTACTAATTTTATTCATAAGGGGCAGCTTCTTTTAATAGATCTACATGTGAAATAATCATGCGTCTACAACAATATCTTTCTAAACCCAAATCGTCCAGTATTTTCTCTGGTATTTCCTTTGGTTTTTCACCAATATCTAAAGCCTTTTGATATTCTTCATAGCGTTTTCTATATTCTTCATATAATGGAGCAATTACTTTTCCACATGTAAAACATCTTACAGGAATTATCACAAGATCACCTATATGATTTCTGTCTTCTCTTCCTTGCACCTCTGCCAAGAGGCTTTTTTGATTCCTTAATTCTTGAATCATTAACTAATAAATTTCTATCGTAATTTAGAAACGATAATTTTAAACTCGCATCACCTGTAAACTGAACTAATCCTCTGGCAATTGCTGTACGAACAGCGTTTGCTTGACTCATAAATCCGCCACCACTTACACTAACGTTGATGTCAACATTGTTCATGTGTTTATCTGCGAGTTTTAGCGGCTCAAGTATTTTCCATCTGGCTATTTCAGGTTGGTAAAGCTCTACAGGCGTTTTATTAATCCTAACACGGCCTACGCCCTTTATCACAGTAGCCTTTGCAATCGCGGTTTTTCGCTTGCCTGATGTATTTATGATTTTTTTTGTCATTAAATTTTTGCTCCTAATGACCTAGAAAGCTCTTCAACTGTTATAAATTCTACAGGTTTGCTTTCAGCATCCTTAATTTTTTCAAATTTTTTTCCTTTGAATTCTTTGGGTATACCAATATAGCATTTTAATTTTTTAAATGCTGTTCTGCCTTGGGGTGTTTGATAAGGTATCATCCCGCGAACAGTTCTTTTTACTAATTGGTCAGGCATTCTTGGGAAGAAAGGACCTTTACGATATGTACCAACTTCTCTTTTCTTTCTGTAATTTTCTTTTATGCTTGATTTCTTTCCGCTAATTATTGTCTTTTCTGAATTGACAATTGCTATTTCCTCGCCACCTAGCAGTCGCTTAGCAACATTTGTACACATTCGTCCTAATATAGCACCGTCTGCATCAATTATTGTTACCATGTTATCCTAATATCCTAATGTCTTTTCCTTTTGGATTACTTTCTACCAATTCCTGAATTGATAAGGTTTTGCCACCAGCTTTTTTAATTTTTTCAATTGATTTATCTGAAAAGTTCCATGCAGCAATAGTAACTTTTTTTGTTAAATTTCCAGAAGACAATACCTTTCCAGGAATTAAAGCAGTTTCTTTCACTCTGATATTATTATCTATTCTTTCTAAATTTACTTGAGGCCAATTCCTTGATGGTTTTTCCAATCGCAATGCTATGTCTTTCCAAATGGGTGCATCGTTTTCGAAAGCCTTCTTTTTCAAGTCCTGAATCAAGGATATTAATATCGGATTTGTCTTCTTCATTTGCTTAACCATAAATGTTTCTCCAATAATATGGATGGTAGTGAAATAAAGCGGTGTTTATAAGATTTATGGGAGGTTAAATGTCTTTTTTATTAAATCTCCAAATAGCGATAGAGATACATACTATTATCCACAAAATCAAAACTGTGATTAGAAGTTCATTATTGATAAACGATGGATAACCCAAGACACTTCCAATGTCTTGCTGGTTTGGAGCAGTCCCAACATTTATCGAAACAAGCATTGAATACGATTGAAGTGGATTGATTGTCTGAAGACCAAAATACCAATCTGGAATTGATATAGATTCAAAATTTTCAATAACGCCGGTTGCTATTATTATTGCAACCATTATAAATTGCCAGATAATCGAAAATAGGAACCATACAAAAATCGCACCACCCATAGCTGTTGAACGTTTCTTAAAAATGCAAGACAAAAATAACCCTATACTTAAAAAAACTAAACCAATGAGAATTGATGCCCCAATAAAAATCAAATATTCACCATAATTTACATCTGGAACATTCCAACCAATGACAATGCCTGCAATTCCAAAGCCTATTAGGATTGTTATAGTAAGGACTGATCCCAAACCTATTAATTTTCCTAATAAGATTTCTAAACGTTCTGTGGGCATCGAAAGTAACGATCCCATTGATCCTCGTTCTACCTCGCCCACTATTGCAGCATAGCCAAGCATTAATCCAATAATTGAAATAAGGATCTGAACTAAAGCACTCATTCCACCGACAGTTACTTGAAGGTCTTGCCATCCTTCACTAAAAAGCGATCCAGCATAAGAAACCAATAATGTAAGAGAAGCAAAAAGAATTGTAATTAGGATTATCCATTTATTTCTAATATTATCAAGTACTTCCTTTTTCGCAATACTTATCAGAATTGTGGAAAACATCTTATTCCTCCGTATATTTCATGAAAACTTCTTCTAGAGAAGGCTCCTTTATTTGTAGATTTATTATGTTTCCACCGGCATTTTCTATAGCTACAATCACCTTGGCTTTTATCTTAGGATCACAAAGTATCTCGATTTTATTTCCAACAATTTCAATACTTTCAACGCCTTTTACTTGATTAACTGCTTTCTCTACTTTATCTGACATTTTTTCTAATTCTAGTGTGATTCTTGGTTTTAACTTCAGTTTTTGACTTAATTCAGATACTGTATCTTGTGCTACTAATGCTCCTTTATCAATAATTCCAACTCGATCGCATACCTCTTGGATCTCACTTAATATGTGAGAGGAAACAAAAATAGTAGCGCCATTATTTTTCAATTCACGTATTTTATTCCTGATAAGTACCACACCTCGCGGGTCTAATCCACCTGATGGCTCATCCAAAATAAGAATCGGAGGATTTCCAAGAATAGCACGGGCCATACCCAATCTTTGTACCATGCCCTTTGAAAACTTCCCGACCTTTTTATTGATAGCTTCGCCCAATCCAAATTCTTCAATTAATGATACGCATTCTTCTCTTGTAGCATCTTTCATTTCAGCATAAAATCGAAGATTTTGTAATGCAGTTAAATTGTCATAAAATGCAACTTGTTCAGGAAGATATCCTACAAACTTCTTTGCTTCTTTTCCTTTCTTTGAAATTGGCTTCCCATTGATTTGAATTTCACCTGAATTAACAAGAATTAGACCGAGCATTGCCTTTATCGTTGTCGTTTTCCCAGCACCGTTTGGCCCAAGAAAACCAAAGATTTCCCCTTTTTTGACTTTAAATGAAACGTTATCTACTGCTTTCGAACCATTATAAATCTTAGTAAGACCCTCTACCTGTATTGCAGAAGAATCATTTGTCATCTGAACTTTTAGTGTTTCTCTAGGTAGTAAAAATGTGCCTTTTGTATTGCATTTGGGACAGGAAATAATGATTTTTTCTCCAGGTACGGCATCTATTGTTACCTTGGTTTTACAATTAGGACATTTGATTGCTGTAGTAACCATGTTATTTTCTCCAATATCCTGGCAACCACCAAATATTGCATTGTATATTTAATTTTATTGTAATAACAGATTTAATTAAGATATATACGTTATTTTTGGCGGTTCCTTAGGATATTAATCAAAATTTTGTCTCAAAAGATATATAAAAGATAATAACTCTTAAATATAATATAAAGAGACTGTCATCATGACATACAAACAAATCCATAGGAGATTTAGAAAAAGTAATACATATCTTTTAACCTTGGTTTTAATTGGACTTCTATTTCTAATATCTAATGTTGGCGCAGAAGATACCACTAACCGATCTAACACTTCTACTGATGCTACTCCAGTTACAATAGTTACTCCTGCAAGTACACAATCTGTTGATTTCAAAACCCTATTTAGTGACGATAAAGAATTTAATAGTTATACAATAGAGTTAAATGGTATAACATATACGGTGATAGAACTAGATCCAAATAGCGCTGCTGTAAGCTTACCGGACGATAATATCGGATTACGTTTTTATGATGGGACTACCGCTGTTCTGCCCAATGATAGTTATTTTAGTAACGAGGATATAAGCATTGTTACTTCCTCCAGTGTAGCAATTAGCATTCCAAGCGAAAAGACAATAATAGGCACACCCACAGTGTTGAGTCTTGATGTGGCAAGTATAGCAACTGATTCAACCTATTCTCAATCTGTAGATAAATTAGATGAATACAAGATAAGGGTAGAAGTAAAAGAATTAGAAAATGAGAATACAAGTATTCTAATAACAAGTTACACAATAGATTGGGGTGATGGAACCACAGAATCGTACTCTTCTGATCAAAAGTCTATAGAGCACATTTATTCAAAAAGCGGAGATTACGAACAAACGTATTATGTCACAGATAGTTTTGGCACGACCTGGTCAGTTGAAAACGATTTAACAGTTGAAAATGAGGGACCTTTAATACGGTTTGGCTTATGGGCCAGAGACAGACCAGAAAATGCTGTTGCTACTACAACGGGCTTCAGTATGCTTGCTATAGGTCTTATAGCTGCAACTGAAACTGGGAAGTATAAATTACTTCTTGCCTTTCTTGCCCTTGGTTTGCCACTTTATACACGTATTCAAAAAGAAGATGTTTTGGATCAATTTGTAAGAGGGCAAATTTATGGTTACATCAAGACAAATCCGGGTGTTCATTATAACCAAATTCGAAGAGGCATGGGCATTAAAAATGGGACTTTATCATATCACTTAAGTGTATTGGAAAAAACAGAATTAATTAAATCACGTCGTGAAGGGCTAAAATATAGGGCTTTTTATCCTACCGGCATGAAATTTCCACAGAATGAACGATTTAGGCTTACTGATCTTCAAATAAGGATATTAAACATCATTAAGGAAAACGAAGGAATAAACCAAAAAGAAATTGCGAAAAAACTAGATAAAAAACCTCAGACAATCAATTATAATATAAAGGTCCTAGAACAAGCTGATCTCATCGAAGTGGTCAAGAGAGGTCGTAAAACTATTTGTTATCATAAAGAACCAGAGTATTCAGATCAGCCAGCAGGATAAATATCACTTTTAATTATATTCGAGAACCATGCTTTTTATATATTAATCAAAAAATTGCTCCAAAATTGGTATATAAACTAGAGACATAAATAGAGACATAAACATAGTATAACCATAATTAGAAAAACATGATTCAGAGGTGGCTGAGGAGTACTTCCCCCAAAATCTAAATGAAATACAAATGCTAAAATCCTCCCCCGATTGGAAGTGCTCCATTCTTGCTTCCCCTTTAATTCTATTTTTAAGAAAATAGTTAAAAAGACATTGAGAATAAGCAGTTACATGAAAACACTTATTTCAGTTTGTGGAAGCGATGGGGATGACAGTAATCTATCAAGTTATGCTTTAGAAACTGCCGAAACTGTTGGGAAGCTTATTGCCAGGAGAAACGGTGTTGTCGTTTGTGGTGGTCGAGGGGGAGTAATGGAAGCAGCTTGTAAAGGTGCCAAAGAGGAGAAAGGTTTAACTATTGGAATACTTCCTGAATTTAAAGAAGAAGCAAATGAATTTATTGATATCGCAATTCCTACAGGCATAGGGCATAAGAGAAATTTTTTAGTTGCCAGTGCCGGTGATGCTGTTATTGCCATTGGTGGAAGATGGGGAACATTAAATGAGATTTCTTTTGCTATGATCTTTAAAAAGCCATTGATTCTTATCAAAGGTACCGGAGGTTGTATTGATGACTTCATCAATGGAAATTTGATGAAAGATAGCTATTCTTCTTATTATGTCGCAAATTCAGCAGAAGAGGCTGTAGAAAAGGCTTTCGAACTCTGTAAAAATAGATTATGATTTACATTTGTTATAAGAGATACTTATCCCTGATCGATGCAAACCTAGTATGAAGATTGGTTGAAAATCAATATGTTCTAATCTTTCCAAGTATTGCCGATCTTGGTTTATATTCGTAATGTAACTATTATTCTTAGTGTATAAAACATATTTGTCAATTATTTTCAACATAATTAATTTCAAATAACATTCACGGTAAAAGATTTTGTTAGTACTATTGTCAAGGATGTCAGATAGCATTTTTATAAGTTCATTCGAAAATCGTTAAAATCTTCTGTAATCATAAAATAAACTATTTATATAGATAAAAAATATTCTTAGGTTTGGGAATAGGATGATTTTTTGTTCATCTTATTTTCCCCCATATCTATTTTTTTCATGTTGAATACTTACTATTTTTAAAGTGGAACTTTAAGTTAATCATTTTGCTAAGAACTGGAGAAGATGACAGATAGCTGATAAAAAGCATTGTTCGAAAATAGTTAAAGAATTCCAAAATCGTAAAATAAATTATTTATATAGTAAAGAGGAAAGTACAACATGTACCTCGGAGGTTGGATGATTATGGCAAAAAAAAGAAATCCTACAACAAATATTAGAAGAAAGAGTTGTATAACCCATTTGGTTTATAGAAGATCGATACAAGGTGTGGTAACATGAAAGAGATAAAAATTGTCTGTATAGCATTTATGCTTTTATCTTCGACTTTGCTGTTTTTCGTACCTGCAGTAGCTGAAGATGGAGATAAATTTGATGGAGTAGTTGATCTTGACATTGATTCTGATAATAACAATGGAGTGAGTTTTCCTGAACGCACAGATTTAGAAGATTCACTTGAGAATTTCCAGGGAAAAGAAATCTTAATCAATAGTGATGATGACGATGGCAATCTAATGCCTGATAAATATCAGGAGGGAAATATCCCTCAAGAAGACGATCTTGTACCATTGATACTTGAAATAGGTCTAACACGAGAACATGGTGATTTACCAGTTCCTAAAATCGTAAATTACACGCTAACTTATAGCAGCCATATTAGGGTATGGGATTCTCAGCAACGTGATGATGAAGTCTTGACTGATATTTGGAATAAATGGGAGATCGCACTTCTAGGTGATATGAACAGGGACGGAGCGGTTAACGGTTTTGATATTGATCCGTTTATGGATGCCTTGAATAATCCAGATGATTTTCAGATATGGTGGAATGAAAATGGTAGTATTTATCATAATTTTCCTGCTGTTGGTGATATGAATGGCGATGGTAATTTTGATGAAGATGACACTCCGATATTTGTTGATTATCTCGTACACGGACCACAGTTGCCGGTTCTATATGTTCCCATACGTTTTTGGGTTGAAGGAAATGGAATCAGTTCACAGAATATTGGGATATCTGCCAGTGTTGATTTTTCGTTAGGATATGATGTGGCAAATGATACTGATTCGGTATTGGTAAAAGTTGTTGAAAACCCTGATGAAGTACCAAAACCTCAGCTAGTTATCAGCGCTCCCTCCTTGGTTTCTGAAGGAGAACCGTTTGATGTCACAATCAACGCTAATAACGATCCTATTGAAGATGTCAAAGTAACATTCAATGATATTATCTTTTACGCAGGTCCAGATGGAAAAGTATCCCCGACAGCTCCCTTAGTAGATACAGATACTGATTACATTATTATTGCTAGTAAAAGTGGATATAACGATGATAGCAAGACAGTTACTGTACAAAATATCCTAGAACCATCTCAATTGACAATCACTGCTCCTAACACAGCGACTATGGGAGAGCTATTTACGGTGACTGTCACAGTAAGAGATATAGGGACCCCCGTGGAAGATGCAGCGGTAACATTTAATGAAGAAACAAAGATCACCGATAACACCGGCGCAGTCACCTTCACTGCACCAGTGATTACAGAGCACACAGAGTTTACCATCAGCGTACAACACAATGACTACGAGCCAGTAACAACTACAATCACCGTCCTCTATCAGGAAATCCACGGATCACTTAATGGAATTGTCTATAAAGGTGATGGCTCCTCTCTTGCAAAAGCCACGGTCTGCGTCATCCTTAGTTCAGCAGAAAATACCATTACCAGCACCTGTACACTGACCAACACCACAGGATCATATAATTTTAAGCACATACCTGTAGGAACCTACACAGTAAAAGCAAAGAAAAAGGGATACACAACAAATACATACCAGGTAACCATAACTGAGGATGACCTCCAGCAAACACTTAATTTTGTGCTCATAGAGTCAACAGTAAGTAAACCTGAAAACATCAATAAACAGTTACTCGATGCTGCTATCGATGATGCGATAGAGGATGCAACACTAGGTGGGCAAATATTTTTTGCAACGCAGCAAGAGATCAACATCTATAGATCCGAGCTAAACATCACTATAGGGGAAGCAACAAAACAGGAAAAAAGTATCACCGTTGTCGCACCAGAGGGAACACAGCCAGCGATACTCGCCATACACATTCAAAACACCGAGATCTCAACCATTGAGGTTTCCTGCGATGGAGAACCAGTACAACGGGGTACACTCGATGTTATTTTAAATCCAGAGGGTAACAAAACGCTCTATGCAATAATATCAACAGGGGAAAATGATGTTCATATTCTCCTAGTAGTTCCTCATTTCAGTGAACACACAATAACAATTTCATCGTTAGTAGGTGGTATCGAAGTGCTAATTTTTTATATTGCATTCTGTATTGTTGCAGCACTTGCATTTATAGTCCATATCATTTCAGGACCAATTATTCGATATATAGCTAAAAGAAAGAGGTAGATACTATTTTATCTTCCTCTTTGTTTTTTAAATTGAGGTGTTTGTGAGTATGGATATATTCTTTATTTTTTCAACCGCATGTATTACCATTTTTGCACTAGGTCTTTTACTTGTATCAATAGCGAGTTATCATAGGCATAAAAATCTAAAATTGCTATTTGTCAGCTGTGTATTTCTTGTTTTTTTTGTGAAAGGAATACTACTCAGCCTTAGCTTATTCAACATAAATATTGTAGATTTACCATCTAATAATTTATTCGATTTGATAATACTCATACTTCTGTTTATAGCAACACTTAAGAGATAGACATATGATAGAAGATAGTATCGAAGAAACTCAGAGAAAGATTCGCGATCTTATAGCAAAAAATCCTGGGTTGTTTGCAGTAAAAATTGCAAATTTATTGAATATATCTATTTCTGAAATGAATCGCCATTTAATTGAAATGGAAAAGAACAACATAATTACTGGTGTTAAAGGTGCAGGCTATAAACAATATTATTTAAAGCCAAACGATCCTAGTATTTCTACTGATAACGTACAGAACACAAAACAAAAAATCTATGATTTAATTGTTGAACATCCTGGTTTACATCTCAGTAAAATCGCAAAATTTTTAAAAATGAGTAAACCCTTAGCAGAATATCACCTTATACGAATGGAGAAAAACGGTGAAATTACAGTTGCAAAGGAGGCACATTATACAAGATATTACATAAATAGTGAAAGTATCGGGATTAGAGATAAAAAAATTCTTTCTTTACTACGTAAGGAGAATCTTCTCAAAATTGCATTATTTCTTGCTAACTATCCAAATGCAAAACATAAGGAGATATCAGAACATTTACATATACCACCATCGACCCTCTCATACTATCTTGATATATTAGCTAGAAATGGAGTCATTCAAGTGCATAGATATGGTGCAGAGAGGGGTTATCGTGTTAAAAATGAAAAAGAATTTATTGCTTTTCTAATAAAATATCGTTTACATGTAGTTGTTGATGGTTTCAATGAATTATGGGATAGTTTGAACTTTAAGCGGTGGTAAAAAAGATCATTTTATACAGTTGAAGTAGCCTTAAAATCTCTTTTCTTTATTCGATAATCGTTAAAACATTCTGTAATCGTCAAATAATCTATTTATAGTTTTACGACCAATATTAGGACAAATATTATAAAAATATAAATGGGGGAATTAAAATCTATAAATATAATATCTTTAAAAAAATAAATATTAAAAAAATAAGTATATTAATATTAACCACAGCCCTAATTTTTACAACAATCTCAGTTTCAGCAAACCAATCGCCACTAAAGCAAACGACAGATTATAGTAAATCTAATATTGAATCTGGTATGGAGACACTTTTGGGTGTCCTGCTACAAGAAGGTTTTGAAGATGGAGTCATGCCACCATCTGGGTGGTCAGTAGACATCACCAATCCAAATTATACCTGGGATATTGTTGATGCAGCGTCAGAGCCAGAGCTTGTCCATAGTGGTGATTATGCAGCTGTTGTACGATGGTGCCACACTAGCTCTCAGGATGAATGGCTTATCTCTCCTGAGGTTGATTTGACCCCTGGTTATGGTTCTGCTAACGTGTCATTCTGGGCGAATTGTTGGAATACTAAACCGGACTGTAATGTAAAGGTCTGGATTTGTGGTGATGGCTTTGCTGATGTAATCTGGAATATGAACGAGGATGAAGACTGGCCAGATGCTCAGTACAGACTGGTAGATCTTGATATCTCCAATTATATTGGAAATGTTATTACTATTAAATGGCAGTACGTTGGTATGAGGCTTTATAAGGATTTTGCTTTAGATGATGTTTTAGTTTACACTGGAGATGCACCGATTCCGCCGGAGCTTGAAATTGGTGAAATTACTGGTGGCTGGGCTGGACTTGGTAAGGGCGGTAAGATATCTGCAGAGATTAAAAACGTAGCCAGTGAAGAGGCAGAAGATGCAGCTGATGTTGAGTGGACTATCTCTGCTTTTGGTAATGGATTATTACAGAAAATAAATGAATCAGATAATGGAACTATCGCAGTGATTGCTCCTGGCGATGTAGAAATTGTTGAGCTTGAGGCAGGGCATCATTTTGGGAAGATAAATGTTACAGTGACAGCATATGAACCGCATTTTGATATCTTTGTTTCAAAGTCAGTAAATGGATTTATTCTCATATGTTTTGTTATCATTCCAAAAGGATAGGAGGACAATTTTTAGTAAATCTCGAAAAACGTACTACATCGCGCTCCAAAAAATTAATTGGAAAAAATTTATGGAGGAAAATAGGAAAATGAAACGAAAAACAACTATATGCGCAATAACCGTCTTGGTTATTGCAGGGCTGTTGATAACAAGCGCAGCTGGACTGCCGACAATGAATACACAGTCACATCCAGCTACTAGCGACAAGGAAAAAAATAAAAAAGCAGATGTCGACTACTCCTGCGTAGAGGCTTTAGGGACATTATTGAATAAACCAGATCTTGTTAACAGAAAAGCAGGTGAGTTAGAAAGAAAAGATAACATCGCAGCTCAAAGCAAGAAAGCAGATATGCAGACTGCCTTAGTAGAGATGAGTCCGGAAGAGAAAGTGGAAATAAATCAGTATCAAGAACCTGAACAATCAAGACAATTCTACATTATCGATGCGTTGCATCCTGCTTGGGGAAGCTCTAAATGTAGTGGCAGGGAACTCCTCATGTATGATCTCTATTTCTATAACGACTCAGACCAATCGACGGAGTTTGACGGTACTGTCTGGACGTACTCACCCAACTACACTGGAGCTTGGGGTGACGAATGGCACTGGGTGAGAGGCGATGAGCCATTACCAAGTTCGTATCCATCTACTGATTACTGGGGCTACAGCACGTTCGAGAATGCAGATGAATTCTTCGCGACATGGGTAGATGTTACTGAAGATTACTACGATGATGGAGAATGGTACAATGGAACAAATGTCAGTATTATGAGAATTTGGCATAATGACAGCGATCCGCTTAATCCTAATGTTGAGTTGAGAACCTGGGTTGGATTTGGTGGGGATAACACTCAATACCCCGACGGCGAACCAGATATGTGGGATATGATCATGGACGACATAGCGTGTTCGGATGGATTGTACTTCCCTGAACCATATCAAGATCATGATCCATGGGGTATGTGTTCGTATATTATGACCAACAACTATAATCCCACTGATCCAGGTTACCCTGTAATCGAAGGACCACACATGTTCTGGCCAGTAGAATATCAAGGTACTACCAATTGGGGTCTTATGAGCTGGTTCATAAATGACCCTGCAAATGATATGTATGTAGATTATTGCGAAGGAACATGTACATACATAGACGATGTGACAAATGGCGGATACGCGGTATGGGATCCTTTACATAGGGTGGCCCCTGTTAGCCAACGTGGTCTGATGATCGCGAAAATCTATGACATGAATTTAGCATTTGATTACCCAGATCCTGTCGAAAACTCTTATGGAACTATCTGGTGGTTAAACAATACAGATCTCAACATTGAAAAACCAGCAATAGCAGCCAATGATGGCTCTGTTGTCATTGCTACACAGATAGATAACATAAGTGCACCAACAGAAAAATGGTTATCGCTCTGGTACTGTCCAAATCACAACGGAGAAGTTGGAGACCAGGACAACCTAAGTATCGCTGGAATCTGGTCAATTACAGATGAAGAAGTACTATATCCAGAGGTCTCTCATGTCTACGATGATATCTTCATGGTTACGTTCATCATCGACAATGAGATGTTTGCAACATTCTCCTGGGATGGCGGTGAAAGTTGGTGCGTGAACCAATCACCAGATTGGCTGGAATATTACAGCTGGAGTGGTGACGACTACGTTGTAAGTGAGTATCGATCGAACGAGCTCTCTGACAAAGCAGAATTTGCTGTTTGGGAATATGATGCGTCTTCTGGCGGCGATTTCCTTACGTACTTGCATTACACACCCAACACCGTTAAGCTCGATGGATACTGTTTCGATGCATGGGGAGTTCCAGTGGATCCTGTCGTAGTTGAAATGCTGGAACTGGAATACAGTACGAAACATCAGCATTCTTTGGGCAACGAGCCTACTGTAGTAGGCAATTATTACAGTAAAACCATGCTTCTAGGATTTGACCTATGGACCGATATGATACTCCGTATCATGGCTATGGATCCGGGGGTGCCAGGCTCTTTCGGTTACAAGGAACATAATTTCACAGAGATCTACTATGTAAATACACATAATATAACAGTAAACTATACTCTCGCTGATATGAACCTTGATGGACCTATCAATGGTTTCGACATTGACCCGTTTGTACTTGCATTAGTTAACCCAGATGGATATGAGGCGACTTATGGTGTTCCTGCGGCTATAATGGGAGATTGCAACCTAGACTGGCTGATCAACGGTTTCGACATCGACCCGTTCGTTCAGATACTTGTATCCGGAACGTATCCTGCTTGGCCGTACCACAATTAAACTGGAAAAACAATGAAACACGATAGGAAGGTAGAACATAATACCTTCTCTCTCTCTTTTTTTGTTTGAGGTTAACAAAATGAGAAAAAATATCTTGTACAAATTGGTGATAGCGGCAGTTTTGATTTTTTTTGTCATGTCGTCATTGTCACCTGCTCAAATGACGTTTGAGCAAAATAAGGCAGCTGTTTCTGAGAATGATTTTGAAATAAAATTCACTATAATGTTTTCTGAAAAGGATTTGCTGTTTGATAAATTGATGGGATATGATATTGTAAAACTGAAGGATGGGAGCTACATTAATGAAGTTGGAAAACCAATGGTTCCGACCGAAGAAATAAAAGTTGCATTACCTGCTGGAATGGAGGTAACCCAGGTAAGAGTTGTTGATACTCAGTACGTGGATATCGAGGGGGATTATACTATCTTTCCTGCTCAGCCACCAAGACGAACTAATGGATTAGACGATGATGTGCCGTTTGTCGAACCAGACATCAAAACGTATAACTCACGAGATCCTTATCCTTCTAAGCTAGCAGAGTTTGTCCATCAGACTGATCTAGCTGGCCAGGGTATTGCAATAATTCAGCTATATCCAGTACAATACACTCCTGGTGCAAAGAAACTTACATTGTATACTATGATAAGTTTTGTTATTGAAGGTGTTGATGGTTATATATGTGGTGACTATCTCCCGAAAGTTATTTCAGAAGCACAGATAGAAAATTACGAGAAGGCAATCCTGGAGATGGTAGTCAACCCTGAGGATGTCGAGATCAGATCTCTAGATGGAGATGGCGGACCTCAGAAAATGGGTGTTGACCCTGGTGATTATGACTATGTTATCATCACACAAAATAGCTGGATTGATGATTTCCAGCCATTGGCAGAATGGAAAACCAAGAAAGGAGTGAAGGCGACGATTGTCGACCGGGATTGGATTTACAGTGAATACAGTGGTTCAACCAATCCAGATAAGATACAGGCTTTTGCCAGCGATGCTCATAGTACCTGGGGTGCAACATTTTTCTTACTGGGTGGTGACACAGGTGTTATTCCTTATCAAACAAAGTATTATCACCTTGGATTTGGAAACCCACCAGTATATGAAGACATCTATGCTCCTTCAGATTCTTACTATGGAGACTATGATCAAGATTTTACCTGTGAGGTTCATGTCGGTCGTGCATCAGTGACATCTACCGATGCGATCAGCACCTTTATCAGCAAGATTTTGACCTACGAGCAGAACCCATCTCTTACCAACTATGCTAAGAAGGCAGCACTTTTCGGCTTTGATCTCGATGGCGGTACAGATGGAGAGGACTGTAAAATATACATTGACAACAATTATATTCCAGACACTTGGACGATGAGCAATGAATACGATAGTGAAAGTGGAGAGCATGAACAGGATGTCAAGAACTATATCAATGCTGGTCAGAACTTGATTAACCATGCCGATCATGGCGATACGTATTATATGGGCGTTGGATCCTACAACCACAATGACTATCTTTCAACGGGAGAAGTAGATGCTTTCAATAATGGTAATAAGCAGAGCATCTTGTATTCGATGGCTTGCTATGTCGCTGCTTTTAATGCGGGTAACTGCATTGCTGAACATTTTGTCCGAGATTCCAATGGTGGATGCATAGGCTTTATTGGGAATTCGCGGTACGGTATTTACACTTATGGTAGTACCAGCACATATTCATTCCTTTACGACCGTTATTTTTTCAGATCACTCTTTGATCAGGGCCATTACATACTGGGTGATGCCTTTTCAGATCATAAGAATGATGGACCCACAAGCGATAACTATTACAAATGCATCTTTGATGAGCTGAATCTCCTGGGAGATCCAGAACTCAATATTTGGACTGAAAACCCAGACAGCCTTGATGTTACCCATCCTTCTACATTGGATCAAGGACTGCAGGATTTCACGGTTCATGTTGAAGATGGAGGAGTAGGCGTTTATAATGCCTATGTCTGTTTATGGAAAGACGGTGACAGTGAAATCTACGAGACTGGTACTACAGACACTAACGGGGATGTTACCTTTAGCATATCACCAACCTCAGGAGGTCCTATGTATGTAACGGTGACGAAGCATAACTATATTCCATATATGGGACAGGCAGATGTTGATTATCATGGTTCTCCTTATGAACCGAGTAATCCCGATCCCTCTAATCATGTAGTAGATGTAGATTTAAATGCAGATCTTAGTTGGACAGGCGGCGATCCCAATGGCGACCCAGTAACATATGAGGTGTATTTTGATACAAGTAGTCCGCCATCATATGTAACAACTGTCAGTGAGGAAACCTATGATCCAGGGACAATGGATGTTTATACGACATATTACTGGCAGATAGTCGCTGATGATGACGATCCTTACTCTGAACCTACAGAGGGTCCAATCTGGGATTTTAGAACAGAGGATAATGTACTGCCAGAATGGCGGAATCAAGGACAAAATAAATCAGCGATACCACCGGGAGGGAGCATATCATTGTATGCCCAAGGTAGAGATAACATTGGTCTTGATTATGCATATCTCTCAACCAATGAGACTGGAGAATGGGTGCCGTTCGCTGGCGGCAACTGGTGGGACATCAATTGGGATTACCATAAAAAGATTGTTATAAATCATTCGTTGGTTGAGGCTGATCTTCAAAACTTCCCAGTACTTATAACCCATACGTCATCAGATTTTATAGATCATGCGCAAATTGATGGTG
>Ga0209635_10001335_pt1 | contig 18264 bp, 10 predicted proteins | sample DeeMarSWOR230_32_FD_187463 | JGI IMG/M metagenome (GOLD analysis project Ga0209635, IMG submission 187463) | Marine sediment microbial communities from White Oak River estuary, North Carolina - WOR-2-30_32 (SPAdes) (version 2) | ecosystem: Environmental > Aquatic > Marine > Intertidal zone >... | reverse complement strand
GATCCATAAAGGGGCCGCCCAAGCCCTTCACCCCTGAGGCAGAAAGGGCCGAGATCCTATCAGCCCTGGCATGTGTCGATTATGTAGTGATCTTCGATGAACCCGATCCGCTGGAGCTCATCTCCTCCCTGAAACCCAATATTTTGGTCAAGGGCGGGGATTGGACTCCTGAAACCACCATCGGAAGGGAGGTAGTTGAGGGGATGGGGGGTAAGGTGGTTATCATCCCTCAAATCGAAGGCGTCTCAACATCCGCAATCGTTGATAGGATTGTAAAAAAAGGGGGAAAGAAACGATAGGGTGGTCGGTCCTTTCCCCTCATTGAGCTCTTGATCAACCTGATATACTTTCCTAAGACGCTCGCTGGCGATTTTCCTTTTTCGAGCGATTTATTGATTTCCCGCTTGGCTTCGTCGAATAGTAGTGCCTCAAAACTCTTCTCTTTTTCCTCTTTCTTCCATCTCCGTTATCCCCGTAGCTACGGTACCCATACTTCCCGTAATTATAATAATAGTACCGGGAATAATAGTAACGTTCCTTCTCCACGTTTAAATTATTCAGCATGGCCCCGACGATACGGGCATTAACCTCCTTGAGCTGCTCCACTGCCCTCGAAACACCATTTCTACTGGAAGTTCCTGCCCCCACTACCAGGATAATCCCTTCCACCAGCCGACTCAGCACAATCGAATCCGTCACTGCGAGAACCGGAGGTGAATCCATGATGATCCGATCATATTTCTCGCCGAGGAGCGTCAATAGCCTCTGCATCCTCTTGGAGCTCAAGAGCTCGGAGGGGTTAGCGGGAATCGTTCCGCAGGTAAGCAGGTCCAAATTGGGAACCTTCGTCTTCTTGATGAAGGAAAACCCATCCTCCCCATCAACGAGAAGGTCGGAGAGACCGCGTGCGTTTGGTATCCCAAAGATCTCATGGATCCTGGGTTTCCGCATATCGCAATCCACAATGAGCACTCGACTCCCACTTTGGGCCATTACTGTGGCCACGTTGGCAGCGGTGATGGTCTTTCCCTCTTGAGGTCCCGCACTGGTGACCTGGATAAGCTGAGGCGAGGGCTTTGAACCGGAAAACAGAATACCCGTCCGCAAAGTCCGATAGGCCTCCGACACGAGGGATTTAGGATCCTCCTGAACGATAAGCTCTAAATGGTTGTTTGAGTGGAATTTCGGTATGAAACCCATGTAAGGAACCTGGATTCGCTTGATATCCTCAGGGGTTTTCATGCTTGTGTCGATATACTCCAGGAAAAAGGCAATACCCACTCCTAGTCCCACACCGATGAAAGCCGCAAAGAGAATATTGAATCCATTTTTAGGCCCTATTGGACTTCTCGGGACCTGAGCCGGATCGATGATCCTGATAGTGGTGCCCTTCAGTTCACTGCCTAAATCCACTTCCTTCATCTTCTTAATTAAGATATTATACATTTGACGGTTACTCTCCGCTTCCCGTCGCAAGATCCCGTAGTCGATGGCCTTCCTATTTAACTCCAGCGCTTCTGTCTTTTGGTTCTCCAAAGCCCCCACGAGGGTGTCCTCCTTCGATTGTGCCACCTTATATTCGGTCATAAGGCTATTGACATTCTTCTTGACCTCGAGGGCAATCTTTCTCTTCATCAGACCAATCTGGGATCTCAGCTCGATCATTTTGGGGTGCTTTGCTCCATATTTTTTTGAGACCTCGGAATATTTTCTCTGGAGACCAACGTAATCGGTTTTGAGCTGCTGGATCATAGCGTTGCTCAAGATAGAGGGGAGGGACTCAATCATCTCCGGCCGGTCAGCTAATTTCTTGAGTTCCTTGTATCTCGTCTCAATGGCAATTCTCTCGGTCTTTGCCGAGGTTACCAGTGCATTGAGCTGGGAAAGCCGCTGAACGACGATGTTCTGTTTTTCCTCCAAGGAGACGATGTTCTGTTTTTCCTTGTACTTCTGGAGGCCGATTTCAGATTTCTCTACCTTTTCCTTTTGTTGAGACAACTGCTCATCGAGCTTATCCATCATCTTCTGGGCGCCTTCAATCATTGCTTCCATGGTCATATTGATGTATTCTTCGGCGACGGCATCGGCGATTTGGGCGATAATATGAGGATAACGTCCCGTAAAACTGAGATCCACTACCATTTTGCTATCCTTCATCGGTGTAACATCTAAGCGTCCGATAAAGGCGTTGACCAGTGCCTGGCTTATCCCGTTGTTCCTTGCATTCTTCGGTTTGATGATCCTCTTTGTGCTGGAAGACCTCTTGAAGAGATTAACCGGGTTCACCTTCTTCAATAGCCAGGACACCGGGGCCTTAATATCGAGATTGAACTTTCGCCGGGGTGAAGGCTTAAACTCCGGACTTTCCTGAAGTCCCAGCTTTTTTATGACCCTCTGCGCCAAGGGCCGACTCCGGAGGATGGTGTATTGAGTCTGGTAATAATTCGGATCGTAGAGGGGAAAAGCCATATTGGGGAAGAGAATGACATTTGAGTCCTGTTTCTGGATGGATAAACGAACGGCGGCTCTATAGTAGGGTTCTCTGTTCAGGGAGGAAAGAACGGCAAGGGTTACCACGATCACCATAAATGTGCCGATGATCCACTTTCGCTTCAAAATGACTCGGAGATAATCCTTTAAATGGATTTCCTGGTTCGATGCAACCATAGTTAATTCTCCGAGGAAGTATTACCCCTTATGATGATAAGAGGCTTCAATACCCCCTGAGCTACGCAAAAAAGTTAAAGTCCCCAGAAACTGACCAAAAAACAAAAAAAACGATAAAACCGGACAATAAAAAGCAAATAAATTCAACAACTTGAAAAAAGTGAACGATACCTCTTATTTTTGCGTTAAAGCGCCTCTTTTGAAGTATCTCCAGGCTATCTCCCGGAATGCTCTCTTTCTTCAATTTTACTGCTGTTGACAGCAATTAATTCCTTTTCATTTTCCTATGTAGTTACTATCAAAAATCATGCCGTTTCCCAAAAGGGCCCCCCTCACGACGTTCCAATACTCCTCTCCAGCCCCGCCCGCGCCGGGAAAATCCCCCGGCGTAAATATTCTCAGTCGGCTTTCCCAGGTTTTTAATCATTTTTTCTGAATCTTTTTCATAACCATGGCAAGATTTGGCTAAATCCAATAATCATGCCACAACGTTCGACGAGTTAAGGAAGGCAGTCCCTCGGTTTTCAGAAGAAAACCGAGATCATGATATTTCAATGATTTCAGCAAGTTATATCTAAGCATTCTTCAATCAAGACTTCATGAGGGCCCGGGAATCGACCATGGTATGCTTATTGCTAAATATCGAAAAGGGGCAGAATCGTATACATTTCGCATGTTGGTGAAACCGTGAAATCGATGAACCACCATCCAACGGACCTCATCAAGACAAAGCAAGCGGCTCAACTGTTAGGGGTGACCGTTCAGACCATTAAGAACTACATCTACTCGGGGAAGCTCAAATCTTATAAGACCTTCGGTGGTCACCACCGTCTCTCGATATCTGACCTCCAGAGTCTGGCCTCTTACCATAGTAGTCCCTCCCAAAGTGAACTCCTTGAACAGTACGATCAACTCTATCATGGTTATATTGACACCATGGGGACCCTGCTCAGTGCCCTGGATGCCAGGGATGGAATTGCCTCAGGACATTCGAGGAGAGTAGCCAACTACGCATGCGCTATCGGGAAGGCCATGGGATTTCCACCGGAGTCCCAGAGAACGCTCGAGTTAGCCGCACTGCTCCACGACGTGGGGAAAATCTTTATCAGCGAACAGATCTTGGGAAAACCCGGAAAACTGACCGATCAGGAAACCTATATCATCCGGCAACACCCCGAGATGGGGGAGAGAATCGTCGCCGGAGTGGAGTTCCTCAGGGAGACCAAGCCCTTCATCCGCCACCACCATGAGCGTTTTGATGGTTTGGGATATCCCGATGGCCTACCCGGGGAAAGCATACCTCTAGAAGCGAGGATCATTTTCATAGCCGAGGTTTTCGACACCCTCCGGTCCGACAGCTCATACCATAAAGGTAGTGACCTCAAAGAGAGCCTTGCGGAGATGGAGAGGGGTTCTGGAAGCCAATTCGACCCCAGTATTTTACGCATCTTCATCGAAAATGTTGAGGAATAAAACTTCAGTAGCCTACCGAATTCAGCCCCATCTCCCTGACAATTTTCTTAGAACGAATATGAAATGTTTATCCTTTCTTATCCATTTTCCCCGGCAATTTAGAAAAAAAACCAGGTAAGACGTTGTGAAAAAAGTTCAGGTAACGGTGAAAAAAATTGTGAAGGTTTCCACCAACCCTGGTTCTTCAGCATCTCCATTCTTTTTTTCCCTTTTATCTCACTTTACTCTAGCAGCCATGGATTTTTTCATAACAAGAGATTCGGTTCACTCGGTACCTACTTTTATTTACGTAAACGATAAAAACATCATTAATTTTAATAAGTTATGGCTATTTTAAAGGATGGCACGGAATTTGCTTGAACCATGCTCAAAGGCGAAGGCAATCATTGGATGAGATGGGTTTGAGATACGGGTAGAAGATACCATTAAGTCGGTTAACGGCAAAGCCGGGTTGTCGAAATCGAAGGGGAGTATGTGGTAATGAGGCAATCCGGCTTTTTATAAATGATGAAAGGGAAACACAACATGATAAGAAGAAAGAAAGGGACAGAGGGATTAACCCTTATCGAATTGATTGTGGTGATGTGCATCCTTGGGGTTATGGTATTGATCTCCATCCCCAACATTGGTCGGTGGCTGCCTCGGTACCGCTTGAGAAGCGCCGTAAGGGATGTGGCCTCCGCAATGCAGCTGGCCCGTCTGGGGGCTATCAAGGATAATAACGAATGGGCCATTGTATTCGACTTAAGCAATCCCAATGATCAACAGTATAGAATTGTACACGACGATGGGCCGGACAACACTTGGGGAACCAATGATGATGTCGGCTATAAAGATATCGTCGGGTGGCAGCGTTCGACGACGAGCATTACCGGCTACCGGAGCAACGTGAGTTTTGGAGACGATGGGCATGGCCCGTGGCCTGGCGGACAGATGGTGGGAGGTGACGGGATAACCTTCGACCAGGTACAGGGTTTCAATGATCGATACTGGGTGGAGTTTAGGCCAGATGGAACTGCAGGGCCGGATCCCGATAACGACGGGATTGTGGGATCGAGCTACCTGCGGAACATTAGGGGGGACACTGCCTGTACGAGGATTCGATTCACTGCCACAGGGGCCATAGAGGTTCTCTATTGGGATGGGGATAGTTGGGAAAAGTAATCCCATCGCTTGAGGAGGATGATATGAGGATTCGGATGAAGGATCAAAAGGGATTCACGCTTTTGGAGGTCTTAATCTCCATCATTATCTTGTCCGTGGCACTGCTCGCCCTTGCGGGGCTTCAGATCATCTCCATCCGGGGCAACTCCTTCGGGGGGACGATGACCGAAGCCGTAACGTTGGCACGGGATAAAATCGAGGATTTGAAGAAGGATGATTGGAGTAGTGTGGCAACGGGCGACGATTTCCCTGTGGTAAGAGGGGTAACCTATAACAGGAACTGGGCGGTTCAACTGGTCGGCCACGGCCAGACAAAGGAGGTTGCCGTGACTATCAGTTGGGATAACGGTAACCATCAGGTCTCCCTGGCTACGACACTGGCCGATTACTGAGAGGAGCATGGAGGAAATGAAAGAAAAGAAGGGATTGGGATTAAGTCGGAAGGGCTTCACCCTCATTGAGCTTCTGGTGGCGATGGTTCTCAGCTTCATTCTCATAGGGGCCATCTACGGGACGTTCACCTCTCAACAGAAATCATATACCGTCCAGGACCAAGTAGCCGAGACCCAGCAAAATGCGAGAATGGCTATGAATATCCTCCTAAGGGACATACGCATGGCCGGGTACGGCATGCCCGATGGAGGCATCACCATAGGACAACCCGCAAAAACGTATAGCAATGCCATCCATATTACGAAGAACGGCAAGCAACAATCCTTCGATTCCATCACCCTTGTGGGGGCCTTTGGGGCTCCTAACGGATATCTCGTCCGGACCCTGTCCGCCGGATCGACAGAAATTTTCCTGAGGACATCGGGCGAAGCCTCGCATTTCAATACGGAGGACAATCAGTATATCTTCATCGGGGGAATCGATAAGCTTAGGGTCACGGCCGTCGCCGGAAATAAGATTACGCTCAACGGGAAAACCTCGGTGAGATTCCCAACGGGCATCCTGAGCGCCGGGGTGGGCAGTGGGGATACGGATATCCCCCTCGTCAATGCCAGCGGCCTTGTTTCGGGTGATGTGCTCAACCTGGGAACGGAGACCCTCACCATTACCGGGATAGCCACAAACAGCCTCACCGTGGATACCGATCCGGGGACTGCTGGAAACCAGGGAATTAGCGGGGATTACCCCGCGGGAACCATCATCAATCCCATCCCGGTCTTCCGTGTAACCGCGGTGGGGTATGCCATCGATGCGTATGGAAACTTCACCAGGGAGGATAAGGCGCTGGGAGTTGTTGCCGATTTGGCGGGGAACATTCTGGACATCCAGATCACCCCTGACGATCAAAACGATCAGACCTGGTATACCCTCACATTGACTGCACGAACAAGAAAACCGGATCCCGAGTATACCCAAAACGGGGGATTCCGGCAGAGGGTGTTGCAGTCAACGGTTGCCCTTCGAAATCTCTAAGGGGGTGAAACCAGTGACGACGATGGACTCGATCAAGATGATGAGGAAAGAGGAGGATCTATAATGGGAAATGAACGGGGCGTTGCCCTCGTGGTCGCTGTTTTGGTGATGGTTACGGCAACCTTTTTGGGAATCGCCGCAATGATGACATCGGATATCGAGGTCAGGATATCGGGAAACCAGAGGGTCTTGGAAGGGGCCTTCTATGCCGCCGACGGGGGAATCGACAACGGCCTGGCCTGGCTCATTACCAATGTGGGCATCACTCCCCCCGCGGACTCGGAGCTTCCCACCATGAATGAGACCCAACGCGAGTTCGGTTCCGGCTATCACGGCCAGTACCGTATCACCGACCTCAAGGCCACGGCACTTCCCCCTCCCGGATGGGAGGTGACCCTGTTCCAGAAACGCTACTACCTGGTCAACTCCGTTGGGATCGGACCCGTCAATGCCTCCAAGGAGGTCGAGGTAATCGCCAGTCGGGTTTTCCCGAAATAGCGCCAAGAGGAAAAGGAGAACACTAATGAAGTTACGATTTCTATGTCTGAGTATGATTATCTTCCTGCTGTTTGGGGCCGTTTCGGCCTTGGGCATGGTATGCGAAGTCCCTCCCTTTGTTTCCCTGGCCGTCACCCCCAACGTGCTCATTATCCTGGACAACTCGGGGAGCACCCTGACCGAAGACGTTCCGGGGTATGAGCACCGATGGCAGGCTGCCAAGACCGTGGTCATAAACCTCCTGCAGGACCCCGTCTCCAAGGGGTTCCACTGGGGATTGATGCGGATGGACGGAGCAGCCAGTACGGGGGAGAGGTCCGAGTGGGACTGGCAGGACCCAAATACGGGAAAGTGGTTTTGTACTGATTCGGACTTCGTCAGGCACGGAGGAAAGCTCCTCCGTCCGGTGGGAACAGATAGGGCCGAAATAATCGCCTACGTCAACGGCATGGAGGTCTACGACACCATCCCCCACACCTATACCGTCAACGGGGAGACGCTCTTTACCGCAGCCCAGTACTTTGCCGGTGGAAAAGGCCCCGCAGGGTTGGGGACGTACAAGGGCGATGCCGGGGACACCAACTATCAATACCGCAAACTATCAGGGGAAAAATATTGGGCTCGGGATACGGACGATTACGGAAACAACCTCTCCAATTATGCGGATGGACTTGCCAGTCCCATCGAGCACTGGTGCCAGCAGAACTTCGTCATCTATTTGACCGACGGGGAGTCGAACTGCGACAGCGACTGGAATCGTCTCCTAAATCTCGTGGGAGATTACGATGGGGACGGGGCCGATGACCCCAACGTCGATGAATGGGACGAAAGCGGGGGGAATCACTACGTGGACGATGTTGCCAAATGGATGTACGAAAACGACCTCAGGACCGATGAAGATATTATGCCGGGGGTACAGAACGTCGTTACCTATGTCGTCGGTCTCAGGATCGATTCGCCCTTACTCGAGAGGACCGCGGACGAGAATCATGGAAGGGGGATGTACTTTTACGCCGCCGACTATGACGAATTGAAAGACGCCTTTGGAACAATTGTAAACGACATCATCCAGCGGGTGGCCTCGGGGACGGCCGTCGCCGTTCAATCGACCTCAACCCAGAATGTGAGGAGGCTCCTCCGGGCCAAGTTCGTGCCCGAGGCGTGGACGGGGCACCTGGAGGCCTTCAAGCTTCCCTATACCAAGGGAGACGTGCCCCTCTGGGATGCGGGAATCGTGCTGAAAAACACAGACGCCGATGCGCGAAAAATCTTCACCGCCCTGGATGCTAAGAAGGGGAAGGATGCAGTTATAAATGAAAAGCTGTGGTTTACCGAAGGCAACAGCGGGACACCAGACGCCGACAATAATAAGTTGTCCGACCTCCTGGGGGCCGTAAATGATGCTGAGGCCGATGATATCATTAACTACATCCGCGGCGAAAGCGTGGCCGGCTATCGGGTGAGACCAGACGGATGGAAGCTCGGGGATATCGCCTACTCCAGCCCCGTGATATGGAAGGAAATGGTTTTCGTGGGGGCAAATGACGGGATGCTCCACGCATTCGATATCAATACCGGCCAGGAGAAGTGGGCCTTCATCCCCAATAACCTCCTCGCCAAGCTAAAGGACCTCGCCTGCACAAAAGCGCTGTGTGGCCTGGACTACTGCCACGAGTACTTCGTGGACCTCTCGCCCAAGGTGGCTGAAATTTACGTAGGCGGGTTCAAGAAAACAGTGCTGGTCGGAGGGGAGCGGGGAGGAGGAAATGCCTTCTTCGCCCTGGATATCACGGATCCCAGCGCCGACGGGGTTCTGCCCATGTGGGAGTTCACCGACCAATACCTCGGGGAATCGTGGACCTTCCCCACCGTCGAACGATGCTGGCTCGGCGGAGCCGAGAGGTGGGTGGCCTTCATCGGATCGAACTTCAACACGAAGGACAGCAAGGGGTACCTTTTCGGCGTGGATGTGGCGACGGGAGAAAAGATGGGGTTTGAGCGCCGCCTGGCCGACGCCCCCGAAAACAGCCTTCCCAGCCTGAGGGCCATCGATTTCGACCAGGACGGCTTCACGGACCGGATTTTCGTGGGTTCCCTTACAGGGAAGCTCTTCATGGTAGAGATTGCAAAGGATGCTGACGCAAACCCCAATGGCAAGGGTTGGACGTGCAAACACATCTTCACTACCCAAAGCGCTGGTGGAGAAAGTCAGCCCATCACCATCCCCACGAGCCTCTCCCTCTACCGGGATATGGGCGGCGAGACCCACATAATGGCCTACTTCGGGACGGGGAAGTACTTTGACCTGGCCGACAAGGATGACGACACGGTCCAGAGCTTCTACGCGATAAAGGATAACTACATGGCACTAGGAGTTGGGGGACTGGCCGATCAGACGGAGGCATCGGTGTGCACACCCATGGACGATGAGTTCGGGTGGTTCATGAATTTTGATAAGAATCCCGGGGAGCGGGTTATCTCCTCCTCCATGGTCCTCGGGGGCTACGTCTTCTTCACCACCTTTCAACCCAGCGATGATCCCTGCGAGGCGGGGGGACTCGCCAGGCTCTACGTCGTCAACTACGATAACGGGTGTGTTCCCGCCGGGCCGGTGATAGATGTCGACGGCGATGGTGACGTGGATCAGGCCGACATGGACAACATGATCGACGGAAGGACCATCGACATCGGATATGGGATTCCCTCGGATATCATATTCGACCCCACCGAGAGCACCATCATCATCCAGACGAGCGACACCACCATCCACGTGTTCAAGGTAGATGTGGGCCAAAACCAGTTGGAGGTCGAATCCTGGAGGGAGGTCATCAAATGAGGGAAACTACGGAAAAAAGGAGTTTCACCATGAAATCGAAAAAGCTCGGGTTTATCGCGATCGCCATCATCATCCTGTTCTCCGTTTCGTCCCTGGCCTTCGGGAAATCGGAGAGCTACCTCGTTCCCGTCAAGATCAGAAAAACGGATCGGACCCTCATCGAGGGCTACATCGTCTTTTCCCCAGGTGAGATCCAGCGTCTGGGTTCCTGGGTCTCCGGGAGCGCACTGAAAAGGGTCGGCCGCAGGGAGAGATCCTGGTCCTCCCAGGAGGTCCGGAGAAACGCTCCTGGGCTTCTTAACTTCCAACGGATCATGTTCAGCGAGGGGGGATACGAGCTCTTAATCAGCTATAGAGCCGGGAAAAAACCAGTGGACGCCAACAACTTCTTCTCGCGGAAGGGGATCCGATTCACCACGGACGCGTCGCATGCCGATGTCCTGCCCCTCATTCTCGCCCCGGGGCAGGTTATCTGGATCGAGAGGACGGGCAAGCCTCAAAAGATTCGATAAGATTTCATATAAAACCACTTTTCCCTTGCGGGAAGAAAGGCTGGGGTCAGACTTTCATTTTGAGTTTTTTACTTTCGGCCTCCCTTTTTCTTCCCGGAAACGCGTCTTTTGGCTATTTCATCCCGGACTCTTTTGATCGCATTCATGGTCTTCTGATCTCCGACATCGAGGAATTTCTCCACGGAACGAACGGCCTGCGTCACGGTAGCCTGATCTTTCCCTATGTACACGGCGATATCTTTTCCCTTATGAGCGCCATATGTTCGTGCAATATAACAGAAAATCCGACGCATCCATGCTCCGAATCGCCCCCTAGATCTCAGAAAACCAGATTCGACCCCGAGGGTCTTTTCCATGATCTCCTTTAACTCATCCAATTCAAAATGAACAGTGGGCATCACTACGAATTCGCCTTCTTCCCCTCTCTGGCGCTCGAAGACCTGCTTATGGAATGTTTCGTTACCTAGAATTCTCTGATCACTTACCTTATACAAATCCACCCGTCTACCTTGTGCGGCCCCTTCCATGACGAATGATCTATAAAATTTTTTTGCGGCGGAAAAGTCATCAGAAAGCTGTCCCAAAACGAAGGAAGGATCGATCCCTTCCGGCTTATCTGCGCCGATGTAGATCCTGTGGCTGCTCCACCGATAATCTTGAGGGCGGTGAACCAGGCCAGCTCTGACGGGGTTCAGATGAATGTAACGAACCAACTCCAGAAGATAGGCATCTCTGTCACAAACTATGGCTTTATAGCGTCCTTGAAAGAGATGCCCTACCCGACCATGTCTCCTGTTGAAATACAGAGTATACCAGGTATGAAATCGCTGCAGAACCTTTGACAGTGAAACCTTACCCATTTCTAACAGAAGGTGGGTATGATTCGGCATCAAGCAATATGCGTACAGCGTCACATCCCCTTCCCCGCAGAAATAAACGAGCTTCTGTAAATAACGCAAATAATCTGCACTGTCTCGAAAAATATTTTCCCGGTTATTCCCCCTGACAATGATGTGAAAAAAAGCTCCAGGATACTCTATTCTAGGTTTCCGTGCCATATGAAGTTCCTCCTAGTATCACGTCCCAAGAGTAATTTACAAAAATCATACTAAAACTGATCGTACGTATTGAGATGTCAAAATGTAAAATTCGAAGCACGAAATTCGAAATCGACTCGGCTGCCTTCGATAAACTCAGGCCCTGAGCTAGTCGAGGGGAGCTCGTCGCAGGCCGAAACAATAACAAAATTCAAATTTTCCAATTCTCTAAACATGCTTTGGATTTTGGCTTGCCCTATGAAATGCGAAGCCTATTTCTTTGGGGTCATTTGATATTCGGATTTGTTTGGCATTTCGATATTCGAATTTCGGATCTAAAGTGTCGTATCTCTGGACGCTGTGCGATCGTGTAAATTATGCAAGGCATTACTGGGACTCTACACGAGGAGATATTTAGCTATTTTCCCGCCTGTTCGTTGTCTGTGGGTAACACAAAAATAAGAAAAATTCAATAGTAAAGTCTGACCCCAATTGTGTTCTCAGTTTGACACCCCAAACCTTCGCAAAGTCGATGACAAATTTTGTGAGAAGTATGAAATTATTACCCTTCCTTTTCCGTCCCAGGGAGGGAAATTTATATACGATTTTTATCGAATTATGGACTCCTTTAATATCAGGTGAAAATTAAATAAACTTTGTTATTACAATATATTAAATCATATTTTGTACTAATTTCCCCCTTCAAGCGAAATTATCGAACTCTGGTATATTTTTTGCTTCTACCACAGTATGAGGATCATAAATAGTATAAAATAGATAAAAATCACACTTACCTCCGGGAGGCAATAGATGAGTCAAGGAAAAAAGAAAATGCTTTTCCTTCTCCTTTTTGTCCTGTTTTTTGGCGGATTTTTTTCCGTTCAAGAAGCTCAAGCGGGGCTATTGGCTAAAGTCGACACGTTTGCGGCGGATTCCGGCACACCGCCCTATGATCAGCCAATCACAACTGTTGGATTCCAGCCCAAGGCCGTCCTCTTCTGGATCACGGACCGCACTAGCGTGGGGAAAGGAGCGAATTCCCGATTTGGACGCGGGTGGACCGATGGCTCCAACCAGGGCGCAGTAGCGACCGGATGGGATGATGGCAGCGATACCACGGAAGGTTATTGCGTCAACGACAAGACCATTGCCCTTATTGATGGGAGCGGCACGGTATTGGCGGATGCTGACATCAAATCGCTGGATTCCAACGGCTTCACGATAACCTGGACGACATCGGGGGGAGGTCGTCTGGTAACCTACCTGGCCCTTGGGGGCAGCTCACTAACCGGGGTGAAGGTTGGATACAAGTTTCTGAGCTTATCAAACCCAACCGAGCAGATCACCGGTGTCGGCTTTGAACCAACCTCAGTTCTCATGTTTGGTGCGAGAGATGCTGGTGATTGGGGATTAACCCAGGAAGGTCATTCCTTCGGCGTCGCCGTCTCCACGTCGAGCCGCCACTCGAGCGGACACCGAGAGCGTGACAACGGCGACGGAAGAAGCGGCTATCGCACCAATTTCGCGCTAACGCTGGCTGATGATACTGGAGATCCGGAAGCCGAATGGGATATACAGTCATTCGATACGGATGGTTTTACCCTTGCCGGAAACCCCTCTGAAAACGTGGCCATGGTTTACATGGCCCTGAGGGGAGTTGATATCGCCGACGGAATTATCTCCCAGCCAGGCTCAACAGGATATCAGTCCGTAACCGGATTAAGTTTCGAGCCATCCGTCGTGATGTTCGACGGCGGCGATAAGGTTACCACCAGCGGGTTCGAGGACGAGCCCGAAATGGTCCACGGCGTGGCCACGAGTTCCACTGCACGGGCAGCTATGTGGATAGGCAGAAACGGCACGGCATCGGATACCGATCTTTCGACGACTGCGGTCATTCGGAGCCTCACCGCGGGTACGCCATCCGTCAACGCCCAGGCGGATTTTGTTGAAATGCTCCCAAACGGCTTCACCATTAATTGGACTCAAGCCGATACCGGCAACGCACGAAAAATCGGCTGGGTCGCCCTGGGACCGGCTCCCCCAATCCCCGCGACCTTAACGACCTCCATTTCGGATACAACGATCACCGTTGACGACGGCACGAGGAAATGGGAATTTTTCGATGACATGGTATGGGGACCCAAGAAGTGGTACCACACCAGCGTGGATTCGGGAAACGAAAACCTCATCTCCTCCATCGGGCCCTCCCCCGCGCCCTTTCTTTGGGGGATAGAAAACCAAGGAGTCACCCCAGATGATCCCGTGCTGCTGGAGTCCACCCCCGCCAGGGCGCGCGTAATGATCAAGGATGGAGGCAACTATACCATCACCACCGTCTACCCCTCCGGAAAGCTCTACCAGGAGTATAACGTCGACTATGGATCGGGCACCCAGGAATACGCCGTACACAGGCCTTCAGCCGCGGCGCCCCAGGTGAGCGACAGGCACACCGACACAGACCCGTCACTCGATAACACCGTGGTCTTCGGCGATACCTCCAATAACAATTACGCGGGGATGAGCATGATCCCCTACACCTCGTCCATGGGGGTGACGGGTAGTCTGACGTACAACGACGATCAAGCAAATGACAAGCATACCTATTACAAAACCGCTGGACTGACGGGTTCGGGCCAGGTCCTGTTCGACGCGTCAAACTACCGGGCCACAACCACGACCCGTGATGATGCCCGGGATGACTACCGGAACCCCTCTGCCTTAGATTCATTCAACACGGGAGCCGAGGCATGGTTCGATGCGAGCGAGAACACCTCGAGCGGCTCGGGCGGCTCCTGGTGGAATACATCATGGACCAAACGGAGAAAAATCACCTTTGATAACTCCGCTCAATCAGAAAACCTCCAGTATTTCCCGGTCCTAATCAAGCTCGACAGCACCCGGATCGATTACAATAAAACGCAAAATCTAGGTGAGGATCTCCGGTTCGTGGATTCCAATGACATCGATGTCCTGTCTCACGAGATCGAGGAGTGGAATGAGTCAGGCACTTCATATGTCTGGGTCAAAGTTCCCCAAATCGACAGCGAATCATCGACCGACTACATCTACATGTACTATGGCAACACCGGCGCTTCCGATGGACAGGATCCCAGTGAAGTGTGGAGCTATGATTACCACAGGGTGTGGCACATGCATAAGTACAGCAGTGGTAAGCCCTACGAATCAGTAACTGAAACCTACTCCGGTGATTCATCGGGTTCTCCAACCACCACGGATGGCCTAATCGGAAAAGCCACGAGTTTCAATGGCTCTAACCAATACATCGACACACAATTCGGGCGAGATTACGGCACAGAAGCCGCTTCCTGGGAGGTGGTGTGGAAGGCGAATTCCTGGTCTCCAACGAGTACACGGTTTATGATCGGATTAAAAAATCCGGGTGCCAATTCTGAAGTACGTATTGCGGCCAGGGTAAATTCCACTGATACAGACGGCTTTCTCCAATGGTACGTGCGTGGGAATGGGGACAATGCGGACATGGAATACGACCCTGGCAATGTCTTCGATGGCAATTATCACTACAGCGTGCTGAGGAGACAGCCGGGCATTAACAAAGATGCGTATGGTTACTTGGACGGCAGTCAGGTAACATCATACGCGGATTTCGACGGAGATATTGACTTGACGTGCGAGGATATCCACATTGCCGCAGTTTACGACTGTACTGCTGCAAGGGCTGGCTATTTCCCCGGCTACATCGATGAGGTGCGCTTCGGAAAGGTGGATCACAGCGCCGATTGGGTTGCCGCCCAGAATAAGTCAATGAAAGACGACAACTTCGCCGGCTATGGCCCTGAGGAATCCCCCCCCACCGATGATTTCTTTAACGAGGCCGAGGGCTGCTACCCAATCACGATGGCCGACTACCAGAAGCTCATCTTCAACATCTATGGCAGTACTTACACGCGGTATAGCCCCGCCTTCAAGATACGGAACTACCGGTCTGTGGGTGATCCCAAGGTGGTGTACAAGGATGAAGAACTGCTCGAGGAAGGCACGGACTACAACGTCGGTGTCATCCCCTTCTCCGAGGCTTGGTATTCGGACGGAACTACCCCCAGCCCGCCCTGGTGGAACTGCAACTATTCGTATCGGAGAAAGATAACTTTCAATAACTCCGCTCAAACCGAAAACCTCCAAAACTTCCCGGTCTTGATCAAGCTCAACAGCTCCCGGATTGAGTACGGCCAGACGCAAGATTCGGGTCAGGACCTCCGGTTTGTGGACGCCGATGGCACCACCGTCCTGTCGCACGAGATCGAGAAATGGAATGAATCGGGGGACTCCTACGTGTGGGTTAAGGTCCCCCAGATCGACGGCCTTTCGACCACTGACTATATCTACATGTACTACGGGAACCCGGACGCCCCCGACGGGCAGAACGTGGAGGGGGTTTGGGACAATGATTTCAAACTGGTTCAACACCTACAGGAGACTTCGGGTACCCACTACGACTCGACCGGTAATGACAACGATAGCACCTCGATTACCGTTACGACCCAAGGCTCAGCAACGGGAAAAATAGACGGCGCAGATGATTTCGATGGGGACCAATCAGGACCGACTGTTCATAACATTATCATTGATGATGATGTTGGAGGATCCCTGGATATTGAGGAGCAAATCACGATAGAAGCATGGATCACGGATAATGTTGGAGACCGGAGGAGAATCGTTACCAAGAAGCTCGAACTATATGTTATGCGATCTGAGGACTATAATGGAAGGCTTCACGGGTATATTAAGGTAGGTGGCACCCTTTATCATGCAAGAAGCGGGAGTAACCTCATAGACGATGGTTCATATCATTACTGCGTTTTCACGTGGGATGGCAGATTAGGTGAAGACAATCAATTGTATCTGTATGTTGATGGATCTGAAGTGCCGAGCTATAAAGAGACCCCAGATACAATTCAAGGTACCATTGACACCTCCGATGATGATCTCTATATCGGCAGCCATGGTACCGGTGAATCTTGGGACGGGATTATTGACGAAGTTCGTATTTCTGCTAAAGCTCGGTCCGCTGACTGGATCGCCGCTCAGCACAAATCCATGACGGACACCTTCGTCCAAACCTGGGGGGGTGTGGAAACCTCGCCCGATACGCGGCTCGCGGCAGGGGGCCTGGCCTCCAGCGGTTTGGAGTACTTGGCTAGAGACGATAAGGATTACGAGCTCACTTTCGGGTCAGGTCATTACCTCTACCTGGGCTCCACCAGCAAGTTCACGGGGGTGAACGTCGACCTCGCAATCCTAGGGGATGCCACCAACTCCCCCCAAATCACGTGGCAATACTATAACGGGACGGATTGGACAAACCTGACCGTATCCGAAACCGCCACCGGGGCCAAAAACTTTACCGCCAATGGGTGTGTCTACTTCGACCAGCCCTCGGATCCCTCGTGGGAAAAGACCTCCATCAACGGGGGAACAAGCCTCTACTACGTGAGGACTTACCTCTCGGGTGGCAACTACAACGGCACACCCCCCGTGGAGAACCTCATCAAGACCGACATCTTGCTGCTCCAGTACCTGGGCGACATCACCGGCACAACCATCAGCCTCATCGGCCCCACGGACGTGGATCTGATAAGCTTCACGGCCACGGGCGATGGAGACAAAGTCCGGGTCGAGTGGGAGACGGCCCAGGAGATCAATAACCTCGGATTCAACCTGTACCGCAGCACCACCAAGGATGGATCATACAAGAAGCTCAACCCATCCCTCATCCCCGGGCTTCTGTACTCGGTCACGGGGAAGAAATACACCTATGATGATACCAGTGCCACCAAAGGCAAACTGTACTACTACAAGCTCGAGGATATCGACAGCTCCGGAAACCACACCTGGCACGGCCCGGTATGTGTCGACTGGGACGGTGACGGCATGCCCGATGACTGGGAGCTGGCCCAAGGGCTCGATCCAACCATAAATGATGGCAACTTCGATTACGACAACGACGGCCTCACCAACTACGAGGAATACCAGCGCGGCACCGACCCCTTCAACCCCGATACCGATGGGGACGGCATCCTCGACGGAGACGAAATCGGGCATGACGACACCACACCCGGCGGCGCGGGAAGCGGTGAGGGCATAAAAGTGATCTCTCAGGATGAGACGGGCATGATACTGGAGCTCAAAACCTCGGGATTTGAGGCCACCGAGATCGAAGTCGGTGGCACCGCCTACCAGCGGCTCACCATCCCCGCCTACACCCACGGACTCACCGAGACTGTGGGATCCCCCGAGCTTCCGGTCAAGGGCTACTGGGTCGACCTGCCCCAGGGGATGGGAATCGAGCTCGAGGTGGAGAAGCTGGAGACGGAGACCTCGTCGGGATACCTCGTCTACCCCGTGCCCAAAAAGATCGCCCTGGATGAGGAAGTCATCGAGGAATTTACCCTCGACCCCGAGGCCTATGGAGAGGACCGCTTCTCCCCTGAGGAGAGGGTCCAAACCGGAACGGCCGCTTACTTCCGCGACCAGAAAAAGGCCCAGATCCTGTTCTCCCCTATCTCCTTTAACCCGCAATCGGGCGAGCTTCAGCTCCACACCCTCATCCGGGTACGGGTGAGCTTTGTTCCCGTAGAGGGGACTGAGATGCAGACCCTTGGCTTCGGAG
>Ga0209635_10001334_pt1 | contig 18278 bp, 20 predicted proteins | sample DeeMarSWOR230_32_FD_187463 | JGI IMG/M metagenome (GOLD analysis project Ga0209635, IMG submission 187463) | Marine sediment microbial communities from White Oak River estuary, North Carolina - WOR-2-30_32 (SPAdes) (version 2) | ecosystem: Environmental > Aquatic > Marine > Intertidal zone >... | reverse complement strand
AATTTATCTAAAGAAAAAAATGTCACTCTGCGTACAGCTGCATACATGATTGCTATTTCAAAATTGGCTAAGGCAATCGAATTAAGAGGCATTTTCCCATAATTTATTCTATTGGTGATTAAATTTAACAAAAAGTTGAGCAAATAATGAAAAGAGAGAGTAAGGATTATAAAATAAAACATGAAGTGTATATCAAAAATGGTAATAAAGATTATAATGCAAATCCAAAATTATTGACATTAGAAGTGGCTCCACTTAAATTTATTGATAGTCGGGGAAAAAGAAATAAATTAGATAATCTACAGAATAATTCAAGAATTTTTTCAAATTCTTCTTTTAAACAAATTATACAAAATAATAGAATACAAAATAATAGAATAGATGCAAAAATAAAATATAGAAAAAAAAGAGAAGGAGATTAGAAATTTATTTGTTTTAAAAAAAAGAATGATGTTAAATTTAGATCTCAATAAAATAAATTAAAAAATAGTAAATTTTGACATTTTATTGCTAATCATACTTCAAATCTATTTTCTATTAAAATCTCCTAAAGCTTATTAAATAAGCAAGTCTGATTAACTTATAACAATTTTAAACTTTTTTTTGAATTTTAAATTTTATTATGTGAGTCATTTTAAATATATCTATAAAACTTGATACATTAATTGGTTGTTGAATTCCATCTAATGTTTTAATTTCATCGTTAATAAATCTCCAGAGATTTTTTTCATCTTTAGCGATAATTTTTACTAATAAATTATGATCTCCAGTTGACGATGCAATCAATTGTATATCGTCATAATCGGCTAATTTTTTTGCTACTTCCTCCAATTTCATTGGATCAACAGATAAACCAAGAATAGCTATAGATCCATATCCCACTTTAAATGGATCTACGAGAGTATCAAATTTTCTTATAATTCCTTCTTTTACCATATTTTGTACTCGATTATGAATTGTACTCGCAGCTAAATTTACTTTTTTGCTTAAATCTTTATAAGAGATTCTATAATTTTCTTGTAAAAAATTAAGAATTTCTTTATCTTTTTCATCAAATTGCATTTTTAGAGCTTTATCTGAAACTTTTTCACTTTCAATTTTGTGTCGTTCAATTGCATACAGGATTGCCCGAGTTAAACTTGGTCCATTAAGTTCACTTTTTACCATATAATCTTGGGCTCCCTTTTGAAGAGATAGCAATGCAAATTCTTTATCATCTAATCCAGTTAAAATTATTATAGGAATAGTATCAGTGAAAGTTAAAACTCTTTCTAAAGTAGATTCTCTATCGCTATCCGGTAAAGTTAAATCTAACAAAATAACATCAAAGGTTTTAGTTTTAAGAGTATTTAAACCTTCAGAAAGCCTAGGATATGCCTCTAAATCAAATTCTAATTCTGCAGAATCTTTTAATAATTCTTTAATAAGACGTACATCAGCAGAATTATCTTCAATTAGTAGTATATTAAAATTCTTATTCTCTATATTATTCACCCAAAAATATTTATTATGGATAAAAAGATAAAATCTTTTTCTTTTCTATTTCCCTTATTCTGAATAATATTCATTTTAATATAAATAATTATTTTATTTAGAATTTAAAGAGATTCATTTTAGTTATACAACTTTTAAGAGTATAAGGCAAATTATAATCATCTTTATAAATTCTAAACTGAAATCTCATTTTTTGAATTAGAAAATATGATCTTTTTGTTCGCTAAAATTTATTTTATATTGGACAATATTCTAATTAATGAAGAATTTTTCCTATGATTTTTTCTTAATCCTTTTTAAAAATTCAAATTAATGAATATATAATAAAATAAGAGAAATGATTGTAATGAATTCGAAATTTAAACAAGTAAGAATGAGAATTGTGGTTATTTTACTTTTAATTATTATCTCGTGTTTATTAATTTATTCTATCGAGTTAATACTTAGAACTTCTATCCTAGTTGCACATTTTTTCTATTTTCCTTCAATTTTGGCATGTTTATGGTGGAAAAAAAAAGGTTTAATTGTTCCTATTTTTTTAGCTATAATACTTATAATTTTTCATTTAATTCTGGATTATGGAGTTTTTACGCTAGAGACTATAAATAATTTTCTGAGAGGCATCTCATTAGTCGTTGTTGGAATAGTAGTATCATTCCTATCTGAACAAATTTCAAGAAGAGAAATCGAATTTAATGAAATTATGGAGGATTTAAAACGCTCTAACGAAGATTTACAACAATTTGCTTATGTAGCATCCCACGATCTACAAGAACCTTTACGAGCAATTGTAAGCTTTTCTCAACTTCTAGAAGATAAATATCAAGATAAAATCGATAAGGATGGTAAAGAATTTATTCACTTTATTACAGACGGAGCAAAAAAAATGAACACTCTTATAAAAGATTTATTATCATATTCAAGAATCACAACACACGCTCAACCTCCTAAATTAACTAATCTTGATATGATTTTACAGGATGCCTTATTTAATTTACACGAATCAATAAAAGAAAGTAGTGCAGTTATAACTTATGATAAAATGCCGATAATAAATGTAGATAAAACTCAATTTATACAATTATTTCAGAATCTTCTTAGTAATGCTATAAAATTCCGTAGAAAAGAACCACCTAGAATACATATTAGTTCAAAAAAAATTAATAATGAATGGTTATTCTCTGTAAAGGATAATGGTATAGGTATTGAATCAAAATATTTTAACAAGCTTTTCAATATTTTTTACCGTTTACATACTAAAGAAGAATATTCAGGTACCGGGATAGGATTACCTATATGTAAAAAAATAATTCAACGATATGGTGGAAAAATATGGGTAGAATCCAAATTTGGTGAAGGATCAACCTTTTTCTTTACAATATTTCCAAAAAAAATAAAAGATTAATGGTGTGTAACGGTGAATGAATACAAAAAAATTAAAGCAAAAATCTTACTCATAGAAGACAATGCTGCAGATATTCGGCTTACGAAGGAAGTTCTTCAAGACAATAAAATTGTGCGGACCTTAGATGTTGTGAGGAATGGCGTTGAAGCTATTGATTTCTTAAGGAAGATAGGAAAATTTTCTACTACCAGTAAACCAAATCTAATCCTTTTAGATTTAAATTTGCCAAAAAGGAACGGTTTTGAGGTATTAGAAATTGTTAAACAAGATAAGGAATTAAGAAGGATTCCTATTGTAATATTAACTGTATCTGATGCAAAAGAAGATTTAATAAAAGCTTATAATCTCCATGCTAATTCTTATGTAATTAAACCTTTAGAAATGAAGGAATTCCATAAAATTATTAACTCAATCGTAAATTATTGGTTTACTATTGTAAAGCATTTTGAGGATGAATAAGAAGGTAGAAGGTTTGTTTTTGATGATTTGATGACTCTATTGTGTTGAAAATAAGGATAAAAAGATTTTATTTGTAGAAATCATTACTAGACAATTTTGATTGATTGTGTTGATTTATATATATCTAAAAAGTTTGATACATGAATTCGTGGTTTTATTCCATTTAATGTCTTGATTTTTATGTTAATAAAATTCCAGAGTGATTTTTCATCCTTAGCTATGATCTGAGCGATAATATCATGATCTCCTGATGAAATTACCACAAGTTGAGTTTCATCATATGATGCAATCTTTTCTGCGATATCATTCATTTTTATAGGATCGACTGAAAGACCTACTATTGCGATAGTATTATAGCCGATTTTCACTGGATCTATTATAGCTCCAAATTGTTTTATTATTTCTTCTTCAATCATCTTTTTGACTCTATTATGAATTGTACTCGCGGCTATTTTTAACTTTTCTGATAATTCCCGATATGAGATTTTATTATTTATTTGTAATATATTTAAAATTTTCTTATCTATTTCATCAATAGAATGACAATTCCAAGGACGATTTTCACGATCATCATTAAAAATGACACCATGTTCTATTGAAAACCCTGCACAGCTATGATAAATTTTTCTACCTAGTGAGTATTCTTCTCCACATTTAGGACAAGTTACTATAATAATCAACTCGTTTTTATTAATTAAAATTTAAAATTCTTATAAAAATCTGAATAAAGTTCATTTTAATCTTATTCTTAATTTTACACGAATATAGTTTCTCTAATACGATATATGTATTTTATAATATTTAAAACTATCGAAGATAGTTCGATTATTATGTCATTTCCCGTATAATATATTGAATATGAGGATTATGAATGAAGAATGTTCGTATAAATTTGGAAACTTTAGACGGTATTAAGAGCTATAAAACAAATAATTTTACAAATGAAAATATTCCAATTCCAATTGCATATACTGGTATGAAATATTTCCAGATTTTATTAGGGACAACTCTTACTAAATAAGGAGCAGAAAGAGCGGCAAAAAATCCTCCTGTAAATAATGATGGTAGAAGAACAAAATCTATTTCAACACCTGCAAAACTTATTAGAAAAAATGTTAAAATACCCACAAATGAGACAATTGATTCAGCAAACGATACTATTGCAGTCGCGCTTTTTTCATAAACACCAGAAAATATCTGCCCCATGGTAATAACTGGTCCATATCCTCCTCCTCCAATTCCTTTATTAAAACCTGCGACTACTGAAAATCCAATTAGCAGTTTAGGGTGTGTTTTAGAAAACTCTATTTTTCTTAATTTAACTCTAATAATCCCTGAAACTCCCATAAAAACAACTAGGATTGCAACATAGGTTTTAATTACAATATCATGTATTTTTAAAGCAAAATAACCTAGAAGAATTGATATAAATATAGCTAAACAACCAAAGAAAGCCATCATAAGCCCAATTTTAGTGGCATCGTTTAAAGGACGGAAAGAATAGTGAACATTCTTAAATTCATGGTCGAAAAAAGTATCTATTATGCCTGTTATTGCTTCTGAAATTAGAATAGTTGGAACAATTTGAAGAGGGTCATAACCTAATAAGAATAATAAAGGTGATAAAGCTGTACCAAAACCCATTCCTGCCATAGAATCCATTGATTCAAATAAAAATGCTAATAAAATTATAATTAAAATTAATTCCATCTATTTAACCTTATAATAAAAAGTAAAATAACACCATAATTATACAATAAAATAATAAGGCAACAGTTACTTTTTTGATAGAACGTCTTTCTATTCTTAATCTTTCTGAAATTGGCTTTTCATCTAATTCACGTGCTTCTTTTCCAATTTCCCAACTTTTCAACATTTTTAGTTACTCAACTTTTAATTAGACTTCATTAATTATCATTACATATAATTAAGTATAATAATAATTATTTGTTATTTAAAAGTTATGTTTTTTCAACATTTATAACAATAAATATCCACTTATTTTTACTCAGAACTCAAGACTGTTTAAAAACAGGATTTTATAAATGATATATGGTAAGAGAAATATGAATAAATTAATAAGAACAAATTTTTATCGAAAATTATTCAATAAAAAATAAAAGTGAAATTGATATTTTATGGCAAAAGCAAATTATCGAATCCCTAAAGGGATGGTTCAAAATAATGAAAAAATTTTATTAACATTTGTTGAAAATTATAATATTAGAAAGCTCATTTATAAATACCTTTAATCTCTAGATTCTTGAAGTATTAAATCCAACCTCTCAATTTCATAGCTTCAATAACCCTATCAATGGAAATCATATATGCTCCCATGCGGTTATGAGTATTGTACTGCTTGGCATGCTCTACAGTGGAACGGTAAGCATTTGTCATTATTCGATCTAAGGCTGCAAATACCTCTTTTTCAGTCCAGAAATATTGATAATATCCTTGCACCATTTCAAAATATGATACAGTAACTCCTCCGGCATTACACAAGAAATCTGGAATTAAAGCTATATCGTTATTAAATAAAATTCTATCCGCACCTGGAGTTGTAGGACCATTTGCTAACTCTGCTACAATTTTAGCATTAACATCTTTTGCATTTTTCTCGGTAATCACATTTTCAAGAGCTGCTGGAACTAATATATCACATTCTAATTCTATTAGTTCTTGATTAGTAATTTTCTGTGTGCCTTCTAATCCGACAACTGTTCTTGTCTTTTCTTTATGATTTGCCGCCTTGTATGGATCAATACCATCTTTATTAAAAATACCTCCTTTTGAGTCAGAAACTGCTACAATTTTACAACCAAAATCATCTTGTAAAATTTTAGCAGCCCAAGAACCTGCATTTCCATATCCTTGTACAGCTACAGTTGCTTCAGTTAAATCCAATCCAATATCTTTTGCGGCTTCTCTAATAGTAAAAACACCACCTTTCGCTGTAGCGATTGACCTTCCAGCACTTCCTCCTAATGCTAGTGGTTTTCCAGTAATTATCGAAGGAGAATGCTTACGAACAATTTTCTCGTATTCGTCCATCATCCAGGCCATAATTTGGGGGTTTGTATAGACATCTGGAGCGGGAACATCAGTGTAAGGGCCAATAACATCCGCTAATTGCCTGATATAACTCCTAGCTAGGGTTTCTAATTCCCTATTACTCATTCCTTTTGGATTACAAATAATACCACCTTTCGCTCCCCCTAAGGGAATATCAACACAGGCGGTCTTCCAAGTCATCCATGCACTAAGAGCCTTAACCAATGACGCACTTTCTTCTGGGTGCCATCTTATGCCACCCTTCATGGGTCCCCTTGCTGAGTTATATTGACTTCGAAAAGCTTTAAAAGTTTTAATTTTTCCATCATCCATCTTCATGGTAATCCTTACTTGTACAAACCTTTCAGGTTCACTTAATACATCATAGATATCATTGTCAATTCCTTTTAAATTACATGCTTCTCTTAATTGAGTTTGTGATATCTTAAATGGGTCTAAACTTTCACTCATTATTTTTTATCCCTATCCAACTAATTGATTTTATAAATGTATTTTTCGAAATTTTTTTCAATATTTCTATATAATGGGCATAATTATTTAAACAGTTTTCAATTTATTTGGGGAAGAAGTTGGGAAATTTCAGAATTTAGCAATTTCCTAATAGTGATTGATATATTTTATCCACAATTTTTATATTTTATATTATTCTTAAATTTAAATTAACAATTTTCAATATTTTGATTATAATTTATTAATAAATTTTTGGAATGGGAGTTATAGATGACTACTGAATTAAATCCGTTTGATGTTGCAAAAAAGCAAATTGATATAGTAGCTGAAGAGATGGGATTAGATCCAAATATAAGGGAATATCTCAAAAGAGTAGAACGCTCATTAATTGTGTCAATCCCTATCATGATGGATGATGGGTCTTTAAAGATTTTTGAAGGATATCGGGTACATCATTCTACCGTTAGAGGTCCAGGAAAAGGCGGTATCAGATATTCACCAGATGTCTATTTGGATGAAGTTAAAGCTTTAGCCACATGGATGACCTTTAAATGTAGTCTTTTAAATTTACCTTTAGGTGGAGCAAAAGGAGGAGTTTGTGTAGACCCTCGAAAGTTATCAGAGAGAGAATTAGAGCGTCTAACTCGGAGATATACAGCAGAAATTATAAATGTTATAGGCCCAGATATTGATATTCCCGCGCCGGATATCGCCACTGACAAAAAAGTTATGAGCTGGATCATGGATACATATTCAATGCAAAAAGGAAGATCTACTCCTGGAGTGGTTACAGGAAAACCTATTGAAATTGGAGGGTCTGTAGGACGTGAGTCAGCAACAGGAATGGGTTTATATTACGTACTTGAAGCGTTATGCAAAAAGATTAACTTAGATTTAAGCAATTTGAAAATTGTTGTACAAGGATTTGGAAATGTCGGTGGTACAATTGCCGAACTACTTTACAATGATGGATGTAAGGTGTTAGCAGTTTCAGACATCTCAACGGGTATTTATTGTGAGGAGGGATTAAATATTCCTAAACTTTTAGAATGGGTCAAACAAGGAAATTATTTTAAAGATTATACTAATAGCAAGTATAATCTAATATCAAATGAACAACTCCTGACGTTGAAATGCGATGTTTTAGTTCCTGCGGCTATTGAAAACCAAATTACTAAAAATAATACACCCAATATTGATTGTATAATAATTTTAGAAGGAGCAAACGGTCCTACAACTCCAGAAGCGGATAAAATCTTATTTAAAAAAGGGATTCACGTAGTTCCTGATATTTTAGCAAATAGCGGGGGAGTATGTGTCTCTTATTTTGAATACATTCAAGATATTCATTCATATTTTTGGAAATTAGATCGCATTAATAAAGAACTCAAACGGATTATTATTGAAGCATTTGAAGAGACATATAGGATAGCTCAAGAAAGGAAAATAAACCTTCGTACAGCAGCTTATATAATTGCAGTGGGGAGAATTGCTAAAGCAATTGAGTTAAGAGGCTTTTTCCCTTAACCATATATTCCCCTTTTTTATTCTTACCCTGAGAATGGTATTAATATTACTAGATATAACATTGAGAAAAGAAGGTGTATTGATGCAAATACAGCTCCCATTTTTAATAATCTTTTATAATTAAGATTTTCTACACCACTATCCCTTGCTACTTTAAGTGTCATCATATCTGCCGCTGCTCCCTGAGGAATAAAATTCCCACCAAGATTAACCGCGACAATTAAGGAGAATAGTAGAGGGATATAAGGAAAATTAAATGATTCTATTAAGGTACCGATTATTGGAATAAAAATTAAGGCTGTTGGAGTATTGGCCACAAACCCTGAAATTAAACTAATGGTTATAAGTAATATAAAAGATAATAATATTGGATTTATTAATTGAAAGGGTAAACTCGCAAAGATTTCGGCAAATCCTGCTTCTATGAGAGAACCTACTATAACATATAAAGAAATAAAGAAAAATATTATTTCCCACTCAATATCTCTAAGTAATTCTCCCATTGGTTTTTTTATAAATCTTTTATTGACAATGACTAGTATTAATGCCGCTATGATAGCTGTTAAATAAAGAAGTGGTAAAATTGCAAAAAGGCTTATTGTTATAATTATTGCGATACTATTAAAATAGAAATATTTTTTATTTTTTATCATTATATCAGCATCTACTAATTCTAATACGAATTGCTTCTGTTGGTCTTCAATTTTTGGTTCTTTTGATAAAATAAATCTATCTATTAGAAAAATTGTTAGAAATAATAACAAAAAGGAGTATATCCAATAATATTGAATAAAATATAGTGTACTCAAATCAGGAACCGGTGAAGCCCAGTTATATGTAGAGATGATAATATTTTCTCCGCTTGAGAATGGAGTAATCATAGAACCAATATTTATACAGATTGTCATCCCCAATAAATAGGTTCCCGCCCTAATTTTTAAAAAATGGCATAACCTAACTACAACTGGAGCCAAAATCAAAACTACCACTACATCAGTAATAATAGCCGCTAACAAAGTAGTAATGAGACATAACAGATAAAGAAAAGTTCTTTGGTTTCCTCTTGATAGTTTAAACAATTTAACCGCAACGAATTCTAAAATATTTGAATCTTGAGCTACTTTTGTTATTAAACTCATACTAAGAATAATAATAATTGCTTCCCATTCTATCATTTGGATAAATTCTGTAAATTGAATATCTAAAAATACAAATGTGATTGTAGCTCCAATAAACATGCATAATAAAGAAATCGCTACAAAATCTAAATTCTTGATTGAATAGCTTAATATAATCAATATAAACAGTGCGAATAGAATGATTAGAACTGGAAGATTCATTTATTCAATAACTATGGAAATTAGATTATTAATAATAATGTTAATAAATAGCTTTTAATAAATCTTGATAAATTTTACTTATTCAATAAGAATAGTTGTAAGAGGAATTTAAATAGATTTAATTCATTTAACAGAGATAAATTCGATACTAAATAATCAAAAATATTTTCATCAATAAAATATTTCAGACTTTTTTGATATCCTACTTCTGATTTAATCATTTCTACAACTCTTCTGATTAAATTTACAATCTGCTTCTCGACTATAATCATATCAACATTTTTGGGATCAATGCTAATAATATTAATACCTGTAGCTCTATTAAAAGAAAATTTACATAATTCCGGATTTTGTTGTACATACTCGTGATTTAAGTAATGCTCAAACATATTTTCAATACGCTTATATATTCTCTCCTTGTTATTAGACTGGAAATGTGCTTCGATAACATTGATCAATAGGTTTAAAATTTGTTGGAACACTCCTAATATATCAAAATATTCGGCAAGAGCAGAAATATTCTCAGCTGTCAACCACTGTGTATAATATTCATCTATCACGTCTTTAAAAGGATTAAAGAGATCCGTATTACCTTTCCATAATGCTTTCCACTCTTCCTTGTCTTGAGCATATTCCTGTATAAAAGTTTGCATAATTATGCGTAAACGTGCTTTCAAAATGTCAGAATTCACATCTTTCTCTGCAGCGGCTATAAAAAGTAAATCTAATTCAGTATTTTCCAAATAAACCCATCTAAGTCCTGACATATCAATGCTTTCAATTACTTGCTTTAATTCAAACACGGTAAATTGGTTTATTGCTGTCAATAAACCAGAAATTAGATCTTCATTTAAAGCTAAATCTAAATATGGTTTATATAATAAAGTTATTCCACTTTGAGAATCTAAAACCCATATATTCATCTTTAACCCAAATTATCAGATGTTATCTCTAAGTAAATTAAAACTCTTTATTAATAAATTTCTTTGGTAATCGAACATTAATTTTTTTATAATAATTCTTCGAGTTTCTTACTTTTACAATATTTTTCTAAATTTCTTAGCATATCTGTTATCTTCATTTGCAATGTGAGATCAGCGGCTCCACCTATTAAATTAAGAAAATCACTGCTTAAATTAAAATTTTCGATAAATACTCCAATTTTGGATTTAGTGGGAGATACTGCTTTAATTCTTAGCCTTCCCTCCAGATCTTTGACATCTTTATTATTTCTCACATTAAATTCAATCAGTCTACCTTTATTTTGCTCCTCGCCTTTATCAATTAGCACTAATTCACCTTCCATTTCTATTGGAACCTTAATAACATTGATTTCATCATACACATTAGTATATAATACATTAGGAGCGATAAATTCTGCTTCTAATTTCTTAGTTGGTTTAATTTCTTCCCAAAACTTTGCTTTATAAATTGCTTTAACAAGAATTTCATTATTACAATTATTAATTTCTAAAACTTTTGAAATTTTAGTCATGCTAAATTAAAATTTATAATGATTTAATTAAATAAATAGAAATTTAGAAAGTTTATAATTGTTTATATCTATTTGAGATTTAAAAGAAAAGCCTCAGACTTCCTAGATTATCTCATGTTTATAGACTTTAAATCATATTAGATTTTTTCATCATTGGCTAGATTTACTTCTATTCCCTTATATTTAAGTAACGGAAATAAAATTAATTTAAGTTCGAAATAATTTGCTTTTTTCTGTATTTTGTTCCTCATGACAATGAGGACAAATCCAAGTTGTTTCATTTTTTTTAACTGAATTTATACAATCAGTACAGATGGTTATGTCACAGATACAGTAATAGCATTCGTTGAGAAGATCTTCACAACTTTTTCCACAGATATAACAAAAAGGCGGAGTTTTAGACATCTTTTCTCAAAATAAAAACTTAATTCGATATTGTGTATTATATTTTTAATTTTAAAAATTATTTTATTTAATAACCACATTAAAGTATATTGTATATTATGAATAATCAACTAAGATCTCGAATAACTCTATTGAGCCTTTTGAGTATATTTTTTATATATAAAGCCATAATGGGAATAATTGAACAGAATATGTTAGATTTTACCTTATGGTTTCTTATTACTATTATTTACTTAATATCACTTGTAATATTGTATTTTGTTATTAGGAATAAGCAGAATGCGTAGAAATTGCCTTATACTGCAAAACTCAAAAAATTTAGAAGAAAAAGTTACAACTTACTTTTTCTTCTTTAAGAAAGAGTCAAATCCAAGAGTTTTGAATATAGTATCTTTAATATCCATCTGGATTTTCATATCTCGCATGATTTTAAGTGATTCTTCAAGAGTTTTCGAGAAATTTTTACTCATTTCTTTAATTGTATCAGAAGTTAACTGTAATGACTCTCTTATTGCTTTATTTGTTTCACGTAATTCCTCAGCCATTTTATCTATACTTTTTCTCAATTCAGATAGTTCATTTTTAATCCCCATGATGAAACGCGCTAATATTTATACCTTTTATGTCAAAAATATTTCAAGACTTTAGTATATTTCTAAAATTATTATTGATAATAAATATTCTTTTATAACATCATTTTCTTATTTAATATAATAATTTTAGAAATTAAATTCAAAAATGTCAGATTGGAAATATAGAATAGAAGAATCGGAACCTGATGATAACTATTGTTCAGGATGAGTAATCATCGATTCCATCATTGCAAGTTTCAGAAATATAAAAAAAAGGCGAAATGAAAAGAAGATAAATTCAAAAAAAAATCTCAAAGATTAAGTTAAAAAATGTTAGAATCTAATCTTGTAAGTCTTGTGAGGACTTGAGATAATAACAATATTGAATTTTTTTATTTTTAAAAAAAGATTTAAATCTTAAAACGGATTATTTGCTCCTTCCCCAACTTTTCGATATATAAATCCCTTTCTTTCAACTATTTTTTTATTAAAGATATTCCTGCCATCGATAATAATAGGTGTTTTTACTTTTCTTTTTAGATCATCCAAATCAATATCATAATATTGCTTATGGTTTGTAGTAAAGATTAAAACATCCGCTTCAGATATTGCTTCATTAAAATCGGTGGTGAAATCTGTTAAATTATAATCTTTTGATTTAACATAAGGATCATGGGCAATATACATAATATTATGTGAGTGATATTTACTCGTTAAAGTTTTTACTATATGTTCTGTTGGAGTATTGCGAATATCATCTGTATTTGCTTTATATGACACTCCTAATAGAACAACTTTTATATTATCGATCGATTTTCCTACTTCTTCAAGGGCATTCTCCATTAATTCTACCATATGTTTAGGCATATAATCATTTAAATCTCTAGAATCAGGGATAATTTTCATCTTCGATTTATGCTTACGTTGGGTATATTTATCATATCCATACAACAATAACCATGGATCCTTTTGGAGGCAATGGCCTCCAACTCCAGATCCAGGATAATGCATCATTCTATCCTCTCTTTGATTTATTAATTCAATAATTTCAAAGATATTCCTACTAAAATCTTCACATAATAATGCCATTTCATTTGCAAAGGCTATATTCACATCTCTATAAGCATTTTCGATACATTTAGTTAATTCTGCTGTAAGTGTATCGGTTATGTGTAGTTCTTCTTTAACAATTTTACCATATAGAATTTTAGCTCTTTCATTTGCTTCTTTACAACCCCCGCCAATCACACGAGGGATATCAGTAATAAATTCTAATAGTTTACCGGGCATAACACGTTCAAAAGAAAAAACTAAATAAAAATCCTCACCCCTTTTTAATCCACTTCCGTCTTCCAGTATTGGTTGTACAATGTTATTGGTTGTTCCAGGAGCAACAGTTGATTCAATAATTATCGTTACACCTTTTCTCATGTGTTTGGATATTTTCTCAGAGACTTCTATAAGTGATTCATATCTGGGGATTTTATCCTCAATCTCAACAGGTGTTTGTACGTCAATTAAAATAAAATCTGCATTATTACAAGCATCATAACTGTCAGTTACATGAAATTTCTTATTCTTTATTACTCTAGAAAGTAATTCATCTAATCCAGGCTCCTCTCCTTCAAAGGGGTTCTTTCCACTATTAAGCCAATCAATTTTCCACCCCGATCTTTGAGATTTTCGCTGAATTCCCGTAACAAAAAAATCCTCAACATCTGCTAGAATAGCAGCCATGGGAATTCCAACATAACCCATTCCAATAACAACAATATTCGTTGGCATTATGATTCAACTATTAGTATTTAAACTGTTAAGGTTTTAAATAACTCATAATTGAAAAAACTTTATAAAAAATCAATTTTATTAAAAAAAGAAAATTTATGGAATGAAATTAGGATTTCGGTTTCTTCTTATACGATGTGCCTTTTACACCCTTGAATATCCCCGCTATTATAGCACCCGCTATAAAGCCGCCCACGTGAGCGAAGTGTGCGGTTTGGGAACCAAAAGGAGCATAGATCGAATAAATAGCATAAGATAACTCTGCTATAAAGTATGTTATTATAAAATAACCCGCACTTACTTTTCGCATTGAAGTCCCTGTTGCGGATGGAAGATAAAATTTATTGCCAGGATAAAGAATTAGATAAACGCCCATGAGCCCGAATATTGCTCCAGAAGCCCCTAGTGAGGGGATGTCTGCTAAAATTGGTCCCCAGACAGGTATAATAAGTGTACTTAGAGCGTGAAGTAAACTACCGCATAACCCTGAAACTAAATAGGTAATAAAGTATAAGACATGGCCCATAGCATGTTCACAATTATCAGTTATTATGATAAAAAACCACATATTCATGATTATATGTACAATATCACCGTGCATAAACATCGAAGTAATTAGGGTCCACAATTTCTGCCCCGCAAAAAATTCTGCGGGAACAAATGCGTAATTTTCAATCTGCATCTGACCAGTAGGGTCCAATAATTGCCAAATAAATACGATTACGTTAGCCACTAATATAGCTACTGAGAAGTATTGTTTAAAGAAAGGAATTTTATCACTTTCTGCTTCTATAACCAATTTATTTCACGTTTTTTATGTAATTAAAATATTAAATAATTATTTTTAGATTCTTCAGATTATTTAAAAATTTTCATAATAAATCATAAAGAATAGAAAATGTAAAGTTAAATTTAATATATCTTTGGTGCTTCAGAAGGATTTCCTAACATTTCATTCATTAATTCTACAAAGTTATCAAAGTGCCCAGGTAATACTTTTTGCATGTAGAATGCTTCAGCTGCTTTTATATTGGCCTTTTTCCCTATCGTGGATGCTATTGATCTTAATAATTGGTTTGCATATTTTGATAACTTCTTTAAATCTTCTGGCGAAACATTTGCAGGATCAATATCTGGCGCAAAGAATCGAGCTAACAGTGTTAGAGTAGCCTCGAATTTCAGTGCTGCTTCAACTTTCTTTTCAATTGTAGAAGAAATGTCTACAAAACTATTAGGATAATGTCCCAATAATCCCATAAACCATACTTCAGAACAAGAATATGGTTTTATATCCCCCTTTATATGATTAGAATATAATAATGGAAATGCTGCAAAGGCACCTGCTTCTGATGCCATTCTTCCAACAACTACATGATCTGGATGCACTTCGTAAGGAACCCAAGGATCAAAAGTCATTACTCGGTCAGCGCGTAGCTTTCTAATAAAGTAGATAAGTTTTTCTCTTAATTCTTGCCCGGGTATGAATCCTCCGTCCGGATAGTTTAACAATATCGTTTCTTTAATTCCAAGTATTATATTTGCTTCTTTTAATTCTTTTTCTCGCATTTTTGCAACATCTTCTTTAGTTAAATCAGTTCTTAGAGTTCCAAGATTTCCATTTGTACAACATAGAGCATAAATATTATGCCCTTCTTCCGCCCATTTAGCTAAGGTTCCCGCACTAAAAAAAGTTACGTCATCGGGATGAGCAAATATAGCCACTATATTTAATGGTTTAGAATTCAATTCAATTACCTTTTTTTAATTGATGAATAATATTAAACTTATTTATAAGACAAATTCAGTAATATTATTTAAAAATTTAAACCTTAATGCAATAAAAAATAAAATTTTAGATGAATATTTATGAAAATTGGACGATTAAACTTAAATAATATTGCAAAAATAAGACCCGATTCAGTAAAAAGAAAAAGAATATCTAGTTATGACAAAACTGGTGGAAATTTTGATTGGCTTAAGATAGAATCTGGTGAAAAAGTAATCATTGCTGAAGATAAGGGCAGTGGGAGTATTAAACATATTTGGTGCACCTCTTGGTGTAGAGCAAAACATTACTTAAGAGACATAATAATTAGAATGTATTGGGATGGCGAACAAGAAAACAATCCTAGTGTAGAGGTTCCATTAGGCGATTTTTTTGGATTAGGCCATGCAAAGCATAAGAATTTTGTTTCTTTACCTTTACAAATGAGCCCTAGATCAGGTAGGGGGTTTAATTGCTGGTGGCCAATGCCCTTTTCATCGGGTTTTAAAATTACTATTGAAAATGACAGTTCGAAAAAATTGACATTCTATTATTATATTGATTATGAAATTTATGAAGATGGATTTGAAAATGAAAACGATTTTGGAAGATTTCACGCTCAATGGCACAGAGAAAATCCTCCAGAAACAAAAAAATTGGATGTTGTAACGGGGAAAAAGTATAAAAGATCAAAGCCAAAAAGTTTCCAGTTTCTTGGAAATAATACAGAACCATTAAAATTTAACTATAAAATTCTTAAAGCAAAAGGAAAAGGGCATTATGTAGGGTGTCATTTAGACATAGACAACATTACTTCCTTACCTTACTATCTCAATTGGCCAGGAGAAGGAGATGACCAGATTTTTATCGATGATGATGTAGATAAAGAGATTCCAACTTTATATGGAACTGGAACAGAGGATTATGTGAATCAATCATGGTCGCAACAAAAGAAATATTCTGCACCGTACCATGGTACTATTTTAGGAGGGGGTCTTAATTGGTGGGGTAAGATTTCTTATTATCGTTATCATATAGAAGATCCAGTCTATTTCAATAAAAAAATTGTCGTCTCAATAGAGCATGGGCATGATAACCACAGGAAGGATGATTGGTCTTCCACAGCATATTGGTACCAAATTGAGCCACACGACTCCAGTATATTTCCGAAGTTATTAGATCGGGAAGGAAGAAAGCCAAGATCTCACATTGGGCATAATATTAGAAAATCATTCTGCATATTGTTTCTAATTTCAATTGTATTCATATGGATATACTTTACTTATCTAATCTAGAATATCAATTAATTTATGGTAAATAAACAAAAGAAAATAATAAGAAAGAAAAAGGTTGAATTTTAAAGTATGCCCTTTTCTTTTAAAAGTTTTTTAACATATTTTAATAAATCATTTCCAGAAAAAGGTTTAGTAATATATCCATCTGCCCCTAAAGCCTTTCCTTTTTGAATATCTTCGTTAAAACTCTTAACAGTAAAAAGTACAACAAGAATATCTTTAAAAAGATCATTACCCTTCAAATTCTGGAGTACCTCCCAACCAGAAAGCCCAGGCATCATAACATCAAGCAAAATTAAAACAATTTCGGGATACTTCTCTTCTACAATCTTTAGAGCCTCTTTCCCATTATTACAAGTAATAGTATCATAATTTTCTAGCTCCAAAAATTTTTGTGTAAGGTTTACAATATCGGGCTCGTCATCAACGACGAGTATTGTCTTTTTCTCAGCCATTTTACTTCCGATCTTAAATGTTAAATTTTAATTTGTCTTAATTTATTTGGTATCATTAAAATTTTTAATTATTATATATTCATTTTTGTATTTAAATAGTTTATCTGATTTTCATATATTTGATCCTATATGACGCGGAAAAACAAACTTCCAGAATTTCCAAATTCTTATTTAGGTGAAAAATCCTATGAATATGACAATTCAAAATGGATGGAAAGAAATCAAAAAAAAACTACATTGTTATGTTTGCAATATTTATTTGATGAAAAATTGGACAATGTAGGAAAAAAAGATGTTTTGGACAAAAAGCCTTATTTGGTTCTTGACTTAGGGTGTGGAACTGGTTTTTCTTCTGAAATATTAATAGACTCAGGTTTAAAAGTTATTGGTGTAGATCTTTTGTTTGACATGCTTATAAAAGCTAAATCCAAAATATCTCACCTAGAAAATGGTTCGAATCTATATTTTATTCTTGCGGATATGAAATATTTACCGATAAGGTCTAAATCAATTAATCATATAATTTCTATTTCAGCATACAATTTCATATTGCATGAAAAAAAAGATTATAAAGACAGAAACAAAACTGTAAATAATACAGCTAAATCTTTAAAAAGAATATTAAAATCAAATGGAAGGATGATTATTGAATTCTACCCAAACAATGAGGAAGAATTGAATCTTTTCAGGTCTTCATTTACTGATAATGGGTTTAATGGATTTATGATTAAGCAGAATCCAAAACAGATGAGGGGTCAA
>Ga0209635_10001333_pt1 | contig 18280 bp, 17 predicted proteins | sample DeeMarSWOR230_32_FD_187463 | JGI IMG/M metagenome (GOLD analysis project Ga0209635, IMG submission 187463) | Marine sediment microbial communities from White Oak River estuary, North Carolina - WOR-2-30_32 (SPAdes) (version 2) | ecosystem: Environmental > Aquatic > Marine > Intertidal zone >... | reverse complement strand
TTAAGAGATGAAATAAATACTGAAAAAGAATTTGAAGATGAGATGTACTTTTTCATAAAGGAAATGAAAAAAATTATCAATAAATTCCCTGATGAGAATCTAAGTCTCGAAGGGAAAGAAAAGCAGCTGTATGTAATCACTCAAGCTATTATTCATAAGTATACTTACGATAGTTATGGTTTTAATTCCGATGAACAATTAATTAACTTAGTATCAAGAATTATGTTAGCTATTTTGAGGGACTAGGAGTAATAAAAAAAAAATATAATTTATCAATTATTTTTCTTATTTTTTACTGAATTCATCTGGGTTTCCCCCAGAGTCAAGATATTCTGCATATTTTTGTAGACTTTTTAAAAGCATTTCCGCTGCAATTCCAAGAACAGCTTCTTGATTTGCATCATCAAATTCTGTCCATATAGTAGTTTCAACAAGATCTCCTTTTGGTTTTAAAATATATCCTATTTTTTTCATTGGACTCCCTTCTTGAGTAGCAGTGAGACGTTCAGGGGGAACAGTTTCTATACGGTTAGCTGTAAAATCCCCAACATTGGTTTTGAAAAAGTAATTACCTTCACCAAGTTTATTTACTTCATTTACAACAATATTCCATTTAGGATAATGGTCATCGTCATCAATAATCTTCCAAATGGTTTCTTGAGATGCTCCAATATCTAATGCTTTTTCTAGTTTTGGCACTAATTTAACACCATTAGAGTTTCTTTTATTTTTAGGTAAAAAGAGATTGTTTAAAGTTATTAATAAAAGTTTTGATCAAAGATTTTATTTTCAATAATACTCAAAATTAAATATGCTCTAATTATAGATTTCATAGAGAATAGCCATAATATGTCAACTAAATTCAATTATATATCTTGCCTATTTTTTTCAAAGAATCATGATTGATACTGAGATTGTTTTGAATCAGAAAACTGAATTATTATGTAAAGGATTATATTTAGATCGAGATCTAATTCCACTCTATAAAGAACAAGGAATTGAAATTGATTTCGGACGAAAAGGTGGAGCCGGCCCATCCGGGGGAAGGTATTTTCTCTTAGAAGACGAATTAACTTTAGTAAATGTTGCACTTTGGAGCAATCCTGGTAAAACAGAATTATATTTAAAAGAGAATGATGGAAGCTATTTCGAAGTTATTAATGAAAAAACCAAAGAGAGATTTGGAAAGTTAAAGTTGATTCAAAATCCACAATTCTACAATCCCGAATTTAAGACTTCAGATGGAATACCCATGAAAAAAATAGCACTGGTTCATGGAATAGACTGTTTAGCAAGCACAATATATCAAAAATGTGTATATTGGGCGTGTGGAGAGGCATGTACTTTCTGTGGAATTGAAATAAGTTTACAAAATGGTGCAACTACTGAAGAAAAAAACGCTAAACAAATGTCAGAAGTTATCACTGCTGCTAAAAAAGAAGGAAGATGTGCCCATATGACTTTAACTAGTGGGACCGATGAAACTCTTGATAAAGGAGCAAATAGATATATTGAATTACTCCAAGGAGTTAAAAAAAATCATCCAAATATACCTATACATGTTCAAATTGAAGCCCTAGAAGATTTAGAGTATATCAATAAATTAAAAGAAGCTGGAGCGGATACAATTGGTATTCATATTGAGGTATTAGATGAAAAAATAAGAAGAGATATTACTCCAGGAAAATTTCACTTATCATATAATACTTTTGAGAGAAATTGGAAGCATGCAATAGACGTATTTGGAAAAAACCAAGTGAGCAGTTATATTTTAACGGGATTTGGAGAATCTAAACCTGATTTTTTAAACGATGTGGAAAAACTTATTTCAATTGGAGTTATTCCATATATCACACCAGTAAGGTCAATCCCGGGGAAAAAGGATTTACCAACCACAAATTTCCAAGATTTATTAGACATTTATAGAAGAAGTGCAAAACTGTTGAAAGAATATGGCGTTAATCCTTTAGAAAACAAAGCAGGATGTGTTCGATGTGGAGGATGTTCTGCAATTAAAGAAGCTTATATTGAAGTTAAATAAAAATTTGAAAAAAATAATAAAAAAAGTATATTTTACTCTTAATCTCTTAACTGAGTGCCACATGTACCACAGTAGAGTCCTTGCTTATTTGCTCTAGCCCCACATAATGGGCAAAAGTTAACATCATCTCCTGTCTCTATAACAGGAGTTGGTTTAGGAGCGGGTTTAGAAGGAGGAACAGTAACATAAACAACTTGTGGTTCCATTGGTTTTATTGGTTCGGAAGTAATTACTTGTTTACCCTCAGTAATTTTAGCAAATGTGAAATACCCAATTAAATGGAATATCCAGCCAATTATGATAGGTATAATTAAAAATCCAAGCACCCAGAATGTAGCTGCAGTTTTTAATTTTTCAGCACCTTCGATTGCATCCTTCCCATTCTTTGGGAACATATCTCTATTTTGAACAATGAAAGATTTTAAATTATCCCAAGCACCCATATCTATTCCTGATCCAACTATCATAAGAACAAATCCAACCCCATACAAGACTATAATGGGAATGAATCTAATAATTGGTCTAAATGGCAAACCTGGGAAAACAAAACCACCATAGAAACCTATAAGAAGAACACCAGCTAACATTGCTCCTGCTACATTTAAAATTATCGCCCCAGCAAATTTAAGTATACTTCCCGCCAAATATCTTGAGCGAAATTCATTGAGTTGTGGATTCTTCAGCTCACGATTGATATCATTCAAGTCGATTATTACTGTTATTATTAAAATTAATTGGATCGAAAGAGCAGCAAAAGCTATATATGGAATTATTATTAGAAAAAAAAGTCCACCTATAGCCCTAAATTTTCTACCAATCTTATTCCATATCATTTCTAAATTCGAACTTGACATTTGTATTTACCAATTTATGAAATTTATTTTTTAATTATAATTACCTTAATACAATTATTATTACTTGAGGAGTCCAATTTTTAATTTCTGTAGATTTCGGAGAATAACCTCTAATTCAAGTAAAATTATGGGTATAATATTGAAAGTGTATATTTCTCCATGTTTCAGAAGAATTAGATGAGAAGATATCAATGTCAATATGAAAAATATTATTAAGTTTATTAGGGAAGACGCAAAATCTAAATTACATTAAGTTTAAATATAGCTTATACTCTATTTACAAATACAATCTCAAATAATATTTACAAAAAATAATTGAAATAACATAGGAAACAAAATGACAGAATTAATCTTTAAGTTAGGCTTCCCATTAGTATTACTTATTCTTCTAATAATAATAATCATAAGTGGTAGATCTAACAAAAAATCAGTTCAAGATTTTATGAGTTGTGATGAGTTTATAAAAGATTGGTTAAAAGATCACGGACAAGCTCATAAGTTAGAAGAACAATTTACACAAATGAAAAAGGACCCAGCAGGTCGAATTTATATGCCAATAACTTATAAAGGCGCAAAAATCTTTATAAAATGGGGTTTGACTCCAAATAAAGTATCATTTATGAATTTAATTTTATCGTTTCTTATATTTTATAGCGTAATAATGGCAGCTGAAGGACATACATATGATTTATTTACCCGACAACCATTCTATGGTTCTTGGTTTTTCGCTCTGGCAGTATTAGTACTATTTACAGGAATAATCGATGGGATAGATGGCGCAATAGCACGTTTACTGGATATTAAGTCAAAAAGTGGTGCGTGGTTGGATAATGTTATAGATAGGGTTAGTGATACATTAATGTTAGTTTGTCTAATACCTACTAGTCTCTCAATTTTATCAGTCAATGGATTTAATTATGATTTCAAGTGGATGGTATGGACAAATATCTTTTTAATTTTTATCTATGAATATATGAGAGCAAGACATGAAGGATTAGGTATGCATGAAACAAAGCCATTTGTTGGGGAAAGAATAACTCGAATATTAGTGATTGGTACTTTTTTTACAATTTACGGGGTTTCAAGTTTTACTGTGTTTTTAACACATTTAATAAATCCTTCTGCGACCTCAATTTGGTCTGCTTCTCATAGTGGAATAATAATATGGACTATGTTTATTTACCAAATTAGTCTATTGGGTATGATGGTCTATTCAATAATTGGATTTGGGAAATATATCTGGAAAAATCTAAAAAAAATGGATAAAGAAGGATAAAAAGGGGATTGTAAAATTGAAAATTTCAAAACTGTTATTATATGGCTCTATTTGTGTTGCAATTTTTGTTCTTTTTCATATGTATGCTCCGCCAATTTTTAACTCTGGAGTTAAAAGAGCTGTTGATCGATTTCTTTTAGATCCATTAAGTCATTGGTGGTTCATATTTCCATTATTTGGATTATTAATGTTGTTAGGATTTATAATTTATTATGGGATGCATTTTTTTGCATCTTTTGGGAGCGGTTATCGAGCTAAAACACCTTATTATGCGGATATAAGTATTTTAATTGCTTCTAAAAATGAAAAAGTATTATTAGAAAGAACATTGAATTCCATTATTGAATCAGAGTATCCTAAAGAAAAAATCCAAATAATAATAATTACTAGCGGTTCAACTGATGGGACCGCTGAATTTTGTAATATTTTTGCTGAAGAACATAGTTCAATTGATATAAAGGTTCTATCAGAGGATCTTACGAAAAAGGGAAAACCTCCAGCCTTAAATTATGGTTTAAAATATGTAAAAAATGAAATAATTGTTCTCTATGATTCCGGTTGCATTCTGCAAAAAAACACATTGAAAAATCTTATATCTCCATTTCAAAAAGCAAAAGTTAATGCAGTTATTGGTCCAGTCTTAGTTAAAAACTGGAAGGATAAAATGTTAACGAGAGGAATTGTCCTTGATTACGCAATTGTATCTGGTGGAGGACTAATCTTTGAAACAAAAAATAGATTAGGAGCATCAGCTTATTCATTTGGACGAAATTTTGCTGTTAATACAAAATATCTTTTGAAATATGGAGGTTTCAATGAAGATTCAATGACAGAAGATCTTTATCTTTCAGTACTTTTAAATTTGGATGGAGTACAAATATACTTCTCACCAAAAGCAAAAGTTTATGAATATGTCCCTAATACTTGGGAGATTTTAACAAAACAACGCACACGTTGGTTAGCCGGTTTTATTTTTGATATGCCTCAGTTAATGTCCATGAAGAGCGAGAATAAAAATGGAAAAACTTTAATAATATCTAGAAATATGACAATGATGGTTTTAGGAAATATGGATACGTGGATTCCTATTGTAATTTTGTTTTCAATCCTTCATTATTTAATTGGAGAATATTATTTATTATTTTGGGATCTTGCTTGTTTATTCTTTCAAGTCGGCTTTTTATTCAATGCAGTACGAAAATATGGAGATAAACATTATAGTGTATTGTTTCTATTTCTAATTAGTGGCTATATCCATCTTTATATGTTTTTACGTCAATTTTCCCTTCCAAAAGAATTAAGTTGGGAAAAAACACCTATGATATTCGAAAAACAAGAAATAGAAATAAAAGCTTTATCTACTGTATAACTTTTTTATATCTTAACTAATATTTCTTTTTAAAAACTACAGATCTACCTAAAGAATTTATTATCCTATAATACTATTATTAGATAGTAAGTTTTGGATTTGTTTTAAGTAATTAACTGGTGGGTAAATCATGTTTTGTCCCAATTGTGGAAAAAGAGTAGAAATACCAAATCAAAAGTTTTGTTTAAACTGTGGAAGTGAACTTCCATTCGTTCCTGAGATATTGCAATCACCCCATAGTCCACAAATAACTCAAAAAGATGTTAGTGTTCAGGTTTCGGAGCGGAAACCAGTTCAAATAAGGGGTCCTCATTCAAAAAGAACTTTAGGATTCGGAGTTGCATCTTTAGTTATAGCATATACGTTATACAACATTGGCGCTGGTTATATAATTGAGCCCATTTCAAATTATTATTTCCCTCGATTAATTCCAATAGTGTTTATAGTACTGAGTATTTTCCATTCTTTGGGTTTAATCTTTGGAATTGCATCCAAAATTAATAATCAACAAGCCAGAGAGATGGAGTCAATGAATACATTCATTAAGGTTGGAAATGTATTAGGGATTATTGGAATTATTATTAATACAATATTTTTAGTAATTTGTTTTGTGATTATTGGTTTATCATGGTAATTTAAAACTCTTTACTTACCAATCTTTTTTCGTCTTCTGTTAATTCCCTTATAACTTCATCAATCTCTCATTTTTTAATTAAAGAATATTATTCAATGTTTTCGGATCTTGCTTTATTATTCTTTCAAGTAGGTTTTTTATTTAATTCAATAAGAAAGTATGGAGATAAGCACTATAATGTATTGCTTTTATTCTTAATTATTGGTTATATCCATCTTTATATGTTTTTGCCTCAATTTTCTCTTCTTAAAGAAATAAATTGGGAAAAAACTCCTATGATATTCGAAAAACAAGAAATAGAAATAAAAGCTTTATCTACTGTATAACATTTTTATATCTTAACTAATATTTTTTTTGAAAAACTACAGATCTACCTAAAGAATTTATTATCGTATAATACTATTATTAGATAGTAAGTTTTGGATTTGTTTTAAGTAATTTTTAACTGGAGGGTAAATCATGTTTTGTCCCAATTGTGGCAAAAAAGTAGAAATACCAAATCAAAAGTTTTGTTTAAACTGTGGAAGTGAACTTCCAATCATTCCTGAGATAATGTCACCAATATCTAGTCCACAAATAACTCAAAAAGATGTTGGTGTTCAGGTTTCGGAGCGAAAACCAGTTCAAATAAGAGGTCCTCATTCAAAAAGAACTTTAGGATTCGGAATCGCATCTCTAGTATTAGCAGTGACCTTATTCGATATTGGTTTTAGTTTAGTACCGATTCCTAGCTTAGATGTTTTTATTCGAATTGTTTCAATAGCATTTATAGTATTTGGTATAATGCATATCGTAGGAGTAATCCTTGGAATTGTATCAAAAATTAATAATCAACAAGCACGAAAGTTGGAACCCGTAAATAATTTTATTAAGGTTGGAAATGTGTTAGGAATTATTGGAATCATCCTCAATTCAATACTTATGGTAATTTCCTTTGTATTTGTAGGTTTACTTGGATAAAGATCGTTTATTTTTATATATATAACTTCACTTTTTCATATTTTAAGCATTTAATATTGCGAAAAATTACGGATATTGTTATAAGAGGGATTTTAAATCATATGATTTAAGAAAACGAAAATTGAGATAAATGCTTTATCTATAGCACAGCTTATTTATACCTTAATCATTTCAAATTTTTTTATACAGACAATAGAAGTTATAGCCGAATTTTTATATATGAAATTTTATATTTTTTAATTAGAACATTTAAAAATATTTAAATTGTTTAATCTGGAGGAGAATTCATGTTTTGTCCCAATTGTAATAAAAAACTAAAATCAATTAATCAAGAGGTATGCCATAACTGTGGAAGTAAGATTCCGAACATTCTTGAATCATTACAGTCATTATCTACCCTTGAACCAACATCACAAAACACCTATATTCAATATATAAAACGTCAGGTATTTAGAAAAAAAGATTTCTATACAAAAAGAGCTTTAGAATTTGGGATTATTTCTCTTATTTTTGTTATAATGATACCTAATATTGGTTTTAGAATTGCTTCAAGGTTTGATTATAGTGGAGTAATTTTAATATCATTTATTGCATTTGGTATACTGCATTTTATAGGATTAATTCTTGGAATTTTATCTAAAATGAATAATCTAAAAGCAAGAAATTTCGAAACAGAAAACAAGTTTACAAAACCCGGAAGTATTCTGGGCCTTGTCGGAATCATTGGTAATTCATTATTTATGGCACTTTGTTTTCTAAGTGCAATTGCAAATTATTCCATTTCTTAACAGATGTATAAAGGAAGTTTAATACTGTTTATCTACTAATTTTTTTTCTTCTTCAGTTAGTTGCCTTATAACTTTAGCTGGAGAACCAAAAGCTATAGAAAATGGAGGTATATCCTCACTTATTAATGAATTTGCTCCTATAATCGAACCTTCACCTATGGTTACTCCAGGTAACACAACAGAATATGCTCCTATTCTAGCGTTTTTACATATTTTAATTGGTCCAAAACTAAAACTTCCATGTTGTAGATTCATTGCATTATGAGTTAATAATTTTACTCCAATACCACATCCACTACCGTCTTCAAACTCTATTAATTCCGGTAAAATTGGGTCAGGTATAGCTTTTTGAGAAATGTGACAATTTTTTCCTATTTTCATTCCAGTAAATCGAAATAAAGCATTTCGAGCTCGTGGCCATCCCGTTAAATAAGTAATAATTAAAGATATTAAATGATTAAAAGCACCTCTAACGAACCATGATACAGAAAAACCTTTTGATTGAAGATATTGGGCGATAATTAACATTGGTACTGGTGAGAAAATAAATTCATCAGTTTCTATATTAATATGTGTCATTTTACCTTTCTCTTCAATAGTAAATTTAGGTCTATTCTTCCTCCAAATTTTTCTCGCTTTAACTAAATCCTTAAAAAAAATTAGAAAATCAGCGTTAATTAAAAATAAAAATAATCCTAATGCAAAAGTTATGGGTAAAAAGAGTATAAATAGCATTAATCTTGTATTAAGAGTTAAATCTTGATTAAATAATATACTAAAATACGCATAATGACTTGCCATAAATGTTACAAAAACAAATCCTAATAAACTAAAAACATAAATTATTGACCCTGTCATATGTTTAGCTTTTGCTAGATTATAACCAAAAACATATATTATCAATAATATGGCATAAGCTATGAAAGCTCCAGCATAGACTAAGATAGTATAATTATAGAAGAAAGTTAATAACCAAGGTCTTATAAAAGTATATATTGAGGCGATCCATGGAATTGAAAAAAAAATACGATTTATTAATATTAGAACAATCAAAAATGTGTTTAAAACTAAGAAAATAAATGAAAATATGAAGCCCTTCGTCCAGAATTTCATTTTACCTGAGACTTCAGACATTATCTTATTCTAAAATCAAATAATTATTTAATAAATCTAATACTTGTATAGAATAATAAAACAACATCTTCTAATAATATATAGATTTTCTGTTTTCAATTTACTATTTATAATAAGAAATGAGTAATAATCCTAAAATATCAGTTATTATTCCTACCTATAATGAGGAAACGAGTATAAAAACAACATTAACAGCTGTTAAAAACCAAATTTGTGATATTTCTTATGAAATCATCGTAGCTGACGGACAAAGTTCAGATAAAACTGTTTCTATAGCTAAAAACTTTGCGAAAGTATATATATCCTCAAAAAAAAGTAAGGCTTATCAATTAAATGGTGTTATAGCAAAAACATCAGGTGATTTACTTGTTTTTTTAGATGCAGATACGTTAATAGCACCTAATTTCTTACAAAGAATATATAGAATCTTTGAAAAAGATAAAGAACTCCTAGCGTGCAGCGCTAGAGTTAAATATTATGATGGGAAAGCAATTTCATTTAAATTGGGAACCCAGAAATTCATGATAACAAAATTTTTTTTTCTAAACTTGAGTATGCATATTTATTATTTCTTAAAATCATTATTCAGATATCCTGAACTTATAGGGTGCAATATCATAGTTAGAAGAGATATATTTTTTAAAGTTGGTGGATTCAAGCAATTGCCAACAAATTTATTAGGAATAGATAAAGTATTTTCAGATTCTTTAATATTATTAAGAAATATAATGAAGAATGGTAAGATAAAAACTCTTAATTTTATTTCAGTTTTAACCAGTGGAAGATATTTGAACACTCGTCGTAGTTTAAGGCGTATTAATGATTATCGCTCAAATAAAAATATATTTTACAACTTAGCGAAGGATCTAAAATGGAGAGATTAGTATTAAAGCCTAAATAAATCTTTATTTACGTAATAAATCTTTAATTTCAGAATATCTCTTTTTAGGATTAAGTTTTTTCCACTTTTTTATTAAAGGAACCATGTTCATTGCTAATGAAATAGCTTGCCCCATTTCTAAATATTTATATAAGCCTAAACGCCCAATAGGAATAATCTTATCAGATTTGCATGCCTCAATTAAGTATTTATTAAATAACTCAATATTTTGTCTTGTATATATTGGATACATTGGTGAATTATGATCATGTAAGGATATTGGTTCTTGATATTGGATCCATGATTTCTCTGTTTTCTGTTGATACATTACTTTAAAATTTACTTTCCGAATATATTTAGTATGTTGAGGAAGGTTGATTGACCCATAATCTTCATTTTCCCAATTATCATTCTTAGTATAATCAAATCTTAAAGAACGATATTGCAATTTGCCAAATTTAAATTTGAATAGTTCATCTATTCGACCAGAATATAAGACAAGATCATGTGATGATTCATTAAATTCTTGAGTATTTAATTCTAAAGGAATATCACGTATCATAGATTTAAGGAATTCGGTGTATCCTTTAACAGGCAATCCTTGAAAGTTATCTTGAAATATATGAATATTAGAATCTGTCAAATCAATACGATTATGAATATATTCAGTTGTTAATTTACGGGGCTCTAAACCCCACATTCTCTTAGAATAATTGTATATGAATAATTTGTATAAGGTTAAACCAAATTTAGAGATTGCATATGTTTCAAAATTGGTTAAATCTGGAACTTTTGGTCTATTTTCAAGTTCCTTAAGGATTTGTTTACTATTTTTCATCTTAAGTATAGTTTTCCTACTTAATGGAAAATGCTGTAAAATTCCATTAATAACAATTCCCTTTTTGTGTTTATAATTGTTAAATTCTGAAAAGGAAAGTACAAATTTTTTAACACGGTTGTTTTTAGTATGGAATGCATGTCCACCGTTTGGTTCATAGAGTATTCCATCGGTGTTTTTTTTTGTATAGCATAAGCCTCCAATATGATCTTGTTTTTCCTTTATTGAAACTGTGAAACCTTCATTTTTCATCAATCGAGCCAATGTACAACCAGTAATACCAGCTCCTAATATTAAGACTTGCATCATTTTATGTATATTTCTACTCTTAGATATTGAAATTAATTTTAAAATTAATATATAATTACTTATGACAAAAAAAGTAACTATAATGTGATAATGAAAATTGCTCTGACTTTTGACATTGAAAGAGATATTCCTAACGTTTTAAATACATATTTTGGAGTAAAATTTGGTTTAATAAAAATACTAAAGTTGTTAGATACTTATAGTATCAAAGGTACCTTTTTTTGTACGGGAACCATTGCTGAGGAACAACCATGGGCTATAAATCTAATAGAAGGAAAAGGGCATGAATTAGCTTGTCATAGTTCAAACCATGAACGATTGTCAAATTTAACTTACAATGAATGTAAAGAAATCATTTCTGTTAATAAAAAAACAATTGAAAAAAGATGTCAAAAGTCAGAAATTGTTGGTTTTAGAACGCCATATTTAAAACCCCCTAAATTTCTATTCCAAATACTGCATGATTTAGGATTTAAATATGATTCTTCAATAAGTACTAGAAAAAGGATGCAATATTATCAACCATATATGTATGAAATTCAAGAGTTTCATCCTTTGGATATATATGCAGTTTTTAGATTGCCATTAAGTTCTTATCTTTTAAGAAAATGGATATTGAGAAAGAAATTAATAGTATTATATTTTCATTCATGGGAAGCAATAAATATAAGAAGTATAATGTATCATCATAATGCTGTTAAGAACTCTTCCTTTAGAATAGATCGTTGGATAAATACAGGTGATTCATTTATCAAGCGAATAAAAAAATTCATTGAGGAAGCAATTTCAAAGAAGACTGAATTTATTACCTTAAAACAATTGATTACTTAAATAAACAGCTAAAGGAAATATCACTCTTTTTTATGATATCAATAAAGCTAATACTCTGTTTTTTCTTTCATTCTTCTAATATCTATAAAAAAATTCAAAAAATCCTTGAAAATACTAAATATTTTACTCGAATTAAGTAAAAATTGTAATCCTTTACGTTTAAATAATCTTATAAAGGTATCTTTCCACCCTCTACTAAAATAAGCAGAATAGTATGCCTTAGATAAAAGGCTTTCTAATTCTTCCTTTGATAATTTATTTAAACGATTTACTGCGGTTGTAAAATTATATTCACTCCAATTATGAGACAATAAATAATTTTTCTCAATTAAAAGATCTCTGAATTTAGTACCAGGTAGAGGAGTCATCACAGAGTATATCGGAAAATCAATCGCTAATTTTTTAACTATTTTTATCATTAAGTCGATATCTTTTTCTTCCTCATCTAGATTTGAACCTACTAGTAAACTTCCGATTATTACGATATTATTATCATGTAATATTTTAATTGCTTTAACAATGTCTCTAAATTTTACTTTTTTTTGAATTTCATTTAAGGATTTCTGATTAAATGACTCAATACCAAGAAAAAACAACCAAAATCCTGCTTTAGACATTTTCTCAATAATATGTGGATTCTTTGTAATAACATCAATTCGACTTTGACAAATTAAATCTAATTTAATACCTTCTTTAATGATTAGATCACAAATTTTACCTACTCTATTCATATTTGCTGTGAAATTATCGTCCACAATCAAAACATTCTTATGTCTTTTTTGACCTGCAATAATCTTTAACTCTTGAATAACCCGTTCTATGCTTTTTGTTCTATAGGTTCCTCGATAAAATAGATGTATATTGCAGAAAGTGCATTTAAACGGGCATCCCCTTGAAGTCTCAATTACATCTATAGGCATCTGAAAAATTTGAAAATAAGATTTATTGTTTCTCAATTTTCTTGCCGGAAATGGTAATTTATTTAAATCCTTAATCAAAGGACGATCTGGATTATTAATTATATTTCCATTGCTTTTATATGAGATACCTCTTATATTTTCCAAATCTCTGTTCTTAATTAATTTCCGAAAAGTAATTTCACCCTCTCCGCGCACTATTACATCTACATATGGATATTTCAAAACTTCAGAATAAACAAAACTTGGATGCCATCCTCCTAAAACTGTTATATATCCTTTATTTTTTGATTCCTTTGCTATTTTTAAAGCAAAATTAATTCCTATTGTGAAACAACATGAAATTCCAACAATATCTGGTCCAAATTCATTAATTTCTTGCATTATTTCCTTAAGAGTTAGGTTTCTGACTTTAGCATCAATTATCTTTACTTCCGCAATGTCTAGAATATTAGCTGCAATATATTCCAAACCTAAAGCAGGTATGGTAAATCTATCCGTGATGCTCTTAGTGATATAATTTGGATTTATTAAGGCTACCTTTTTTATATCTTTATCAATTAACTTCATTTATTAGAAAATTTTGCCAAGTTAGAATATCTTATTGTTTCTTTTAATTTTATAATTTAATATCTATTTCTTAATAAATATATCATTTAAATGATGAGGTTTTAATTTTAATGTAGAATTAACACATTTATTAGTTATTTATTTTAATTGAAATTTTAAATGATTTTTTGAAAGTATCTTTAATTTTTCCAAAACCTCCAGAAAAAGGAACATTTTGTGGTACAGTCAAACAAGCAGAACAATACTATAAAGAGAAGATAGAGTTTTATGGTTTTCCACCAATGGGAATTCTTTATCTTGCTACATACTTAAGCCAAAATAATTTTAATGTATCTCTGCTTGATCAATTTGCTAGGGGATATTCGATTGAGAAAACTTTGGAGTGGATTAAACGCGAAGACCCTGATATTTTGGGTTTTTCAACGATAACAACAGCAGGTACAGGAATAACCTCTGCAGAAATCAGCAAAAGAGTAAAGGAAGAAATAAATCCAAATATAAAGGTGCTATTTGGGAATTATCATGCAACTTTCAATGATATAAGAATACTAAATAAATATCCTTTTATTGACGCTTGTATAAGGGGAGAAGGAGAAAATACTCTTTTAGAAATTGCTGAAAAATTTGAAAAGGGTCAAGGTTTTGAAGATATTCGTGGGGTAACATATCGTGATAATGGTAGAGTTGTAAGGAATGATGATAGAGCTCTTATTGAAAATATAGATACACTTCCATTTCCGGATAGGAGATTATTAGGAAAAATTGAATATAAAAATGAAGTTGAAGGTCTTGAATTATCAATTGGAAAATTTACGTCTGCCGCTTCATCAAGAGGTTGTGCATTTCAGTGTTCATTCTGTTCAAGTTCTATGTTTTGGGGTAAATGGCGTCCTAGATCTCCAGAAAATATTATACAAGAATTATCCTATCTTGAGGATCAGGGTTATCAAAACTTACTTTGGGTTGATGATAACTTTACTATAAGCAAAAAAAGATTGATAAAGTTATCAAGTCTAATTAAGAAAGAAAAACTGGATTTTAAATGGATGGCTGAAGGGAGAGTTACTCAGAGTTCAATGGAGTTATTAAATGCTATGAAGAAAATGGGGTGTAAAATTCTAAGTTTTGGTGTAGAAAGTGGATCTCAAAGAATGTTAGATTGGTATAATAAGAAAATTAATTTGAATCAGATTAATAATGCAATAAAAAATTCCAATAAAGTTGGAATAGACATGATTTTAGCTAATTTTATTGTAGGCTCTCCAGTTGAAACTCGAGAAGAAATTATTAAAACTTTAGATTTTTCACTTAAATTAGATATTGATTTTCCTCAATTTCATGTTTTAGGCATAATACCAGGAAATTGGATCTGGAACCAGATGGTAAAAGAAAAAAGAATTAATCCTGAGGAATGCTGGGAAGTGGGTACTGCTGTTCTTCCAATTTCTTTAGGTGAAATAATGGAAAGAATAAAACAGACTCATAGAAAGTTTATGCAACGTCCTAGATATATATCCAGACAAATTTTTAAAACTTGCAAAAGTAGATATAGGCAAAAAGCAATTTGGCAGAATTTCAAAAATGTTAAAAATTGGGATATTTGGAATAATTGGAAACCATTTTGGGGTTAAAAACTAATGATCAATTAAAATTTAGATAAAATCACTCTTAAACATTATCGGGGTTCCAAAAAGATTTTACTCCATGGAAATCCTTGAAATTCTTTATATTATGGGTAAGGATACTAATTAGTGAAGAGAATTTATAGAAATTCGTGGTGCTTCTATATCCAGCTTTCAATATATACTTTGGATTCATGAAAAACTGCTTTAACATTACAAGAATTAAATTAGAAATCTTTTCAGTTGGAACTCCATTTGGATCTATATCGGATATATGAACTCCTTCTTCCCAGTATTTATTTTCATCAAGGATTTTTTTCTCAACCAATTCATCCCAAATATCCGTTCCGGGCATAGTTCCGAGAAGATTATAGACGGGGAAATCAATATCTATTTTTTGTGCAAACTTTAAGGTATTATATATCTCTTGAAGTGTTTCTCCGGGTGCTCCAACGATGAATGAACCTAAAATAAATGGAATTTTAGCTTTACGTGTTTTTTTAACTGCTGCAATTGATTGATCGGGTGTAATTCCTTTTCTATAATAATCAAGTATCCTCTGGTTTGCGCTTTCTATACCATAGAAAATGATTCTACAATTAGCTCTCTTCATTTCCCTTAACATTTCATCAGATACTTGATTAACCCTTCCTTCGCATATCCAATCAAGGTCAACTTTATTTTTTTGCATTAATCGACAGAGTTTTATGACTCTTTTTTTAGACACTGTAAAATTATCATCTACAAAATTGAGGTATTTATATCCTTCGCTCTCTAAAAATAAAATTTCTTTCATAATATTTTCTACTGAACGCGTTCTAAATCCAACATTTCTTTTTCCATAACAAAAAGTACAATGATAGGGACAACCTCGAGAAGAAACCATCGATGTAAACCCTTTAGGGGCAAATTCTAATCCACCAAAACTCCCTGTATACTCCATATTCAATGCCTTTCTATCTGGAAGTGGTATAGAGTCAAGATCTTTGATTAGGGGTCGTTCTTCATTTCTTCTTAATTTACCATTATTTCTATAAGTTATACCTTTGATATCTTTTAATGGCTGCTTTTTTTCCAGAGCCTTCACTAATTCTAAGAATGTATATTCCCCCTCACCTCTCACACAAATATCAACTTGGGGATATTTATTTAGAATTCTATAATCATTATGGTTTGCATGTCGATTTCCAAATACAATTTTAATATTGGGGTTCCACTTTTTTATCTCTATAGAAGTTAATGCAGCACTAATCCCAGATCCTGATGCTGTTAAAGTAGAAAATCCTAAAATATCAGGATCCCGCTTTTTAATCCACCTAATAATTTGTTGTAAATTAAATCCTTTAGCAGCTTGGTCAATTATTTCGACATAATAACTTTCTTTCTTTAATACAGAGCTTAAATAACAGATTCCTAAAGGAGGGTAAATGTGATCGGCATTTGCAACAATCCTACCTTTACTTAGAATTTCTCCTGCTCCTGGGTTTACTAACGCAACTTTAAATATCTTCACCATTTAAAAAGTATTTGCCTTGATGAATTCACTTCAATTTAAAATAAAAATCTTTATTGATAATCTTTCAATTATTCTTAAATAATTTAACCTTAATCAAATATTTGTATATTCTTTTAGTTTATGGATATTAAATTAATAAACTAGCTTTTATTAGTGAATTATATAATGTTGTTAGAAGGAAAAAATGTAATTATAACTGGAGCGGGTAGAGGCCTTGGAAAAGAAATAGCGATAGCATGTGCTAAAGAAGGAGCTAACCTTGGTTTAATCTCAAGAACTATAGAAGAATTAAATAATACTAAGAAAAACATAGAAGATCTTGGAGTAAATGTTAAAGTTATTATCCAAACTGCCGATGTTACTAAATTTCAAGAATTGATGGAGGCATTTATGACATTCCGTGAAGACTTAGGTTTATTTAATGGTATAATTGCAAATGCTGGATATTCTAGGATGTGGGCAACTCATGAGTTTATTAACGAAAAATTTGCTGAAATTTTAAATATTAATGTACTTGGAGTGTTTTATACTTTTAAAGCAGCTTATCCTTACTTGAAGAAAGATGATAAAAAAGATAAAGCAAGATTTATTATAACTGGAAGCGAAGCATATCCGCAAGCTCCACCAAGGCTTACAGCATATGTAGCTAGTAAATTTGCAGTTGTAGGAATGCAAAAAGCCATGGCGTTGGAGTATAAAAAAGAAAATATTAATTTTAACATGATATTGCCAACACAAATAGATACAAGGTTATTAAGAGGAAAGAAAGCTGGTGACGGAAATAAACCACCACATGTCCTAAATCCTTGGGACTTAAATGATTATTATCTTTTTCTATTAAGTGAAGAGGCTAATAGGTTCGACAACAGTCTAATCTTTATTTACGACTTTCAAGAAGTTAAAAAATTATTAGCTGAAGCACCTTCGGGTAAAAAAGAGAATTGGGAGGTGTTCAAAGAGTATTTTCAAGAAAATGCTCCAAAGAGCTATGAAAATATTAAAAGTTACGGAAAATTGGTTGATTTTATTATTACTCGGTCTTCATAATTAGATCCTTATTCTTAATTTTTCATTTACAATATTATTTTTTATAAAAAAGAATAAAATAAAGTTAAAATAATTTTAAATTCTTATCTAATTGAAGAGTTAACATTTAAAAGTTAATAGATTAAACTTCCAAGTAAAATTTTGAGAGTATATTATTATGACTGAATATGACAAAATTAAACAAGATAAGGAAGAATGGGAGAATTCAATTTCACTTAAAAAAGAAAGAAAACAGAGTTTTAGAAACTTATCTGAAATAGAAATTAATAGATTATATACTCCTAATGATATTAAAGACTTTAATTATGCTCTTGACTTAGGATTTCCTGGTCAATATCCTTTTACAAGAGGAGCATATCCAAATATGTATAGAGGGCAACTGTGGACTATGCGTCAATTTGCAGGATTTGGAAATGCAGAACAAACAAATAAACGATATAAATTTTTGATAGATCATGGAAATACCGGATTAAGTGTTGCTTTTAGTTTACATACCATTTATGGAATTGAAGCAACCGATCCAAGAGCGTTAGGCGAAATAGGTAAAGAGGGCGTTGCTATAGATTCTCTAAAAGATATGGAAACCTTGTTTAATGGGATTGATCTTTCAAAAATAAGTACTTCGATGACTATAAATGGTCCTGCTTCAATATTACTGGCTTTATATATTGTAACCGCCGAAAAGCAAGGCCAT
>Ga0209635_10001330_pt1 | contig 18294 bp, 13 predicted proteins | sample DeeMarSWOR230_32_FD_187463 | JGI IMG/M metagenome (GOLD analysis project Ga0209635, IMG submission 187463) | Marine sediment microbial communities from White Oak River estuary, North Carolina - WOR-2-30_32 (SPAdes) (version 2) | ecosystem: Environmental > Aquatic > Marine > Intertidal zone >... | reverse complement strand
GTGATCTATGAAAACCAAGACTAAGAGCAAACACCCCACTGAAACCAGCCGCTTATCCAGCAAAATCGACTTAACTATTTCCCACATCTTTCCATCCACATGCTAAGAAACTCAACTGCGTCTTGCTTGAAAAGCATTACTGCTAAACCATAGTTGAAGAGCGCGCGCTAACAGTGTAAACTTGTTCAGTGGAGCCCCGACACCACCCTTTGAAATTGGTTCATACACACGAGTCCAAGTAGTGCCTGTTGTTTGGTCATTCTAATTATAAGTATAACTTGATGTATAGAAATCATGCCTAGAGCAAAAAAGGGAAATTAGAGGGTTTTTCCGAAGTTCCTTACTATTGCAAGTATGTCTATGATGTTCACTACTCCATTATTGTTGATGTCTGCCTTTGAATTCCATCGTGGATGTCCGGGATAAGAGCTGAAGGCTTGAGCTGTTATCCACAGGTCATGGATGTCAACTCTCCCATCAACATTCAAGTCACCAGTCAGAAGCGTCATCATCAAATCTTCTGTCAGTTTGCCCAGTTGACCTTCATATGTTAGAGCGGTCAGCCAAGCCTTGTCAAATAGCTTCCCTATACTGAAATCTATTAGGGATAACTCTTCATTTGACAATTCGAATTGAATAGGCTCGGTTGTGTATGGATATGTAGACAAAGTATACTGGGCTTTCGTAAGTGGATCGTAACCGCTTTCAATAACGCTTTGGGTTAGAAGAAACAGTATAATCTTTCCATCTCCTCCAATTGGTGAAGTAATCAGAAGAGGATAGTACAGGAAGCCTGTATCAAACTCATAAAGTATTGGTTCCACACTTTTTTGTTCCGAAGAAGATTCTATCAAATCAAGAACGTAGAAATGGAAACCTCTCAACATGTAGTCTTCCAGGATCAGCTCAAAATTCTCTAAAGAAACTTTTTCACTGATGCCATTTCTGAGGAGGAACTCGTCCATCCACTCAGCGAACTCCGAAACATCATATGCTTCTACAACAGTGATGTCATGCATGCCGATCTTCTATGGAAAACCACTTTCAGCCGATCGGTCTCATCATACCAGTATCCGCTTGGAGGCGGAGGAGGAGCATGATACCAAATCAACTCCTCCACAACATAAAACGATTCTGAACTCGCTTCCTCTATCCTCATTGGGTTCGATGGTAAAGGCATGATTTGTAAGACGGTGGTATTAGCACTGGATGTCACATCTGCTGATAGAATCAATATTTCTTGTTGTCCATTCCAAGCTATAATGGCCTTCTGTGCAGGTTCATAAACGGATACGCCCGGGATAACAGGAATTGTTCCCCAGTCTGCTGAGACCAACATAACAATAGATGACGAGAGTAAGAAGAACAACAACATTATCGCTTTCAATCGCCCTATCAATTTATTCATGTCTTTCCCTATCATATCTAGGTTGCATTTCCAATTAACATTTTCGGAAAATTCTCGCGCGCGCAATCAAGATCTATTCAACTTAGACGTTAGCTTAAAAAGTGACTGCTAGCTGTCATTATACGAAAAATAACATAGAAACCGATCAACCCCGTTTAGAAACTACAGAGTCTTCAACATACTCCTTGAAACAAGAAGAAATAATGGCCAGGCTCTTTGAACACCTTAAGACCCCGCCCAACGTTAAGCAAAAGTAGCGCGTGCGCACTCACGGTTATACACATCTCACCATCATCCATCCGGGCAGACTTGAACCAGGACACGGAGAAGTCACCATTCAAGACCTCTTCATAGTAGCGAAAGCCTTTGGAGCAGAACCATGAGACGATAACTGGAATGCCGTTGCTGATATAGACAAGAATAGCATCGTCAACAATAGCATCGTCAACATCCGAGACCTATACAAAGTAGCCAAGAATTGTGGCAAAACAGTCTAACTGAGGAATGGATCAGGAAACTAGCTTTCTCGCGAGAGATCTATGCGTACGAAGGTCGCAGGACATCAATAGGTTTTTCCGTAGTTTTTTCCTATTTTATACAGGTCGAGGATGTTGATTTTACCGTTTTCATCAATGTCAGCCATTGGGTTCCAGTTTGAATATCCAGGCCTAGAGCCAAATGCTCTGGCTACCATGAACAAATCTAGGATGTTAACTATCCTATCACCGTTGATATCGCCCATCAGATTCACTTCAACTGTAACGGTTTTTGCATTGTTCTCCAGTATTTCCTCTCCATCAACTGGCTCGGCTTCTATAGAAATCATATAGTCTCTTCCAGGTGACCAGCCGGTTGTGTTCCACGCTAGCGTCACGACAATTTGCTGCCACGGGGTTAAATTTGAGACCAAAACTGTTCGGATCAGCGAATCCTCACAAAAACCAAGTACTTCAAAAGTCTCTGTTTCCCTACCCTCGTTTCTTATCGTGGCTTTTATGTCAGCCATCTGGTCAGCATAGATCCTGTTTGAAGACAATTTGACTTCCACCACTGCAATGTCATGCAATGGAAGACTCCAGGGATCTATAAGCGGATATAGATCTGCATCGCTTTCACTTATTGTATAGGGCGCATCTCCTATTCCGTCACTTCCAGTTTCATTTTGGTAGGGCCCACTCTTCATGTCTGCACCATTGTAGTCACTCCAGTAGTTTCCTCCGGAAGGATAATGATTATCCCACATGTTGAAAGAGGATTCACTGTATACTTGTAGTGCGTTGTGTGTGAAGTTGTTGTGGAAAATTGAATTGTTTGAAGAATCGTAGAGTCTAACGCCATTATCGTTGTCTGCGACATGGTTGCGAGATATGCTGTTATTTGAAGAATAGTGAAGTCTGATGCCATCAAAGTTGTTTGCTAGACGGTTGCAGAATATACTGTTGTTTGAAGAATAGTAAAGCCCGATTCCAAACCAGTTGTTTGCTGTAATATTGTTTCCGCAAATGATGTTGTTTGAAGAATCGTAGATTCCGATGCCGTCATAGCTGTTTGCAGCTATGTTGTTTCCACAGATAACGTTAGAAGATGCGAATTCAAGGTAGACGCCGTATGTAAAGCCTTCTATGCATAGGTTTTTGATTGTCACGTTGCTCATGCCGTATAGGCTCAAGCCGTTTCCACTTCCAGTACCTTCAACAATGTGTCCGGCTCCGTCAACCACGATGTTGCTTCTCTCAATCACGATAGAATCGGTGATTGTCCCAGTGATGACGTAAGTGACATTGTCATGGCTTGAGATAGGCACTCCTGATGGGTAGATGCTGCCGTCAGCATTGATATGAATAGTCCCACTTGATTCAGCCTGTCGAATGTTAAATGCTAACGCCAGCATCACCATTAGAAGTAGAGGGAGTATTGTTCCATGAGCAGTTTTCTTCATTTTCGTCACGGATTCTTGTTCAGTGAATTAAGCTTTTCCAAGCTAAGGCCGGTTTATAAGTTTTCATTTACCGGTGCATATCTGTGTTGTGTGAGTCTGTACAAAAAAGGGGAGGTGGGAGTCTAACGTGTTCTGAGCATCGATTCGTTTGCTAATGCGTCCAATAGTGTATGAACTCGAAAGGCGCGTCTTCCACTATGAACAGAAGCGTGGTTGCGAACGTGTGTTCGTATCCTGGTTGGTTGGATGCGACCATTACAGCCGGACCGCTCGTAGCGGTATCAGTATCGACTATATAAAGGAGTTCTGTACCTTCTTCAGTTTCATCATCGAGTGTCATCGGGCTTATGTGGTGTATGGTTCTTATTTGCCCTTTCTTGTTGGCTAGATTCAGCGTTTCAATGAAGTTGACTTCGAAATCGTTGGGTACGATGATAGATGGTGCTATTTCCCATCCAGTATTCACCGTCCAGCCATCTGTGCCACTTTCAACATCATCAAAGAATCCAAGTTCAGGTATTGCGATATCGTCAACGTACCATCCCTGTCCAAGAGTGTATGGATCAGTCCAGTAGGTGAAGTACAATTCTATTTCGTGACCTGCAAAAGCTGATAGATCCATGAATTCTTGATAATAACCACCACTGAAGCCTGTGAATGCATTCCATCTTCCTGCAGCGAGATAGGCTGATGGTTCATAAGGGTCTGGACAGTTGGGGTTGTCGTATGCTCCAGCCGTCGAAATAGTCCCAATTCCTGGAAGAGTGTACCATTCACCTGTGTCTAGGTCGTGGACCTCTACATAGCCGTAGTCATAGTTTAATTCAATGTCATAGTAAGTCCAGAATGTAAGTGTTGCTTCTGTTAGACCGTCCAGGTCAAAGGTTTGGCCTAGTCTGAACCACGAGTGTGATACTCCATCTGAATACCAATGATAATCGCCGCTGTGCGCAATTACACCTTCGAAATCGTCGCCGTCAAAGTATACTTCCAGTTCTGGTAAACCGTAGTAGAATTCCCAGTACCATACAATGTAGGGCAATCGCTCAGGTAGGAAATATCCCTCCCAGTAGTCTGTGCTGTAGGTTTCCCAGAACAATATTGACAACGGTATGCTCATCCAGTCCGTATCGTGTGAAGGTATGTCCAGAGCATAGTAGCCGTAGATTCCTTTTGCAAAGCTTGTGTCGTCAAGATAGTTTGCGATAGCCCAGTCTTGGAAGATTTCATCAAAGTCCTTTTTGATGTTATGTGCTTGAAGAACATTGTTCCATCCTTCAATGCCGTTAGCTTGTTCATGAGTGAGATCCCATATCAGTTCCTTTCCACCATAGTGTTCATACATGTAGAAAGTCCACAGAAAGACGACTCCATAGTTCGAGAGATAACTCTCCCAAATCACCAGTGAGGTGTCCCAGAACCAAAATAGATATTCAGATATGTGGCCTGGTGAGAACCCGTAACCGCACACATACTCGGCCAAAGTCGAGCAGCCTTCGTTTACCCAAGAATACTCATCAAAATCTACGTCTCGGTGGATAAGGTGTTGGAATTCATGTGCAAAAGTGCCTTCATATTCGTAGGAATGCGTGGAAGGAGGCGGCTGATACCCAAGTCGTGCGTACCACTGCCAAGTGTCCATGTGAAAGATATTCGCATTGTTGATGTAACTCGCATACCACCAGAAGTATCCTTCTACGAAGTAAGGAGCTTCCACTGGAGTCCAGAAGAGCCAATCGCGAAAGTTGAATATCAATATCTGTATTTTGTAATCATTGAAGGGTCCTGGCCTATCAGCATACTCACCAAAGTATTCCACATCTGTATCATGAATACCACCGTCTTTGTCAAATTCATTTAGGACATATGTTAGGTTTTTTCCGTATATTACATCGTGGTATCCTGCCGGAATACCATATTCTGGGATGCCTGTATGAGTCCATGGATACATGAAGTGCCACTCGTCATCCTCAGAGAATCCTGAAGGACCGTTGTCAACATAATAGTCTTGGAATCCACTCCAATCAGTGTCGTTTAAGCCAATCCAAATGTTACCTTTTATACCATTCAAGACGCATACGAATGTTTGGGTATAAAGTGAGTCATCTAGGAAGTCGATGACTGTTACATCCCATGGGTTTCCAGTGTCAGGTTGTGCATCCGGCGCCACAAGGGTCACACAACGTGATGTCCCAGAGATTCCCTCAAGATCCCAGTTCGAATCTGCAGGTGGTGCTGGCAGAGATGACAAAGCTACGTTAGGTATAGATATCAGAGACGCTAGAAACACTGCTGCTAATGTCAAAGCCATTATTTTTTTCATCTTTCCTTTCTCCTATTTATTCTCTACAGTTTTAATGTAAAGCGTTCTTGATATTTAAAATGGTATGAAAACTAATTCTACAAATCGCGCGCGCGGGCTGATGGAAGTGTTGATCCGCCGACAGGACTAATTTCTTTCGTTGATGGTGTCTATAAGTTCACGGGTGATATTCATGATTTCATTGTTGTTGAAAGAGACAATATTGTGATTGATGGGTCAGGATTCATTGTTCAGGGAACAGGAAGTCGAGAAGGAATAGATCTGTCATACAGGAAAAACATAACATGCAGGAACGTAGAAATTAGAGGATTTTTCATCGGTATTCACTTGCAAAACTCTTCATACATTGACATCGTCGAAAACAACATCGTAGACAACAGAGATGGTGTCTACCTTGGCCATTCTTCAAGTGTCAGCATAATAGGAAACTACATCGCATCAAACGACAGGTACGGCATCAACCTCTACGAGTCCAGAAACAACATCATGTCTGAAAACGTCATAACAACAAATGAACATTCCGGCATCTATCACTTCTATTCTGGACCAAAGCCTACAATCTCAAACAACAGCATCGCTGCAAATGTTATCACAGCAAACCAGTATCACGACATTGGCATCTACTATTCATCTCACAATAGCATACAAAGAAACACTATAGCAGACAATGGTTTACGGGTTCTATTCAGTAGTTCGTCAAACCACATTGTCTATAGCAATAGCTTCATAGACAACAAAGACCAAGTACATCTACACGAATCATTCAACAATTCATGGATTTCACCTGCTGCCAGTGGCAACTATTGGAGCAACTACAATCCCCCAGACGAAGACAAGGACAGAATAGGAGACTTGCCTTACATCATCGATGAGAATAACCTTGACCAGTATCCTTTGATATATCCTTACGGGTTTGTTCCTAGCCCTGACGTAAATGGAGATGACATTATCACCATCAAGGACTTGTTTCAAGTCTCTAGAGCCTTCGGCTCAAAACCCGGAGACGTAAGATGGAACCCATATGCCGACATAGAAAACGATGGGCTAATCAACATAATTGACTTGTACCAAGTTGCAAGAAACTTCGGAAAGACTGTCTAGAGAACGAGCTACGTCGTGTTTCTCTCAGCTCAATTCGTGCACGCGTTTCCCAACCAAAGTAATTCAGGTTGTAGAGTTCCTCTTACTCAGCGTAATCTGAGGACTAAACTAGTTTACATAATAGTTTAAATAAAATGGTTTGCTCAGAAGACATGAGAAAGGAAAGAAGGCAACAAGAAAGCGCGCGCGAGAGATTATTACTAAGTGATGATTTAGGTTGCGGTAGATTTATTTTGAATACCCTCGGGTGAAAAATTAACCTACTGGTAAAATATAAAGTATATCTACAAGGGAAACAAGTTAAATATCACATTCTAGCATAGAATATTGTAGTGGGGAGAGAGCGATGGAAAGAAGGGTTTCTTATCCTTTCCCTCTTTCAACTCCTTTCTCCTTGTTCTCCCCACTAACAGAATAAGTTTTCTCCCTCATATAGATTCTGGAGAAATCTTCTAGATGTTAGACTAGTGAACTATGACTCGTTATACTGTTGAGTCATGATCTAATTTAGCGCGGATTTGCATTCGCACGCGCTTATCGACAAGGTTCCTAGTCGAATCGGGGTGAGAGGAGGAAGCTGAGGTAAAAGAAGTTGGGTGACAACGTATTGCTATTATGGAGAATCTCTGTCTACTTCCTCCTCTCTGAATGTATCCTAGAAAATTCCTTCCCACTTGTTCACTCTTATGCATTGTGAAAACATCTCCTAGTCACCAAGAATAGAAAATTCTTCTATCTTAGGTTATATAGGTGAATCCACTCTGATTTAAACTGATGTAGAACTGGGTGAAAGGTTGAACAACGTTAGGGTAACACTGCTACTTTTGGTAGTGTTCCTCTTTAACATCGGTCGCCTGTTCAACCCACCAAACAAAGAAGTGAAAAAATCTGCACTGTCACTGATGCCTTCTTCTACTTACAAGTGAGCTTCTGCCTGCTCTCAGTTCCTCGCCAGCATATCTTTGAAGTTCTTCCAGAGCCATTTTCCACGTCATGTTGAACCATTGTCTTGCTTCTTCCCATTCAGGTGAGGCTCTCCAACCTGTGTGCAACAAATGAATTTCAGTTCCCTTCGGATCGGATCTGAAGAACACGGTCACATTCGTGAGAGGTCTAACCGTGTTCATAAAATGCTTGAACTGTGTTGGTCCTTTCCATTCAAAACAGAGGAACTTGCCATCAGCAATTGCTAATATCTTACAACCGATTGTGCTGTCATTTTCCTTATCTTCTGGATTCCAAAACAGCTCATATTTCCCACCAGCTTTCGGTTCCACATCAGCTACTTGCGTCAACCATTGCTCAAGGTGTTTGTTTAGTGTGAAGAACTCAAATGCTTCAATGGACTTGCACTTCATGGTTACAGAATGATAGATTATTCGATCCAACTGAATACCCTCCAGACAACCGACTTAAGAATATCGAGTTACATCCTTGTGAATCTTTCTTTCCTCTTGGAGATCTAAGATGAAAAAGAGGGAAATTTAGTCTTGCTATCTCTTTCGGTGTTTGGCATAGACTATGGACACTGCAGATACTGTCATCAATGAAGTTAAGATGATCCATGGAGCCAGCAGCTCAAATTTGTTTATTGGAACCCATAGACCGCCCACGGGCGCTTCATGCATGCCGGCGTCCCAAGTGTTATCGGTTTCACTGGAAGTGAGGGTTGTGACGGCGGTCTGTCCCGTGGAGGGGTCTGCGTCGCTGTCCTCGGCGTCGTCTGTGCCTTGGTCTTGGGGACTGAATACATAGCCGGATGGAGCATAGAACTTCAGGTAGTAGTTTCCAGGATCCAGGTTGGTGAAGCTGTATGAGCCGTCCACACCGGTTGTGGTGGTGCCAACGAGGGTATGCGTGCTGGTATACAGTTCTACGGTCACACCCTGAAAGCCTGGTTCTCCAGCGTCCTGAAGGCCGTCGATGTCAAGGTCCTTCCAAACAAAATCTCCTATAGAAGCCTTCCCAGGCAGCGCACGCTCATTGGTGAAGGTGACAATGACAGTTTCTCCTGGGTCGAGTATAATGTCGTCTACTGGACTGCCATCGCTGCAGACCGCACTTGTGAGATCCCAGTCCGCAGGCACTGTTTCAGTGACGGAATAACCAATGCCAGGCTTGAGCCAGCCACTGTCCCAAGGCGTTTGAGCATCAGTCAAACTGAAAGAGGCGCTGTAACTGTTTGGACCACTGGCACCGAAGCCAAAGCTCTGAGGATCAGCAGCAGGAACAGTGATCTTGTCAACAATGATCTTACCACGCTTGGTATCAGTGAAAGTAACAGTCACCGTCTCACCTGAGTCAATGTCGAGGGTGGCGGTGGAACCGGTGTAGCCGCTTCCGCCGTCTGGGTCAATTATGGTGATACCAGTGAGGTCCCAACCCGCAAGAGCCTGTTCAGTAACCGTGTAGGTGCCTGGGTTGACGTTAGTGAACCCCGTGCTTACTGCAACTCCTGGAGTCACTGTAGTTATGGAGAAGCTGCTGAAACCTGGCGGCAGCGTCGTGCCTGCTCCAACAAAGTTGAAGGTGTCAACTCCACCCAAGGTGATTTTCTCCACGACTATGTTGCCAGTGCCGGGTGGAGGTGTGATCGCGCCAATTTGGACGGCTAGATCCCTTTTACCCTTGATGACCGGATTGCCGGTTTGAGTGTTCACGACGTTGCCTAGCGACATATGGAATGGTGCTCCAGACACGCTTCCTGCACCATTGCCAGTTCCGTAACCCACAGGGGGGGCTGCTCCAATTCCGAGATGACCGCCCCATGTTGCGATTATTGGCCAAGTCTCATCTGTTGACTTGATGAACGTTACCGCCACCGTGGCATCACTGTTACCAGTAATGGGACCGCTATGAGATCCTTGAGTAATGCCAGTTATTGTGGCGCCGTAGAGTTTCATTTTGCGCGGGTTGAGCCCGGTGAACACTGTGTCGTGTGCGTTTTGTCGGTCTTGAACAAATCCAGATCCGAGGCTTGAGGGCAGTGAGAAACCGTCATTCGGAAATGTAGCCGTAGAAGGACCTGCGGTTACCAAGGAGCTGATTTTTGATGAATCGGCCCAGCTAGGAAGTTGAGTTTGGAGGTTTGAATCTGTTATTCCATAATTGGTTGTCAGAAAATCAAAAGCTACTTTGCCGCCTTTTGTGAATTCATACTGTATCGTCAGCACGTAGGTTCCGGGACCCAAATTTTTGTCTTCTATGATGGCCCTATAGTTGACGTGACCTGGGACATTCGGTGGATAGGTAGGAACTATATTACCCTCAGTAAATATGCTATTTTGCGCGTTGATGGCACCGGTGTGCCAAGTGACCATCGGTGTATCAACCACGCCATTATTATCCGTATCGTCGCGCCCATGCACCCAGTCAACGTGGTCAGATTCGGTGAACGTCGTGCTTGCCGTGTTCGTTCCATCCGTTGCAGTCACGGTGTATGTTCCAACAATCCCATTCATTATGTAATAGTAGATGAAACTTCCGAAAGCGTCCGACATGGTCGAACCAGTGTCAACAACACTGTCAGGTTTAGTTATGGCTATGTCAATGTTGGTATTAGGGTTAAACCCTGAACCATAGATCGTGACAGTCTCCCAAGGCGCATAATCAGCCTTATCTGTCCACACTACGGCTGTCGCATATACGTCAAGTGTCATTAATACTAACGGCGCAAATAACATCAACATCAAGAGAGATAGTACTTTATATTTATTCATGAAACGCTCTTCTCCTTTCTCAGGCTTGATATTCGTTTGACGTGCATAATAAGTTTTGTGGAAACTAGTTCTAGTATACGCCTCCGATGCCATTATGTTTCAAATAATTCAAGACTGGAATGGGCATCAACACGTAGAGCTCAAGCAGTATTCACAGTATGGAACAATCACAACCGTTCCGTTTCACGTGACACCTACGGAAAAATCTTCTATTGTTGGTCATTGTAAAGGATAAAAAAGAGATGGAGGTTTAGTCTTGTATCTGTTTCTTTTTGTGTTTAGCGTAGACAACTGACACTGCCGTGACTGTTATCAATGAAGTCAAGGTTATCCATGAAGCTAACAATTCAAACCTGTTTATTGGAACCCAGACTCCACCAACTGGAAGCGCGGGTCGGGACAATCCATAGATGTTGCCTTGGAGGCAACTGCTTAGATCCCAGATAACGCTGCTACGGCCACCTAGAACGTTTACACTGTACAGCTTCTTGTCATTCCAACTGCCCGCGTAAGCATTCCCAGGAGCGTCGAAGGCAAATCCTCCCTGCCATTGAATGTTGGACTGCGAGACACGTGTAGAGGCACTGGGGTTGGCAAGATTCAGTTCCAACATTTCACTGCCGGCGTTTGCCCAAAAGCCCGCGTACCACTTGTCAGAAATCGGGTCCCTATCTAGATCACCGTCGGAACAACAGCTTGCAGCTCCCGGTGCAGCAATAGCGCCTAAGCTGGTGATGCTCACGAAGTTGCCTGCAGCATCAAGGGTAACGCGGAGCAACCTGGGACCTGTTGGGTAACCCCAACCAACGCACACGCCGCCGCCTTCAATAGCTAAAAGACTGCTATCGCTCTCTGCGGCAAGGGCATTGACGCGGTGGAAGCCCGCGTCCGTGAACACGTTTGACCACTTCGTAATGACGTTACCTGTGGCAGGGTCCAGCCGATAGAAATCGTTGAAGTCGAATGCCCACTGGCCATTAGGGGCTTGGATAAAGCTGTCACAACCAACAGTGTATAGGTTACCATTGGGGGTCACTGCTATATCTCCATATACATCGTTTGACAGAGCGTTGTTCACCATCGTGACTGCGCCTGTCGCTATGTCCACTTTGAAGACCTCACTGTACATTCCAATTGGGCCTGTGCCGCCTGCAGCACCGGTGACACCCCAAAGCATGCTGGGGCTTGCTTTAACGCTTGGTGTCGCAATGGTCATTATGGTTGCCAGAAACAGCATTATTGTTGCAGCAAGTAGGTCACGTCTCATTCTCCCTTCTCCTTTCAGTTGCCTTGTTGTTCAACTATACAGATAAGTTTTGTGGAAACTAGTTCTATTCCAAACAATTGTTTTTTCAATGATCCCCTTCAGAGAAAACTCCTATTGGTTTTCGGGAAAGAGTCTTATGATCAGAAGGAAGGAATCAAATAAAAGAGCGTGTTCAACCGCGCGCGAAAAGCGAAGGAGATCATCCTTTTATCGCGCGCAGATTCCTCAGTCAAACTGTTTTGCCATAATCCTTGGCTACTTCGTATAGGTCTCGGATGTTGACGATGCTATTCTTGTCTATATCAGCAACGGCATTCCAGTTGTCGTCTCCTGGTTCTGCTCCAAAGGCTTTCGCTACTATGAATAGGTCTTGAATGGTGACTTCTCCGTCCTGGTTCAAGTCTGCTCGCAAGGATGATGGTGAGACGCGTATAACCGTGAGTGCTGCCACCTTCATGTGATCTGCCAAGTCATCAGCCTCAACCCAGTTCAGCGTTTCAGTAGATGTGGAATTGTCGTATGACGTGTGAATCCAACCTGGCGTTTCCATATTCCACTTGTCTCCATAGACAAGCGGATACGAAATAAGCATCGTGCTGGACTCTACTGGGGTTGCGTCGTCTAAGCCTGCGTTCATCTCCCAATACCAGGAATAAATGTTGTTACCAACGACTGGATTTCTGAAGACCTCCTGATCGGAGCCGCCCGGCTCTAGAAACATGGCGCTGATGCCAAGGTCACTGGCTGCTTCGACCACTAGTTCATCCAAGTCAAATCCACTGGTTGGCGTCGTCTCTGTAGCGTACAGGTAGTCGCTGCCAATACAGTCCATGTTAATGACTGCTACGATATCTTCCATCTGACTTTCATGCCGCATCACATAGTTTATGGACCCGATCAACCCAATTTCCTCGCTTGCAAATGCAACAAAAATAATGGTGTATTTAGGATAGTAGACGCCATTGTCTACAGCGTCGGTGAAAACACGGGCTAACTCAAGCACGCCAGCTGTGCCTGCTCCGTTGTCACAGAACCCTGCAGTCATGACCGTGTCGTAATGACCAGAAACAATGACTGATTGTTCAGGCCCTCCATATCCAGTCAATTTGGCCACAACATTGTAGTGTGGCCCCACATCGACCACTGCATCGATCACAACCTTTGCCCAAACATCCACACTGGCTTCTCTGGTACGGATCAGCAACCCCTCATCATAGTTGGCAAAGCCAACAGGAATCTCTAAAGTCCAATAATACGCTCCAGGCACATCTGGCGAAAGCGGGCGTCCACCAGCTGAACTGAAGTAGTCTGGAACAAACGCCATCCAGTCATACCACCAGGTATAGATGATCGCTTTTGGAGGCTGAACACTCAATTTGGCTCTGTACGTTTCCCTCCACGCGAGGTCCCAACGAACCTCTCTGCCTATCAGAACAACTTTGCCCGCAGTGTCAACACCACTCCACGCAGCTGTGTCAATAGGATTCACGCCTATCTGGCTGCGGTCAGCTGCGGCTGGCAAGGGCAAAACCACGAGATCAGCGAATACGCCGCCTGTAGGCGTGGGCCAACTATAATGCGTAGCCTGGAAAGATTCAATCCCAATTTGATCGTCAGTTGTGCCAATATCGCCATCATCATCGAGCACCAGCGTCGGTTGACTAATCAGATCCCAATTCACGAAGGAAAACTCCTCCTTCTCCACCTTTAACCCAAAACTTTCAAATTGAGCGGCTATCCAATCTGCTGCCTCATTGGCACCCGGTGAACCGGCGGAACGAAAGGCAGAGTGGGAAAGTGCTATGTTTTCAAGGTGCATGTCATACAAATAGGCTTGTGATCCGTTGACAAGTGCGGTCACCGCTGTTTCCTTTGGGGTCAAACCATTGTATACTCCAACAGATTGCACACAGTACGGCGGCAGAATGGTCCAAGATAGGATCGCCACTACGATTAGGCCTTTCACCTCTTTTCTGCTTATTATGATCCAAGACATGAACAATGTCATCACTGCAAATAATCTTGTGTATCCACAATTTATCGATTACGGAACACCATTCTAGCTGCCGTAGTATACTAGGAAATGCTATTAACTAGTACAGTATAGCTTGTTGTGACTAGTATTGTTGAGATCTGCTTTGAACTGGATTAAACGTATTCTCCTAGGCATGGCCAATATGGATCTTCAGATAGAAGTAGAGTACAACAAAGAAATGAAGAGAGCGTTACTTGACAAGAAGAAACCACAATGTTCTACGTAAAACGGGATTCAAAGCTAGGAAATAAGAGTTTTAATTTTCAGACTGATTTGCCATAGTCTTTGGCTATGAGGTATAAGTCTACAATGGTTATTCTATAGTCGCCATTCACGTCTGCAAACGGATTCCATCTCGAGTGGCTTAGATAAGAACCGAAAGCATAGGCTACAGTCCAAATGTCCTTAATGTTAACCTCGCCATCACCGTTTATGTCACTTAGAATCGAACCAGTTGCAGCTCTGATCTTGAAAAATTCCGTGCAGTTATAGCCATAGATATCGGTTGCAACGTACAGGCCTGTGTCTGTAGCGTTCCACATCCATGAATCCGATTGTCCAGAATCTAGACTCCAAGCCAGATACGCGATGGCTTCAGAGGCAACCCGTTTCCAAGATGGCCATTTATGCACCTCACAGAAGGGCTAGCCACCAAACTGTATTGTTTCATTGCCAACGTTGGTCAGAGTGAAGTTCACTGTGTCGCCTAAGAGATAAATGTCGCTATCCGTCTCTAGAACCAATGGGTTGGAGTCAACCACTGTAACCACAACATATGATGGCATCACGGTTTCGGCAAAGGAGCACAATCCTGCCAAATAGTAGGTGCAAGGCTGTGGCGGATAATAGTTTCCATCTCGGTATTGATACAAGTCCCGTTGGAGTGTTTCACTGTAGTTTTCTCCTGGTTTCAATGTTAGTTCCAGAACTATCTGAATGAAGAATTTGCCATCTGACCATCGATAGCACCCTTCCAGTGTACAACAAACTACGTCAAACAACGGGGGGGCCATAGATGAGCGTTACATTGTCAGTTCCAACGTTTTGCAAGGTCAAAGTGATGTTAACACATTCCCCTACAGTCATCATAGTCTTGTCAACCTCTATTGCCAGTAGAAGATTGCCCTGGGCTTTCGCTAGATGAGCGTTGAATGCCAACGTTGACAGACTCATCATGAAGAGTGCTAACGTTGCGCCGACAACCACTGTTTTCAACATCTCGCACTACTCTAATTCTCAAGGTTACTAAAATATAACATTTTTGGATGAATTTTCTTTACAACAAGTCTTCCATTCTTGTTGAAGTGTGTTGTTGTGGTAGTGTGGGTAATCATTTTATTTCTTATCCTGTTCACGTATAACACGCGTGTTGCCTCATCAAGCAACCTGGTGATGAAACAGTATGAGAGTCCTTTGAAGCTTCTAAAACTATTCTAAACCATTTCTAGGCTTTCTAAACTATTATAAACTGTTTGTAGCCTTTTGAACGTAAACTAAACGTAAAAAGGTTTTTATTTCGCAAAAACGCTAAGATTTAATGAGGAAAAAGAAATGCGAACCAAAAAAGTCCTTGTCGCAATCGTTGCCTGTGCCCTAGTTGCATTGCTTGCAATAGCCACCGTGAGTGCATCGAACCATTGGAGAGTCTTTTCTTATCCAGCGGACATACATGTAGAAGGAACTATCACATTAGAGAATTTAGAAACTGAATTCACAACAGACTTACCCGTCAACGAAGATTTTTCAGCGCTTGTCCCAATATATGTAAACCCTGGAACTTATAAGGTCGGATTCATTGGAAAAGCCGTAGCCTCAGCCTCAGACGATTCAATCAAACTCCATGGACTGATAATAGTACCTGAATTAGTTGTGCCTCTAGTGAAAAGAGGAAACTTCTTTGTAAACTTTAGAGTTGACAAAACAGACGACTTTCCAGACGGAATATACATCGCTCACGGAGAACTGGAAATAACCGTCTCACCCATTCAACCAGGAGAGGCAAAAGTCATATGGGTTCACATGAAGGGCTTAGTAACTTCATATGGTGGCGAGAACGCTACAGGAGGAATCATGGCGCATGCAAGGATCGCTGAGGAAAAAGACGACTGGGCAAAAGTCCACGGCTTTCTCACACAGCAGACGCCGGTGACGGACACTTCAGCTGAATACACGTTCTCATTACTGGCTTTCAGACTTGCCAACACCACAGAAGTTACATTAAACGACGACTATGGCAACGACCTAAATATCTCAGGCTTGTGGGACGTCTATGAAGTAACCTTTACCCACTCTGACGACAAGTGGACACGCACAATCGAGCAAATACTAAAGGAAGCGTCTGGAGATCTAATAGTGAACCTTAACGGATATGCAGAAACAGAGGTAGCCATAGAACCGGAAACCTACGAGCCTATACCCATATCCACTGCTGGAACTTTCACATTGGATATCGACGGTCTAAAAACAATCGCAGGCAATGTGAGATTCTACCACATAAGATACGGAGGCTTCTTTGAACCACTCGTGCCAATAAGGCAAATAAGCGCCGATCACAACGGCGACTGGAAAGTCAACATCCGCGACCTCATCAAAGTGGCGAAAAGCTACGGAGCAACCCTCGGAACACCAAGATACGATTTCTTCTCAGACACCAACTTTGACTGGAAAGTCAACATCAACGACTTGTTCGATATAGCCAAGACATACGGACAAGAATACTAACAGTTTCCCTTCTCTTTTTTTATTGATACAACAAATCAAAACTAATAGTATTTAATTAAGACATGTAAGATTCCAACATTCAGATTCAAATGCGAAACGACCTTCCAAACTCAATTTTCAGGGTTTCTCTGTCGTTTCTCGCCGAAGCCCCGCATTTTCTATAAGTATTACCAGCTTCTCTCTTCCTTTCTTTTTCCTTTTCACCATTCCCCTTTTTTCCATAGCTGTTAAGAGCAGGCTTGTTTTCGTTTTTGAAAATCCACACTTCTCCGTAATGGTTGACTGGTACAGACTCCCATGCGAAGCCTTCAGCAACCTGATCACCCTATCCTCGTCATCCTCAATCTCAAGGCCAGGCTTCGAAGCCTGAATGACAGGTTTTACCTCCCCTTTTTTTCTCCGCTTAAGAAGCCAAAAACTGGAAAAACTTGCACCTCCAACTACGACTATAACCACACTGACAACAGCTAGCATGTAGTCGTTCAAAATATCCATAAAACATTTTTTCCTCAGAAAAATCTTCGGTTCTTCTATGCTGAAGTTCTCAATTCCATGCCAAATAATGGTTTGATCTGATTCGTCAGTTTCATCTGGAGCAGGGAAAATATCTGTGAATGTATATTCTGAAGGGTATTCTATGGTTAGTTCACCATTTCCGAAAAGGAAAATTCCATCTACAAAAACATCTCCTATTTCAATTCTTTCTTGGTCCGGTAAGACATTAGCGAACTCTATCCAATCAAACTGATAAGTGATTACTCCATAAGTGGCAGTGGTGCTCCGAAAAATGCTGCTCGTTATCGTCAAAGGTTCATACGTCATATTCCACCTACCTGTTTTGAAACGTGCTGCCTTAACAAGCTCACTGATATTGCTAGAAAGCTCGTAATGACACTCCAGACTTGAATAATAATTGAACGTTGCTTCATCATATTCTGTCTCAAGAAAAGTCTTCCGTTCAATTATCCATCTTGCCGCTCCATTCTCACCTATTTCAATATTGTATACAGTGATCCATTCAAGTTCAGACTCGCCAAAACTCGGCCCATTAAGAAAGAAAAACAAGATCAAGAACAACATAGCGAACAACGTAGCTTTCATTATACTTCATGAGGACTTTCATAAGCTACTATTTAAGAAATCTGGAAGTTAAATGAGGATGAGCTACCTGAACACTCAATTCAGATTCAAAATGTAATTTATTGTGTCCCGTTTATCATCCAAACGTGCAAAATCTTAGACCGCGCGCTTAACGATTCTTTTTTCTTCTCTGTTCTATTATGTATTTAAACAGACCATCAAAAAGTATTCCTGAGCATAGAAACAGAACGTTGAGGTAGACCAAAGCGGCAATGTTGTACATTAAAGCACTTTCCCTGTTTCCGTTAGCTGCACATCCATGTTTCAGACAAAAGTACTTATCGATTTTGAAATAATAATTCAGATTCTGAATATCTTGTGTGGATGAAATTGCTAAGCAAATGTTTTCAAGTTTGTCAGCAACTTCTCACTCACCTTGTGAGAAGCCTTGAAATTGCGCAAAAAAATTTAAACAAAAACGGCTAAGTTAGTCAATGAGGAAAAACTTGATGAGTTTCGTCTTGCCTCCACTTGTCTATCAGTTAGGCATAGGCGGAGTAGGCGGCGTTCTAGCTGGATACGCTATCAAGAAAATAAGCAAGCTGATTCTTGTTTTGATAGGGTTGCTTGTATTTTTCCTTTTTTATCTGGGAACGCGGGGAATAATCAACATAAACTATGAAGAACTTTGGAATGCACTG
>Ga0209635_10001329_pt1 | contig 18300 bp, 14 predicted proteins | sample DeeMarSWOR230_32_FD_187463 | JGI IMG/M metagenome (GOLD analysis project Ga0209635, IMG submission 187463) | Marine sediment microbial communities from White Oak River estuary, North Carolina - WOR-2-30_32 (SPAdes) (version 2) | ecosystem: Environmental > Aquatic > Marine > Intertidal zone >... | reverse complement strand
GTAAGGAGGTCCCCGTAAATCAGAAAGAAATCTTCCTCAACATGTGGCTCTACGATTTTTATGGCGTCCGCTGTTCCTTTCATTTCATTTTGATGAACATAGTCTATTCTTATTCCATACTTTGAGCCGTTGCCTAGAAAATTTTTGAGTTTTTCTGCCTTGTAGTGGACTACGACTACTACTTCATTGATGCCTGCGCCTTTGACCGCTTCCAAAACATGCTCTACTACTGTTTTTCCGCCAACCGGAATCAAGTGTTTCGGACGGCTTAGCGTAAGTGGGCGAAGTCTTGTTCCTTCGCCAGCGGCTAGAATTACTGCTTTCATTATGCTGCCTCCATTACTTCATGTACTAAACTTAAGCATTTTTGCATTATTTTTTCCACTTCTTGAACACTTTTTGCTTCTACTTTAATTCGTATAAACGGTTCAGTACCAGAGGCACGTATCAAAATCCATCCCTCCGCTAGGGTTAGACGTATTCCATCAACATCGGTTAGCCCTATGTTTTTTGGAAAGACCGAATGCAAAGCCCCCCTCATCTTTCGCATTACTTTTATCTTTGCTTCGCTTGGGCATTCTACACTTTTTTTCTTCACTGGATAAAAAGGAGCCTTCGCGATAAATTTGGACAATGTTTCGTCTTCGTCTTCTAATGCTTTGAGAAGCAAAACAGACGATAAAAGGCCGTCTGGGCAATAATGAAACTGGGGATGAATCCAAGCGCCACATGGTTCGCCACCAAAAACTGCACTGTGCCTTTTTATTTCTTCGGCAACTGCGACGTCGCCGACCCTTGTTCTTAAGACTTTGCCGTTGTTTTGTTGAACCATTTTCTCTATGCACATCGATGCTTCTATCGTTGTGACTATTGGGCATCCCTTGTTTTTCCTAATAGCATAAGCGGCGTATGCAGCTAAGGTTTGGTCAAGAGGGGCTAATTCGCCTTTTTCTGTAACTGCAACCATTCTATCTCCGTCTCCGTCAAAGGCAAATCCTGCATGGGCATTGAGTTGTTTTACCAGCCTGCACAGTTCTTTAAGCGATTTCACGTCTGGTTCTGGGCTTCTTGCAGGAAAATGTCCATCGGGCTGTGCGTTTATTGTCGTAACTTGGCAGCCTAATGTTTGAAAAACTATTGGTGCGACTTTGCATGTGGCACCGTTTCCGGGGTCAAGTATGACTCGCCATTTTCTGTCAAGTCCTACTTTCTCGAACGCTTTGATATAAGATCGTGTTGCGTCTGTTGTGGTGGTGGTTGTTCCGATTTTTTGGTAAGTTTGTCGGGTGAATTGTTGTTTTTTTATTAGTTGTTCTATTTTGTCTTGTTGGTTTTGCGTGTAAGCCATGGTGTTTTTGTTGAATAGTTTGATCCCATTGTATTGTGGCGGGTTGTGCGACGCGGTTATCATTACGCCTGTGTCGGCTTTGAGTTGTCGCGTTGCGTACGCAAGCACTGGCGTTGGGATTAAGCCTAATTTGATGACTCGGGAGCCTCCTGCAAGTAATCCGGCTACCGTGGCGTTTTCTACCGTGGTTGCGGTTGTGCGTGTGTCGTGCGCTATTACGATTTTTCCTGCATTTGTTTTTGTCGCTACTGCGAGCCCTGTTTGTAGTGCGAGTTCTGGTGTGAGGTCTTTGTTTACTATTCCTCTTATGCCTGATGTGCCGAAAAGTTTCTGACTCAATTTTTGTCTTCGCCAGAATGCATATACTGTGTATGCTGGTTTAATGGTTTTTGTTGTTTTCTTTAGCCTTTGTCGTGTTTCTTTCATTTTCTAAAAATATGCAAGGCTTATCTGGAAATGTGCATGACATTCTTGGATGGAAAATGCATTTCTTTTGTTTCAGGGTGGTACTCCACCTTTTTTGATGAGCAGCTTAGATTTCTCGGATTTCGCATGCTAGTTTTTTTATGATTTCTTCCGCGTTTGTTGGTTCGACTTTTAGGGTATAGAGTTTTTTTTGGGTTCTTAGTTTCAGTTTTACGGTTTTTTTGAGTCGTTTTATGTTGCAGTAGTATGCTCTTGTGCTTATTTCGATGAATTTGTCGATGTCTTTGATTTCTTCTGGCATAGTTATCGTTTGCCTCTCTGCACATGTCAACGCGGGTCTTGTATTTTTGTCTTTTTGTGTCAGTAGCTATGGTAAGAGCCAAGTTGCGAAAATATAAGAAAGAACATAGCCAAAAAAGAACCAGCCAACCGCTACTAAGAAAGAAAGTGTTTTCTCCATTTTGCTCATTGGTTTTTCACAACAAAAGCTGTAATTTAGGTTTTTGAAAACATTTATGAACACTGAATATGAAACGTGTTTATTGATGAGTTATCTTGATTTTTGTCTTTCAAGCCTAGCGAGTTTCTTCTTCTTTTTCTTTTCCAGGCGCTCCTTTTTTGTCAAGGGTTTGGGTTTGCTTTTTCTTGCTTCGCCTCTAATTTGGCTCATTATCTTTTGCCCTCTGCTCAATCAAAGATAATAAGTGTAATAACTTATTTTATTTTCTAAAAAATTCCGTGCGTGCTGCTAGACACGCTTCTAGACCTATGTATCAAAATATAATTGAATGTGTTTTTCAGTTGTACTCTCACAATTACAAGCACCATACACACAAGCATCATGGAACAGTTCACTACTAAAACAAACCCCAAATTCCCTGTTCATATTTGGAGCCTATTTGGAGCATATAGTGAAGAGGTCTAGAAAGCGTCGGAAAGACACACAAACAGACAGCAATTCTTAACTTCCAGAAACTCTTATTCAAAAAGCACAAGTATGATACTCATAATTGCTTCAACCAAAGACCCGGCAAGCATGAACATTGCCCACCAGATTAAAGAATTTTACAGCTTTGAGAAAACAAACGAAACATTTCACAAAAACCCAGTATACCAAAAAACCATAAACCACAAAAAAATCAAACTCGTCACAATAAATGATGAACTCATCCACACTCAAAACATCACAAACTACTATACGCCCAAACTTCTAATTTTCGTTTCAAGGCATAGCAGCAAAAGCGGAATTCCAACACTCTCAGTTCATACTCCAGGCAATCTTACCAACCGAGCAGAAAAAGGAGGATTACCCCACCAGATTTCCGTGTCGCCAGCAAGTGTCATGAAAGAAGTATTAAAAGAAATGATGCAACAAAAAGAAGAAAAGAAACTTGTATACAAAGTATCCTACGAATGCACACACCACGGCCCCTCATTAAACATACCAACAATGTTTGCAGAATTAGGCAGCTCACGAACACAATGGAAAGACATCAAAGCCGCAGAAGCTGTCGCCCACGCCACCATAACAGCAATCAAAACACAAAAAAAGCACCCCACAGCCATAGGCATCGGAGGCCCCCACTACAACGAAAAATTCACAAAAATCGCATTAACCACACCAACTGCCTTGGGTCATATAATTCCAAAATACGCAATTACAGAAATAGACGCAGAAATGATAAAACAATGCGTAAAGAAAACTGTAGAAAAAGTTGAGCGCATAGTTTTGGATTGGAAAGGAATAAAAAGCGAAGACAAAGACAAACTAATAAAAGCACTTGATACTACACACTTGAAAATAGAAAAAGTGTAAATCATCAGAAAAATAACTTTTTATACTAGATTTAATTGTTGAGTGAGCGAGAGATAAACTATGGGGCTGAGATCGTTTCTTCAATCATGCAAAAGGCTACTGCGTTTGGCTACGAAGCCTGGCAAAAGCGAGCTTTGGCTTTCTATAAAAATCTGTTTTCTTGGCACTGCGCTAATTGGTTTAATAGGTTACATCATTAAACTTGTTTCGATGTTTTTAGGACAAAGTTAATGAATAGTGAGGCGAAGTTTTGACTGAAGAAAAAGGTTCCACAGCAATTTTCGCTGTCCGTACTACTGGAGGCCAAGAGAAGAATGTCGCGAACCTGATTGCAGCAAAAGTGGAGATGGCTAAGCTTCCCATAAAGGCGATTCTTGTACCGGAAATGTTAAAGGGTTACGTGTTTGTTGAGGCTGAGGGACCGCATTTTGTGGAGGAAGCTATTTCAGGGATAAAGCACGTACGTTCCGTGGTGCCAGGAATTGTTAATTTTTCAGAAGTTGAACGTTACATAGTTGTAAAATCTGTAATTGAGGAATTAGGCATTGACGATGTTGTGGAAATTATTAGCGGGCCTTTTAAGGGGATGCGAGCCAAGATCACACGAATTGATAAAACTAAGGGAGAAGTGACTTTGGAGTTGCTGGAGGCTACTTTTCCGCTTCCTATTACGGTTCATGCGGATTACGTGAAACTTGTGGAGAAAGCGAAAAGTGAGTGATTGATGATGGTTGAAAGGAAAGTTGTCGAGGCTCTTGTGGCTGGTGGGCAGGCTAATGCTGGGCCGCCTTTGGGTCCTGCGCTTGGGCCTTTAGGTGTGAATGTTGTTGCTATTGTGAATAAGATTAATGAGTTGACGAAAGATTATGCAGGGATGAAGGTTCCTGTAAAGATTGCGGTGAATCCTGATGATAAGTCATTTGAGGTTTCTGTTGGTACGCCTACTGTTTCGGCGTTGATTGTTAGTGAGTTGAAGATTGGGAAGGGTTCTGGTTCGCCTAAAGCGGAGAAAGTTGGTGATTTGAAGATGGAGCAAGCGATGCGTATCGCAAGGTTGAAGCATCCGCAGTTGTTGGCGAGAAATTTGAAATTTGCGGTGAAGGAGGTTTTGGGGAGTTGCGTGAGTATGGGTGTTACTTTGGAAGGTAAAGATCCTCGAGGGGTGCAGCGGGAGATTGATGAAGGGAAGTATGACGTGTTGTTTGGGGAGGAAGACGAAAAAGCTTCGTAGTTCTGTTCTTTGCGTATGCGTGACGCATTGACTAGATCTTTCTATTAGGTTCCTCATAGATGTTGAGTGACTAAATTGTTAAAAAGCCTATAGTTTACTACTATACTTATTGATGGGAAAACCTTGGTCGAAGCCATTACAGTGTTCTCAATCGCGGGTGCTATTATAGCCATCGGTTTTTTAGCCAATTTGCTCTTCAAGAAAACTGGGCTTCCTGACACGTTATTCTTGATTGTAATCGGAATTATTCTTGGTCCAGTTTTTTTGGTTTTTCCGAGGGAAGAAATGTTACCTATAACGCCCTTTTTGACAACGTTGACTTTGATGGTGATATTATTCGAAGGAGGGCTAAACATGGAAATCTTCAAAGTGATTTCACAAAGCTTCAGAGCAGCAATCTTAGCTATTTTATACGTTTTGGCGGCGTCGGCGTTTATTTCTTTGTTCGGTCACTTTGTTTTGAACTTGGGATGGCTTGAAGCTTTGATGCTTGGGCCTTTAACTGCTGGAACTAGTTCAGTTGTCATAATCCCCTTAATATCGAAGTTAAAAGTAAATGAAGAAGTGGGAGTAACACTTTCTTTAGAGTCAACCATTACAGATGTGTTTAACATAGTTCTGGTAATCACGCTTTTGCAAATATATCTAGGCGGTTCTATGGATATCCAACAAACCGCATCAACTATTGTGGCAAGATTTGCTGTCGGCATTCTACTGGGGTTTTTGATAGGTGTTGCATGGATAAAGGTATTGGGTATAGTCAAAAAACAAGAATACACGTACATGCTGACAATTGCCGCGCTCATTCTTTGTTATGTCGCGTCAGAACTCTTAGGCGGAAGCGGTGCCCTTACCGCTCTTCTCTTTGGTTTAGTATTAGGAAACTACAAGGAAGTGTACCATATTTTTCGCGGAAAATCCGACCTAAGCTTCATGATAGAAATGGGAAAGAACTTGAAAAATTTTCAGGGAGAAATCGCATTTTTGATACGTGCTTTCTTTTTTGTGTTTCTCGGATTGATCTATATACCTAATTGGCTTGGTGTTCTCTATGCAGGGATAATTGTCGCCGTTAATTTGGTATTTCGATATGCTGCTGTTACTATCTCAACCTTCAAAAGTAACATGTATGAATACAAAAAGCTCATGACCCTAATGTGCGGAACCGGCTTGGCGAATGCCACTTTAAGTATAATGATTTATAATACGTTAATTGCACAAGGCGCTCCATTAGAAATAGCAAACTGGTATACTTTAATTGTTGCTAACATTTTAATGATAAACAATATAGTTACATCAATAGCGCCGATTTTACTGAAATTGGAAAAGAAATAGCCTTTTGTGAAGCCCTCACTGTAGAATAGCTTCAAAAAGAACGTAAGTCATTATTAGAACTATTCCCCCTATTTGAGAGACGCCGCCCCTTGTTAAATAGCGCCAAAAAATAATTGTTGAGATTAGTATGAATGGGAGGATTTCTGCAAAGATTGTTATGTTGACTTCAAATGGTGAAGCAATCAAGAGAAGCCCTAACACCAGAGTGATGTTTGTAAGATTAGAACCTATAATATCTCCAAGTGCAAGATGAATCCGTCCTTTCCTAGCCGCAGTGAGGTCTAACGTCAACTCTGGTAGGGAAGTACCTATTGCAATTATTTTCGCTCCAATAAGGATTGGCGATGCTCCCAAAATAATTGCAATGTCATGGGCAGATGATACTACTAACCGCGAGGCGAATAGAACTATTGCAATTCCCCCAACTAGCATAATAATAGTTCGTAACCTGCTCTTTCCTTTTGTCAATGCAGATCTATCTATTGCCGGTGTCCTCTTTCGCGTCATTATATAAATGTTGAAGACGAAAATTCCTAAGAGAATTACTCCAACAAAACGACTAGCGACCTTGAAAACTACCAAAAGCAAGGGTATCATGGAAGTTACAAAAAGAATGTCTGTCAATTCCACTAAGAGGTCAGTGCAACATGTTTTTAGATAGCCAAACATTCCGAGGATGCCTATTACCACACCTATGTTGAACACGTTAGAGCCCAAAATATCTCCAGCACTGATTCCAGGCGTTCCTTGTAAAATTGAAAAAAGCGCTACAGTGATTTCAGGGGTAGAAGTCATTACTGCAAGGATTGCGAATCCTACTGAGGCTTCGCTTAAACCTGTAAATGCAATCAAGTCTTCTACGGACTTTATTGTAAAATGGCTTGCTATTACTAGCACAATTAGTGAGACTGCCAAGATCAAGGCTGCAGTAATGAGCTCAATCATCAGTCATAGCCTCCGATAGCACATGAACTCGCCAAATAAAGATGATAAATAATCTCTTTTACTGTGCACTGGTTATTATGTCTTCTGCGTTATTTTTATTAATTGGCAAAAAATTAGCATGCACATATGCCCCAAGAAATTTGTTTTTGCAGAATTCTTTGACTAATTAATTTACTGTGATGACAGGTGGATTTTCAACTATTATCCAAAGCCCTATGTTCCCGCCAGCACTCGGATATATCGGATCTGTTCCATCAAAGTTGACAACTGCGCCAAACCACGTTATATCGAGTGAGAACTGAAAAGATGCGGGATATTGTGACCGACCTACTGGGTTAAGCTCTATTATGCGTCCAGAACTAGTTACTTTGAGCGTGCCGGTCTTTTGACCTGCGATATTGTCGAAGACGTACAGTTTTCTGTTAGCGTCATCTGTGAACATTATTCCTGAACCAGCGTCTCCTGACACGAACTCGCTCCAATGATGTGCCCAGCCATTCGGAAAACTTGTGAAATTGTAGAATAGTCCAGCGGCGCTCGAAGAGATAGGGTAGCCTCCGCTTGTCCCGTTCTCAGTGCGTTGTAATCCACCCGAAACTGAAAGTCGAATAGCGCTTAAATCTGTTAGAGTTCTGGTTTGAAGGGAGTCCACAAAAATCGCTCTCAAAGCATACGTGTAATATGTTGCATTGGCTGGAAGAGTAAAATACATTTGTGAATACACATTGGGGCAATTGGGAGCACCAGACGACCATTCAGCCTCTTGTTGTATGATGTCTCTGACTATACCATGATGAATGACATACGCGGGACTAGCTCCATACGCAGGGTTTTCATCGTTGATTCTCATAAAACTTGCAGTACTAGCAATACTTCCCCCAGCGACTGAAGAAGTTATTGTAAAGCCCGAGGAGCTGATAGTTAAAGTCAGAATCCCATTTGTTAATTTCCTAGACGAAGGATTGTCTCCTTTGAAGTATCGATTGGTAAAAGCATTCAAAGTTTGGGTCGCGATGTCTCTGCCATCCCACCAGATCGTAACATTTTTAACATTATGATTTACCAAGAAGACCAACATCTTTCTGTTACTAAACACACTCACATTATTGGAAAGCCCCAAGGGCACTTTATACTGTGAGCCCCAATCTTCAACTTGGAAGGGAACCTCTCTGCTTGTGCTGTTAATGGTTTGGTTTATGCGGAAAGCTTTTACAGGAATCGGCGGAAGAGGCTTGCCTTGGTTTGTAAGCTGCAAATTTTGTCCCAGCCATCGTAGAGTACCGTTTTGAAGAGCTTCCACAACTATAGTGTCTTGGCTAAGTGACGAGTATAGTGTCTGATTCCATGTAAACGTGTATGTATAATGTGAAAATGTCGAGGCTGAAACCATGATTCCTCGTGAATCAACCACCTGAAGCATGTAAGACGAAGAATCAATACCGCTTGGAACCGTAAGATTATATGTCGTGTAAGTGTCTGTTGACTGTTTCGAGTTAATGACAAGGCCTGTGTTGATTAATTTCCAAGCCGATTCAGTATAGCTGTAGTTATAAAAGAAGAAGTTGTTCTTGTTCAAGTTTGAATAGGGGTAATTTCCATTACGAGTCACATTAACTAACACAGAACCTGTGCTAGACGGGTTAACAGCTACCTTAAGCCCAGCAGAAGTAGTATAATTTATTCCAGAAATGCCCAACCCTACCAAAGAGTAGGTGACGTTAACTGTGCCTTCACTGGAACTTGTGCGATTAAACCAAGAAGCGCTTAAATGCGAATAACGGATTTTGAAAGATGGGCTCCAGCTGGGGCGTGTATACGCTATGTTTTCCAAGCCATTTTGCAAATAATCCGTGGCGAGTGTTTGGGCATAGGTTGTGTTGCCTGTGACTTGTAAGATTGAGCCGTAATAACCAACTACGAATTCGAGAATGTGATTTATGGCGAGGTTCATTTCGTCAATTGACCCTAGAACTTGGGGGCGTTCTTGAAGTGGATTGTTGCGTATTATGGAGTATGTTGTGACTATAGTTGTAATGAGTACGACAGCGACTAGTAAAGCGGCGATTATAGAAAACTGCCCCTTTTGGTTTGAAAATTTTTGCATTCTAGCTTCCTCCTTGTTGGCTAAGTTGTAGCACTACAAGTCTTTGTGTTGGTCTTTCCCCACTAGTTAAGGTCAACTTGGACTTGTAAAGAGTAGGACGGTAGTACATCAGAAGCGCAAGTGCAGTAACACGAATGTCAGGAATTCTAGTTAGTCCAATCGCGGTTAAGGCTCCTGTTCCTGTATGCTTAAAGGTTGCAGCAGCATACCAGCCGCTTACTGGGTTAAACACGCTTGCCATTGCAGTTGTATGATATGTGCCTTGAATCCAAGAAGGCAGTGTGCGTGTTGCAGTTTGATAAGGCGAAGGATAAATACCGTAATAATTAGAATAGTAAGATGCACCCGCAGAAAAATAGACAACACCAGGACTTCCAGTAATCCACGCCCCATTATAGCTATATGAAGGATAATTCTCTACGTCCAATCCCCGGAGGAAAGAGTTAAGACCTGCAGGACCGACGTCTACCATCCCATAAATTCCCCAGCTATTTTGACTAGCAGATAATTTTACAATGTTGCTAACATAATAGAATGGGTATCCTACAATGCTTACCCATGTCCAGTTGTACTGATTAGTTCTTTTCCCAAGCTCGTAGCAGTATCTTGCATACGAATCTTGATAGTACATATCTGCATACGAAGATGGGATGGGCACGGCTTCTCCGAAAGTGTTTAGAATAACAGCTTTTGCAACATTTTCGTGGGGCAGACTGGAAATTTTGTTGCCATTCAAAAGGCTGCCTAATTGGGCTGTGTTTTGCACCATTACGGTTGTGTTAAAATATGGGGAGAGCAAGTTTCGCAAATCGGCTGCTAGGCTTTGACTAGTATAACCAGTAATCCACCATCCGTTGGCGTCACTACAATTTAGTATGTACAATGTTCCAGAGATTTTTTGAGGCGCGATTGTGAAGGTTACATTTGTTGACGTGACAAGGTATGACGCCGCTTCTGAATAAGTTCCCGTTCCACCTTTAGAATTCGTGATTGTATGAAATTTGCTGTAAGTTACAATGTTACCAATTTGAACTAAGTCATACGCAGTAAGGTTGTAAATTATGTTAGGCGGCAAAGTTGCTGAAAGGGCTATTTGCAAGTCTATCCAAGCTTGATCAGTTGTTTCTTTGAAAACTGTTTCAGTTAAAGCCTTCTCCGTATCAAGAACTTGAAGAGTTGTTAAAGCCACTTGTCGAAGACTAGGAGAAGAAATCTGCCGCGGAGATGGCAAGACTGCATAAAGCGTTGCAGCGATAAACGCGACGGCTAAGATAAGAATGACCATCAATATTTCAATTGTCCGCATCAACTTTTTCTATCACCACCCACCCGGCTTCCAAACCTGATAGCCCTTTAAACTCCAGCAAATAATTCTAGCCTGATACGCCATCATATCAACAGAAACTTGACGAAGATCAGTAGCAGTCCAGACATTTCCAGCGGGATTATCGCCAAACATTACAGACACACTTAAAGTACCGATGCCCCAAGGCATTACTGACATCCCGTACTCTCCTCCCACCCAGTATGTTGTAAGCAAAAACCCAGGATGAGCAACGGGAAGCGTTGTAACTTCATAGTTCTTGCTGCCATAGTTCAGCATTCCGGTAGAATTAGCAATAGGCCATGGTTGGAATTCAAATTCTTCTGTCAAAATATAAAACGTGGAATTGAATTTGTAATCAGGCACTGGTGTTCCTTGGTCATGTACATCCCAACTGTGGGCGAGGTAGACTTTTCCATGTTCATAGTCTACTACAAATGGCATGACACCCGCGCCTCTAGTGAAAGTTCTATGGGAATAGTGACCTACGCCTAAAAGACCACTTAAACGAGCATACAAAACAATAGTGTACGTTTCCGTTACTCCGTCAAGAGGGAAATTTAGATATGCCACACCTGCAGAGTCTGCTTGCGCCGTGCCACTGAAGAGCTCTATTGAAGGATATTGACCTGTTTTATAGGCACGGTAAAGATAATAACTTAAAGCAGCCCCACTTAGAGGAAAACCTGGACCGCTAACCTCAACTTTCAAAATTAAAGGATTAGCCTGATGCTCAGATATAGATACTTTCACTATCGGAGTAATATCCAGCTGAAAACCGTAAGTACCATTTACCCCCAAAAGCCTTGCAGCTGTCTCATAATCTATAGACTCGCTCATTGGTATAAACAAAAATCCGCCGGGTCCTAGGCTGATATTGTTATACCACTTTCCAGAACCACGTGGGTACTCCACCGGCTTTCCAGAAAGGGAAGTCAACCTCATCAAAGCAAAAGAACTAACTACATAACCAGCTGCTCCAGGCTGCTGCAGTCCAAAACAAGACAAAGTAGCATTTGTCACACCCCAGTTATAAGGATATCCTGGACTTAACAAAATATTATCCAAAAGATCGCTGGCTTTAAGCGCAACATGCCTGTTTTGTTGATACAAAATCGCAGTTTGCAATGTTTGAGTAAAAAGACTAATAAACGCTAGTATCGCCACTATGAAAACCGTAGTTGCAACCAAGTGATCAATAGTCGCTCCAGGCATTTTCTATTCACATCCATTATCCAAAAGAGAAGCTAAGAATTCCGTCAACAGATTTTTCAACCTTTATACAAGCATTAGTGGAATTACTCATGAAAATAGAAGTTTTCCACATAGCATTGGGGCCCAACGTAACACGGGTAGTGGTGGAGATACTTGTGCCCATCAAAGACAAATAGAAATCTAATATGACACTATTCTCAATTTTCTTATCAGATACAGTAATAACATATGGAGTAGATTCGACAAATGGTGGAACATTTGCGTTTTGAATGATAGTTCCAGCTGCAATTTCTTCTCGACTAAGTGAAAAATAGAGTTGCTGAACAGTGCTTCCAACATGGCTTGCTACATCTTGAAGTGCTGTTTCCCTCCGCCGATCGACCCATGCCTCCATCATCCAACCAGTTGCCATGGGTACCAAAATGACCCACACTAAAAGAATTGGAACCATGATTGTGTATTCCATACTTTCATGTGGCAACTATCCTTCCTCCTTTAATCTGTTTAAAGGTGCACCCCCAGTCCCACATCTACTGCGCCGATATAAAGCTCGAGAATAGTCTCCTCGGATGCCTGAATCAATTCTAAGGTTTGAGAAAAATTGAAAAAAGAACTATCGAATCCCGCTAGAGGAAAGTTTGCCTCAATCTTAATAGCGGTTACGCTTTCTTCTTCTCCCCCTATTATGAAATTGGAAATGGATTCTCCCGTCAAAGTAACAGATTGAGAACGTCCAATAGTCTCTCCCTCCAAAAGAACAGGCAGGTAAAGTCTAACATAATTAGTGTCGCCTATAGTTAGATTTATCATCCTTATAATCGGCACAGCCACAACTCTTACAAAACTACCATCATTCATAGGAACCTTTTCCACTGCAAAAATCTTCGCAACAGGGACCGAGGCACCACTCAACAAAAACCCGTTGCTAGCAGAAGGATATATCAACTCGAAATAGCCATTCCCAAGCGTATACTGTGATATTGGCATGTTGAAACAGATTATATTCGTTATGTTTGTGTAAAGTTTCACATTTGACTGCATTGTAGTGTTTATATAGATTGTATAATTCAACGCAGGTTTAAGAACAACGTTACCGTATCTACTGGAAAAACGTGCAGTTTCAGTGCGCCCAATCACCCATGCAACATCGTCAATCTGTAGCCCTACTGTCTGCATGAATTGCTTCGCTGCATCAAAATCGCTTTCAGCAATCCTTGCCCAAAGAAAATTATTTGCAAAAATAACCACTACTGTAAGTAATGCAACTATTGTTCCGGTTATTATAACAGAAGAGATTACTGGACTTAATCCTCTTCTGTCACGACGAAATCTCACTCTCAATTTCAATTTTGTACGTCCCCTCCTAAAGACTAAATACTTGGGGAACAAGCTTGGCTGCAACAATTGCGATTATTACAAGCAATGCAGAATGTTTGAACCCTGCAGCAACGGATTCCTCGCTGATTTTGCCAGCGACCAAACCGATTAAGTAACTGTGAACAATGACAGATGTGGTAAACATCATCGTTAAAAAGTCCAAGTCAATTGTTCTTGTGTCTCCACCGACGTTGACTGTCTGTGTAGTAAATATAAGCGTCATCACAGTGGTAGCCACCAAAAGAATTGCAGCGAAGTATGGCACCATCACGTAAGGCCGAACTGCCATTTTCTTTTCTTTCTCCACTTCTTGAGTCATATTGTTGAATCTAGCAAGCGACTCAATCATGGTAATAGTGCCACCGCCTACGTCGATCGCCTCAACCAACAGAAACATAACAATCTGTGTAATCCAACTTTTTGTTCGTTTAACAAAATCCATGATGACCTTTCGCACTGGAATCCCCCAAGTAATTTCAGAAGTGATCTTCTTCAGTTCGTGACTAAATTCTCCATAGTCGCGAGAGGAAAGACTCTCAATGCATTTTTCTGGTGCAAGTCCAGTTTTTCTTGTTTCTGTCAAGTCTCGTAAGAAGTTAGCAACTCCACGTTCAAGGCTAAGTCTTTTTGTTGAAATTCTACCTTGGACAATAGCAGGAGGAGCTGTGGCGATAAACAAAGTTATCGCTACTATTGTCGGCAAATCTATAAGATTCTGAATGCCGTCTAGGAATGATATGTCTATCAATCCGCCAAAATCACTGAGCAATAGGAAAAACAAGGCTCCTATCGCTGCACAGATTCCGAAGGCTTTGTAGGGCGTCCAATCAGTAACTGGGGTTTTTGGTTGCATGCCATGAGCTAGATAGATAAAGACTACACAAAGCATCGGCGTGAAAACGTAGGTGTACATAAGCATACCTGAACCCATCGACATGCCTGTACTGTAGATCGACTCGACGCTAAAGAGGATGTAGAAACAAAGTGACATCAAAACCATTATAATGATGAAGGATTCCAGTAGCATTCCAAGACGTTCCGCGGCATTTCTTACTCTTGCAGCGCGCGCCTTGAATATGTCGCTAGACTTTGTTTCCAAAAAGTGAGTGATGTCTCCACCTATTATGACTGTTGATGCATAACCTGAAAGAAAGTCTCTAAAAATGTCTAGTGGATTCTTTTTTGCGGCTTGTTCCATAGCTGTTAGTGGGTCTATACCAAAAATTTCTACATCTTTTATGATTTCTTTTGCCTCTTTACGTGTTGCAGGCATTAGGTTGACTTCCGATAACCTTTTGAAACTTACGTATGGTGGGATGCCTCCAGTCGCCATAACCGTGATGTATGTCGCAGCGAAAGGCACTTCTCTTTCCAAAGAAGTGGCTCTTTCACTCGCTTTTGACATTGGCATAACAATGAATCCAATTAAGACATAGATCGGAGTTGGTACTAGAAAGACTAGAGGGACCAATTGTGTAAAGTATAACAGTACAACCGCAACAATAGATACAGGTAATGTTAAGAATGCTACAAAAAACATTAATGAAACATAGGTTTCTGGGTAAATCTTGATCTGTGCACGTTGCAAGTAGTCTTTAAACTCAAAAACATTCCTTAAGAAAGCTGGCGCTACCGATCCGAAGATACGAAAAGACCAGCCCTCAAGAGTGTCGACTAGTGGCAAGTACCTCTTCTCCTGCATAAATTTTTTCATAAAACTCTTCCGGTCTAGAATAATACTCTGCGATTATTGTTGCAACGTCTTTGTAACTTCGAATATTTTGTTCTCGCATCCAATGCAACACGTTCATACGACGTTTAATTTCTTTGATCAAATCCTTTTTACTGTAACCAACACGTTCAGAAATGTAAGAAAGCATCACACTGTCCTCCATACGCGATGGGTGTTCATCTTTTACTGGATTCCATTTGAACGTGTTTCGGTATTCTTCATAAGCAGCTATCTCATCTACTGACATTACTCGACGGTTTACTCTTCTCTCACTTTCTTTCTGCAATTGCACTCGCTGAACTGATAAAACCAAGTTCATGAGTGGAATATATGCCGGTGCGATATCCATTGGTTTGGAAGTTAAACGTTTTACAGCGGAGTCAAGGTTCTCAGCGTGCATAGTACACATACCGCCGTGTCCAGTAGCAAGCGCTTGGAACAAAACGTAGGCTTCGTTTCCTCTAACCTCACCTACAATTAATACATCGGGACGATGTCTCATTGAAGTTTTTACAAGATCGAATAATGTTACTTCGCCAGAGAGATTTTCTCCAAGACCATAGCTTCTTCGTGCAAGTAGTGAGACCCAGTTTTCATGGGATAAGTTAAGCTCGGCTGTTTCTTCAATAGTGATTATTTTGCTTCCAGGTTTGATTAGACAGGCTAAAGAGTTCAACGCCGTTGTTTTACCTGCTGCGGTTCCACCTAATACCATGATTGAGGCTCTGTTTTCGAGGCACATCCAGAAGTATGCAGCCATTTCTTCACTGAATGTTCCAATGTTGACTAAGTCAATTATTGAGTATGGATCTTCTCTAAACTTTCGAATAGTGAAGGCTGTTCCGAATGGCGTTACCTCCCGCCGGTAACAAACAGCTAATCTATGTTTCCCAGGCAGAGAGGCATCCACTATTGGAAAAGCTGAGCTAACATGTTTTCCAGCCATGTGAACAAGCTTGACGACCGTGTTGTCTAAATTTTCATCATCCGGAAAACGGAGATTGCTTTCGATGCTTTCGTATTTTCTATGCCACACATATACGGGTTTTTCAACACCATCGCAGGAAATATCTTCGATATTGGCATCATGCATTAAAGGATCTATCTTTCCGAATCCTACCAAATCTCGTTCTGCGTGATAAAGAATCTTATACCAAGAGACATCCGGTAACCAGCCTAAAGTAATCCGATATTTGTCCACAATATTTCTAGCTTCATTAGCAAAAAATTTTCGAGGATCTGTGATTTCTTCTTTTGGCGACTCGATTTCAGCGAGCAAAATGTCCAAAATTCTATTATAAATGCTTCTTTCTAAATCGTCTAATTGAAGTTCGTCCAAAATGTATTTATATTCGCCTGTTGATGGATTTTGCGCTATGGCCACATGCACAAAAGGTTCATAGAGAGGATATCTTTCAACAATTTTGTATCCTTTAGGCAAAGCTTTTTGTGGAGGCGATGGAGTAACAGCTTTCAGTTTATGTTTTCCGAAATTAAACGAGATTTTCAGTTTCTTAAGTGCACCCATTGCATTTATCCCTCTTTCCAGCTTATCACAATAATCTTCAACTTGATCAGGATGAGAATGATAGCGATTATCACAATCACGAGAATTATTGCAAGTATCATTATCAATGGCAAACCTGGGGCAGTCGCAGGAGCAACGGTTATCCTTGTCTGGCCTTGGCCGTCTATATAGCCGCTTTTTGTCGCATTAGCAGTAACGGAGACGCCAAAATGCGTTGTTGTTTGAGGTGCCGTGAAGGTAAAGGTACAAACACCGTTAGCATCAGTAGTTCCTGAAGTAACCGAAAAGGCTCCGCTCACATCCGATGAGATGGTGACGACCGCATCTGCAACAGGCTTTGCATTATATGTCACGTAAATAGTCATGGTGGATATTTTTGCTGATTCAACCATGATAGGATCAGCAGTGACTTGGACGTTCAGTGTTCCAAGGTTCACAACTATTGTTGTCTGACTTGTGCCATCGGCGTAACCAGTTTTTGAGGCTGTTGCTGTGATTGTGATATTAGCTGGCGTAAGAATTGATGGAGACGCAAAAGTGAACGTGCACAGACCCTCCGCATCAGTAGTTTGATCTGCTGGATAGAAACTTCCGCCAAGATCTGACGACAACATAACTGTCGCATTTGATATTGGATTCGATTCGTATGATACATAAACAGTTACATTTGATGACATTTCGGAATAGATCGAAACTGGATTTGCGGTTATTTGAACGAGAAGTGTTTTTGGGTCTACTGTTATCACTGTTTGGTCTTGCCCATCTACGTATCCAGTTTTTGTCGCCGTAGCGGTGATAGTAACGTCAACTTGTGTTGTTGTTTGGGGTGCCGTGAAGCTAAACGTACAAACACCATTTTCATCAGTGATTGCATAATTGTTGTCAAAACTACCACTATCCGATGATATACCTAGGATTGCTTCTGAAACTGGTTCTCCAGCGTACGTTACGAGAACTGCCACGTTTGACGTCGCTTCAGATTTTATTCTATCAGGCTCGGCACTTACTTGGACCAGAAGAGGCGGTTGGATACACAAATATCTATAGTCTGAACCGTCTGCATAACCCGAACGGGACGCTGCTCCAGTTATTCTTACGTAAGTTATTTCAGTTACGTCTTGCGCAAAGAATGTCGCAGTGAAGTGGCCAGTCGAGTTTGTCAGACCATGTGAAGGTTCAAGACTTCCTCCAAGAATCGAGAATAAGGTAATGTTCGCATTTTCCATGGCTAAGGCTCCATCTGTTACGTGCACTGTGATTGAGACTTGTCCTCCAGAGCCAACAGTGGAACTGCTTGGGGTTAGTGAGACCATTAATGGTGTGAGTGATTGGCAATTCATCTCCACAGTAGCTGTGTTGTTGCTGACGACTCCAAAATCATCCATCACCTTTAGAACTGCAGTGTATATACCTTCTGAAGAATATTTATAAACAAAAATCGAAAGCGTAGTCCATCCACTGTTTTCACCATCTCCAAAATCGAAAAAGTACTGGTTAACGCGCCCATCGTCATTTGAGGCTGTCGCAATAAATGTCACAATTTGATTAGGTGACACTACTTTCTTATCAGTGGAAAGCACTGCTGTAGGACGTTCGTTGATGTAGCCAATTGGGGCGGTTAAGAAGAATATGAAATCTAGATTTACTCCGTCGCCGCCTATTTGGTCGCCATGTCCAGAAGGATTCAAAGATTCATGGTAAGGTCCGGTTTTATCTCCCCAATAGTTGTAAGTTGCATTAACTGCGCCAGATAATATGTCCATCCCCCATTGGTTACCGTAGATGTCGTTCCAATGCGCCTCGTGACCTAGTGCCCGTTCGTAAAGAATCCCAATAGTATTGTACGAGATAGAATTGTTGGTAATGTGTGTATTTGCCGATCCAGAAACGCGAAATCCCAAAATGTTTGCTGAAAGAAT
>Ga0209635_10001324_pt1 | contig 18331 bp, 16 predicted proteins | sample DeeMarSWOR230_32_FD_187463 | JGI IMG/M metagenome (GOLD analysis project Ga0209635, IMG submission 187463) | Marine sediment microbial communities from White Oak River estuary, North Carolina - WOR-2-30_32 (SPAdes) (version 2) | ecosystem: Environmental > Aquatic > Marine > Intertidal zone >... | reverse complement strand
GCAGAAGCCCTAATATTAGTATTAGAGCCAGTTCGAAAACATTTCAAAAAGCACCCAGAAAAACTGGAGAAAATGAAAAAAACCGAAATAACAAGGTAAAACAACTTTGTCAACCCATCTAAAGGAAAAAATAGAGAAAATCGAAGAGCTTTTGGAAAGACTAGCCATCCAATCAGCTAAAGACATACCTATCGTTGTAGAAGGCCAAAAGGACGTTGATGTACTTCGCAAACTTGCTTTGGACGGTCAAATAATCGCAGCGAAGACAAGAAAATCTTTCCTAGCCTTAGTTACAGAAATAGAAAAATATGACTCAGAAGAAGTAATACTATTAATGGATTTTAACCGCCGCGGTAAAGAATGGACCAAACGTTTAATACAGTACCTTGAACAAACCCGAGTGAAACCCAACACGTTTTTTTGGCAAGAGCTTCGCAAACTCGTAGGCCGCGACATCAAAGACATAGAAGGACTGCTTCCCTATTTGCACACGTTGAAAAAGAAGATCGGAAATTCGCAAACTATAATAGAGAGTAAACAGTAAGCGAATATTCGATTTACGTTTCACATTTAGTGATGCAATAATCCTTACTCATATCACTTGGAGGTGATGTTAATGGGATCATCACAAACCGTTACAGTAAAGTATGTAATCCGCGCAAAATTCGAAATCGAAGGCGTTGTAGAAAAACCAGACGTCATTGGAGCAGTTTTCGGTCAAACAGAAGGCTTGTTCGGACCCGAATTGGATTTACGGGAACTGCAAAAGTCTGGCAGAATCGGAAGAATAGAAATCGACCTGCAATCCAAACAAGATAAGACAACTGGAAGTATTACTATACCAACAAGCCTTGACCGCGTTTCCACCGCCATCCTCGCAGCCAGCCTAGAAAGCATAAACCGCGTAGGACCATGCAACTCTAAAGTCACATTAGAAAAGGTTGAAGACATACGCGACGCAAGACGCAAACTCATCATTGCTCGCGCAAAAGAGATTCTACACCAATGGAACATCGAATCCATGCCAAGCACGGAAGAGATTTTTCGTGAAGTCTCAGAAACACTGCGAACGGCAAAAGTTGAAAAATATGGCAAAGAAAACCTTACAGCAGGCCCGGAGGTTACCAGTTCAAAGGAAATAGTTATCGTTGAGGGAAGAGCAGACGTTCTTAACCTTTTAAGATGCGGAATGCTAAACGTCATTGCTCTTGAAGGGGCAAAAATACCAGAAACAATAATCAAACTATCTAAAGAAAAAGAAGCAACGGCTTTCTTGGACGGTGACCGAGGAGGAGACCTGATATTAAAGGAACTGATGCAAGTCACAGATACAAAATTTATTGCAAGAGCTCCTAAGGGCACGGAGGTTGAAGAGCTCAACTGCAAAGAGATCATGACAGCACTCGACCAAAAAGTTCCGATGGTGCAGATGCAGAGAAAGAAAGTGAGACGAAAAGTGCTTGTTCCTAAGCAAATCGTCGGAATTGCTAAGGAATTAGAAGGCACTTTAGAGGCAGTGTTGCTTAGCGAAAAGATGGAACAGATAGAACGCTTGCCTGTGAGCGAGCTAGCAGAAAAGCTTCAGCAAACAAAAGACGTTGATACCATTGTTTTTGATGGTGTCATAACACAACGTTTAGTGGACATCGCCAACCAGAAGAAAGTCAAACACTTAGTGGCTGCCCGTGTCTCAGACGTTGTTAAACAGCCCTTAAATGTAAATTTAATAACCTTTGCTGACATTCAAGGTTGAACTTATTTCTCTACCCATCTTTTGTATAGAAGAACTCCAATGGCGTATAGGATTAGCGCGGAGATTGTAAGAGTTAGCATGGGCAGGATTAGGTTGTTTAGTGTAGCGTTTCGAATCATGATGTCTCTTAATGCTTGAGCGGCATAAGTCATTGGTATAACTCTGCCGATTTGCTGCATGTATGTTGGAAGATAATCAATTGGGAAATACATTCCGGTGAAGAATTGAAGCACTATTGCAATTGTTGTGGCTGCATTTGACGCTTCTTGGGGGGCTCTTCCAATGCAAGATATTATTAAGCCCAAGGCTATTCCATTCATTGAACCTAAGAAGAATATTGGAATCAACAATGGGGCGTTCCAGTTAAGCCTTGGACCAAGTAGAACTATAGCCAAACTTGCCATAACAATAATTGATACAGTTGTTTGGAACAAAGCTGCTAACGTCTTGCCAAAAAGCATGTTAATTGGATGGATAGGTGCGGCTCTAATCTTTTTGAGAGTCCCCTTCTCTCTTTCGAAAACGATTGCACCGGTAGAGACGACCATACTGGAGAACAAAAGCGGATAGGTCAACATGCCTGGGACAATGTTTTCTTTATAGCCAATTTGCTGCCCAACAACGGCTACTTCTTCATACAAGGTTATTGGTTCTGTATAGTTTATTCCGTAATTTTGATAGTAAAACTGCTTATAGAATTCTGAAAAGAAGGTTTTGATTCCGTCTCGGATTAGTCGACTAACGTCTGGGTTTGTTCCATCTACAATTAGTTCCAAACTCGCTTGGCTGACGTAGAGTTTCTGTGTAAAGTTTTTAGGAATAATTATGACAGCTCGCACATTGGTTGCATTCAATTCCTCCATCGCTTCAGCTTTATCGGTAAAGTCTCTGATGGTAAAAACTCCAGTTTCGTTAAGTCCCGATATTATGCTTGCAGTAACCCCGAAGGAATCCTTCTCATAATCTACTACTCCTATTGTTGCATTGAAGGGAATTTCCCTTCCGAAAATGGCGGTGAATAACAGCAAGATCATTACTGGAAAGGCTATGGTCCAGAAGACTGTTCCTTTCTCTCTGAAAAATGTCTTTATGTCTTTCACGGCTATTCCAATTATCGAGTTCATTACGACTCCTCCGTAAGTTTTCTTCCAGTTAGCCTTATGAACACGTCTTCCAAAGTTGGGTCAACGATCTCGATCTTTTCAGTGAGTACTCCTTGCGCGCTTAGTTTGTTTGACATTTCATTCATGATTTCCCAAGGGTTAACTGTGAAAATTCGAATTTCATCATCGATCACAGTGCTTTTGTATTCTCCTAGGATTTGAAGCGCCTTTCTTTTCTGAGATTCCTTGACCCTTATGTGTATAGATGGTTCTCCCCCTATTGTCTTTTTCAGAACATGAGGTTTGTCGAGGGCGGCGATTTTTCCTTTATCCATTATTGCTACTCGGTCGCAAATCTCGTCGGCTTCGTGCATATCATGAGTGGAGAGAAGAACAGTTTTCCTGTAGCTCTTAAGGTTTTTTATTAGTTCCCAAAATTCTCTTTTGATGTTCGGATCAAAACCAACAGTGGGTTCGTCCAATATCACGATGGGCGGGTCATGGATGATAGAGGCTGCAAGGTTTGCCCGTCTTTTCATTCCTCCAGACAGTTTCTCGACCCTTCTATTCAAGAACTCTCCAACGCCCAGAACCGTGGAAACAAATTCGACTCTTTCTTTAAACTTTCTAGAGCTGAGCGAGTAAAGCGAGGCAGAGAAAGCAAGGTTTTCACGCACATTTAATAGGTCGTAAAGTAGCGTTTCTTGAGGACAAAAGCCGATCATGCCACGTATCTTTCGGGAATGTTTAGTTAAATCAAAGCCGTTAATCATAACTTTTCCATGGTTAAATCTTCTTAAACCGCAAAGTATTTCCATTATCGTCGTTTTCCCGGCGCCGTTTGGACCTAAAAGTCCGAAAATTTCTCCCTCCTCAACGCAAAAGGAAACACTGTCAACGGCTTTGACCTCACCGTAATGTTTCACTAGGTTTTCGACTTCGATAATCAATCTTCCACACACGGAGTAGCTTTGATCCATTAAATCGAAAAGAGAGCGTGTACTCAAGAGGTTATCTATGTGCTCTCTCTTTTCTTTCTCTCCTTCTCTATTGCCATTTAATAAATGCTTCTTTATGTGGGTTTTCCAAACATTTCATGCTTTCCATAAAAGGTGATTCTTGGATTTTAGGATAAAAAGCTGTCCAAAGTTCGCTTTGAAGGAAATAGTTCTTCTTCTTTTACATCGAATACGTTCAGAATTCGAGCAACAGCAGGAACAAGTTGGTGCGTGACATAATATTCTATATCTACGTCTTCATAGGATGCAAACATGAAAGGCTTTACTCTTGTGTATAAGCGACCTGTCCCACTTGTTATGACGTAACCTACTTTGTCTCCTGTCGAAATTTCCCAGCCCTCTTTTTTTAGCATCTTAGCCGCTTCTACATGAGGTGCCTTCACAGCATATTTCTCAATTGGCTTCGTTAGCGCTTTCCATATGATGAGGTCTTTGTAGGGTGCTTTCTTAGCTCGCAAATCGGCTATATATTGGTGCACATACTGTATAGCTTTCTTTTGCGACCTTTCTTTTAACAGGATTTCCAGTACCTTTTCTTGGCTCTTCCTAGCAACATCTGCCCAGTCTCCTCTTATTACTTCCAAGCCGACAATATCTAGTTCACCATTGGGTAAGAGCCCGCAGTAACGTTTTTTGGCTTCTGTGAAGAGAATGCGAACATAGATTTTATCAGGTTTGATTTCGAGGCCAAATTTCTCATCTATTTTTTGAGCTAGTTTAACTGCTTTATCTGGCTCATATTTTATGAAAATGCTGTCTGTGTCGCCGTAAACAACCTCTAAACCAATCTCTTTAGCTATTTCAATCGTTTCTTGGATTGTATGTCTGCCCAAATCTGCAGCTGCTTCTGCAACAGGTTTGACGTACCACCTTGCTCCTATCCATCCTGCATAGCCATAAGCAGCGTTTGTAATCACCTTGACTGCCTTTTGTCGTGCATCGAGAACACGATGTTCCAAACTTTTTGGATCCAACTTTTCGAGCTGTGCTTTAGTCTTATTTCTTTCTTCGATGAGGCTTAACAAGATTTCTTTGTAGAAGCCAGCAGGCTCTTTGCTAAATCGATGTTTCGTCTTAGGTGCCATATTCACACCGGATGGCGGGTCGGATTCTTTTGGAGATAGATATGTGTCGGGGGAAATGTTGTAGGTTATCATGAGGCTTGGGTACATTGCTTTGAAATCTAAAACTGCCACATTTTCATATAGTCCTTTTTTGGGCTTGAGCACTATTCCGCCTTTGTATGGAATGTAGGGGTGTTGAGTGCGTTTGGGTATGAGTTCGCCGATTCTGTGTGCTTTTTTTGTTAAGTACCATTCTATTCTAAATCCAACTGCGGCAGTGCCAACATGGTCTAGAGGTAAACTAACAAGAGAAGAAAGCTGCATGGCGAAATCTAACAGTGCATCTGTTATTCCCATAATACACTGCGCATTTTCTTTAGAGTATTTCAGCAACCTTGGTCTTTTTTCCTCATCATCCCAGTAAGAGGCATATTCTATGTCCTCAATTATAGTGCGTTTCTCAAGTTTCATAACATCTAAGTAGTCAGCGACATTTTCCAGCGTCTTTAACTTGACTTCTGGCAGTTCGTCTGTGAAGTCAAACAAGTCAATATTAGCTCTCCCAGTAACAGACACATGCCCATAAACGCTCGTGTGTGGCTCTGTTTCAACTCTATCCACATGGAGTTTCAAACCCGATTTTTGGGCACGCTGAATCAGATAAGGCCAATCTTGCCTGTTTGTCCCAAAGCCAACAATAATGTCTGGATTGAATTGACGGACAAAATTTACAAAATCTGCAATAACTGCTTTGTCTTTGAGGTTCTCAGCTACAAACTGTTTTTCGTCACCAGCATTCGTCGCCACCGATATAATTACAACAGGGTCTTTGTCTGGTTTAGGCATGCCTCTTTCGCTGTAACAAATCAGAGAAAAGCCGAGTACTCGCAGTTTTGGCACTTCTACTTCTTCAACGCGCTCAGGAAAGGACTTAGCTAAGTAAACCTTATCTGTCAGCGCCTCAACCACATCCTCTGCTTGCTCAACCTCTATCTCATGCCACTCACAAGGTGAAACATCGTTGTCAATCAGATATCGCATGGAGAAGCGAACGTCATCTTCCAAGCATCTTTCGACATCTTCGATTTTTCCGAGAATATTAGCATACTTGGACATTACTTCTGGGTTTTGAACGGTAACTTTCAAAGCGTTTACAGGTTTGCCAAAATATTTTTTCTTCACCTGCTCTGTTTTGAGTATTAAAGGAAACTCATTTTTGCGACCTTGAATTTCTTTAATTAGCTTTTCTGGATTTGTATTTTCCTCGAGCACTAGGTAAAAGTAGCTTTTGAAGTTTCTATCGATTATCAAGACACGGTTTCCCTTCGTGTCTATGCCCCACATCCAAAGCTCAGGTGTGGCATCCTTGGTTTCATAGTTGACGTCTAAAAGCCAAAACCTAAGTTTCAAAGAGCAATCGCCCCTCCAAAATAGAAGTTGTTACTGCGGTTTTAACTTTTTTACATTTTAAAGCTGGAGGTATCTCCCGCAAAAACTATCATCCTTTCTTCTGCGAACATCATACTAGGATCGAGCTGGCTAGAAAAGTGAGCCCGAAGTAGATTAAGACTGCACCAAACACAGCTAATAACGCTCTATACCATTTGAGCCCAACAATATTCATCCCCATCTTAGCAAGATGAGCTGTTGCGCCAAGCCAAACGTAGTCCATCCAAACATGGCAAACATACATTAAGAACACACCTGCCAGCGAAGCAAACTCCAATGAAATAATAATAAGCTGGGCTCCAGCTGTAAGCCACCAAATAACAAAGAAAGGGTTCAAACCGGTGAAAGCCAAACCTATAACGAACAAATGCTGAGAACTCATTTCACCACTTCCTTGAAGGCCTTCCGATTTAGGCTTAAAGGAACCATAGATTTGCATTAAACCAAAAACAACTAGAACAACACCTCCAGCAACTCCAATTACAATTTTGACCAACTCGCTTGTGACAATTAAAAGTCCAAATGCTAATAGCATGACAAGCGTAAACTCAACCAAAGTGTGCGCCACAGAGAATACAATACCGCTTTTGACGCCAAACCTGGTGCCTTTTGTGAAGTTAGCAAAAAACAGAGGACCGGGAGCTAAAGCACCCGACGCAGTCACGAGAATGACAGTTACTACGAAGTCTAGTATTTCCATAAAGATGTAGAAACGGCAATTTGAATAATAATGTTTGGCGATTCGGGAAAATCAAGTTATTAGTTTGTTAGCATTTTTTGGCTCTTTCCATTCTTCTCTGAGAACACTGTAAAGGAAATGATCTCTGTAATCTCCTTTGGCATAAAAATATTTTCGCATGGTTCCTTCTCTTACGAACCCAACTTTTTCCAAAACTCTTTGAGACGCCATGTTTCTGACGTCTGTTGTTACTTGGATTCTAACAATATCCTTCTTGAGAAATAAGTGACCTACGATAAGTTGAATAGCTTCTGTTCCAAAGCCTTTTCCTCTTTCACTCGGAATCAAAGCAAAACCCATCTCCATCGCTCTACCTATCATCCAACCAGCAATATGCCCAATTTTGACGCCATCCTTCTTCTCAATTATATAGAAAATCGTATTCTCAAGCATGATCTTTTCAAGTTCTGGTAGGGTTTTTGTCGTTACATCTTGGTATTCGCCCATGTATTGTGCATCGCCCCACCATTTCATAACTAAGAAGACATCATCTTTCTCAGCAATCCTCAAATTGACGTTTTTACCTTCAAGCAATTTCAATTCACTAACTCTAATGGTTAAGTCGGTTCAGCTATAACTTTTCAGCAAAATCAAGATAACGATACGAGGGAAGAGATTTAAAAGTCGATTTAAATTCTCGGATTTCTGTAATTCCAGCAAGCGCATTTACTTGCAGACAAGTTTTCCTTTTTCCATTAGAAGCACATCGTCAACTTCTATGCTGGGGTTATGCAGAACAAAATCCCAATGTATTGACGCTTCGTTTACTCCGCCTAAGTGAATGTTGTTTCCTATGGCTATATGGATTGTGCCAAGGGCTTTTTCATCGTATATTCTATAGCCTGTAAGCTTCATTCCATAGTTTATTCCGATGCCAAATTCCGCTATTCTATCCTTGTCGCCTTCAGCCTTTTCTAACAGATTTCCAAACACATCGTTTCCTTTTCCAGCTTTGAAACTAACAGCCTTTCCTTCTTTAAAACGAAGTTTAAGGTTTTGAATGTTGTAATCTCTGAACTCTTCAACAGCAAGTACACCGTTTGCTGAAGTCTCTATTGGAGCAACATAGACCTCTCCTCCAGGAACGTCTATTCCACATTCCTTTCCGCTCGAAAAGCAGTCTTCTAAGGTCCCGACTTCTACTCCAACATGCCGTTTATCGATGCTGAAGGTTAAATCGGTGCCTTTCGCGTCATAAACATGAATTAGCTTTTTTTCATTAAGCTTAGAGGCCAACGCGTTTCCAACTCTTCGAATCTTGCTATAATTAACATTAACCGCTTTGATGAATGATTTAAGATACTGTTCATAGTTTATGCCCATGTATTCCATGCATCTAGCGGAGAGCAAATTTACATACAAACGAGGTTTAGCCTTTATAGCCTCATCGACATTGTCCCAAAACGAAATCATCGCTTTTCTGACACCTGGCGGAAACTTTTCTAAATCGTCAAACTGACTAAGCCATACAACCACATCAGAATTTTCTAGAAGAGAACGTACATGTTCAGGGAGAATGGCGATTGCATCTTCGGAAAAGGTTTCTGCATATTTCATAAAGAATTTTTCGTCAAACACCCACAAGTAAGGATACGCTCTCAACGCATAACTTTCCAGTGTTATACGTTCAGCCAAAGTTTTGTTATGAAGACCACAAATAACGATCACGTTGAACTTTTCCTTCAAACATGCTATGCTGGTTACTATGGCACGCGCAGTCTCTCTCACCAAATTCTCCATGGGCAATTGTATCACCATGTTTTTCTAATAAGCTAATTGCTATTCTTCATTTGCAGGAATCTGCGAAGAACATGAAAACCGAGAATCTAACCCTGGCCATCGTGTTCAGTTTGAGGGGGATGGGTGGGATTTGAACCCAACCAACCAAACTTCGCCTATGCCCGTGCATGGGTGCCGAGTTCGCACGGCAAATCAGAGTCACGCATACCAATAATAGAGAAAACGTAAAATCAATGCGCATACGAGATATCTAACAATAGAAAGCAAAACTCCAAGTTAGTTGCAGGTCTGAAAATGAAAGATGCATTCAGCTTAGAGGCAAAATTCTATGATAAAATCTGGGGAAAACATGATTACGCAGCTGACTTGGAGTTTCTGGATGGTCTGTTCAGAGAGTATCGGTGCAGAAGCATTATTGACATTGGATGTGGAACAGGAAACCATGCCCTACGACTCAGCAAGAGGGGATATGAAGTTACAGGAGTTGATGTGAGCCATGCCATGCTAAGCGTAGCTAAAGAAAAGGACAGAGGGGACAAGGTTAGGTTCTTACAGGGAGACATGCGGAAACTTGTGCAGGTTGTTCCTGAGGACCAGAAATTTGACGCTGCCATCTGTCTCGGACAGACCTTCTATCATCTGATAACAAACAGAGATATGCACGCGTTCCTTGACGGTTTACATACGATATTGAATAGGCAGGGGCTTTTCATCTTCAGTGCACGAAACGCGGGGAAAATCCGCGAAGAATACCTGGATAAGCTCCTTCTGGACCATATGATACTGGAAAAAAAACTGCAACTGCTTCTCCTATTCTACAATACGCGACACCCACGAAACAGAAACATCATGATCTGGAGGCCCATCTACTTAATAAGAGAGGGCGACAAAGTGGACTTTCAAATGAGAGAACACAAGCTGAGGTGGCATCGCCTCTCACACCTGAAGGAGGTTTTAACCGAAAGAGGTTTTGAGGTTGTGGCAATATATTCTGGGACAAATAAAGAAGTGTTCAGAGAAGATGAACACGTAGAGATGTGGTTTGTGACCACTGCCAAGTAAGACATGTGCGCCCAACCGAATTGGACTTCACTACATGTGGAGATATCTCCACAGCCTCCCGCAGACTCTTATCTCGTCCGAGATAAGCAGTTAACGGATACTTGGTTTTTCTTCCATTGTGTTAGGTTATTACTGGAGAGATGAAGATCTTCTAACAAAAGCTCTTCCTTGAGTGCTACTAGAAGGAATAATGTCTCTTTTTGTCTTTTTTCTGCGATAATCTTAGCGGTTGTTGTATTTAGAAGAGGGTAAACAGTTTTTAGCTCTTTGAAAGCCCGCTGTACAACAGAATCGAAGGGCTGATTGCCAAGTAGGTGGAATGTCCTTACTATGCCTAAGATTCCCAGTAGGTCGATCTTATCTGCATCCCAGACAACTTTCTCTTCCAATGTTCTCAGTTTGTCTTTGCAGTCGAGATGGTGATGCAGCACAATGCTAACTATAGTTTCTTCGCTTGGATAATCCATCTTTTTCAGAATCTCCCTAGCTAGTTCCGCCCCGGTTTCATGATGTGGTTTTCCAACAGTCCAGCCAATGTCGTGTAAAAGTGCCCCTACTTGAACCAACTCCAAATAAGCACCTTCTTGTATAGCCAAATGAGTTGCTATCTTGAATACTCTCTCTACATGCTCAAAAGAGTGAACTGTCTCTTCCACTACAGCCATCTTCTCTTCTACAGTAGTCCTCAACTTCTCCACAATCGATTTCATACTCCCACTTCGAAATACAATGCATCTGGCAACACTTTATAACTTGCGGAAAAGACAGTTTACGAAAACCTAATCGGTAGCTCAGATGTCAAGCACATTACGTCTGTTAGCCCCGATTGCCTCCACGCCTCCCAAAAAACTTTTCAAATGAGCCTTGATTGCGGTTTTACTCAGCATCGTTGAATGGGGCCTCCGAGAAACCAAGTCTCTCAAATTGCCACTAAACCCGGAAACCAGGTTTTAACTTTTTAATAGCCCCACAGTCCCTCTATTAGATGACACAACAGGTGCATGCAATTTTGAGAATTCTAAAGAAGAACCTCAAGAAAGGCTTCGTTACAGTAGTGCCAAAAACGCTGGACGACCTGTGGCACTTATACAACATCATCTATAAAGGCGACTTAATTTATGGGCGCACAACTCGAGAAGTGAAAATGGACGTTGAGTACTCAAGACCCAAAAAGGGCAAACGCGTCTCCGTTCTTCTCAGCATAAAAGTTGACGACGTCGTATGGGACCGCAGCTTAAACAGACTTCGCGTTCACGGCCAAATACATGAGGCACCCGAAGACATCGCTGGGCGGGGAAGCTACCACACACTGAACGTAGTGGTGAACAAACCAATAACCATAGTAAAGAAGGAATGGCTAAAACATCAAATCGACCGCCTTGAAAGAGCTAGACGCTATGAAGTGCCTCCAGTAATCGTTGTTTCCATCGACAGTGAAGAATACTGCATTGCCCTAATAAGACAATATGGAGTGGACGTGCGAGTGGAAAGCAAAGCAAGACTTCCCGGCAAGCTGGAAGCCGAGAAAAGAGCAAACGCTCTACAAGGCTACTTTAAGGAAGCATTAAACACTTTGAAAGAGGTTTGGAAAAGTAATCGTTGTTCAATTGTGATAATAGGTTTGGGGTTTGTCAAGAATCAGTTCGCTAAATACGTGGAGGAGGAAGATTCGGAAATTGCTAAGGCGCTAGTGGGAGTGAAAAGTGTGAATAGCAGCGGCGTAGCCGGTGTTCAAGAGGCTTTGCGGTCAGGCATTTTGGATTCGGTTTTGAAGAACATTCGCGTTGCAGAAGAGGCGAAAGCTGTTGAGGAAGTGCTTGCCAGACTTGGAAAAGAGAAAAGGGACGTAACTTATGGCTTGGAGCAAGTGAAGAAAGCAGATTCGTATGGAGCGGTTGAAACCCTTCTAGTGACAGACTTCGCCATAAGAGACGCTTCAGAGGAGAAAAGATTAGGTTTAGAAAGCCTAATGAGAAAGGTGGAGGGGAAAGGTGGAAAAGTAGTTGTTATAAGCGTTGAACATGAAGCAGGACAAAAACTAGCGGCTCTAGGAGAAGTCGCAGCCTTACTTCGTTTTCCAATAAACTAAGCTGCGATAAGTGAAACAGTTATTTTTCGTAAAGGTTTATGCGACGTCTGACTTCAGGTTTGGTTTCGGCAAGCTTTTTTAAGGACATCTCGAAGGTTTCGTCTGGTGTCAATTCTTTTTCAACGAAAACGCCTGTCCTACCTATTTTGTCTCTTCTTAGAAGCGCATGCACACGATCAAACACGGTTTCTAAGGAGATGCTTAAAAGTTTAGCTGTTTGCTCTTCTCGTCCGATTATGTTGCTTTCGATGTGTCCTTTATTTGTCGGCTCTATGAGCATGAGTCTCTTGTCTACGCCCGCTATTCTTCTATTTTCTTTTAACATAAGGAGGGTAATTTCTCCGCCAAAACGGTAAAAGTCTCTTTCTATTTGGCGCATTTTTACAAGAGGGAAGGAAATAGTTTGTTGTTTGTCGATTTCGATGTAGCCTTTTATTGCGTAGTATGGTGTGGCTTGTATGACTATTCGTCTACTTATCTCGATGCCTGCCCTTTCGAGGGTTGTTTCGATTGTGAAGGAAGATGGTGGGTTGGGTAGAAAGATGTCTATGTCGCTTTTTGCTGTTACGTCGCCTCTGGCTATGCTGCCGTGGGTGATTGTGGCTATGTTTGCCCTTTCTAGAATGTTCATTAGGTTAATTGCTTTGGAGCGCAGCGTCTTTAATTGTTGCCAATGTTGCTCGTTGTAATGAATTTCCAGACGCTCAGCATGCCTCACGGGTTTCTTCGTCATGTCGTGTAGCCTTCTATAGAAACCTATACTAAAGCGTTGATTTTAAAATAAACTCTGAACAAGGACTCGTGCGACGAACAATGCCCGTTTCATGTACGATATGTAAACGAAGAAATGCAGTTTTCATGAGGTCATACTCTGGCGAGAAGTTGTGTGCCCGATGTTTCTGCCTTTCCATAGAAAATAAGGTTAGGGCAACAATAGCCAAGTACGATATGCTTCATTTCGACGATAGGATAGCCATCGGAGTTTCAGGAGGTAAGGATAGTATGGCGCTTCTCTCTATTTTGGCTAAGCTGGAGAAGTCGTTTCCTAAGGCTAAGCTGACTGCTATCACGGTTGATGAAGGTATTCGTGGTTATAGGGATGAGGCTTTGAAGATTGCGGAAAAGGGTTGTCGGGAGCTTGGTGTTGAGCATGTTGCTGTATCGTTTAAGGAATTGTTTGGATATAAATTGGAAGAGCTGATTGAAAGATTACGTGCGAAGGAAACAGTTAGTGAAGGCTTAACGCCCTGTGCTTACTGCGGGGTTTTACGGCGGCGTGCCCTTAATTCTACTGCTAGAAACTGCGGGGCAACAAAACTTGTCACTGCTCACAACCTTGACGACGAAACGCAAACTATACTCTTGAACATTTTACACGGTGACCCTCTAAGAATAACCAGAGCCACACCTATTTTGTCTCCTGCGCATCCTCAGTTTGTGTGCCGCATTAAACCCTTCTGCGAAGTCCTTGAAAAAGAAACTACCTTCTACGCATATCTGAAAGAAATAGACTTTCAAAGCATACCTTGCCCCTATTCATCTGAAGCGCTAAGAAACGACATTCGCACTATGTTGAATAGAATGGAAGAAAAACATCCAGGCTTGAAATATACGGTTTATCACTCTGCGGAAAAGCTAAGATGTTCCATAAAAAATGTGCCAAAAGCAGAGAAACTGAAAAATTGCAGACTGTGCAATGAGCCAACTATGAATGAAACATGCCAACCATGTAGAATGCTGCAAACCTTAAACATCTAAATATCGTTGCAAAATTTGCTGAATTCGAGTTAACATATAGGGCGCAAATATTGGATTACATTTCAGCTTTTTGTTTATAGAATCTGAACCAGTTAGTTAGAGCCAGTTCCCTTACCCCTTTGCGGTAAGGAGGATAAAAGTCTGGGAATCCTGCGTATCTTACTGCTTCTTTTTCTTTCATTCCTTTCTGAACAAGTTTCCTCATTATTGAAGAAGCTTTTTCGAAAAATTCTATGTAAATCTCAACTTCTTCCATGCTGCATATGGGTCCGTGTCCCGGAACTATTGTCTCAACTTCCATCGTTGTGAAGTGTTTCAAAACGTCTACCCATTTTTCAGGATTGAAGGTTGGGTCACCGGCGTAGAAGAAGCTTTTAGCGAAGATTAGGTCACCTGAGAAGAGTGTTTTCTCTGTCGGTAAATATATGTATATACTATCTTCGGTATGCCCACCTGCAAGTGTTATCTTCACTGGTACATCTTCGTCTTTGAGAGTGAAGGTTTTTTCGAAGGTTTTTGTTGGATGTACTGCTTTGCGTAGTTTTTTCAGTGGTTGGCTGGCTATTATTTCGCAGTCTTTGAAGACTTGAAGACCATTAGTGTGGTCTGAGTGGTAATGTGTGAGAATTAGTTTGCGGACAGGAGACTTTGTTTGAGCCTCGAGGGATTTTCTAAATGCTTTCGCAGTTTCTGTGGATATTGTTGAGTCTATTACTATTGTATAGTTTGGCAGCTCTATTGCGCCTATGTTTCCTCTTCCTTCGCCACTTGTGTCAGCATAAACTCGTTTACCAATTTTAGTAGCTTCCATATACTTACCTCTTTATTCTGTCCAGTAAATCCACCCATCTGGACCCTTATTAGCTTTCAACTTGCCTTTCTTTACTCGCCAAGTCAAAGTAGCTGTGATCATACCTGCATTGCCCTTTGTGCGTGGTCTCTTGGCTCCCAAGACTTCAGCCACATCGTCCTTTGTTCTTCCAGTAGGATATCCAGAAAACCGCCTTCAACCAAACTGCTAATCGGGTGCTCAACTTCTTTAGGAGCACCTTTCCCATCACACCACGCCTTTTCAATAACTTTTACACCAAACAATATACACGCCTAGCTTCAGACCCTATCTAAGATCATATTTGAATCCAAATAGAATAGTTTAGTCTCCACAACAAGAACACACTCAGTAAAGTTAATACGAGACAACCATCACAACCATGTAAACCCACAAACAAAAAAGGAACACACAAGCATGCCCCGATTCAAACAAACCACAGAAATCCTCAAACTCATGGACAAAAAGCAAAACATACGAGACATCGGCATAATCGCCCACATTGACCACGGAAAAACCACAATGACCGACAGCCTACTCACAGAGGCAGGACTACTGAGCCCAAAAATAGCAGGTGAAGCCCGAGCCCTCGACTACCTCGAAGAAGAACAAAAAAGAGGCATAACCATAAAGACAGCCAACATCAGCCTCCTCCACGAAGAAAACGGCACACCATACCTCATCAACCTCATCGACACACCAGGACATGTAGACTTCACAGGAAAAGTCACCCGCGCCCTCCGAGCCATAGACGGAGTAGTAGTCGTTGTAGACGCAGTCGAAGAAGTCATGGTACAAACCGAAACAGTCACCCGCCAAGCCTTAAACGAAAGAGTAAAACCCGTCCTCTTCATCAACAAAATCGACCGCCTGATTAAGGAACTCAAACTCGGTCCCAACGAAATCCAAACAAAACTAGCCCGCATAATACGCGACTTTAACAACCTCATAGCTCTATACGGCGAATCAGAACAAAAAGAAAAGTGGAAAGTCGATCCCGCAAAAGGCACAGTAGCCTTTGGCTCAGCGCTTCATCGTTGGGGTTTCACTGTCGACATCGCTCAAGAAAAAGCCGTAAAATTCAACGATATAATAGAGGCCTACAAAAGCGAAAAAGTCGAAGAACTAGTCAAGAAGCTCCCCCTCCACAAAGCCATCTTAACAATGGTTGTCAGCCATCTCCCCAATCCTACAGACGCCCAGAAATATAGAGCCCCGAAAATCTGGAAAGGCGACATAGATTCAGAGCTGGGGCAAGCCATGCTCAATGCTGACCCCAAAGGGCCTACCATAATGTGTATCACCCTAGCGCAAATGGACCCTCATGCGGGACTAGTAGCCACTGGACGCCTCTTCGCTGGAACCGTAAGAGAAGGAGAACAAGTATACCTAGTAGGAGCCAAAAGAGACTACCGCGTTCAACAAGTATCAATGTACATGGGGGCCTTCAGAGAAGTTGTTGACCAAATAGACGCTGGTAACATCGCTGCACTTCTTGGCCTTGATCAAGCAAGAGCAGGAGAAACCCTTGTCAGCATAAACTATAAAGATGGAATGGTTCCGTTCGAACGCATAAAATACGTCTCTGAACCCGTCATCACAATAGCCGTTGAACCCAAACACCCTAAAGAACTGCCACGTCTAATTGACGTGATGGATCGCCTAGCCATTGAAGATCCTAACCTCGTAACAAGCATAAACAAAGAAACTGGCGAATATCTACTGAGCGGCATGGGTGAACTACACCTAGAAATCGCAGTAAAATTTCTTAGAGAATATGCAGGTGGCCTCGAAATCATCACTTCCAAACCCTTAGTAGTCTATCGAGAATCAACATTGTCACCGGGCACTATAGTCATGGCGAAAAGCCCTAACAAGCACAATAAGTTCTGGGTGCAAGTAGAGCCGCTTGAAAAAAACATTATTCAATTGATCGAAAAAGGCGACTTGGCGGAGGAGTTTGGCAGAAAGAAAATGGGCGTCGTTTTGAAGGAAGCAGGTTGGCCTACAGACGAGGCTAAAAACATGTGGGCGCTTGAAGAGCACAGGAACATTTTGGTTGACTTGACGAAAGGAGTCCAGTACTTACGTGAAGTTCGGGACATGTTCATCTCAGGTTTTAGATGGGCTTGTCAGAATGGACCATTGTGCGAAGAACCCATTCGGGGTGTAAAAGTAAAGCTCATGGACGTTTCTTTACATGAAGATCCAGTGCATAGAGGCCCTGCACAAGTTATGCCTGCCGCTCGTCGTGGAATTCTAGGGTCTTTCATGTCTTCAATGCCTGTTATTCTAGAACCCGTTTACAAGATCGGTGTGTCGGTATCAGCTCAATGGGTTGGTGAAGTTTCGGGCATAATTACTAGGAAGAGAGGACGTATCACCGCGTCGGAGCAGAAAGGCCCCTTAACAATGATAACGGGATTTATCCCAGTTGCAGAAACTTTCGGACTATCCGCTGAAATGCGGTCAGCTACTTCCGGACATGCTTTCTGGCAGACTGCTTTTGATCATTGGGAGAAAGCACCTGAAAGCGTTGCCACAGAGGTAATTAGAACCACCAGAGAGAGAAGAGGATTATCACCAGAAGTGCCTAGTGCCAGCAAGTTCATTGATGAAACTTGAAAAAACTAATTTCTTAGTATTAGCCATGAACCGTCGCAGGTTGCGGAGTTAAGCTGTGGCAATCCCTCTCTGCAACTGGAGAATTTTAAACCCTTGTCCTCTGCTAGCTCTTTAACGTTTTTAACGATTTTTCGTCTCATTTCTTCTGGGAGATAGAAGCTTCGCCCTATTCGTTCTCCCCTCTCGAAGTAGAGAGGTTTCAGCGATTTTGCCAATGCGGGAAAAGTCTGGGTAAATCTTTTCCAATTGTCATACTTTGCTTTGTACGTGCTGCATGTGACGTGAGGAACTCCGATTGAAGCAAGTTTCTTGATGAGGTTTGAGAAGTCGTCGTTTAGGAGAGGGATTATGGGGTCGATGCGGGCGGACACTGGAATGCCTTTTTGAGTTAGCTTTTTTAGTGTTTTCAGTCGTTTTGAGGGTGGTGGGGCGTGAGGTTCAAGGGTTTTTGCGATTCTGTTGTTGTCTGTTGTTATGCTCAGCGATACCATGCTCGGTGTTTTTTTAAGTATGTCGATGTCTCTGGTTACCAGAGTTGATTTTGTTATTAGCTGAATTTTGCAGTCGTGTTTTGAAAGAACTTGCAGGCATGCTCTAGTTAGGTTTAAGGTTTTTTCCATGTGGGGATAGGGGTCGCTGGAGTTGGCGATGGATATGAGTTCTCCTTTTAACCTGTTGGCTTCTTTTTTGAGTTGTGGGATTAGGTTCTTTTTTGGTCTGCAGTTGTAGAAGTTTGGGATATAGGAGGTTGCATAGCAGTAAATGCATTGGTAGGAGCAGCCTGTGTAGGGATTTAGGGTTAGTTTTGGGGGGCATGTGCATTGTCTTGTTTTCCAGGGGTCGAAGGGTGTGATGGTTGGCATATTTGTGTTCTCGATGGATTGGATAGACTATCCTATTAGGGTTCTATTTGAGATGTATTAGAGTTGTGGGTTGTTGTTGGAAAGGCTTAAACGGGGCTTGGGGTATTCCTTAGATTGCTGTGTTTGAGGGCGGGTAGATCAGCTTGGAATGATCGCCACGTTGGCATCGTGGAGGCCGCGGGTTCGAATCCCGCCCCGTCCACAATCAAAAATGGATATTCTGAGGCTTTTTCTGGCA
>Ga0209635_10001319_pt1 | contig 18344 bp, 13 predicted proteins | sample DeeMarSWOR230_32_FD_187463 | JGI IMG/M metagenome (GOLD analysis project Ga0209635, IMG submission 187463) | Marine sediment microbial communities from White Oak River estuary, North Carolina - WOR-2-30_32 (SPAdes) (version 2) | ecosystem: Environmental > Aquatic > Marine > Intertidal zone >... | reverse complement strand
TGGTACCATACAGGGGGAAGAGTGGTGGATAGATGGGGGTCATTGCACAGCATGGCTCTTCCAGATGCAGATTTTTCTGAAGAGACTGCCCAGTTGTTGCTTCCCAATTCAAAGGGTATGGTGAGAGCTTGATTGCTCCAGCGAATGATTTGTTTGCAAGATTCAGATAGTCCAGGGATAATGGGTACCTCTAAGGGTCTTTGCGAGGGAAAGAGCTCTTCCACTATGTCAGGACCGAACGCTTCTTCCAACTGTTGAAATTCCAGATCGTAGAAATTTCCAGAGAGTTCCCAGCCCATCATTTTGCCAAATACTAAGGAGTCTATGGGTGTCCATTCTTCAGGTTCGCACTGTAGTAATGTGTACTCTATAGGGTAACTATCAGTATTATTGATGTAGAAATTGACTCCTTTGCAGTAGCTGTCTGAAATATCTTTTGTCCACTGCTCCATTTTTGCATAGGTTTCTTCAGCTGCCCGGCGCATACCAAGGGTTCGATAAAAGGTGTCAGATTCGTAGGCATCTTCTCCCACGATTTCTGATAAGCATCCAGAAGGGAGTCGTCTTTGCAAATCCATTTGAAAGAGCCTATCCTGGGCGTGAACGTAGCCTAACGCGAAGAACAAATCCAGGTCGTACTGCGCATAAATGTGGGGAATTCCGTGGGTGTCTCTTTCGATGCGTACATCATCAAATAATCCAGGGACAGTAATTTCTTCTGATTCAGGATGTTCCACAGAGAGAGAATGTTTCCATAGACCAGAAGCAGGATTCAGATAGGGCATGAAGGAAGAAACTGCATAAGAAAGGAGGAGTGTCACCACGATCAGCACTGCCAAAATTACTTTCTGTTTCATGGGTTACTCATTTTCTTGTGACATAAATAGTTTTCTCTCTATTATTCTATTGAAATAGGTGCAAGGCTAGATTGAATGTGTAGTGGGATTGAACGACGGTGATGCCATGGAATGGCTTTCTTTGGATAGGTTTACAGTCATATACTTTGAACGAGGCAAAACAAGGCTGAGCTTAAGAAATTTTTATAAAGTAGTCTTTTCATGGAGGGATGGTGATTCCATGTTTTGTCCTCAATGCGGAACAGAAAATGAAGAAGGGAGCAGATTCTGCAGTAACTGTGGTGCTCCTTTAATATCGGAAATGGCAAAGAAAGAAATCCCTAGAAAGAAAAAGGGGAAGCTCATTGCTGCGATTGTGGTTGTGGCCATTGCAGCGGTGGGACTGCTTGCAGGATTGACCTTTTTTGGATATGATACAGATGAAGCGAATGGTTTAGTGGAAAAGGCGAATCAGGAGATCTTGAGTGGTAATAATCTGCTGGAGAATACAGTGAGTCCGAAGATTGGAGAATTTCGGGAAGTGAATCTTGATGTAGATAGCGAGAGTGAGATCAATGAAGAGATTGGCAATATATCTGGATGGAAGCAGGATGCACTCAGATTGAAAACGACCATTGGCCAGGTTAAAGATCACTTTGAGAAGGCGAAGGAGTATTATGAAGATACGAAGGAGTTAAGGCTTCCTTCATGGTACACAGAGTATATTGATTTGAAGGTGAAGGCTCTGGAGAAGGATTTGGAAAGAATGGGCAGAATTGAGGGATTGCTAGATAATTATGTGGTGTACTATGGATTTGCAGAAGGGTACCTGAGAGGAGAGCTGGCGTTATCAGATGTGATGGATGAAGTGGAAGAAGGAAATTCGCACGTGAACAATGGGAATTACTCGGCGGCGGCTGATTCGTATCGAGATGCATTATCGGAATTACGGGACAGCCAGGGGTACTTTGGCGAGGCGGGAGAGTTGATTGATCTGGATTTCATGGATGATCTGGAGGATTACCTGGAGGGACTGGATTCTGCATTAGAGGCGTTGATGCAGGCTGTTGAATTTCTGAATCTGGGGAACTTCCTGGGGGCGGATACGTTGTTGGATAGCGCCAATCTGGAATTGGATGCTTTGGAGCTGCCTGCGAGTTCTGCTGAAGAGGGGCTGGAGTTGTGGTACGATTCGAATATTGAAGGGTTAATGGAGGAGATTGAAGATTTGTTAGAAGAGGTTACAGAACTGGAAGAAGAAGCGAGAGAGCTGTACGAGGAGAATGCTTAGGTTATGCATTTTTTTGATTTATTTGGCTTAATTTTCAGATTTTTCTTTTGATGAACTCTTCAAATAGAGGACAGAATATCTTGCTTCTATCTTCTGTGAGAATACTTCTTCTGTCAAGGTTATCCAGCGCTGTTTTTGGTATGTCTTCTTCTCTTGTGACCAGCTTCTTGAGGGCTTCTTGTTCATTTGGTTCTGAATGCTCCCAGAGATATGTAAAAAACTCCTCTGTTTGTATGCCAAATTCTCTTAATATCTTCTCGCGGTTGATATCGTGGGATTTCTTATAATCAAATATGATGCTGCAAAGAACCTGCAAAAGAAAGGGATGGCAATATGCGTGTTCCAAAATGAAATCTGTGAAATCAGTAATATCTGTGCCCACTTTCTGCGCAGGCTCTTCAATCAAACTTCTAGCATCAGGTTCCTCTAGAAATTTCAAATAAGAGATATTGAGAGTATTAAAAAAGGGTGAAGAGTATATGCTCCTAAATTTCTCTGTTCTAAGGAAATATTGCAGAGGATTTCTAGAAAACAGAATGAAGGATACATTATAATTCTGGGTTAGAGCTCTCAGAAACTCAAAGAACCCTCGATCCAGGTTAGCATTTGTGGTTGTGGCTTCGAATTCATCTAGAAGAGCAATAATCCTGTATCCAGTTTCTGTGATTTCTTCCAGGAATCGTCTGAAGCTCAAATATCCCGGTTTCTTGGGAGGAACTTGTCCTGAAATCTCAGAAATTTTCTTGGCCCACTCTTCAAAAAAAGCAGCTGGAGGGGCATCGGGAAGGAGATTTATATCTGTTTTCAGGAAAATGGAGGATCTAGTTTCTCCAAGATACCTTTTCTGGACATCTTTGTTGATTATCTGACAAAGAAGTGATGTCTTGCCAATTCTTCTTTCTCCAATAATACAGTGCGATTGCATCTGTTTTCGTCCTATGTCCCTGAAAATCTTTTTCATAATATCTTTTCTTCCATAGAATCCATCCAGATTCCTCACTGGACTTCTGGTTATATAAGGATTCTCCATTTCACTCACCTGTACATGTCCCATGCTCTGCTATCCAATCTCTCAACAAGACAATATTGAAATCATAAAACGATGGATTCTCCCCGGACTTCGTTACTAGATCTCTTTCAATTAAACTATCAAAAACCTCGAATATTCCCAGTTCCTTCATCTCAGTTCCGTGCTCCCTCAAGAAGGATTCGATCTCCTTTAGAGTTACAGACCGCCTGTAATGATTTCTTTGCTGAGAAAGTGCGAAGAGAATGTTTCTCTCTATTTGATTAAACCCTTCCCACATCAATCTAAGAATTGGCTCTGCACTCTCTCGTGCTTCTGCCAAGATTTCCGCGCTAATATCTTCAGCTTCCACAAAATTCTGTTTTTTCTTCTCATTAACGTAATTCACCAATGTGTGGCATAGGAGCTGGATATAGAACGGGTTCCTTCCCGAAAAATCAATTATCTTTTTTATGGCATATTCATCATATTGTAGATGTTCTTTGACAGGCTTTACAACAAGATTTCTGGAAGAACGTTCATCAAGGACTCCAATTTTCTTAAAATTGAATACTGTAAAGAATTCTTTCCATTCTGGCGAATCAAGTTTATTGAAGTCAAAATTTCCACTGATTACAACATTCACGCAGTTGTTATGCTGAAAAAATCCTCTTAGAAAAGAAAGGAACCCAGGTTTGAAGAGACCCTCTTCTATATTTGATTCAATCTTGTCAAACTCATCAAATATCAAAATAATTTTCTTTGGATTACTGGGAGAAATACTTTCGGCATAGTTCTTGAAAGCCAGATATCTTCTGTTCACAAATTCATACAAGCTAGGAACTGGAACATCAGTAGGAGTACTGCGGTATAGTTCTTCGCAAATTTCATGAAGGAAAACAATATCATCCAAGCCCGCATATAACTCCAAATCCACAAAAATACAATAATGATCCAGTTTAATGATTTTCTGGAGTTCCTTCAAGAATGATGTTTTGCCTGTTCTTCTTTGTCCCTCGATCAAGACATTTTGATAAACAGTGGATCTTCTCATGTTTTCTCCTATCCATTCGAACAAATCCTCCCTATTAAAAAACATTTCACCCTCTGCTGGCTTAGTAAAGCTGTAAGGGTTAGGAATCTGAGTAAATCTTTCCTGCTGCACAAAAACTGTTGTAGCTCGGATTTCAGTGCAATTATTCTTCCCGTAGAATATTGAGAACACGAGGTTAATGCTGTCCCTCTTCAATGGTCTAATATAGAAATCTATGTCTTCTTCTCTATTTCTGTGGAGAACATCAATATGATGAAGATTCCGCTCAAGTATCTCATATTCATCCGAATCCTGCAGATATACATCTATGTTTTCTGCACGACTAGTTCCAACATTTTTCACGTTAAGGGAGACGAGCAGTCTTTCCTTCCAGACTGCTTTCTTTGTTTGCAGCCTTGCTTCAATAGATGCCCTGCCCAGAAGCAAATCCCCTTCGTTTTCAGCAATGTCCATCCATTTATCCAAGATATCCAAGTAGAATGTCTTGAATGGTTCAACAAACTTTCTTTTGACTAGGATCTCAGATTCTCTAATTTTATTTTTCGATTGTTCCAAAAAATATTGCTTATCTTGAAAATGAGTTTCTTCTTGGAATTTCCCAATAAAAACACATAAGTCTTGGAATTTTCTATAAAGCATGTCTGTATATTTTTCTGGCTTTGGTATCTCCTTGAAGTAATTGTCAATTTCGCTCTTCAGCTCAGCTATCTCTGAAAATGAGTTCGATGAGAGAGAATCATGAATTATTCTGAGAACAAAATGGAGGTCTTTGAGACCTTCATTGTAGCTGGTTGGAGTCTCTAGAAGAGTTTCCAGCTCATAACGTATTCTACCGATATCCCAGCTTTTTTCTGTAAAAAATCCGTGGAAAAATTCAAAATATGCCTTTAAAGGTGCTTTGGGAATCATCAATTTAAGCAGCTGTAGAATGTCTCTGGGATTATAATTCGGAATTTGTGGGGGAAGTCTCTGTCTCCATTCTTCAGGATAGAGTCCTGCCAATATTAGGACTAGATAATTGGAAAGCCTTCCAGGGTTTTTTTCTATTTGCGAAAAGTAGTATTCAGCGGTAGAATATAAGTTCGAAACTAGGTCTATTTGGATAATTGCAATCACTTCGTTTTCTCCTCTCCTTTCTGAATCTATGACTTCCACATTATCGATAAAGGTATGCTCATCTTCTTGGAACAACCAATCATCAAAAGATCTTTTCCAATCATTTCGACATTTTTTCAAAATGTCTTCTGCTAACTCCTTTAAATCCTCTTCGTACCTTTTCTCAGAAAGCAAAAAAATCCTATCTACCCCATATTCAGTATATAGTTTTTCTGCTCTTACTACATAGAAATCTTCAGGTCGTAGCCCACTACGTATGATACCTTCCTTGAGTTCGTATTCATCTTTATGTATTCTTCTAATGCCATCTTTATCAAATTGCCTAATATTGTGGACATCCAACTCTCTTGCCATATCAACACTCTCTCTTTCTCAGGTTATAAAGTTTTCCATTAGACAAGGATCATGTTACATAGCTGCTATTAATTGATATTTCTGGAAGTAATAACAGGACAATACTAAATGGTTCTGTACATTAAAAGTAATTATGTGCGAATGATTATACCTACCGAAAAGCTTATATATGATAAGTGCAATTACTTTGATATGATAAGACAGGAGGGAGATGCTTACCCAGATCCCAGTTAAGAAATGCTTGTGGAGCCTTGGGCAACTAATCATGAAGCCTTTTACTTATGGTATGGTGAATTCATTTTTCAGCCTTATGAAACAGAAGGTGCTGAGAACATTTCTTATAAGCTCTCCTTAGATCCAATGTTCTGATTTTGGTAACTGTAAGTGCCTTCCCAAGATTATAGATCTGGGTGTTACACCTTAGAGATTATTAACCTCAAGTTCTTTTGAGAAACTCCATATGCTTGAAAAAAGATTCTCAACCCAATGTACGAATTGTACTTGGATTCCATGAAATGACTTGGAACGATCCAGTATTCCCTCCGATATATTGAAGAAATTCAGGATAGCCCAGTCTTCATCAATAATGCGAATACCTATTGGATTCCTATCTTCAAGGGACAAGTAACGAAGCTCTACTGTGGGAAGGTCCTTCAGCACAATCTCGTTCCATAATTCTTGTTCATCTTGGTCATCAGAATTCTTTTCAAATGGTTTTCTAAACTGATATACCAAGTCCAGAGCCAGATGACCCTCCCTCAATTCCTGTCTGATCCAGCCCGGTATATCGTGAAGCCGGTCTGTGACTATGCGGATTTTGTGTCGAGTTTTCGCAGTATTTTCTTCAATAATCTTTCCATATTCAAGGGCATCCTTGCATTGCTCAGCGTATTGCAGTTTATGGATTTCGCGAAATTGCTGAGATGGTATCACGGTATAGTCATGATCATCAAAGAAATGCCTGTGTTTGTGGAGAACTCTGATATTCAGTTTCAGCCTTTTCAATTCATCAAGAATCAGAAATCCAATCGGACTTAAGGAGTACTCCCCTTCTTTGTCATCCAAGATTCCCAGCCTATTCAGATCTCTTAGCCTTTTGTTGATGTTGGGGTTTCTATTCTCTATCTCTTTTTCTGTAATCTCTTCTTTTCTTCCTTTCTTTTCCAGCGTCAAGATTTCAGATGTCATTTGAAGGCTAGTCAAGGACTCTCTTTCATGAACGATCTCTAAGTAGAGCAGTCTATCCATCTTTAATACCTCATCTATGAGGTTCTCAGGAAATGGGAGTTTGTTCTTTGCTTTCGATTTCTTCTTTCTTGATGTTTTCTTACCTTTACTCATTAGAGCATCTGTGTCATTGTTATATATAAATCTTAGTATTGCTGTATCACATGATAAAAAGCTGTATCTTATTTACATTCGCTATGACAACCGAAAAGTTTATATAGCCAAATGGAAACTACAATATAAGACGTGCCCTCAAAGCATGGCTTTCGGACAGTTCCAAAAAATAAAACGGAGGTGACGTGATGGCAAGAGCAGAAGGAGATGCCTATCCAGATCCAAACAAAGCACACTCGGGGAGATGTAGAGCTAAAGTACTCATTTGCGGCATTTTACTGTTTGTATGTCTCTGTAGTTTCATATCTATAGTATCAGCTCCAGATCAGCTTCCTGATCCTTCTTGTGCCTTAGGGCCCATCTTTGGTGGAGATTCCAATGTTAATCTACCTGTAGAAAATCCCATAATAACGAGCCAACCTTCTTTTGCAATAGAGTAGTAGAAACTTTTATATTTACTCTTTCTATTTTTTATGTATTGATATAAACTCTAGATATCGATGTGAACAAGAGAAGAATACATGTGATATTATGGATATTGTAGGAATAACATTCGATGAAGAGATGAAGGGATATATAGCCATAAAGACTATTAAAATTAGCAAGTGGATAGATCCTGAGAATCATTCAATGGAAGTTATATTTCGGCTGACTGTTGAGCACACCCGAGGAAATGATGGGTTCAGAAAGTTGAGACAGTTTCACATGTACTTCAGAGACGAAGATCTAGAGAAAGGCAATATTACTCTTAAAGATAACATAGTGCTATCGAAAAAAGAAAAAAAGAAAAAGAATCTTGACAGCGGAAAGGGAGAGCGAGAACTTCAAGAAAAGATTAGTCCCCTGAGAGGATTTATACCTCAGATACCTACTAGGAAAGTGAGCATGGAAAATGATAAAGAAAGAAAACGAATAACAGTAATTCTTGAGGATTATGATATACCTGGAGAGACCAGAAAAATGAACATAAAAGTCTTGATGAAGTTCAAAAAGAGCATTGAGGTTCTTGGTGGTATTGAATCGAAAACAAAGAATCTTTTGTGGTTTTATGATTGTTTAATTGAACCATATCTAGTTCAAACGCTGAAATGGGATAAAAAGGAGTTTATGCCTCAATTGGATTATCTAGAGGTATGGTTACAAATTCCAAAAGAGCTATATTGGTCTCTTTCAGCTGTTAATGTTCAACCAGTGGGTTATTTTGAACAAATGTTCCTCTTGGGAGAAGAATTTGCTGAGAGATTTCGAAATGCAAGACAACCCCTCGCAAAGGAAGATACTCTCTGTATAAACTGGTCTTTCCCAAATATTAGCGCATCCAGTCCCCCTGAAGAAATAGAAATCACCTGCGGAATGAGAAAGTTCAAAATAGAAGACAGTTTTGTCAGATGCTTTGAAGATGTTCCAGAGAACTCTATTTTGACTTTGAGAGAAATTCTGTATATGTGTAAGGTTAAGACACTAGACTTCAAGTACATAATCTCCAAAATCTCGAATAGGAACCTCAAAGAAGTGTTGGATATTTTCAACACTATGGTATTTCAGAAGTACTTAAACCCTATGAGAACAAATCTCAAGAACTTGATTCCAGTATTGGGGCATTTCAGAGATTTGCCGTATGGTGAAGAATTCTTCAGTCGATATGATATCTTTCATGAACTTATCAGATGCGAAAAGTCTAGAGATCTTTCCTCCAAAAAGCTATTCTCTAAGCTGAAACATTTTCAAGAGCTCAAAGACATTTTGGAACCTGATTATGCAACACTCATGCAAGATTTCAGTGATCTGGCAAAGCTTGCAGAAGAATCTCGTTACAAAGACGATGTTCTTTCCAAAATCAATAATTTAGATCGTAAATGGAGCAGAAGAATTATGTATCCGGATAGATATGTCTTCATTGACATTCTCACTATCTGGAAAGGTATTATTGAGATGGAATACGAGGAAAAGGTGCCGCTGCCTGAAATCGAGGCCGAAATAAAGACCAGAAAATTAGCATATTCAGATCAGGTAGGATTCATACTTTCCATCAGAAACATTGGGGCAGGTGAAGCAAGGGAAGTTCATGCGAGACTAGTCCAGACAGAAAATTACAGCATAATCGCCGGAAAATCAGAGACGAAAGCGTTGCTCGCAAGTGGAGGGAGGCCATTTGAGCCAGAATTAGTAATAAAGCCTAGAGATATTGAAGAAACTATCGTTTCATTTGAGATTCACTACAAAGATGTGTTAGAAAGGAATGGTAGGAATCATTTTGAAGATCACCTCAGCTTTATTGAAGAGAAAATATCATTTCGGAAGATTAGAAACCCATATATAATTGGCAAGCCAGTCAAAGATAAGAAAATGTTTTATGGCCGAGAAAGACTTCTCAATAGAATTGTTGAAAGCTTTAAAGGGAGATATCAGACAAATCCTATTTTCTTATCTGGTCAAAGGAGGACAGGCAAAACATCAATTTTGTTCCATCTGAAGGAGAAATTTAAGCATGAGTTTTTTCCGGTATCTTTTGATGCCCTGGAAATCTTTGGAAAAAAATCTTTTTACGAAGATCTAATGGAAAAAATAGTAACAGAACTTGGATTCACCGATGTTGAGATCCCAGATATTGAACATGATCCATTCAATCTTTTCATAAATGAATTCTACGTCAAATTGAAGCGAAGATTGAATGGAAAGGATATAGTTCTCATGATTGATGAGTATCAGAGAATCGATGATCTTATCACAAAAGGGAATTATGATGATACCATCATAGACTTTCTTATTGCACTGGCCCAGTCCAGAGAGATCAATATAATTCTTGCTGGATTTCGGCCACTGGAAGAGCTCCAAAATAGGAAGTGGATAGATTTGATGAGGTTCTTCACCACAATGAATGTGAGTTTTCTTAATAAGGAAGATACAGCTAGATTAATACGTGAACCTGTCAAAGGGTTGATAGAGTATGATGAAGGAGCAATAGAAAAAATCATTTCATTGAGTGGGTGTCATCCCTTTTTCGTCCAGCTGATCTGTCGCACAATAGTGGAACATCATAATCTTGATAGGACTAATCTCATAGGGTACACTGATGTCATCACCCATTTGTCCAAATACTTAGTAATGGGAGAGAATATATTTCATGACATTATTGTTGCTCAAACATCAGAAGTTGAACTCAAAATCCTTTCTTCTCTGTGCGATATCTTAGAAGAAAGGAAAATTACTTCTGTGAATAAGTCTGAGATTGAAGAGGATCTTGGTAAGCGAGAGAGGATCATAGAAAAAACTGAAATTGGGAAAGCGCTATCTAGTCTGGAGAAAAAAGAAATTATAAAGAAAAGTACCGAACACCCTGATTATTATGAGTTCACCATAGATTTATATAAGCACTGGATCAAATGGAACCTAGGTTGAAATGGAAGGTTAGTTGAGGGAGAAAATGAGCCCATCCAGCATAAGGAAGTCTCCGAAAAGCAAGGAGTTCTTCAACCGGGAAGAAGACATAGAAACGGCATGTGGATTTTTGAAGAGACTGCAGTGTTTTTCTATCATCGGAGAGAACGGCATGGGAAGGAGCGCATTCTTATCTCATATTCTTTCCAAAGGAATACTTGAAAAACATGGTATAGATCCAAGACGACATATCATAGTGAAGCTTGATATGGGCAGTCTATATGAACCAACGAAGAATAAATTCATCGCGGCTATCGTTGAGGATATTGAACAGCAAACAGGGAATAAAATCGAATCTGTGAATGCTGCTGACAAGCTCGTAGCTTTGATAGATATTCTGGCTTCGAATGGCAAGAATCTAATCATTGCGCTTGATGAGTTTGAGCGTGCTTCACCCATTTTGGATAGCCAGCTATCTCCTTGGCTGAGATATATTTTTCAACTTCCAAATGTTGTAGCAATTACTGCTAGCCGGAAGACAATTAGAGAATTGGAGAGAACGGGGAGTTCTGCATCACCCCTCCATACTATATTTGCGAAGCTTCGACTGGGTCTTTTTTCAAGGGAAGAAACAGAAAGGATTATAAAGGATTTGTTTTTAGAAAAGGGAGTACGACTTAATAAAGAGAAGATTTCCTTCTTTGTTGATCTATCTGGAGGGAATCCCTATCTTATTCAGTGTCTAGGATTCTGTTACAGTACAGAAATGACTGAAAAGTGTTTCGAAAACAAGATGTTTGACCAAGCAAGAGATATCTTCGAGGAGTATTGGAATGATTTGAGTGAAGAAGAGAGAGAATTTCTTTCTAACGTTGAAAGTTCAGAAAGCTATTGGATTGGCGATGACCTAGAAAGAAGAGGATTTCTAGTCAGAAGAAAGAGGAACTGGAGAATATTCTCACCTCTCTTTTGCAAATTTATAGAGACGAAAGTTCCCGAAGATGAATCATATCCTAGCCTGAAATCGAGAGGAATAATAGAAAAGAAAGAAAGAAAAAAGAAAATTCCTTCTTGGGCCCAAACAGCATTTTGGACACTCATAATTGGAATAATAGCCAATCTTGTGGCAATGTTGATTAGAGAAAGGCTGACATTTTATCCACATCTTCTTCAATTCTTCACGGAAAAAATCGGCAGAAATGTATGGACAACACAAACAGTATCTCTAATTATTTCATTCTTTGTAGGATCTCTTATTCCCTTTGTCTTTCTTAGGAAAAAAAAGGAATTTCGAATTCGATCCTTAGAAGGCATCTTGTACTATGTCCTGTCAGTTGCTCTGATCATATTCATTTATTGCATTCTTATGTTTCTTGAGTTGACAATTTTCAGTTGAAATCTGTGAATTCTTTGATTATAGCAATGACTAGAACATGTATAGAATGTGGGTTGCTATCTAAGAATAGGCCACATATTTCGAGGCTCGTACTTGAGAATGGATATGCACATGAATTCAAATAGAAAGAGATATTGGCGAAAAGCGCTAAGAACTCTGATCATTACGAATCACGATAGATTTATATAGCTTTGGATTAAATATAATATATATTGGTAATGAAAGGTGGGAGAAAATGAACAAGAACCCATTCATATTTGGTAAACCTGTTGAGAGTGACAGATTCTATAACCGTGAAGAAGAAATAGAAACATCAATTGGATTTATTAAGAGCCTGCAGAATTTTTCTGTTGTTGGAGAGAGAAGAATCGGAAAAACTTCATTTCTGAAACATCTTCTCTCAAGGAAGACACTAGCAAATTATGGTATAGATCCTGAACAGTATATTGCAGTATATTGTGCTATTGATAGTCTGTATGAGATCAAGAAAGATATACTAATTATGACCATAGTTGAAAAGATAGAGAAGTACATTCAAGTTGAAGTAGAATCCGCGGATGTATTTGAAAAACTCAGAGCCTTAATTGAAAATCTTGCTTTGAATGGCAAGAACTTAATTATTGCTCTTGATGAGCTTGAAATTATCGCCCCACTACTCGATGATTTTTCTCACTGGTTAAGATCCATTTTCCAGAGCGGGAATGTTGTAGCGATTACTGCCAGTCGAACTACAGTGGCGAAGCTAAGCCCTGACAGTGCTGCCTCACCTCTCTTCAATATTTTTAGCAATCTTACTTTGGGACTCTTCTCAAGAGAACAAACAGAGAATATGATCAATAGCATGTTTCGAAAAGGGGGAAAAAAACTCAGAAAGAGTGAAATTTCATTCCTAGCTGATTTATCTGGAGGGAATCCTTATTTAATTCAGCTGATGGGATTTTTTTATTACAACAAGAAAATGGATAGAGATGAATTTATTAGAAAGATGTTGGATCAGGCAAACGACATCTTGGAAAGTTACTGGAAGCATTTGAGCGAGGAAGAGAAAGAATTTCTTCTTAGCATTGAGGCATCAGATAACGATCGAGTTGCTCACAATTTAGAAAAAAAAGGGTTTATAGTTAAAGAAGGGAAGAAATGGAAAATATTTTCTGATCTTTTCAGAGAATTCTTGTCAAGAACAAAAAAAGAAATAGATCCTAGTACTTAAGAAAAAAAATGCTGAAACGCAGTCTAAAAAAACTAATTGATGGAAGATTTCCACTAACTAAGAGGAAGTAGTGGAATGCAGTGAATGATTTCCAGGAAATAGCTCGTATCACTATTAGGTACGACATGACCTGATTGACTACTTGTTTTCTTGTGTGACATTGTGTGATTTCATCACAAAAAGATATATAAGGATGTGAATACTAATCATAATTGTGTACAAATATAATGGGAGTTCATAAGTGATTCAAGAACAACAGCGTTCCTGTAAGAAACTAAGAGGTGATCTTGTGAAAGAAGAAGGGGATGCTTATCCCGATCCTCAAGAAATTCGAAAATCACTTTCTTTTTCTTTTTTCACTACTGAATTTCCTAGATTAGCTTCCAATTTATAACAACAATATGGTGTAATCTCTTTTATGGTATTTTGGTTCAGTAGCATTACATAGAAAGAAATCAGGAAGGTATCTCTTGGACAACTCCAGACGGTAGATTTATATGGACGCCCAAATCTAAAGGAACTGTGTCTAAATCAGAGGTGGGAGAATGAACAGAAACCCATTTTGCTTCGACAGGCCAGCATTAGGAGAGGACTTCTATGATCGCAAAGGAAAAATCGAGGAGGCAGTTGGCCTCATTAAAAAGCCGCATTGTTTTTCCATCATTGGAGAAGAGGGCATTGGTAAGACATCATTCCTGAAGCGAATCATATCGAAAGAAGTATTGGAGACATATGGAATTGATTTAGAGCAATACATACTAGTCTATTTTAACATAGGCAAATTGCACAGGGTCACAGAAGAAAAATTTGTTGAAGCAATATACAGGAAACTAAGTGAATACTGTGATTCTGAGATTGAATCCAAAGACCTCTTTGAAGAATTTACGCATCTTTTGGACAGATTAACTTCTGATGGTAAGAAAGTAGTCATTGCACTCGATGAATTCGAAAATGCAAAGTCTATTCTTGGAGGCGATTTTTCTCATTGGTTAAGAAATGCTTTCCAGAAACAAAACGTAATGGCCATTACTGCTAGTCACAGAACTGTTGCAGAGTTAGAAGAGCCCCAAAGTAAATGGTCTCCTCTTTTCAACATTTTCATTAATCTCTCCTTAGGATTCTTCAAAGAAGAAGAATCACAGAAAATGATTACAGAAATGTTTGGCAAGAGGGGGCTAAGCCTTAGCACAGAAGAGATTTCCTTCCTCAAAGAGTTATCTGGAGGGAATCCCTATCTGATTCAGCTATTAGGGAATTATTTCTACAAGAAAAAAAAGAAAGAGACGGAAATAGACTTTCAAAGATTCAAGAATGAAATGTTATATCGTGCAAAAGATCATTTTGAATGGTGCTGGAACAGTCTCAGAGATGAAGAAAGAAGGTGCATAGAAAAGGTTAGAAAAGGAGATTGTGATTTTGACTCCCAAGTAGAAAATAAGATGAAGGAGAGAGGGTATCTAGTAGAGAAAGACAATAAATTATACCTTTTCTCGGAACTTTTCCTTCTTTTTGTTGATGAAAAAATGAAGCTGGAAAAAATGCCATCTTACCATAAAACACTGTATTTGCTGAAAAAGAGTCTGAGTAGGAGATCTCAGCGTTTTTTTGTTATTCTTGCTACAGTTATATCAATGATTCTCTTGTATATCACATTCCAAGAGAATGAGTGGGCTGCAACTCTGCTTCTGGCTATTATAGTGGGTTTGATTGCAGCAATTGCTGATTTCTTTTTGCATCAAGTGTGAAATTGACAATCTCATCTTAGAGGCATTTAGGAAAGAAAATGTGAATACTCTTTCAAATGGACCAATAACATCAAGCAAGAATTAGATATGATCATGATCCAAAATATATCATTTTTTGCGCAAAGTTTATATATGAGGAAAGTAACCTGAAGATATGATGTGCTTCTGTGGGTACATTTCTCTCTTAAATATCAATGGAGGTGATTTTGTGAGAAAAGAAGAAGGGGATGCCTATCCAGATCCGAAGTATTGATCTGGAAGAATCCCTACTTTTTTGCCCGTTTAATTATACATATTATATAATTATAATAAGGCAACTACATACGCTGTACCAACCGAAAAGTTTATATAGAATTCTTACCTAAATAACCTAAACTTACCCCTCTTTTCATGACAACAATTTCAGTGCTGTGTAGATTTCTTCCTGTTCCTTGGTCAGGGGGACTGTTTTTGTAGTGCTTGCTGAAGCCTTTTCGTCTGTGAGTTTGACCGTGTAGATTGTTTCCAGCATTTCGAGTGCTTTTACTGGGCTCATGGTCATGTTGTGGGTTTTCAAGAGCATTTTCATCCAGGTCAAGTGAAGGTAGGCTAAATAGCAGATAAAGATGTGAGCTCTTACTCTCCCTGTTAACCAGTGTCTGACAGGCTGTACAGACAAAATGCTCTTTAAGGAGTAAAAGGATTTTTCTATCAAATCTCTGTCAAAGTACTTTTTTACCACCTCTTCAGGAGGGAAATCTGTTGTCGTCATGACGATGTACAACCCATCATGTTTTTCACTCTCTCGCACTTTTTCGTAGTCTATTTGTGGTTTTTCATCTCCTCTTATGTACTCTTTGAGTCCTTTTTTTATTCTTATTCCTTTTTTCAGCTTTTCTACGGCTTTTTTTATTTCGCGGTATCGTCTCTGGCGGATTTGCTCCCTCAAAGATGTATTCAAGCAGACAATCAACCGCGCAGATTTTTCCCACACAACTTCTGGTTCAACCTCTTTTGCATATATGAACACAGAAGATAATTCCACAACGTGTTCTGGGCCCATGGTTTGTGATTCAGACACAGCGATCTGTTCCAGCTTTCCCCGCAGAGCAAGACAGGCAATTACTGAAAATCCATTCTTTACAGCATCTGAAACATTCTTCTTTGATGCAACTCCCCTGTCAAAAATTAAGATGCATTTTTCCCTCGCAAATTCTTGTAACCTTGATAAAATGACAGGGAATGTCTTAGAATCGAAAACGTTTCCATCAAAGAGATGGTGGAACAAGGGTATTCCGTACTGTGCTTCCACACATAACCCAATGCCAATCTGCGGTAGATCTGAATTGTGTCCTCTCTTTGCCATGATGACATTCTTTCCAGTAAAGTATATGCTGCTGATATCGTAGAAAATGGTGGTCAAATCGCACACATCATCTATTCTCTTGTACAGTGATCTTTCTATATCAGGAATCTTGCGTGTCATTGTGTCCATGGCTTTCTCAAGTCTTTTTCGTGAGACAGGAAGGTCTAATCCTATTTCATCAGTGTCAATCCATTTGATAGCTCTTTTGATGTTGTTCAAACTCTCAGGTCGCACTATGTGGGAGTATACCAATGTCAGAATCTCTGGAGTATAGTCTCCCAGAATAGTCTCCAATCCTAAATCTTGTGTGATCTGATGTAATGCACGGATAGGTCCATGTAATTTGACCATTTCCACTGTCACATCTTTTACCTTCATTCGGGGAATTAGATTCCCGTTTTCATCCAATTTCCCGACAGCGCGTATGTACCGGTGCCGCACCCTTCCATCTTTGTCTCTGTATCCTTCAACCTCATACACGTATGTGCCACTCTTCTTCTTGGACGTCTTCAAGAATGTCATGTCATGATATTCATGACAACACTATATAAACCTTTCGGTTTGGCGATATTCGCGATCAATGTGGTTCTAGTATGTTAAAAAATATCATTTCTACAACATATCTACGATTTAAACTCATTTAAATCAGAAGAATTCAGCAACGAAGTTGTCATGAAAGCTGGGGTAAAGTCAGGTAAATAAATACAGTACCTCTGAGATCAAACCTCAGCTGCATGAAAGCTTACGGAGGTGATGTAATGAGAAGACAAGGAAGTGTCTATTCATATCCTAGAACAATACCTTCAAGAAAACATGAAATCAAAGTACCCACTGGTAACCTCGATAGTCTGATTCTAGGGGTGTTCACCAGAGAAAATAAAAAAAATATGAGTATAGAAGTTATTTTCAAAAAAGAAATCAGAAAAAAATTCAGCCTTCTCGTTCTCATTGTTCTTGTTCTCTATCTATGCTACAGACTAGAATTGATCAATGCCATTGAAAATGTTATAGGAAATCTCATTGCAGCTTTGATTATCCTCTTAGGAAAGAATTAAAATTGATAGTTCTGTCCTCAGAGATAACCCTACCAAAGCCTTTTCAACTACGTGGCAAATATGTATAAAAGAACTTTAATAATAATAGGTTCAGCTAACATGCAGACGAATTGAAATCAAAATAAGGTGTTACCATGATCCACATATGGGATGAAACCCTCAGAGATGGAGAACAAACTCCCGGAGTAGTATTAACCAGAGAAGAAAAAATAGAATTAGCAAAAGCTTTAGATGACACAGGAGTATCAGTCATTGTGGCTGGATTCCCCATTAATTGTGAAATCGAAGCCCAAACCATAAGAACCATTAGCAAAGAAGGTCTAACCGCACACATCGGAGCAGTAGCCCGAGGTCTAAAACAAGACGTTGATGAATGCCTGCAATGCGAGACCGACGAAATCGTCATCTTTGTCCCCACCTCAGACCTTCACCTAAAATACAAAATCAAGAAAACCAGAGAAGAAGTTCTTCAAATGATTCAAGAATCTGTAGAATATGCAGCAGATCACGTCCTCACCAATTTCGTCGCAGAAGATGCCACCCGCGCAGATTTCAATTTCCTTATTACCTGCCTCAAAACCGCATGCAAGTACGGAGCTTCCCGCATCGTCATAGCAGACACTGTCGGTACCATGTACCCACCCAGAATGAAATCATTAATCCAGCACATAAAACCCCACATCTCTGTCCCCCTCTCCTGCCACTGCCACAACGATTTAGGCCTCGCCACCGCCAACACCTTAGCCGCCATCGAAGGAGGCGTCACCTACCCCCAGGTCACCATCAATGGCTATGGCGAACGCGCAGGCAACGCATCACTAGACGAAGTAGTCATCGGCATCGAAACCCTTCTAAATCTAAAAACCAAAATAAAAACTGAAAAACTTTATCAATTAGCCCAATTGGCAGAAAAATACATCATGATCCCCATCCACCAGCAAAAACCTTTAGTCGGAAAAAAAGCATTCACCCACGAAGCAGGTATCCATGTCCACGGAATCCTCCAAAGAAAAAACACCTACGAACTAATCAACCCAGAAACCCTGACCCGAACCACCCACTTTCTCATCGGCAAACACACTGGGGATGCCATGCTCCAGAACAAACTAACCGAACTCGGCTATCAAACAGATAAGAAAACCCGCGATCGCATCCGCAACACCGTCATCGGCTATTTAGAAATCCACAAATCAGACAAAGTGGAAGAATTCGAATTA
>Ga0209635_10001315_pt1 | contig 18363 bp, 17 predicted proteins | sample DeeMarSWOR230_32_FD_187463 | JGI IMG/M metagenome (GOLD analysis project Ga0209635, IMG submission 187463) | Marine sediment microbial communities from White Oak River estuary, North Carolina - WOR-2-30_32 (SPAdes) (version 2) | ecosystem: Environmental > Aquatic > Marine > Intertidal zone >... | reverse complement strand
TTCCTGAAGATCCTCCAAAATATAGTGAAGCTTGGTAAATATGACAATAAGTAAAAGAAATCCAGCTTTTAGGGAAAATTTATGTAATTTATGTGGAAAGTGCCTGCAATTATGTCCCGTTTTACACTTACCTCTTGAGGAAGCAAAATATGAAATCAAGAGATTAATTAATGGGGAAGAATCTAAATATGCATTAGACAAATGTAATACATGCTTATCTTGTAATTTGTATTGCCCTCAAGAAGCGAATCCTTATCAACTAATTTTAGAGAGGTGGAATGATCGGTATAAAAAGAGAGGGGCACCTCCACTATATAGATTCGTATGTCCCACAGAAGAACCGAATATTTGGCAATTATTAAATATTTTTCTATCTAAAAAAGAACATAAATGGATATATAAGTGGATGAATTCAACTCCTACATCAGAAGATACTGTTCTACTAATAGGAAATTATACACATTTATTTCCTTTCATAATTGGAAATAGTAAATTATTAGAATATTTTAAACCAATGGACAAGATTGATCAATGGGAGGGAGGGGCTTACTTATATCAAGGAGGCTATTTAGATGTTGTTCAAAAGATTGCTGAAAGATGTAAAAATGATTTCGATAATTTGAGTGCAAAAAACATAATTTTTATACTGGATGCTGTGCAATATATGTTCTCCGAAGTGCATTCTAAAGAAATGAGTATTAAACATGATAAGCATATTACTAATTTTAATGATTGGATATTAGAAAAGCTCAATTCAGGAGAAATCAAAATCGAAAAAGCTCTAAACTTAAATGTAACTATCCATGATAATTGTTTTTCAAAATCATTAGGAGGAAAATATTGGGATCCTCCGAGAAAAATCCTTGAAAAATGTGGATGTAGGATCATTGAAATGAAGCATAATAGAGCGAATTCTTTATGTTGTGGATTTGGAGCAGGAGCTTCTTGGGTAAAGAATATAGCAATTCCTTTTGATATTATATCTGAAGGAACAAAAAAAATCAAGGAAGCTGAAAAAACAGGGGTTAGCGCTTTAGTTTCATATTGCACCGGATGTATATACTTATTATGGATAACAAAAGTGCTTTTAGGTAGTTCAATCGATATTTTTCATATAATTGAAGTTGTACGAATGGCAATGGGAGAGAAAATAGATTATCCAAAATTGCATTTTAGAAGAACATGGGATATAATTTCAATTTATACTTATCAATTATTACTATCTATATTTCAAAAGAATTTCTTTATATCTAATATTACATATGATGAGAAGAGAAGTACCTTTTATCCGAAAAAATATCCATTATTAAAAATTATACGATTTCTATTAAATATAGAAATTGGACAAAAGATTTATCGTAAATTATTTCTGTTTATGATGGCAATAATTAAAACTAGATGATTTAATTATAAAATTGGATTATATTGTTCAATAAAAATTAAATTTTATTTATTTATTCTTCTATCTATTATCGAAGTAATAACCGTTACTTTAATTACTAGACTATTTAGGTATCTTTCCAATGTAATCGTTGGAGTTAAAATATGGGGTTTTCTATTATTTTGGTTAAGTCAAAATAATTTATCCTGGATTTGTTAAGATAATTTACTGGTCAAATTTAATTATAGATATTCTCAGATAGGGAGTTCTATTCTTTACAATAATTTATCTAGCAAGACTTTTTCGGCTATAGATTTAGAATTAAAAAAAATAGTAATAAAAAAATTTAATTAATTGTTTAGTATCTTAATGAAAATTTTTAAGAGATTAATCTCCTCTAAGCTCGCTTAAAACATCTCCAACCATACCATTTATTTCTCCATATGCAATTGCATCTTGAAGGTTTCCTTCAATTTGCAGATCACCACTCATATAAGCACTTGTTGATTCAATTTCACCTGCCCCCATACCAGCCCAAGTAGTTGAAACTGCTTTCATAGTAACAGTTGGATCTTCAGCTTCACCTTCCCCGTAATCTACTTCACCTTCTCCTACTTTTACCCAATATTTATAACCGACATCAGTCCATTCAAATTGAACTAGAATTGTGTCCATATCTTCTACTTCTTCTTTTATATCTTCATTTTCTACAGCTAGTTGTTTCATAGCTTCACATAATAAAAGAGCATCAGAAGGTTTTCTTTCGCCTTCTCCATCTCTTAAAGCTTTTAATTTTTGAAGTAAATCATCACTAACCATTTATTATACAACCCTTTTTTTCATTAATCTAAAAATTCTTTTATTTAAAGATAAATAGTAAAATTTTGAATATATTAAAAGGTTTTATTAAAATAATAATTCTTTTTATGGTTAAAGTAAGTGATATCAATAGTTTAGTGAGATATTAACTTATTTTATTAAAGAATTTATATTAATCAAAGATTTAGAAAAGAAAAGATAAAAAAATTAGATTTTAAATTTATAAACTTTCACCATTTACATCTATACTGCCAGTTGATGTAGATAAACTGAATGTATATTTGCTAATTGCGGAATCATAATCATTTGAAGTAATTATTTTACTGGTAGAACTGCCAGTTTCAATAAAGCCTCCAGTCCCCACAGGAATATAGTCAATGGATCCAGTTGATGTTGATCCAGTGAATTCAGCTCCAACACTTGCCAAATTATCTCTATAAAAAACATTGATACTTCCTGTAGAGGTTTGTATTGAACCAGTAACATTAGCTTCTATTTCAGTATATTGCATAATATTAACACTGATACTCCCTGTAGATGTTTTAAGTAACCAGGGATTATCTACAGTATATTTCATATCAAAACTATTAAAAGATATCGAACCAGTAGATACAGTTCCAATAAAGCGCTTCCCGATCGCACAATTTGAGAAAGATAGGGAAAGAGAACCAGTTGAAGTAGATATCACCAAATCATGAGTAAAATTTGTGTGGATAGCAGTTAAAGCAGCAGAACCCGTACTTGTAGATATTGTTACATCTCCAAGAAAAACAGTGCTATTACCTGCATTTAATGATACTGAACCCGTAGAAGTTGAAATTTTTGTATTATTAAGAATGCTATTACTTGGAGTAACCATGCTTATTGAACCTGTACTTGTCAGAGTATTGATATCATATATTACTCCGGTTCTAAGAGTTAAATTAATCTTAACCCGTTGAGAAATCGAACCAGTTAACCAAGTTGAAGCTTTTGCATCAAGTATGAAAGAAATTACCTTTCCACTTTCATTCTGCCATATAATAGGGTAAAAGAAATCATTTAATGACTTTCCCTCAACTAAAATTCCTTTAATTTGGATATCCAAATCAATTTGAGCATAATAATCAGTTGGTGTTTCATTATATTTAACTTGTATTGAACCAATATCGCTATTAATATTAATTCGTTCGATTTGAGAAGCAGTTTCTGGTTTATAATAATAAGTATTTTCATAGGGGAGTACACTCCATGAAGTAAACATTAAAACTCCAAAAGCCGTTCCTCCAGATACTATACAAACAGCAATAATAATTAAAAGAATTCTATTACTTTTTTTCAAATATATCACGTTATTTTAAATGTTTTTAACTTATGTTAGGACAATTATTATGAGTATTTAAATAAATTTTAGACTGATTTTTGATTTTAACAAAAGAGATTATAAAAAGCATTTAGAGGAAAAAAGAAAAAAATTATTGAAATATAATATTTTAACTACTTTTTCCATCAATATTTATATTTCCTGTAGTTGTCGCAAAATCAAATATAAAAGTATAATTCGCACTAACAAAATCGTTTGAACGGAATAAAGTACTTCCTAAGACTTCAAATCCACCTGAGTCACTTGGATTAAAACTACCAGTACCAACAGTTCCAGAAAATGAGGCACCCACAGTTGACAAACTGTCTATGTAATCAATATTTATGTTACCTGTTGTTACTGTCCAAGAACCAACGATGTTACCACCCATTTCTACATTTTGGATAATATCACAATTAATATTACCAGTCGTAGTATCAAGATCCCAATTCACATTACTTATAGTTCTAGTGTTATAAGAATTAAAGGTTAAACCTCCTGTTGTTACTTGAGCATCAATATCTCCATTAATTAAACAACTAGTAAAGTTTAATCTAAGGTTCCCAGTCGTTGTTTCAGTTGTAATACTTGTAAAATTCGATTTTTTTGCATATAGAGATAATCCGCCAGTGGTAGCCTCGGCCCTAAAGCCTCCAAGTGATGCTTGATCCACATTAGTCAATGAGTTCCCCGTAGTTGTTTCAAGGGTTAAATCTTGAACATTCACATTGTTTGGGATTTCATTAACTATATTGCCAGTAGTAGCGTACTCTTCTATTGAATATATAATATCAGTTCTAAGAGTCACATTTATTTGGATTCTTTTCACTGAGAACCAATTAGTAGGATTTAATGAAACACCTGGTTTTGTACGTAAAACAAAACTAATTTTATCAGTTTCTCCTGAAGTTATATTATCCCATTCTATTAGGAAAAAATCTGATATGGCCTTTCCAATCATATATGCACCACCCATTCTAATGCTATAATCAACTTTAACTACATTTTGCGTTGTACTAGTATTATATCCGACATTGATGTTTCCAATATCTGTTCTTATTAAAATAGGTTCTGGAGATCGAATTAAAACTGGTTCATAGTACCTTGATCCTGAGGTTTGAATTGTACCATAAGTTAAAAACCCAATTAGGAAAAATATACCTATACCAGTAGCAATTATAACTGCTAGAATTATCCCTATAATTTTACCTTTACGCATTTTATCAAATCACTTATTCTATTTAGATTAAATTAATTGAATTATTATTTACTTTCTTATATAAAGTCGCTTATTTTAATTAATAAATATTAAAAAAATTGGATTGAAATAAATAATAAATAGCTGCTATAGCTTTTTAATAATTAATTGGGCGAACTTTTTAGCACTTTCAAGATCTTCAGTATTAGGACGTCCTTTAAGCCGTTTTTGGTGTTCTTCCGCTTCTTTTCTTTTATGTGGTGGCAAACTATTTAACATTGCTTTACGAGTTGCTTCAGGTAATCCAATATTATCACCCATACAATCGAATATATCTATTATTTCCGATCCTGCTTTCGCTAGTTTTCTTTTTACCAACTTGAAACCATCTTGATACATATCTAAACTTGCGTGGGTACAAAAGAATACAAATTTTTTAGGTAAATCATCTACAGCACTAACCAATTGTGATAATGATTTATCTACTCGACTTGCATAAATTCCCGATCCTAAAAATATTAAATCATAATTCTTTAGGCTAGAAACATCAACCTCCTTAATTGGTTTTAAAGCAACATCTTCATCCTTAAGTCCTTCTTCAATACTTTTTGCTATTTTTTCCGTATTTCCCGTATTGGAATAATATGTTATCAATATTTTCAATTTTTTAACCTAAATTAAAATTTTTAGTAAAAAAAATAATACATTGAAGAAATACTTTTTTGGATTTTTTTAGTCTTCAATTTTTAAATCAAAAAATCGTATAGCATTCTCAATTGTTTTTTCACTGACTAATTCTTGGGAAACATTGTGAGAATAAGCAATAGCTGCAATAGAATATCTCACATTCGAAGGTACATTCAATGGCCCTCTTTTAAAGGGGTGTTGATAATAAGAATCCGTTTCTGTAACCAATGATTCTAAAGGTGAAAATTTTGAGACTTTTCGCCATCTTTCAAAACCATACGCAGAACTTGGAACAGAAAGCATATAACCTTGATTTGGTAAGCTTCTTCCATATTCTACTGGTCCTGAAAAACAGTGCCACATGACTCTATTAGATTGTATATTATACTCTTTTAAAATATTGAGAATCTCTTTATTTGCTCCATCTTTTTTATTGAATCTATGTTTTGGATGTTGTCTATCAAATTCATGTTCTGCGGCATTTCTAACATGTAGAATATATGGTTTGTTTAGATCCCTAGTTAAATCAATAATTTTTCTAAATTCTTCTACTTGCTTATTTCTTTTCTCTAATGTTTTAGCATGGTGGAAATCTAAACCAATTTCGCCAATTCCCAAATATTTATCAGAATTATTTTGAATAAAATTAATCCATTTCACCCATTCTAAATTATATTTATTTTCAGGAGTATAGGTTACTGTTTGAGGTGCCCAACCGCATGTAAATCCAAAATTCTTATCAAATTTCTTCATGAAACTCAACGTTAATTCTAACGTGTGCATGTCTATTGTGCTAGTAATTAAAAATTGACCTCCCAGTTTGAAGTAATTCAAATATTGTTCCTGATCTGTAGGTAATTGATCATTTTTAGGACGGGGAAAAGGTAAATGACAATGAACATCAATAAAATTGAGATCATTTTCAGGTTCTGGAATTTTTATATTTTTTGGCATATTGAATAATAGATAAAAAAACTCTTGGAAATTTTGTTTAGTTAAATTTTTAAATGAGTTGTAGTATTAAGATTTTATCACTTCAATTAAAAATGGACTTAACATGTCAGAAAAAACGGATAAAATTAATGGAAGTAAGAAATTTCTTAGTACAATAATAAGCTTTACAATTTCATTGATGATTTTCGTAATTATATATCTTTTAGCACTTTTACAGCGCGGTTGGGTTACTTGGGGAAATTTAGTTCCAGTAGAATATGTTACTCATTTTGTAGCAATTTTACCGGGACCCCTTTGGACTGATACTATTCTATTATATATTTTTCCACTAATAGTATTTGGAATTTTTTATTTAATTGCTCCATATACTACTACTTTCTTTTTAAAACTACATAAATTAATATATAGATCTAAGAAAAGATTTCAATATGGGATTATAGACCTAGGAAAACAAGTTAAATCTTTTACACTATTCAGAAGATCTGTTATAGCAAGTCTTTTTGCTTTTACTGTTAGCGCTTTGATGGTTCAAGCAGGTTTAAGATCATTATTTAGAGCAGGTGAAGTATTAAACCCTGCTTTAAATGAAGCTGAAGCCATCTTTTTAGGTACTTTTCTTATTATTTCTTTTGTTCTTTTACTCTTCTTCCCAATATGGCTTTTAGAAGACTCAGAAATAGTAATATTTAAACTTTATAAAGGACAGAGAAGACCACCCGTAATTGAAGGTACTCATGCACCATACATAAATATACTCCAAGGTTATGCTGGGATTTCAACTGTGATTATATTAATCACTTATATAATTGCTACAATCGCAGAATCTGGTTTTGGAGCAGCTATTTTAACACCCATCATTTTAATTGTACTTCCATTTATTATAACTGGACTTTTTGCTTTTCCTTTGTATATCTATGAAAGAAATCTTCCGAAACTTTTAAAGCGAATTCAATCTCGTATTGAGAAATTAAATATATCAGAAATTATAATTCCAACCTTTGAGGATATGAGAAAATCCTAAATCTTTTTTGTCTCTTTTTTTTAATTTTTATTTAGAACACTCCTCATAATTACCACACATTATACTTGTTAAGATTTAACTAATTCTTTAAATAAAGTCATTGATTTAAGAGTAATATGAGTGAACAGTTAAAATCTAAATTTAAAGAATTAGAAAACAAAAAAAAGGAATTACAACCAAAAATCGATGAGATTAATGCTAAAAGAGAGGAAGAAATTGAAAAAATAAATAAAAAATACGATCATCTGATATACGATGTTAATTACACAGCTCAGCAATTAGAACATGAATTTTATAACGATCTAATTAAATCATTTGTTGAGATTGTGACTAGAGAATTTGATATAAAAAGAAGCTCAGATATATATGAAGTTTCAAATGAATTCAAAATTTACCGACAAGAAATTGCCCAATTTGATATCTTTCCTGAAGAATTAATTAATAAGATGCATAGAGTAATAAATGGAGACCCAATTGATGACATTATATATGAACTGGATGATATTCAAAAAAAATATTTAAAACTATAGATTTTATATTGTTTTCCTTCTATTTCTGCTAATTCTACTCGATATAATATTACAGAAGACTTCGTTTCATAATATTTGGATATTACTTAGATAAATATGTTTTATCAATTTTCTTGGAATATAGGTAAAAATTATTATAGGTAATATCAGAATGGAGTTATTTGAAGAAGAAGTAGAAATTTATAACTCCAAAATGCGTCTTTTAAATTGGTTATATGACGAACTTAGGATACACCCAGAGATTTCTAAAGATTTAATTAATGAAAAGGGCCAAAAATTACCATTAAATTTATAATCCGTATTTAGTTTATATTTTTAATAATTGCTTTTGAAATTATCTTAATTTTTTTGACACACTCAAATATATCCCCCTTATCTGGAATATGAATGAAAATAACGGGATATTGTTTCTTTGACAAATAAAGCGCTTGATAATAGAGATAATTACATAGATAGTATCCAGAGAAATTTGATAATGATATATTTGTTTTATCTTCAATTACCGAATAAATCTCATTTAAATTTAATGACGTTTTAATCCAAGGATGAGAATAGAATCTTATAGGCCCAAATTTAATCTTATTATCAATATCTTTACCAAATTTGAAATTCCATCCTAACCTTTCCAGGTGAAACCTATCATTTACGTGGATACCTAAAAGAATTACTAAAAATGGTTTTGAAGGTAATCTTAACAATAATTCTTCATAGATTCTAATACTCCTTTTCCAACTAACAGGTATTATTTTTTTGAGTATGGTATAATTATTATGGTTAATTGAGAATCTTTTTACGATTTCACTACTTAAATTTGTTGAAAAATGACCATATGGACCAAAACCAGTTAAAATTAGAGGTTTCAATTTTCGAAAAAAAAATTTTGTAATAAATAAGATAAAAAAATAAAAAAATAACTTAAGGAGTAATTAAATTTAATATTTATTTTTTTATTCAGCAGCTTCTTTAGCTTTAGCTTTTTCTATAGCAGCTATTTCTTTTTGTAAGGCTTTAATTTCTGCTTGAACTGCTTTGACTTGTCCTTTCTTCTCGTTTGCGATTTCTTTTAATTTACCATTTAGAGCTTTTTCTTTATTACTTTTAAGTGTTTTGAGTTCCTTTTCTGCTGCTTTTGCAGCTGAAATTTTTTCTTTCTTTTTTGCTGTCCATTCTGCTGCTTTTTCAATAGCTTCATCTCGTAAGCCTTCTTCTTCTTTTAATTTTTCTTCAGCTGCTTGAATTTTTGGATTATATTCTTCTTCAATTTCACTTTCTGCAGAAGCTTCTCTCTTATTAGCTTCTTCCTCTATTCGAGTTATTTCATCTTCTTTGGCACTAATTTGGCCTCTAATATTTTCTTCTGACATTTAACATCATTTTTTTGTTAATTTACTTATTTTTTTTCTATTTGATATTTTTGTTAAAAATGCAAATCTTTTAAATTTTAAGCTTATTATAGAAGTTTTAAGTTAATAAACTTTTTAAACTTTTTATAAAGTACGTGAAATGCTACTCTAAAATGATTTTTCCATATTTAAAAAAAAAATAATTATTCATGATTGGTGTCTTTTATTGTAAATTCCCATGCGCACCAATATTCTTCGGGGTGAACACCAGGAGGACATGCAATACATTTCGTTTCTATTCTAGGATCAATCGTTTTTGCAAATAATCCATATTCTACTACTCCCACATGTTTACAAGGAAAATCTGGAAGTCCACGCCGCTTTCTCGCTGATTGAACTCGACAATCTATCATTTTAAACACACATTTATTATCCGAAATTACTTCAACTTCTTGAATATTAATATTCGCATATACTCTATACTTTAGAGCTTTAGCTAAAGCTGGAATTCCTCCATTTTCAGGAATATTAAATCTTTGCATAATTCTTTTTGCTTCAATAATCGTAAATCTTTTCCATTGTTTAACATCGAGGTCTATAGCCTTGTCTAATCCATATTCCTGTTCAACTTCTTGAAACCAAGTACCATCAATTGCCAACCAGTTTTTTGAAAGATCTTCGATATAATCTAATAATTGCTCTCTCGAAAGGTCAGATAGATCTTCTCTCATTTACGCAGACCTTGAATAATTAATAAATTTATGGAACAAAATATATTTTAGATTTTATATTTTTTTATAATATTTTTTAACGATTTCTCTCAAAAATAAATATAATCTTCTTTTTTACAAATGTTCTTAGATATATTTATATATTAAAATATAATTTTTTCCCCATAGATTTCCATTTTTGAGGTTATTCATATGAGTTTTAAAAATAAAAAAATTAATCTAATCCTTATTATTTTGAACTTAGCTGTTTTAGGCACATTATTTTCAGTAAATCTTTCTCTACTTTTTATTAAATCGGCAAGTTTCATTAATTATAAACAATTAAAATTAAAAGATTTACCTAAACTTTCTTTAACATTTACATCAACAATAATTGATGATCTTGGTGGAGGAGATTATACATGGGAAGAAGCAACAAATCAAGATTGGTGTAACGGTTCTGGAACATTATTGGATCCTTACATAATTGAAGGTCATATTTGGAATATGTCAGCAGGCAATGATGGATTAAAAATTAACAACTCCCATAATAAATATTTCATAATAAAAAACTGTACATTTAAATGGAATGAATTAACGAATACTATGATTAAGAAAGGAATATATCTACGAAACACTACTCATGGGCAACTAATAGACAATCGTGTTTATCATTTAGAATATGGGATTGTTTTAGAAGGGTGTAATCACATAAATATAACAAACAATGAAATAGATGATCATATATATGATCATTCGCTAGAAGCTATAAGTTTGGATAATAGTAATTTCAGTAATATCTTAGGAAATACTTTATATGATACATATCGTGGAATCTATGTAAAAAATAGTAATTATATCAAAATAATTGATAATAAAATATATGATCAAATCCATGATGCAATAAGACTAGAAAATTGTAATTCCAATGAATTATTAGAAAATAATCTATCTTTTAGTCAGAATGGTTTACATATTAGCGATTCTGACTTTAATAACATTTCAAAAAACATTGCTTTTAATAATACTCAAAATGGATTAATTTTATTATATTGTCATAATAATACAATCTCTAAAAACACATTAGATAATAATACTAAAACAGGATTAACTTTAGAGCAGAGTCATAATAATACAGTCTTGAAAAATAGTATAGAAAATAATAATGTTGGAATTACAAAGGGGACACAATCTGGTATATATTTGAAATATAGCTTCGTTAATGAAATTTATAGAAATTTAATTACTAAAAATAAAGATGGAATCAATTTATACACATCTGATACAAATATTATCTACGAAAACAAATTAAATAATAACAGTTGGAGGGGAATCTATATAGATGATGGCGATGAAAGCAGTGATAATAATTTTATATATTTTAATTTTTTTATAGAAAACGTAATTCATGCAATCGATGATGTATCAACAACTATGTGGAATACAACAGTTAAAGGAAATTATTGGGATAATTATACGGAACCTGATGTAGACCCACCAGATGGATTTGTAGATGCTCCCTATAATATAAGTGGTAAGGGTAAAAGTAAGGATTATCTGCCTATAGCTGAAGACGGTGTACCAGAAATACATATCATAACACCAAGTGGAGGGGATGTATTTGATGCTTTAGCTCCTTCATTCAATATAATAATTTACGATTTTTATATAATATGCAAATGGTATACTCTCGATGGAGGAATAACTAATTATACTTTTATAGAAAGTGGTATCATTAATCAATCTGTTTGGGATGATATTTCTAAAGGTTACGTTACATTAACATTTTATGCTGAGGATATTACTGGAAATATCGGTACTGAGAATGTTACTATAGCAAAAGATTTTGAATCACCGACTATCAATATCAATTCCCCTAGTTCGGGTGAATTTTTTGGGATTTCTGCTCCTTCATTTAACGTGAGAATTACAGATGATTATTTAGATTCTATGTGGTATACAATTGATGGCGGATTACATAACTATAGTTTTACAGAAAATGGCACAATTGAACAACTTGCATGGGATGCTATGTCTGATGGTGTGATACCATTAACATTTTATGCGAATGACACATTAGGAAATAATATTTCTGCTGAGGTTGCTATAGAAAAAGATGGACAAGCACCAACTATTAGTATCAATTCACCTTCTGAAGGAGATAAATTCGGGAAAACTTCACCTTCTTTCAATTTAACTGTTGCTGATCCTCACTTAGATACTATATGGTATATGGTTGATGGAGGAGTTTTTAATATTACATGTTCAGCAAGTGATACTATTAATCAAACATTATGGGCCGCCCTACCCAAAGGGGAAGTGACCATAACGTTTTATGCAAACGATAGCGCAGCAAATATTGCATCTAAGAGTGTGACAGTTATTAAAAAAGCTCCATCTGAAATAATAGGGTTAGATTTCTTCACAACTAATATCTTCGTTTCAATATTCTGTGGTGTAGCTCTTATAGCTATTATTAGTAAAATACATTCTAAAAAAAAGTCATTTTCAACATAATCTTATATTCTATCCTTTTTTTTTTATTCTGATATAGAATAGAAAGATTTATGGATTCAACACTTTAATTTAAATAATGAGAAATAACTTTTTTTTAAATTATGTTTTAAGATATTATATCTTATATTTAAAAAATTTAAAATTTGGGAAAAAAAAATGGGAAAGACTTTAACTGAAAAAATTCTGGAAAAACATTTGGTTGAAGGGAAATTAGAAAAAGGTACCGATATAGCTATTAAAATTGACCAGACATTAACTCAAGACGCTACAGGTACTATGGCTTATTTACAATTTGAAGCGATGGGTGTCTCTCGAGTTCAAACTGAATTATCAGTAAGTTATGTTGATCATAATACTCTACAAACTGATTTCAAAAATCCAGATGACCATAGATATCTTCAGAGTATTGCTGCAAAATATGGTTTATATTTTTCGCGGCCTGGAAATGGAATTTGCCATCAAGTACATCTTGAAAGGTTTGCACGCCCAGGGAAAACCTTATTAGGTAGTGATAGTCATACTCCTACAGGAGGAGGTGTTGGATCAATCGCTATTGGAGCAGGTGGACTTGATGTAGCTGCTGCTATGGCAGGAGAGTCATTTAGATTAAAAATGCCTAGAGTTGTCAAGGTATATCTTACAGGGAAGCTTTCAGATTTTGTATCTGCTAAAGACGTAATACTAGAGATTTTAAGAAGGATAGGGGTAAAAGGCGGAGTTAATAAAGTTTTAGAATATGCTGGTCCTGGAATAAAGACTCTAACAGTCCCAGAAAGAGGTACAATAACTAATATGGGAACTGAAACTGGGGCTACTACGTCAATTTTTCCTTCTGATGAGATTACTAAAGAATTTTTAGAAGCTCAAGAAAGAGGAGATCAGTGGATTCAATTAGAACCAGATGAAGATGCTGTATATGATGAAACAATCGAAATAAATTTAAGTGAATTAGAACCTTTGATAGCTGAACCACATAGTCCTGGTAATGTTAAAACGGTAAGAGAATTAGAAGGATTAAAAGTGGATCAGGTTTGTATTGGGAGTTGTACTAATTCTTCCCTTAGAGATCTTAAAATTGTAGCAAATATGTTAAAAGGGAAAACCATAAGCCTAAATACAGTTTTAACGATATCTCCTGGTTCTCGCCAAGTAGTAGATCATATGATTGAATCTGGTGAAATGGGTTATTTAGTAAAAGCTGGAGCAAGAATTTTAGAAAATGCTTGTGGACCATGTATTGGGATGGGATTGGCTCCTAAAAGCGATGCTGTGTCTTTGAGAACATTTAATAGAAACTTTCTTGGAAGATCAGGTACAAAAAGTGCTAATGCATATTTAGTTAGTCCAGAAACTGCTGCAATAGCTGCTATTGAAGGAAAAATCACAGATCCAAGAAAGTTTGGCGAGTTCCCTAAAATAGAAATGCCTAAATCGTTTATTGTTAATGATAACATGATAGTGCCACCATTACCCCCCGAAGAAGTTAAAAGCATTGAAATTATCAGAGGCCCCAATATCAAACCATTACCTGAATTTAATCCATTACCTGGCAAATTAGAAGGAGAAGTTCTTCTGAAGGTTGAGGATGATATTACTACAGACCACATAATGCCGGCTGGCGCCAAAATATTGCCTTTAAGGAGCAATATTCCTGAAATTAGTAAATATGTGTTTAATGTAATAGACGAGTCCTTCCATGATAGATCTCTCGAAAAAGGAGGGGGATTCATTATTGGAGGAGAAAATTACGGACAAGGTTCAAGTCGCGAACATGCGGCAATTGCACCTAAATATCTAGGAATTAAAGCCGTTATAGTAAAGAGTTTTGCACGTATTCATTTAGCTAATCTCGTTAATTTTGGCATTGTGCCACTAACCTTTGTTGAGAAAGAAGACTATAAAAAAATTGATGCTGGAGATCAATTTGAAATTGATTTAACTATGATTAAATCTGGAAAGGCTAAATTGAAAAATAAGACTAAAAATATAGATATTGAGTTAGCTCATTCTCTCAGTGAACAAGATTTAGAGGAGTTAATGGCAGGTGGAAAATTAACTCTTATTAAACAAAAACATGCTTAAATAAATAATACAAATTTTTTTTAAATTCTTTTTATTTTTCCTTTCAATGTTTGATCAAAAATTTAAACAAGATCCTAAGAAACGTTTTTCAAGTAGAGTAGAAAGATACATAAAATACAGACCCAATTATCCACAAGAGGTCATTTCATTCTTAAAAGAACAACAAATTTTAACAAATAATTCCGTAATTGCTGATATAGGATCAGGAACGGGTATTCTCAGTGAGCTTTTTTTAAAGGAAGGGAACAAAGTTTATGGAATTGAACCAAATAGTGATATGAGAAAAGCTGGAGAAGTTCAATTAACTAGATATTCTAATTTTGTGAGCATTGATGGTTCAGCAGAAAATACTTCACTTAATACCAGTAGTATCGATATAATAACAGCAGGTCAAGCTTTCCATTGGTTTGATTTAGAAAAAACTAGAATTGAATTCTTAAGAATTCTCAAGTCCAAAGGCTGGATTGTATTAATTTGGAATCGTCGAGATAAAGTGAATAATGAATTTTTGAAAGAGTATGAAGTACTTCTTTTAAAATATGGAACTGATTATAAAACTATCGAACAGAGTAAACTTGATTTTGATAAATTTTTCGGGGAAAGTAAAACAGAGAGAAATTATAATTATATGATGTTTAGTAATTATCAAATTTTTGATTATGATAGTTTGGAAGGTCGACTTCTTTCTACTTCCTACATCCCATTAGATGATCATCCATCATATGTTGATATGTTAGCTGATTTGAAAAAACTTTATAATAAATATCAGCAAAATGGATTAATCAGATTTGATTACAAAACAGAAGTTATTTATGGAAAATTAATATAATTTCAGAAAGTTTAGGATGGGGCTTTATATTCTTTTAGAGCCTTTTCAATTGCTTTGAATTTATCAAGAGAATCTATTATTTCACCTTTCCTCAGTAAGATTAATCCTTCTTCATTTAGTTTTCTTACTGATTCTTTTAGTTCTTCAAATTTAAGATCTGTTTGAAGATTTATTAATAGTTTTGAATATACATCAATTAAATCATCTCTTTTTACTGATTCAGCATGATGAATAAGTTCCTTACAGTTTGAAATTGCATTATTATAATTTTTTTCATCTTGAAATGTACTAACTTTGTTTACTAATTCTTCTATTTTTTCTACTGTTTTTCTATAAAACTTTTCAGCGTTTAAGATGTCTGATTGAATTGCTTCAATTTCTTTATAATAATCATCAATTTTATTTTCTTTTAATTCTTCTAATAAATCTGTTAATCTTATTTTTATTTCATCGAAAAGATATTTTTCTTTTAATTCAATACTCTCTTCTATTAATTTATCAGCTTTATCTATTAGTTCTTTTTTAGTTTTAGCTTTTAAGGTTATATTTTCAAAAACATCCCATTTTGCTTTTTCTTTCTCATTATCAAGCTCTGTGAGCAGTTGCTTAGCATTTTGTAAAATATCTTTAGTTTTTTGAAAGTCTTCAATCTTTAGGGTTACTTTAAATTTATTCTCTAGTTTGGTTAATTCGGTCTTTAATTTCTTAATTTTTTCAAGTCTTAATCTCTCTTGTTCAGCTTTTATTCTTTCATGGCCTTGTTCTTCCCTTTCCTTTAATAGCTTTTTAATCCTGTCAATAAAATCCTCTTGTTCTCTAATAAATGATTTCAAGCCTTCAGGTTTAGCTAACTCAATTATTTCATAAGCAAGTGTTAATGCTTCTTTTAATTGCCCTTTTATATAAGCTTGACCTTGAACAGCTAAACGATTATCTATTTGCTCAATTACTTTAATTTTCCTTTTTTCTTCTTTTTCTTCAACTTCAGGCTGTTCTGGTTGATTTTCGGCCATAAATTTCACTCCTTTTGTTTATTGTTTATATTCTTGTAGTTGCTCTATGATTTGTTCAAAATAACCCAAAGAATCAGGAGAAGAGCCTTTATTTAAAGCATCCATACCTTTTTTACTTAAAAACTCTATATTTTTTAGTAAATGTTTAGCTTTTTGAAATTTGTCATTGAAAATTTCCCATTTCTTTTTAATTCCATCATCTATTAACTCATGAAGTATTTTTCCTCCTTTTTCAAGAATCACGCTGATATTACCGATTTCCATAGTTTTTAAATTTGATGTAAACTCTAATTCTAATTTTCTGAGTTCTTCTTTTAATTTATTCTGTTTTTCTTCAAATTCTTTTTTCTTTTTGATTTGTTCTTTAGTTTCTTCTAAAATTGGTGCATATTTAGTAATTAAATTAGAATTTTTTATAGAATTAGCAAGTTTTATAAGATTATTACAATCTTTTACAATTTTTTCTAATAGACTGGTTTTTGTGTTAATACTTATATTTTTCTCTAGCTCTGCTATTTTATTTAAGATTTTATTATATGAATTTTCTGTAGAAGCTATATCTTTATTAATTACATCTAATTTTCCTCGATATTCTGGTAAATCTAAACTCTCAACTTGTTTTATTAATAAATCAATTTTTGACTTTAATTCATGGAAATTATATGCTTCCTTCAACTTATTTACTTCTTCGGAAAAATTTTCGAATTTTTTTATAAATTCTAATTTATTTTTCGCATTTTGGATTTCATTACTAAAACCTTTCCATTTGTTAGTTGTTTTTTCTTCAATTAAATTGGAAATTAGATTTAATGCTTTCTCATGAATCTTTATAGCATCTTCAATATCCAAGTTTTCTAAAGATAATTTAAAATCTTTTTCCAATATTGAAAGATCATTAGCAATTTTTTCTTGCTCCGCTTTCCACTTCCTTTTTGCTTTTATTATTAAATCATTAGCACCTGGTATTAGTGATAAATCATAAACTGTTTCATATTTTCTTATAAACCTATTAACTAACTCATGAGCTTCTAAAATCTTTTCAACTTTAATTAATTCATCATATTCTTTTTCAACTCTTCCAGTTTCCTGTTCAATTTCAGATATAATTTGTTGATTATCAAATTTTTCAGTTAACTCTGATATCAAACCTTTTTGTTCTGTTATAAGAGCGTCATCTTGTATTTTTTCTGCTAACCCAATTATTTCCTTCAATAATTCAATCGCTTTTTCATACTCTTCAGATTCTATAGATTTTTCAGATTTCTCTTTTAATTCCTCTATTTTCTCTAATACTGGGAGTACTATTTTTTCTTGATAATTAATAATTTCAAATAAATCATCTTTAGTGATATTCAAATTCTTAAAAAATTCATAAGGTTCAGATCTCATCTCACAAGTTATATTTCTAATAATTCTAAAATCAGGGAACTCTTCTTTCAATAATACACGGATTTGAGCAACATGGTGTTTTAAGGCTTGAGTAGCATTTCTGCCTATCCAAATATACATTGTTTTTATCTTTTGGATATATATAGCTAAAATATTAACAATTGTAAACACTTCTTTTATGTTTTCATAGGCTACCTCATCAAAAGTTCCATCATAATTTAACTTGAAGGTTTTAATAACGTTTTCAACCATTTATCTTCATCATTATAGCTTATATCAAAATAGTTGAAGAAATTGTTTTTAAACGTTTGCGATTAAAAAGATTAAAACAATTAATTATTCCAGAGCTTAATGAAGCCTAAAAAAATTAAAGCTTTCTTATAAAACCAGTTTCTTCTAATAATTTCGCAAAATTAAGGACAGCATTAGGAAAAAATATATGTTGATACTCTAATGTTAACATTGCACAAATATCCTTAAGATTTAAAGATAATCCCATAAAATTCATTAACTCTTGGACATCTCCTCCCCATACATCTGGTGGTATT
>Ga0209635_10001314_pt1 | contig 18364 bp, 21 predicted proteins | sample DeeMarSWOR230_32_FD_187463 | JGI IMG/M metagenome (GOLD analysis project Ga0209635, IMG submission 187463) | Marine sediment microbial communities from White Oak River estuary, North Carolina - WOR-2-30_32 (SPAdes) (version 2) | ecosystem: Environmental > Aquatic > Marine > Intertidal zone >... | reverse complement strand
CCGCTCCAACATAACTGTCTCGCAATTTTATCTAGTAATCAACTTTCTCCAGAGGATTTTTCGGTGAACTCCAGGCTCTTGTTCGACCCGGAGGCATCATCGAGCCGGCCATAGAAGACTTCTTCCTCCAAATCCGGCACCAGGGCCCTCACCTTCCCGATGATCCGCTCCCGCACCTTGCTGGCCGTATCGAGCCTGAGAATGTCCCTGAGATTGGCTTTGGCCCCCTTCATGGAAATGGATCGGATGATCTTCTTGATCACGGGAATACTCCAGGAGTTTAGGCTGAGCTCGTCGATCCCCATGCCAAGAAGGAGTGTTGCGCACAAAGGATCACCGGCCATTTCCCCGCACAAGGCCACTTTGATGCCCGCCTTTTTGCCTGCGGCCACCACCTGTTGGATCATTCGGAGAATGGCCGGGTGAAAAGGTTGGTACATGAACGCCACGTGTTCGTTGATTCTATCAATAGCCAAGGCATACTGGATCAAATCATTCGTCCCGATACTGAAGAAATCCGCATGGCGAGCCAGAATATCGGCCACAGCGACAGCGGAGGGTACTTCAATCATAATGCCCACTTTAATGTTCTTGTCATAGGCCAGGCCCTCTTTGTCGAGTTCACCCTTCACGTCCTCAAGAATTCCTCTTGCATCAAGAAGTTCCTGCAACCCGGATATCATGGGAAACATGAGCTGGGTGTTCCCGTAAATGCTTGCACGCAGAATAGCCCGCAGCTGGATTCTAAAAATCTTTGGCTCCTGCAAGCAAAACCGGATGGCTCTGAGCCCAAGGGCAGGGTTCGTTTCCTTGGTAGGCGCCACCCCTGAATAGAATCTATCCCCTCCGAGATCCAGGCTCCTGAGGGTCACAGGAGCCGGAGCCATAATCTCGACAACCTCTTTGTAGTCTTCAAATAGTTCCTCCTCGATGGGCAGTTCATGGCTTCTCAGGTAGTGGTACTCCGTCCTGTAAAGCCCAATTCCTTCCGCACCATGGTCCTTTGCCGCGGTCACGTCTTCAAGGAACTCGATGTTGGCCATCACCGCGATCCGATGTCCGTCCGTGGTCTCTGCAGGGAGATGGCTCATGCGCACAATGGTGGATTCAAACCTTTCGTGAGCCAATTGTCTTTCCTGATATTGGATGATCAAATCATCATCGGGATCGATGAGAACTTCGCCCCTTTTTCCATCCACAATCAAGAGGGTCCCGTCCCGCACCTCACGGGTGATGGATTCAAGACCGACCACGGCAGGAATCTTCAGGGACTGGGCAATAATGGCCGCATGGGACGTCCGCCCTCCCGCATCCGTTATGAATCCCATGATTTTGCCGATGTTCATAGAGCTCGTGTCCGCCGGCGAGAGCTCATGGGCCACGATAATGACGCGTTCGTTGATCTCAGAAAGGCTCTCCTGCTCCTTTCCGGCCAGATTTCTCAAGACCCGCTCGGCCACATACTCGACATCCACAATGCGCTCTTTGATGTATTGGTCGTCAATCTGGTCGAAAATACTTTCGATCTGCTGCAACGACTTCTTCAGGGCCCATTCCGCGTTGATCCTTTCCTCCAGAATCGTGTCGATCGTGGCCCCCCGAAACATGCTGTCGTCTATAATCATAAGGTGGGTGTCGAGAATGAAGGAATGTTCCTTGATCTGATCGGGCATCCGGTTTTTTAGATCGTTGATCTGCGCCTTTGCAGCCTCCAAGGCCTCCTCAAATCGATCCACTTCTCTCTCAATCTGTCGCTCACCGATCAAATACTGGTAGAGAATCTTGACCCTGGATCGATCAATGACCCGGGCTTTTCCGATGATGATGCCCGGGGAAACACCGATGCCCTGCAGTTTCTTGATATTTCCAGTGCCGTTTTCTGTCATTTCGTTTCACCGAAATTGTGCGCAAAGAGATCACTCAGCGCTTCCATGAACACTTCCGCGTCTTCTCCAATAGCTCTGGCCTCCAGCTCCGTTCCCTTCGGGCAGGCCAGGGTAAGGATGGAAAGAATACTCGACCCATCCACCTCGTGGTTCCCCTTTCTGAGAACAAGCTTGCTATCGTACTGAGCGCCCAGTGCGACGATCTTTGCAGCCGCCCTTGCGTGTAATCCCAGTTCGTTCGTGATCGTCAGCTTCTTGACCAACTCCATGCGATAAAATCGTCTCTCTTCTAGTGAGAAACCTCCATCGACCTTTTCACAGACAGACACACCTTGTATAGGTCCCTATAGACCAAGCCCGTTTCCTCGGACAGCCTTCTGGCTGTTTCTTTCACACCCATTCCGTGCTCTTTGAGAAGCTTCTCCGCTCGCCTTTGCGTGTGCTCGTCCGGGGAATGGTCCCTTTTCTCCTTTTCTTTGCCCGCCAACACCACGGTAAACTCCCCTCTTACCGTCGCCCCCTGCAAGGCTTTCAGGACCGAACCCACCGAACCCTGTTTCACTTCCTCAAATAGCTTGGTCAGTTCCCTGAGAAGCACGATCTGACGATCTCCGAGAATATCCAGGAGATCGGTGAGCATGCTTTGAAGACGGTGAGGGGCTTCGAAAAAGACCATCGTCCGTGATTCCGATGATAGCGCTTCAAGTTCCCTCCGCCGCTTGCCGGAGCGGTTCGCCAGAAACCCCAGAAAAAGAAAGCTGTCGCCCCTTAACCCGGATACCGACAGGGCGGCCGTAACAGCAGAAGGCCCTGGAACGGGCGACACCCGAATATTTTCATCCAGCGCCCGCCTGATCAAGAAAGGGCCGGGATCCGAAACACCAGGCGTCCCTGCGTTCGTCACCAAGGCGATATCAGAGCCGGATTTCAGTCGCCCTAACAAGTCGGGCGTTCGGACTTTTCGGTTGTGTTGGCTATACCCGATCAGCCTGCTTTTTATACCGTAGTGTCGGCAAAGGGCACGGGTATGCTGTACCCCCTCTGCCGCAATCACATCCACGTCCTTCAGAACCTTCAGTGCTCTGAGCGTGATATCTTCCAGGTTCCCCAGAGGGGTGGAAACAACGTACAGCGTGCCGGCGCCTTTGCTTTCCATCATCTTTCGGTGATTGGGGCCTCCCCTGCTGCCATGCCTGAACCAGGAAAAAGAAAAGACCTTCTAATAGGCGAGCTCGAAGGCATCCTTCACCACTTCGATCTCCTCGTTGTGTCCGCCCAGGTTCACGGCCACCACGTCAAAACGCGATTTGACATCGGCGCAATGGTTCTCCTTCATGTAAGCCAGCGCCACCTTGGACAGCTGTCGTTTCTTTCTCCCGTCCACCGCTTCCTTGGCATAGTCCAGGGATTTGCCCCTTCTTGTCTTGATCTCAATGAAAACCAGCGTGTCTCCGTCTCTGGCAATGAGGTCCATCTCGCCCAAAGGGCAGCGGTAGTTGCGGGCGATGCACTTGTAACCCATCCGCTTTATGGCTTTCAGGGCCAGATCCTCTCCGAGCCTTCCCAGCTCAAGTCTCTCCCTGGTCAACTCAAAGCACCCCTCTGAAGGTCAACCGATGAATGGGACAAAAACCGTGCGCCCTTATGGCGGCCCGATGCTTCGTTGTGCCGTATCCTTTATTTTCGGAAAAGCCGTAGACCGGAAACATCTCATGGTATCTTCGCATGATCCTGTCCCGATAGACTTTGGCCACGATAGAAGCCGCAGAGATACTCAGGCTTATGCGATCCCCTTTTTTCAGGCATTTTTGGGGTATGGGCACAGGAACTTTGTGTATCCCGTCCACCAGAAAGTATTCCGGTGCGGGGTCCAGGGACAAAACAGCTCTCTTCATGGCCTCCAAGGAAGCCCTCAGAATATTGAATTCGTCGATATATCTTTGCGAAACAACCCCGACGCTTAGTGCGGTCGCTCTTCGGGTAATGACTGCAAAGGCCCTTTCTCGCGCCTTCTCCGTCATGGCTTTGGAATCCCTTACCCCCTCCAAAAACAAACCCTCGGGAATGATCACCGCAGCAGCCACAACCGGCCCTGCCAGGGGCCCTCTGCCCGCCTCGTCAACGCCGGCGATGCTCTTGTAGCCAGCCTTTCGGGCCATGGCTTCATGGTAAAGCGTATCGATTTCTGAGGTGGCGTTTCTCACGGAGAAAAGGGGGAGGCTATCCACTGTTGTCATCAGTGCTTCTTAACGATGAAAAAAGGGGTTCTCTCTGCGACGGGAGGGGACCAACAGGAGTTCTCTTGCAAACCAGCCAGCGCAAACCCAAGCCCTCGATTTCCCTAAAAGCCCCGTCTGTTCGGGCCCAGATCCCGGAAGGACCTAAAAGAGGCCACAAATTAGGTCCTTTTTTCCTTGATACGTGCCGCCTTGCCTCTCAATTGACGCATGTAGTAGAGCCGGCTCTGCCGCACCTTTCCTCGTGAGATAATCTCGACCTTCTCAATGTTGGGCGAATGGAGGGGAAAGATTTTTTCCACGCCGATCCCATAGGACACCTTGCGCACTGTGAAGGTCGCCCCTGTTCTACCTTTTCTCTTGCGAATAACGGCCCCTTGAAACACCTGAATCCGCTCTTTATCGCCCTCTTTTATTTTGGCGTGGACTCTTACCGTGTCACCCGGCTTAAAGTCGGGAATGTCCAGCCGCATCTGTTCTTTCTCAATGTTTTCAATAATGTCCATATTTCCTCCTGAATACCCTGCTGGCTATCTGCCAACCAACCTGTCCAGAATAATGGCCCCCGCTGACCTCACAGAGAGATGATTGTAATCGGTGGGTCCCCACACAGGGTCAAGAATGTAATCCGCCTTGCTGAAAATCTCCTTATCCAAACCCCAGGCGGTTCCCAGGAGCAGCAGAAAAGGCTTTCCAGAGCCAATCACGCGCGCCGCCTCAGTGTAGGTCATGGCGCGTCCATTCTGCTTGGAAGCATCCGTAGCGAATACAGAAGGTTGCTCACCTTCCAACGCTTCAATCTCCTGAAGGCACTCCTCTAGGGAAGGCGAGATGGTGATGAGCTCCAAAGCCTCCTTCCTGTTGGGATTGTACTTCGCCCCGTAACCCACGGTCCAATGGCGAACAATGCGCTCAGCGAGTTCCTGCTGATCCGTTAGGGGGGTTATTACAAAGAACCGCTTGACCCCGTATGTCCTTGCCAGTCTCGACAGATCGTGAAGGTCAAAGCTCGTGATCGCTGAAGCGATTCGCTGTTGGTTCTTGTTGTACACCGGATAGTGGAGCAGCCCGAGATAGAGCCGCATACCCCTTGACTCCATAGCGATCGCACCCCAAGAAATTGGACCTGCGCCTCTACCCCTCTGATTTGAGCTTGGCCAACAGGGCTTTATCTTCTTTCAATAACTCGGCCTTTCCCAAAAGATCCGGTCTTCTATTCAGTGTCCGCCTCAAGGACTCGGCTCTCCGCCACAAGCGGATCTTTTCGTGATCGCCCGAGAGCAAAACGGACGGAACCTCGACACCGTTAAAAACCCTGGGTCGTGTGTAATGGGGATATTCCAACAACCCGTCCTGGAACGTATCCTCCAGGTTGGACGTCTCCCCGCCCAGCACCCCGGGCACGAGGCGGCTTACAGCATCGATAACGACCATCGCCCCCAACTCCCCGCCGCTCAGGATGTAGTCGCCTATAGACACTTCCCTATCGACATACCCGGTCCTTATGCGCTCGTCCACGCCTTCGTAGCGGCCGCAGATGAGAATAAGTTGGTCCATCCGGGACAACTCCCAGGCCATAGCCTGATTAAAAGGCTGTCCCTGCGGCGTGAGGAGAATGACAAGGGACCCTTCGCTGATCCTCTCCAAGGACGCCAGGGCCCGATAGATGGGGCCCGGTTTCATCACCATGCCATCGCCCCCGCCGTAAGGCCTATCGTCTGTCTGGCGGTGGGGTCCCCTGGCAAAGGAGCGAATGTCGGTGAGGCGGATATCCACCAATCCCCTTTTGATAGCGCGGCCCAAAATGCTCTCTTTGATAAAGGATGAGAACATGTCGGGGAATAACGTGAGGATATCAAGCCTCATTCAGATCAAAAAGACCCTCCATTTCGGAAACGACCATTTTCTTCCCGTCCAGATCGATTTCTTCGACGACGTCATGAATGGCCGGTATGAGAATTTCTTTTTCCCCTTCCTGAACCACGTAAATGTCGTTGCTTCCTGTAGTGAAAATATGGCTGATCGTCCCGATAAATTTTCCGGTGCTCAAATAGACTTCCAGGCCGATGAGCTCATGCCAGAAGTATTCGTCTTCCCTTTCACGGTGGAGGCTGTGTTTTTCAATCAGGATTGCCGCATTCCGGTATTCCTCCGCGGCATCCAAAGTGGACAATCCCTCCAATTTCATCAAGAAAGCTTTCTTTTGCGCGATAACCGACAACACCTTGTGTTCATGGGTTTGCCCTGATTCAAGCCTGAGGTAAACCTTCCCGGAATTCAAGAAGGTCTTCTCAGATTCAGCATAGGACCAAATCCTCAGAAGACCTCCCAGCCCGTGAGGTCGGATCACCTTCCCCACAAGGAGCAGATTGTCAGGAAAACCCTCATCCAAAGTTATTCAATAATTTCCAATACCGATCTCTTGTTTATCTTCGTGGAGGCGGCACTCAGTATGGTTCTCATGGCCCTTGCCGTTCGCCCCTGCTTACCGATAACTTTGCCCAGGTCTTCCTTGGCGACTTTCAACTCGATGACAGATGTCTGTTCCCCTTCAATTTCGGTCACAAGCACCTCTTCAGGCTTGTCCACCAATGCCTTTGCGATGTAGGAAATCAACTCCTTCATTTCCATATCACCTCCATTGTTGAATGCAACGCCACGTCCATTCAAGGTGTCTTTTTGGGAACCTTAAAGCAATCCTTCCTTTGCCAAAATAGCCCTGGCGGATTCTGTTACGGTAGCCCCCTTCTCCAGCCAGTAATGGATTTTATCTTTGTGGAGCGTGACAGCGGCCGGGTCCTTCATCGGATCATAAGAACCCAGTATTTCAAGGAACTTGCCATCCCGTGGTGATTCTGAATCGGCGGCCACCAAGCGATAGTGCGGTCTTTTCTTTGATCCCATCCTAGCCAATCTAATCCTAACAGCCATGAACTTTACCACCCCCTTCTCCGGTTACAGAAAACGCGTTTATTGAAACATCGCCGGTACATTCTGAAAGCCCTTTCGCGTCATGTTTTCCACCATCTTTTTCATCTGCGCAAAATTCTTCAAGATACGATTGACATCCTGTATTTTTGTCCCGCTGCCCAAGGCTATTCGCTTCCTCCTGCTTCCATTGATGATCTTGTAGTTGCGTCTTTCCTCCTTTGTCATGGAGTTGATAATCGCTTCAATCTTGACCAAATCCTTCTCATTGGGTTTGAGCCCTTTGAGCTGCTTCAGTTGCCCCATGCCTGGCAGCATACCGAGGATCTGTTCGAGGGAACCCAACTTCTTCATCTGCTTGAGCTGCGCCTGAAAATCTTCCAGATCAAACTCCCTCTTCTTGAGTTTCTTCTCCAGTTTGAGGGCCTCTTTTTCATCGAATTCCATCTGGGCTTTTTCGATGAGGGAAACCACATCTCCCATCCCGAGGATGCGTGAGGCCATCCTTTCCGGATAAAAAGGCTCCAGGGCATCCAGCTTCTCCCCCACGCCGATAAACTTGATCGGCGTGTCCGTCACCGCTTTAACCGAGAGAGCCGCGCCGCCCCTGGCATCGCCCTCCATCTTGGTCAGAATCACGCCGCTGATATCAAGGCGCTCATTAAAGTGTTTGGCCACATTGACGGCATCCTGGCCTGTCATGGCATCGGCCACCAGCAGGATTTCCGTGGGCTGAATCCCATCCTTGATTCGAACAAGCTCTTCCATCAAGGCTTCATCAATGTGGAGCCGCCCCGCGGTATCGAAGATGAGCGTGTCTCCGCCCGCGGCACCTGCTTTGGACAGGGCGTCCTTGCAAATCTCTTCCGGTTTTCGCTTCTTCTCGGTCTCATAAACGGGCACGCCCAGCTGGGATCCCAGCTTTTCGAGCTGCTCCACTGCGGCGGGCCGATAAATGTCGGCGGGCACGAGATAGGGATTTCTTCCCCGTTTACGGAGATAAAGAGCCAGTTTTCCAGCCGTCGTGGTTTTGCCAGAGCCTTGCAGGCCCACCAGCATCAGGGTGAACGGCGTTCTGCCGGTAAAATCGAGCTCCTGCCTGCTCTCGCCCATCAAACGAATCAGCTCTGCATTGACGATCTTGATCACCTGCTGACCCGGTGTCAGACTTCCCAGAACTTCCTGCCCCATGGACCGCTGGCGAACGTCTTCGATGAATTTCTTCACCACCTTGTAGTTTACGTCCGCTTCCAGCAGGGCGAGCCGGACTTCCTTGAGGGCATCCTGGATGTTGTTCTCCGTTAACCTCCCGCATCCTCTGAGGTTTTTGAAGGTTTTCCCCAGTTTTTCAGACAGATTTTCAAACATAAAAGAGAATTCCCGCTCTCAAAACAGCAAACCTATACATTAATATTCACTTTTTTTATGTGTCAAGGAAATAAAGATTTTTCCTCTGTCTACGGCTGGTAAATCCCGTGGATTCTGTGCGGATTTTAACACAACTCAGCAACCATTTCTAAAGTCTTTTTCACAAAAAGCGACAGGGCGCCTGTGTGGCCCGCACGGGCGATTTTAGAGTTGCCAGGGTTGGGTATAATTCTTAAGATGAGTCCCGTTTCAAAGGCGTTGCAGAAGGTGGTATGTCTTGAACATGACGCGGTCCATGAATGGTGACGGGGAAGAGGGACTCATTCGGCCCATGAAAGGAAAGAACGATCCTTCTATCGGACCTGATGTTCTCTTGGCGTTGATCCCACAAGACCTGGTTTATCTCATCCAACACGTTCAACCTGAAGGGGCTGTCCTTCATGATCTCGCTTTTTTCAGGATTTACCAAGTGAGCGGGGGCGCAATCACCCTTTGCGGGCCTTTTCTCGGTGCCCCTCAGGCCGTTATGGGTGTGGAGAAACTCATCGCCCTCGGTGCAAAGCGGGTCTGGGTATTGGGCTGGTGTGGCTCTCTACAGCCTGACCTCAGAATCGGAGATCTGGTCATTCCCACCGAAGCCGTCTCTGAAGAGGGGACTTCGCAGCACTACCCTATCGGGGACAACCTCGCGACAACGGATGGGGGGCTGAACCAAAGGCTCGAAACGGCTTTGCAAAAAGACGGATATGCCTTCAAGAAGGGTCCGGTGTGGACCACGGATGCCCCGTACAGGGAAACGCCCGGTAAAATTAGAGCTTACCGGGACAAGGGGGTGTTGGCCGTAGAGATGGAGATGTCTGCCTTGATGACCTTGGCGGTCTTCCGTTCCATCAGGCTGACGGGCTTGCTGGTGGTCTCGGATGAACTCTTTGACTTGAAATGGCGCACAGGCTTTGGAGACCCCAAATTCAAGGCGATCTCCCGCCGCGCCGCGGAACTGCTCCTTCAGCTGATGACGTCAGGGAACCACCCTTGACTTCAAGTCGATGGGTTCACCGCGGTCGAATAGAATTCAACTGGATGGGAGTCGTGCTCGTGCTCGTCATCGTAATCGACCTGGCAAGAAACTCAAAGGCATGCGAGTTTTCGAGTACGATCGCGAGCACCGCTGCGCTGAGCACGAGCACGATTCCGGAACCTTGTCGCTTTCAGCGACCGTGACGAACCGTGCCTCTCCGGACCGGGACGGGCCGGGGAGAGCGAGGCGGGCGCGAGGCACCATTGAACCCATTCCAAAAGATCAAACACCGCTTGCCCATGGTTGGGCTGGTGGAGGTTTCTGAGGCTCAGGAAATCCTGGACTTTGATGCACGGATACGACAACGCCTCGGCAAGGGTGTATCCTTCGGGTACGCCGTGGAGCCCAAAATCGACGGGATCGCCGTGGAAATGGTCTACGAGAAGGGAACCCTGATAGCCGCATCCACCAGGGGCGACGGCCAAGCAGGCGAGCTTGTGACGCCCAATATCAAGACCATTCTGACCGTACCCCTCACCCTGTATCAGCTGGACAGACATAAGCCCATACCCGATCTTCTGGAAGTGCGGGGGATTGTCTACCTGGAGATCGAAGACTTTGATCGAGAAAAGATGCAGGGAAACCTACCGCCAGGAGCGACTATCCGCGAAGCGGCGGTGGATGCGTTGATGCAGCCCAATCCCAGAATAACAGTAAAGCGTCCTCTCAATGTTTTCTGCGACGGGATCGGGGAAATGAGCGGGCCTGCGTGCCCCACCCATGACGAGCTCATGTCCACCCTTCAGCTATGGGGCCTTCGCGTAAACAGACCCCATATCCGGGTGTTTGAAACGATTGAGGAGGTTGTGGCACACTGCCGGCGTCTCCAAAAAGAGAGGCATCAGTTCCCATATCCTGTTGAAGGCGCTGTGGTCCGAGCCAATGAAATGAAAGTCCAGGAACAACTCGGGGAGGAATCCGGACTGGCCCGGTGGGCGATAGCCTTCAAGTTCTGACAGGAAAGGATCGCCTCAACGACAACGATCTTGGACTCCGTTGGGAGTCTGCAGGGAGAGATTATGAGCGACATCAGGGTTCGGCTGGTTATTGAAGGCAGGGTCCAAGGCGTGTTTTTCCGGGACTCCACCCGCAGAGAGGCGGACCGCTTGGGGGTCACGGGTTGGGTAAAAAACAGGCGTGACGGTGCGGTGGAGGTTCTGGCGGAAGGGCCTGATGACCGGGTCAGGAAACTGGTTGCCTGGTGCCATCATGGACCATCCCATGCCAGGGTCATCCGTATCCACGAGAGCTCAGAACCGTACCAGGGGGAGTTTGGCGCCTTCGATATTGTGTTTTCCTACTGAAGGTGTTAGAGGTCCCCAAGCGGCAGAGCGCTAACGGCTCAAAGTTAAAGGAAGATCCGAATGAAAAAAGGAAAGGTCTGCTTGCTGGTGATCTTGTTGCTCGGGCTCATCCCCTGGGCCGGCTGCAGTTCGACCAAGAGCTTTTACCGAGGGGTCATGCCCGGGAAAACCTATACGGACCTCAAAAAAAGGGTTTTGTTTCTTCCCGTCATGGATCAGGCCGCCCTGGGAGAAGCAAAGGTGGCGGCGCTCACCTCCCAGCTGATCACCCTGCTCGATCAAAAAGGAAATTTTCTCATTGTCAGCCCAACGAACCCTTTACCGGCTTCTGCGAAGATCCGGTCTCCGGGATACGGCATTGTGATGGATCCAGATCAGGCCAAGTGGGCTGGAGAAAAGGGCATGAATGTGCTCATGACGGCGGTCATCAGCCCCTTCGAGGTTCAAAGGAAGAAAACGGGAATCTGGCCTTTCCGGAAGTTCCGAAGAGAGCTTGAAATATCCATGGTTGTCAATGCATTGGATGTCACCAACGATACGCTTCTCCTGAGCCACCTGGAAAGCCGCAAGATAAAACTGCCTGCCCTGGATGAGTTCGAAGAATCGGACTTTGAGTTTGATCCGGAGTACTATGAAAAACGTATGCAGACGCGGCATACGCAGCGCTTCAAGCCATCTGAAATCAACAAAGAAGAACTTGATGAGGCGTGGTTCGAGATCATCAAAGATCAGGCTTCGACCATCACAGACGCTCTCAATGCATACCCGTGGTCGGGACGGATCTTATCTGTGGATTCTGAAACCCTTGTGATCAACGCAGGACAAGATGTGGGGCTCAAGGAAGGATTTGTGTTCGAAGTTTTTTCGAAAGGGGAATCCATTGTTTCCGGAACCGGCAGGACCTTTCATCTTCTGGGGCAGAAGGCCGGCGAAATCAAGGTGGCCAAAGTCATGAACCAGCATGCCTCCGCCGTTCCAACCGAGGGCGGCCCTTTCATTCCCGGGCAGATTATCCGCTCAAAGAATTAGGAAATCCTGGCCTCCCCAAGGAGGCCAGGATTTCCTACCCCAGTATCTCCCGGGCGTGGGCTATCGCTTGCTGGGAGATCTTCTTGCCGCCGAGAAGACGGGCAACCTCCTTGACCCTTTCCTCCGGGTCAAGTTCCGAAATGAGCGTGCGGGTCCGCCTGTCTTCGACTTTCTTCTGGACCAGGAAATGGGTATTTCCCTTGCTGGCGATTTGAGGCAGATGGGTAATGCAGAGGATCTGATGAAAGTCAGCCAGGGAACGCAGCTTGTCCCCAACCACTTCAGCCGTTGCCCCGCCGATGCCGGAGTCCACCTCATCAAAAACAATGGTCTCAACCGATCCTGTCCTGGCCAGGATGGTCTTGAGGGCAAGCATGATTCTGGACAACTCGCCCCCGGATGCGATCTTGTAAAGGGGCTTGAGTTCTTCACCCACATTGGGTGAGAGCATGAATTCCACCTTGTCGAACCCATCCGCCTTCATCGCACCCAAGAGTTTTCCCGGCTCCGCGGCCTGTGCCGCATCTTGCAGAAAGCGCACCTCGAATTGGGTTCCTCCCATATCGAGAAGACCGAGCTCCTTTTTCACAGAAGCCTCAAATGCTTTAGCGGCTTCCTTTCTCTTCTTGGACAAAAGCGCGGCTTGGGACAAAATCTCGCCTTCCAGAACCTGCATCTCCTTGATGATTCGCGCAAGAACCTCTCTTTTCTGATCGAGGTTTTCCATCATTTTGGAGACCCCATCTTTGAAACTCAGGATCTCTTCAATGGTCGATCCGTATTTTCTCTTGAGCTTGTTGATCCACTGAAGCCGCTCTTCCACTTCTTCGAGACGATGGGGATCAATGACAATGGTCTTTTGAACGTCCCGCAGTTCAAGGGCCGCCTCTTCAATCTCCACCTTCGCCGTGCGGAGCGCGTCCCTTATGGTGCTGAGCCGCTGGTCCACTTCGGCCCCCTTTTCCATGCCTTTGATACAGAAGGCCAGCTCCGCGAGGAGGGCGCCCTCCTTCTCATAGAGGGACTGGTATGTTTCCGCCACAGTCTGAAGCAGATGTTCCGCATGTTGAAGCCGCTTTCTCTCATCCTCCAGCTGCTTGTCCTCATCTTCCTTGAGATTTGCCTTGTCAATCTCCTCTTTTTGAAATTTGGCCAGCTCCTGCCTTTCTTCACCCTCCCGGATCTCCCTTTCCAGTGAACGCTTTTGCTCATTCAAAGACTGATACTCTCCAAAGGCCGTGTTGAGTTTCAGGCGCTCATCCGTCAAGGAACCAAAATCATCCAGGAAATACAGATGATTATCCGGCTTTAGAAGCATCTGATGCTCGTGCTGCCCCGAAATGCTGATGAGCATGAGACCAACCTGGGATAACACCTGAAGAGTGGCGATGGAGCCGTTGATCATGATCTTGTTTCGGCCTTCTCGGGATATGTGCCTTTTGATCACCAACTCTTCTTCGCTGGGGAAGTCGAGCTCAGACAAAAGCGACTGTATGGGGGAGTTTCCAGGGAGACGAAAGAGGGCTTCCACCCTGGCCTCATCGCACCCGCTTCGGATAAGGTCGGCCGAAGCCCTTCCACCCAGGATCAGGTTCACGGCATTGATGATAATAGACTTCCCCGCGCCCGTCTCACCGGAGAGAATGTTGAGTCCGGACTTGAAGTGGATTTCCAGGTGACTGATGATGGCAAAATCGGAGATGACGAGTTGGGATAGCATCGTTCCTGCGTTTCAAGAAATGGGATTGAGGGAATGACGTTTCGTGATGAAAAGGATGAATTTATAAAATCGCACAGCGATTTTGTATCATAGTTGTTCCCAAGTCACTCGCAGAACCTCCTGGTAGGTGGTTTTGCCTTCCAGGAGTTTTTTGACCGCATTTTCCCGGAGGGTTACCATGCCCTCTCTCCGGGCCACCTCCCGCAGGGCTTCCACATCACATTCGCTGATGACAAGCTTCCTGATGGTCTCTGTGATGGGAAGCACCTCAAACACGCCGCTCCGACCCCGGTAACCTGTTCCCCGGCACTTGAGACACCCCTTCCCCCTGCACAGCTCCACAACGCCGTCCCTTCCGATATCCAGTCCCATGGCGGTCAATTCTGCAGCCTCCATCTCAAAGGACTCCTTGCAGTCCGCGCAGATTTTTCTCACGAGCCTTTGGGCCAAGATACCCGCTACCGTCGCTTGGATCAGGAAAGAAGGGACGCCCAGGTCCAGAAGACGAGTTACGGAGGAGGGCGCATCATTGGTGTGGAGGGTGGACAGCACCAAATGCCCCGTTAGGGCTGCTTGTATGGCATTTTCAGCTGTGTCCAGGTCCCTCATCTCACCAATCATGATGATATCGGGGTCTTGTCGCAGAATATTTCTGAGAATGGATGCGAAGGTAATCCCGATCACGGGTTGAACCGCAATCTGATTGAAATCCTCGTGGACCATCTCGATGGGGTCCTCAACGGTGGTGATGTTGATGTCCGGGGTGGAAAGGTAGCGCAGCGTGGAATACAGGGTGGTTGATTTGCCGCTCCCCGTGGGTCCACACACGAGGACAATCCCGTGGGGCATGTTGATAAACTGCTGGTAGCGAATCACGTCCATGGATGTGAAACCGAGGTTTTCGATCTGCTGGAAGAGAATGTCCGGATCCATGATTCGCATGACCAGCTTCTCCCCAAAGGCGACCGGAACCGAAGACACACGGATCTCAGCCTCCACACCCCCTTTTTCCATTTTGATTCGCCCATCCTGGGGTCTCCTCTTTTCCGCCATGTCCAATCGAGCCAGGTTCTTGATCCGGCTCACAATGGCGGAATGCACGTTCTTGGGGAGCTCATAGACCGTGTGCAACGTCCCATCTATCCGAAGCCTGACCATGCTTTTGTCTCTTTTGGGCTCGATGTGCACATCGCTCGATCTCTGGTCAAAGGCATAGCTAAAGAGGTGGTCAACAGCGTTTACAATGTGCTGGTCATTGGAGGGCAGTTCATCGGAAGACCTGAGTCGCACGTACTGCTCCAGATTGCCCAGATCCACGGTCGGCATGGCAAACTGATTTTCCGCAGCTACGATGGAGCGTTTAAAGCCGAAAAATTCATTGATGAGTTTGATGATATCGGTCTTCGTGCTCACCACAGGCTTAATCTTCTGCTGGGTCACCTGTGCGATATCCTGCATGACCTCCACGTTGAAGGGATCCGGCGTGGCCACTGTGAGATAGCCTTCATTTTTTGCAATGGGCAGGACCAGGTGTTTTCTGGCAAAGGTGTGGGGAATGGTGGTGGTCACCAGGTTCAGGTCCAGCTGGAGGGGATCGATCTTCTTGAAGGGGATTTTCCAATACTTTGCAAGGGCTTGAAAGATAGTCTCCTCATCCAGAATTTTCGTGGAATCGTCCGCCCGTTCGAGTTGGAGAGAACTGATGACGTCTATAATGGTGACAGGGTTAAAGATCCGCGCTTTGGCAGTGCTCTGCCTCATGGCCCGGATTCGTTCCAGTTTGCTCACGAGGCGTTCCCTTTTCGCAAGGATCTCTTTTTTCTGGACCCCGGATATGAGGCCGAATTTCTCAAGGACTCGGCAGACGCTATCTGGAGCAAGCTTCTCAGAACTTCTCGCCATTCCTAAAAAGGTCCCTCTCTGAACTGAATTCAGGGCCTGCCCTGTATGGAATATATGACGCTATTCCAGTCGCGGAACGAGGCTAAGTACACTTTATGATATTATTTTCCCCTCTATCATGGCAATTAAAATTTTCCCCCATGGACGAAACCACTCGCACTCATTTGCCGGAAGACCCATCTTTTTTACCCAAAAGTGGTACGACCAGAAATGGGTAAAAGAAAGAGGTGTTTCTTTTGAAACTTTTTGGCTTCTAATCTTCGTTACTGGTGTGGTATAGGAAAGGCGAGAGTAGGTGGAGGCAGCGAACTGTAAATTTTTTTTACAACTGGAAACCAATTTTACAGGCAGTGCTAAAACAAATGACCGGAATCCTTCCTTTTACCTGGGATTTTCCTTTCTTTTCCTACAAAAAACACTTGCCATTTTTCAAAAATAATAGAATAATTACAGCATATTAAGTGTTTGCCCCACGGCCTCGGCAACATCTTTTTTAATATTCGGCCGGCCTTTCCATAATGCAGCACCCTTTTGGCATTTTTCTTGCTCGAAAAGGGGAAAGACGAAAGTCAGGGTGAAAGAAAATGAAAAAGAAAGACGGATTCACAATGATCGAGCTCTTGGTGACGATTATCGTTTTCGGCGTCTTGGCCAGCATTGCCATCCCCGGATTCTCGAGATGGCTTCCCAATTACAGGCTGAAAGGGGCGGCCCGGGACGTTTACTCAAACCTGCAGCTCGCCAAGATGGGTGCCGTGAAAGACCGAGGGGAATGGGCGGTCGTCTTTGACACAGGTAACAACCGCTATCAGCTGGTGAGTAGCGGAGCCGATGGCGCATACGGCACAGGTGGAGACGACGTGGTGGAGAAGACCATCACCCTCACCAATTACGAGAGCGGTATCGGTTACGGCCACGGGAATGCTACAGAAAAGGCCGGCACCAGCACGGACCCAATTGATGATGACATCAGTTTCACAGCCGACACCGTGGTCTTTAACTCAAGGGGCATGATTAACAGCAACGCAGGCGGCTACGTCTATATCCAAAACGACAAAAACGGCTCTTTTGCCATTGGAGTCTGGAGCACCGGACTCATCGTATTGAGAAAATGGCAAAACAACGATTGGCAGCAGTAAGGGATCGAGCATGAAAAAGAACACGCAAAAAGGCTTCACACTTGTAGAACTCCTCGTGGCCATCGCTCTGGCCGCGGTCATTATGGCCGCTGTCTTCAGAACCTTCAAGTCCCAGCAGGACTCTTACGTTATTCAGGACCAGGTTGCAGCCATGCAGCAGAACCTGAGGGGCGCCATGTACATGCTCAACCGCGATCTCCAGCTGGCCGGCTATTATACCAACTTTGATAAAAATACCCGAAGCCTCGACTGGGACAACCATGACAATGACAATGACATTAACACCGGAACCGAAGTGATTAGGCCCTTGATTTACGCTGGAGACAATGTGAGCGCCGCTGGAGATGATATCAAGAACGGCACCGACACCATTACGGTCGTTAAAGCCGGCAGTGAAATGCGCGCTCTGAACGCCGGTGAAGGTGCCACGGCCGGGGCGGGAGGAACGGCAACCATCAATCTGTCCAACTGGGTCGACGGCGGCGGCGTCACCCGAAGTGCATTCGACCTTGACGGGGATGGGAATGATGACCTCAACGCGACAACCAAGCGATTCGGGCTGCTCGTGAAAAGCGACCTTCGAGCCGCGGACTTCTTTCAGGTGCAGATTTCGGGCAGCAGCATCTTGCCGCCCGGCGGGCTGGTCAACAGCTATTCGGTCGATGACCTGATCTGCCGAGTGGATGTGATCATGTACAAAATCGACGATGAAGATGCTGATCACCCAAAACTGGTTCGCGCCAACCTGGGAGACAGCGCCGGCGCGACAACCATTGCTGAAAACATGGACAACCTTCAACTCCGCTATCAACTCAACGACGGCTCCTGGACGAACGATCCAGCCGGGAACACGCCGTTGGTGAGGGCGGTCCAGGTCTTCATGCTGGCCAGAACCGCCCACACCCAAAGAGGTTTTACGGACACCAACACCTATAATCTCTCAAACTATTCGGGTTCTAACCCCCCGAATGATCCATACAGAAGAAAGCTGCTGTGCTCGACCGTAAAAACCAGGAACATAGGATTGTCAGAATGAAAGAACGTCGCATGATAAAAAGGATACAAGGAGACGGGGGTTTTACCCTGGTCGAAATTCTGGTGGCCATCGGCATTCTGGTCTTTGGCCTTCTGGCTGTGGGCACAATGCAGATTTCGGCTATTCGGGGAAACTTCTTTGGCGGAAACACCAGCATCGCCCTCACCCTCGCCAGCGAGAAGATGGAAGACCTGCTCAACCGAAACTGGGATGATGCAACCCTTGCTGATTCGACAACCGCAAACAATGCAGATCTCTCATCCATCACCACGGTGGACCATCAAGAGGGCGTCACCGAGGACGGGCAGGTGGTCGCTGCGGGTGCTGGCTTCTATCGCCGCGTCTGGAATGTTGCCGATTCTGCTGCACCCTTGCCCACATCAAAGGCTATGACCATCGTTGTGACCTGGGAGGGCGACAAACACAGGGTCACTGTTTCCAGCTTTAGGATGCCATAGAGATTGTGAGGTTACACCATGAATCATTTGATCAAGACCTGTCGAAGTGAAGAGGGAAGCGTTATCATCTTCGCCTTCATCCTTCTGGTTGTGCTGACACTGCTAGGGATATTCGCCACCAGAACAGCCACCATTGACATCCGGGTCGCTTCCAACGAAATCCCTTACAAACAGAACTTCTACATCGCGGAAGGCGGGGTGCAGAGAGAAGCGGCTGAAGTGGCAAGGGGAAGTTATGCGATTGCGAACGTCAAGGTGGCCTCGAACCTGGCCACATGG
>Ga0209635_10001313_pt1 | contig 18387 bp, 22 predicted proteins | sample DeeMarSWOR230_32_FD_187463 | JGI IMG/M metagenome (GOLD analysis project Ga0209635, IMG submission 187463) | Marine sediment microbial communities from White Oak River estuary, North Carolina - WOR-2-30_32 (SPAdes) (version 2) | ecosystem: Environmental > Aquatic > Marine > Intertidal zone >... | reverse complement strand
AGCGGAATGTACCTTTTGACAACTAAACTCATCAGTCATTCCTCCTACAACGCAAAGAAGTCATTCAACGCGGCGACACCGGCAGCAGTCAAGATCACACCAATGATCAGCAGTGCTATCACAGTTAGTTTCGAGAAGTCAGCGCCCCACAACGATCCTATTTGGGTCGGGTCTTTCGACAGGTAGGCTCCAGCAGCCATCAACTCCTCACCAATCAGTGCATAGTCAGAAGCAACCACGAAGAAGTGTATCTGGTGATAGTTTGCAGTGCCAGCAACTTGAATTGCACCAGTGTAAAACCCTGCCTCAGCGAGGATGAGCGACTCAGCCCAGAACGGGCCCATGTGTATGTTTGCGGCGGTTCCTTCTCTATAAATTGAGCCGAGAACGCCGAAAGCCCATGGAAATTGATCGCCTCCGAGATATATAATGTCTTCTGGGTTGAATGCTTCTTGTTTGCCAGCACGAATGTAGCCTTGCTCCACGACTTCATATGCCATTGGCATTATGGTGGGATCATATGGGAAGTAAAGAAGCTTCGCACCATACTTTGCTGCCATCTCGGCAGTGTAGCCTAAGATGTTAAGGCCAGCGACAGTTTGATAGTAGTACTGATCTCTAATGCCGCCAAGTCCGGTTGTATAGGCGATTGGTTTTCCCATTTCAGTGGCACGCCCAACGGCTTCTTCGATGGCTTCTAGTCCTGTTATCTTGCGGATTTTGGGAACGTATCTGCCACCTCTTGCTATGAATAGTGCTACAAGGATTTCGACTAAGACGATGACCAATAGTACAAATGAAGCAACTAAGCCCTCGTTGATGATAGTCATTTTTTCTTTTCCTCATTTTTTCTTTTTTCGTCTGCTTCGCGTGCTAGCGTTTCTATCCTTTTTATCAGAGCTTCAACATTTTCTCTGTTCTCAAAGAGGAGTCCAAACTCCGAGGTCTGATATTCATCAGCAACTATTCCCAGCATTGGCACTCCGTACATGAGCCACATCTGACTGCCAATGAACGAGAGAGGCTTCATTGTTTCCAAGAATAGAATAGCCGGAGTTTCTAGGCGATGATTCACTACCCATTGAGCAAGTCTATCAACTAGATACTCTGCTCTCTCGGGTGCCAGTTCGGTAGCGTAGCGATACATCAGTCCACCACTGCATCTATGTTGAAGACTCAGCACGCTCAGCATTCTTTGCATATTAGAGGTATCCGTTTAAAATTGTTTTGGTTTCCAGTTTACGTTTTACTGAGTTTTTTGAGCCCGTTTTTTCAATTCCTCGCTATATTGCCTAATTAGCTCAGGGTATCTTTCAACCATCTCAACATTTCTTCTTAAGCACTCAAAATAGAGATCTCCAAGTTCTGGGTTTACGTCACTCAGAAGGTCAAAGGTTCTTCTCCCCATCCCACGTGCACTTCGACATCTCGGCTCGCAGGGAAAGAAGCTCCTAGCGAAATAAGCATAGACATTCGGCGCTTCTTCATCTTCCTGTAACTCCTTAACCTGTCTGCTAGCCCGCATCTCAACACCTACATCTTCAAGCAGACGATCATTAACGTACCTTTGCACGCAACAAGATGGATAACCAAGCAACTTCCCAACAGAGACAAGATAATTAGAAGATAACTCCTCAGGAAAGGCTAAACTAGCCTTTTTCTTCGAGACACTCATCGAAAGCATAGCTCTTTCTCTTGCAGCATTCCTGACGCTCACCAGCCTCCCTAGTTCCTTCTTGACGCTCAAGCTTCTGAACAGATATAGCTCGCGGATGCTTGGTCTCACTTCGACGTCGTAAGTCTGGAGACAGAGTTTTTTCGACCATTCTATGTGAGCTTTGTACGCAGATGATGCGAAGACGACCTCTTCGAAGGATTTCCGAATTTTCATCTTCAGCTTACGAATAAGAACACCTTTCTTGTCGGGGGTTGCATTCAGAACCGTCTGCAGATCTTCCATGCACAGTTCATCTATCTTTCTTCCCATTTCGTTTCCATCAGGAAATTCAGCTGGAATTGTAAGAAACGAACAAGAGCGAATTCCTAAAGCCACCGTTAAATAGTCTTCAGTTTTCACATGGTCGAGCAAGAGAGGCTCATTAAGCAGGTCTTCGGACAGTGTTTCTTTCAGCAAACTCACAATGCTCTTCGGCTTTCCGGAGAAACGCAAAAGCCTACCCATTGCCGCCATTTCGCCTCATTCTTCTATTATTTCCACATTAGCTCTGGGCACAATGACACGTCTTCCATCTGCAAGCTCGGCTTCCAAAACTCGAACTTCTGATTCCGTTTCTATCGTTTGAAGCGGTACTGGAAGCTTTGAAACAACACCTAATGCTCCAAAATACGGTTTCCGTATGATCCTTATTGGAGTGCCTGGCAACAACCCCTGCTCCAGAAATTCCCTCTTCTCTCCGAAGTCACCAAGTTTCGCTGTGGTAAGTTCCGGTCTTGGAATGACGATTTCAGGTCTAATGACTCCTGCACGAATCTGCGTAGCTCCATTAATGGAAGCGTGTTTACCGTCGAATTTCTTCAACAACGAAAAGGTCTTTTCAGACATCGGCATTTCACCGAAACCCTCAGTAACGATAAGAGTGAATGGAATATCTTCCTGTCCTGTGATCGCAATCCCAATTTTGTAACCCAAGAAACTGGTAAGATCGCGATAGTCTATTCCACCAACTATAATTCCTTTGACTCCCAATTTGGTCGCTTTTTGTAAGGCGTCGTTATTAACCAGAGCTCCCCCAACCAGAATTCTTTCAGAGCATTCGGGTCTAAGCTGCTTAGCATTCAAAGCTTCATTCGGAGTCTCAGCTATCGTCATAAGCCTACCTTTCCTTTCGCCGCCCACACCAAAGATTCCTTGAATGAAAGCAGCTGGCGTTTCAATGGTAGCTCCTTCGGTTGGCAGCGTTTCGACTACCTTACCAGGAATATACGCGTCAATCTCCAACGGAACTTGCAACTCTCTAACGAGCACTTGTCCTGTAACGTCAGATATGCGCTCGACGGTTCCAGAAGCTGGAGCAAAAGCATACCTTTTGAATAGTCCGAAAAAGCCTTTAACCATAGCCAGGGGCTCTTTCTCCTTGACCTGTTCTCCTTCCTTTTTCAGCATGTATTCGGAGGTTTCCCAAGCGTCTGTTCCTAGCAGTCCAGCAACATTTACAACGTGAACCTCCCCGGGAATGAAGGTTCTCGCAACTATTGCGTCCGCCTCGACATCGTCCCCTCTTTTCACCAAGACGTCGCCTTGAATCGGCAGTCTTCTTATTTTCCTTACGATAGTTGCGGTTTTTCTCTTCAAGCCAGGCGTGTAAGCTTGTGATGACATAGGACTGACTAATCCCCGCCCATTTCGTACAGTTTTTCAGGAAACGCGTCAAGGGCTTTGAACCCTTCAATCAGCTTTTGCTTCCTCTCATCGTTGTCTTCGGGCAAGATTAATGGTCTCCCACGCGCATCTAGGATGATCCCAACGACTCCTCCTTCGACCACAACCTTTCTCCTTTTTCCTGAACCCTGTCCAACGTCTCCTCCACGGAACGGAAATATCTCTACTTCGGCTTTTTCTCCTTCTTTAAGGGGGACTTTTTTTATTGATCCAAAGCTCACCTGTTCCTCTAAGACTGAGTTGTCAGGCATACGAACTACAACTTTCATTACGTCCTCCTCTTTTCCTATTCCTCGTGGGGCAATGCAAATTCCGATTCTGACAAGACAGTCTTTTTCGAATATTTCCAAAGCAGCTTTAGGATGTATGGTGGATAGAACTCCAAGATGAGGCATCATAAAGACACTGTCCTGGGCAAGGTTGGTGACACCTTCAGGTTGGAAACCATCGATAAGCATCAAAGCTGATTGGGCTCTCCTTGGCGCATGAGATAGAAGACCTCCAGTACCAGCCAACCAATCAACATGCAGCATATCTATGTAGGTCTCTTCAAAGGCTTCCTGTTCAAAAATGTCGGCTATTGTACGCTGCCTTTGTATGCCGCGAAGAGGTCTCGCCAGCAGTTTGTGATGTTGAAAGCCGAGGCGCAGCGCCTCTCTCGCCACAGCATGCTCGACAACGAGATCTTCTACATTTTGCGGAATGGTTGTGGGGCGAATCATCTTGTTGTAAAGACGATTTCGAAGATCCTCATCATCTATGTCGAAAGGCATCCAACGTATGATGTTTTCCGTTCCCGCTTCTTTTAGCACGTTGCATATGCTGTAACTCATGCCCAAGTTGGCACTCACTGTTCTGACAAACTCATTTTCATAGATTGAATACACATTAGTGGTTGCCCCTCCAAGGCCAACGCCAATGACATTAGCTTTGTACGTTTCTGCAATCGTTTGAAACATCTTTCCTTCAGCAGCGGGTGTTGGCATGATAGGAATCGGGGTCCACTTCATCAATCGGTCATATCCAGGTGCGTGAGACATCACATGTTCCATGAATAGCTCATGAATCACGTTTCTAGCGGGATCCGTGTTCTCCATTTCAAGGACAGGACGTAGGTTATCAACTACTTTCAGAGCATACTTTTTGTCTAGAATCAATTTTATAAGCTTCCGCGCTTCCTTGTTTCCCGCAAAAACGATGGGCAACTCGAATTCCACGCCTAATCGTGGCTTAGGCTCTGCCGCGTCAATCAATTCAGCGGTTTCGACCACATGCTTAATGGTTCCTCCATCTGTCCCCCCAGCCATCAGAATCATGTCGGGTCTAAGATAACGTATCCTACCAATCTTTTCATGAGGGCGTCGTCCATCATCCACAGCCATAACGTCCATGACTATAGCCCCCGCGCCTAAAGCTGCCCGTTCGGCGCTTTCAGCAGTCATGGTCTTCACCACGCCTGCAACCATCATCTGAAGCCCACCGCCAGCACTGCTCGTGGTTACATAGAGATCTACACCTTTCTTTTTCCCGCTAGATGGAGCAATAATCCCATGTTCGGCTAACAGTTTATGTCCCGTTAGTTCCTCTACTTCGCGGATGGCATTACGCACGCCTAAGGTTACGTCTTCAAAAGGTGCCTCAACCGTAGTGGGTGCTTCGCCACTTGCCACAAATCGGTATTCATTCCCAAGCTTCTTGAAAAAGCGGGCTTTGCTGGTAGTGCTCCCGCAGTCGGTTGCCAAAATGACCTCTATCTTATCTGGCCTGATGTCAAGCGTTGATTGCTCTTTTGAGGTCAATCGGTTCTACCTGTGACCCAGTTTTTCGTTCAAGATTTAAAGCGATGGCTTAAATAATAATCTATCTAGTTAGAGGGAGAAATATGGAATCCCGGAAAACTCCCACGTTTAGAGACTATCTCGCTGGAGCTGTCTTAGCTAATTCGTTGGGGTGGTTGATGTTAGGGGGTATAGGGTCTTCTGACATTGATCCACTAGTTCTTGTGCAGCTCTTGTTTCTAACGTACGTATTCGGAGCTATAGTGGCAGGATACTTGGTCTCTCGCAAGGCGTTTCAGGATCACCTTAAGGTCGGTCTTAAAGCGGGGTTGGGCTCGTTTGTCTTTCACATATATGTTTTCATGGGTGTGTTTGAGCTAATTACAGGAAAACGAGTGCTGTTTCTATTCGATCACTTGTTGATCCTGGCCATATTTGTTTCAGGAGGATTTGTCGGAGCGTTTCTTTTCAAGCAGCTTTCCTCAGGAAACCCTAAGCCGGCATAATTTTGGATAATTAAACGGTTTTTTCCATGAAGACGACATCTCTGTCAGTGATGGGATCTTTAATGAATCCAGCTACTTTGAAACCTTTGACCGAATACAACCCTATGGCGTTGAAGTTATCTGCGAATTCATTGTGCAAAACACGTTTTGCGTGAGGTGAACTTTTCTTGATCTCTTTTAGAAACTGATCGATCAATATGCCTCCTAAACCTTCCCGGGCACTTTTTTCGTCTGAAACGGTGAGAAACATTATCCTCGGAAGCCCCATCAGGGTTGCGTTTATCAAACCGACAGCCTTCCCTTTTCTTTTCGCCACCAATGTCATCACCTGGTCACCATGGATCATCCTTCGTATCGTGTTCTTGTCTCCGTGTATCTTTGCTTGAGTTCCCAAGGTTGAAATGATCATCTTTACGCATGCACTAACATCTTCTTCTCGAAGCGGTTCAAAGGCAAGGTCCAATGAAAGCACCGCCATTATGATTGCTGAATATTAACTAAAGTGTTGCGCCTCTTGTTATGTGAAAGATGGAATCTAGACTTGCGTGCGTTTCTGTAAGAAAATTATTTAAGGACTTTCCAATGAAACGATAGCACTGCGTTAGGTGGTAAAGGAAATGCGAACAGATTACTGGTTATACGTTTTAGCCGTGGTATGTTTCATAATTGCGGCGCTACCTTATGTAAACGAACTCTTGAGACTGGAATCCACTATGAGTTTGACTTTCACAGTGATCTTTGCGGCTTTAGGTTTAATATTCCTGATTCTGGGTTATTCCTCGAGGCCCATGCCAGTAATATCTATTATTGAAGCCCCCAAACCAACCCGTCCGCCTTCCCCACCACCAGCTCAGCCACCCACAGCAGAACCCGCAAAGCTCGAAGAGAAGAAAGCCAAGGCAAAGCCAGAGCCAAAAAAAACCAAGAGACGCAGAAAGAAAGCCTAACCTGCTCATTTTCCCTTTCGCTTGTGCTTTTCCAGAGCATCTCTGAGACAGAAGCACTCTTGAGATTGAAGCTTCCATTGTTCGCAGCGATCCAGAGTTGAGAAGATGGCGTTCTTCCCCTGCTGGAATCGGTTGAAGCAGAATATAACATCTGGATACTCATACTGGCTATGGTAGCGACAGTTCCCACAGAATCTCTCTGGTTCTAATCTCTTTGCCATCAATGCTCATCTCCAAGCTAGGGATTCCCTTTTCTTTTGAAATCTGCTCCAAGTCGCTCGAGCACAGCAGCGACTGTCAGGGGGAAGATTATCGTGGCGTCACCTATCACCATGACTTTCCCGGCCTTCTTCTTCAGTTTGCCCCAGCTAATCGTTTCTTCTGGGGTTGAGCCTGATAGCCCTCCATATTCCGGTCGATCTGTTGTTATGATGACCGCATAGTCGAGACCTTTATCTGCCATCAATGCAGCGTGCTGAACAGCGTTGCGGGGGACACCGCCTCCGATGACTATCATGCCGAGACGTTCAGACTTTTGGGCGACAGTTACCATTTCAGCCGCTTCTTTGAAGGAGTCAACTAGGAGGGTGTCTTCTTTTCCGCTACGTTGTGTATGAACCAAGTGGATGTAGGCGAATTCTGAGTCGCGCATGGCGGGGAGAAAGATTGGAACATTAGCTTCATAGGCTGCTCTCACGATGGATTTCGAGTCTTTAAGTTTGCTTCCTATGAGTTGCATTAGCGTGTTTGTTGAGAGGATTTTTCCCTGGTTTTCTTTGGCGATGTCATCGAACATTTCGATTAGCACCTTGTCGGCTTTGACAAAGTCTTCTTCGGGAACAAAGATGTCGTAGATGCGGTTTACGTGGTACTTGTAAAGGAAGAAGTCGTCGACAACCCAGTGTCCTCTGTAGTGGTGTCCTCCCAAAGCCTCTATTAGGTCGTGAATCATGTTTGCTCCTGTGCTTACAAGGGCGTCAATAAGCCTCTTTCTGATAAGGTCAGCGATTACGGAGCGTAAGCCCGCTGGGACCATCGCTCCCGCAAGCGCCAAGAAGACTGTGCATTTTTCATCACGAACCATATTCTCAAGAACGTCGCATGCGGTTGCTAATCTGCCAGCTCCAAACGAGCCTGCGTTGTCGAATTGTTGAACAAGCTCGTTCACGGACATGTCAGGCTTGAGTTCCATGTGCCTTACAGGCACATTGAGTAGATCTCGACGGTTCATGTTGGGTGCTCCGGAATTTGAGAATAAAGATGGTTGTTTGGAAGGAAAAGCCTTTTTCTCAATAGCATGTCGTGTTTCTGGGAGCCTCTAGAAGATTGAAGTGCCTGGGAAAGTGTGTCAACAACGAGAGATTTCTGGAGGAACTTCCGGAAAAAGGGTACAGGGCAATCTCTTGAAACAATTAGACAATCACTGAACGGTCTCGGTGAAGGCTAACGTTGCTGTGATTGCTGTCTTGTCCAAGTGCTATTCAGTTTCGTCCTCGGTTTCGTCCTCGGTTTCTTCTTCCGTTTCGCCTTCAGCTTCTGCTTCAACCTTTCCTTCGGCCTTTCCCACTACTTCGGCTTCTGCAAATCTTCGGCTTATCCTTGTCACTCGGATTCTTACATGTTCACCTGGTTTTGCGTTCGGCACAAAGCATACTAGTCCTTTGATTCGTGCGATGCCTTCGCCTCTGCGGCTGGTTTCCTGGATTTCGACGTCGTACTCTTTGCCGATCTCTACTGGTTTCGGTGGGAATCGCGGGCCGAATCTTCGTGGGCCTCTTCTTTCATACTGCATTGTTTCACCTCTCTTTCACGTTTATTCAAATTCTTGCTAACTCGGCATTGCCGTGGCTATTCGTTTACGGTGAGTGTTCCATATCTTCCAACGTTGAGCTGCATTTCTCCTCGGAATGTGGTGATGTATCCATTTTCGACTTTGACCTTGTCGTTTACGTTGACCTGCTCGATTTGCTCGTTCCACAGTGTAAGTTTTATCTTGCCTGTGTCGTCACTGACTATGGCGTTAGCGACTCGGTGTACCACGTCCTTGTATCGTGACATAACCTCTCGTGTAGGTGCTTTCTCGACGACTGTGGCTTCAACGTCTACTCTGCGCATTCCATCCCTCAGTTCTTTTATCTTCAAAATTTGCCTCCTACGTAGTTGGTTCTTCCGCGATAGCAGATCTGTTTCCTACCATTGTAACTGCTACTCTAATTTCTTGTTCGGGAAACCGTCTCGGCATGTACTTCTTTCGTCCTTATCGCGGAACAGGCCGACTCAAAAACAGAACAAGCCTCGTCGGCAAAGCGCCTTCTGCTTGATTCGTTTCTGGCTGGCTGTTGAACGAAAGGGAACATTAAGGTAGATATAAATTTTGTTATGTAGTGCTAAAGCTTCAGATAAGATTTCGAAATTCAAATAATGGGCCATACGCGTATGTCTTTCAAGGCTTCAGTGAGTGCATTATCTTCTGAACAGCGAATATCTGGCGTAACACCAGTTCCTTCCCAGTCTTCATTCGTTTTGGGATTGTAGGTACGGCCAATCGGCACCTTAAACAATATGCCTGTTTCCAAGCCTATGATTGCCACTGGGTGGGCCCCGCCGCCAGTGTTTGCTCCAACCAGTGTGGCGCGTTTGTGAATTTTCAAGGCAAAGGCAAAATGCTCACCGCCTGAAAAGGTGAAGCTACTGGTCAGTACGTAGACTGGCTTGGCATAATGGAATGGCGTTCTAGTTGTCTGGCACTTAAACGTGTGGTTGTGTGGTCTGAAGTATGTTTCCAAAAGGGTCAATGGAGCCTGAGGTCAAAGAAGTAACTCAGGTGGAAGTCTGCTGAATCAGCGCTGCCGCCGCGGCACTTGCGTAGGTCAATAATCAATGCGTCCGTATTCTTGACAAATTGCATGGCTCCATTGATTCTGTCTGCTGAATCAGACAGTGGGTTGAACATTGTGACGCTGATGTATCCAACGTTACCGGGTAAGATTTCTACCTTGGTCAAACCGTGTTCCCCCATTCTTTGCTTATCGCTCAGCTTTTTTGTCGCAGGACGGCCGATGTGGGGCATATCCTTGGGTAATAAGACTTGTAAATGCTTGTCATTGACAACATCCCGTAGATGCTCGGTTAACTGCTCGCAGAGAGTTTTAGGATCCGTTATCTGGTCATAATCGCCGATCGCATGATGATCTTCCACTGAGCGGCAGAGGGCGTCCGCCTGTTCAGGGAAGAGATAGTTTTCTCTTATAGCCTTCTGAATCCCAGCTATGGTTTCCTTGATAGTTTCAGGAGTTAATTCCTTCAGTTCAGGCAATTTCCTTGGTAGTCCCATATGTTTCATTGCATGTTTTCCGGTTTCGGGCATTCGGACTACTTTCTTTATCCTTTTCGCTTCCACACGGACACATCCTTCTGCCTGCTGGCGGATCTATTGTGTTTCTTTTCGGCTCAGTGATTCTTTGGCTTGTTCCTTCAATTCCTTGATTCTTTCGACTGTTGGCATGACCTTCTCAAACAGGTCCTTTTGTGCCTGAACGCCCTCCTTGATAAAGAAGGCGGCTGCTTCAGACCGGCTCTTAAAGGCTTCCACCTCAACAAGAGCGTCAATCTTCTTCAAGTCTTCGTCGTTCAGCCTCGTCATCACCACGTTGCTCCGATCGCCCAGCTCCTGGCCTAGTCGTAGCAATACCTTCTCCTTGAACTTCTCTGCATCTTCACCTTCTGGGCAACGCATCTTGATCGCGAGTTTCTTTTTCTTGCCTTGGAGTCCTGAGACGTCCGGGCAGCACATCTCGGCTGGTTCTTCGTCGATATCTACATTCTCAGGCATCGCTTTCACCATCTTCTGTAATGCGTATCACGTAATGTGTAATGATGCCACTTAAACCTTCCGCTTTCTGCGCCCGTTGCGGTGTGCATTGCATGTGCAAGCATAAGTCTATGGGTAACAGTAGATTGATATAATGAAACACGTCTTAGTAGGGTTCTATGAATAAGTGCAGAGGTCTGGAAATGAAAGATGAAGAGAAGCTTCCTGTTTCAGAAGTTCTCAAAGTAATCGATAGCGCCAATGTCTACAAGTCGGATAAGTGGTGGTCAGCAGTCGTACTTCTAGACTCATATGGGAGAAAGCAAGTAGCTGTTTATGTTTGGAATAAAAGGAATGGAGAATGGAAGAGAAGACAGAAATTCGTGATTACCCGCAAGCAGCAGTGGGAACAAGTGAAACCGAAAATCGAAGATTTTGTTTCAAGACTGTAGTTTCCCATGGCTCGTGCATGTGCTTCTTGTCGACGAAAAGCCCTGGATTCTGTCCATAGCTTGGTAGAATTCGCCAGAAAATCTGTTTCTGTCTGTGTCAGACGTTTGTCCACTGTGTCGATAGTGCAACCATCTGAGGCGCCGGTGCTCTCAACCGCTAGGATATTCTCTTTCTCTCTCGAGGGAGTTTCGTGTGTTCTTCCTTGTCAACAATTTCCTTGAGGAGTTGGATTATCCGCCAGACTTCGTGGTAGCGATTGTATAGTGGCACCGGTGCGATTCGGATGACATTTGGTGGACGAAAGTCTGAGATCACTCCTCTGGCTCGGAGGGCTTCGCTTATCCGCATAGCTTCCACATGCACAACTGCGATGTGGCCACCTCTTCGTTCAGCGTCTCTTGGAGTGCCAACCCCGAAATTGTACGGGGGCGTAGAGAGCATATTGTCAATCAGATACATGAGGTATGAAGTTAGCTCTAGTGACTTCTGCCTGATGTTTCCCATTCCAGCCTCAAGAATTATTCGTAGAGATCCTTCGAGAGCGGCTGAGCTGAGAATGGCCGGAGAGGATATTTGCCAACCGCCTGCGTTTCTGGCATGGTCAAACTTCAAGTCGAAGTCAAACTGCTTGTCTTTTACATACCCGAACCAGCCTGCGAGAGCTGGCTCATAGTCGAAGTGCTTTCGGTTCAAGTACAAGAAGGCTGTGCTACCTGGCCCGCCGTTCAGATATTTGTAGCTACACCACACGGCGAAATCCACATTCCACTCGTCAAGGGAATGGGGCACTACACCAACAGAGTGGGAGCAATCGAAACCTATCAGTACTCCTCTTTTGTGCGCCTCTTCCGTGAGATACTTCATGTTAAGAAGTTGCCCGGATCGGTACAGCACTGATGGAAGAAAAGCCAAAGCTGCACTCTCATCCAATAAGGCTACAATCGCATCTTCATCAAGAAAGCGTCCGTCACGGCTTTTTGCGAGAACCAGATTGTCATCCGAGTTGAACCCTCGAAGATTAAGGATACTTCGCAGGGCGTAGATGTCAGTTGGAAAGGTCAGCTCGTCCGCAATTATCTTCGTTCTCTTAGAATCGGGCTGATAAAACGTGTTCACAAGAGAATGAATGTTCACGGTCGTCGTACCAGTAGCGACGACTTCTTCAGCTTCAGCACCAACGAGCTTAGCGCATTTGGCTCCCAGTTCTTCCGCGAGATAGAACCATGGCTGTTTGGCTTCAAGCCACCCTCTTATTCCCAGAGTCTTCCATTCATCTAACACTTGAAGAACCGAGCTCTCGGAGGCTTCAGATAAGAGACCAAGGGAATTCCCATCCACGTAGATTTCTCCCTCAGGAATGTAAAAGAGATGCCGAAACCGTGCAAGAGGGTCTGCCAGATCAAGCTTGTGCGCAAAGTCTTCGTCAAGTTCAAAATTGCTAGAAAGCATTACCTATACTTCCCAAGCGATCAGCGGTTCAAAGTACACCCCTACGTGGATATGTCTTTTCGCATTCTGATATGCATGATTTCACCCACGTTTTCTCCACCTTTGGCATTCCCGCGACGATTTTCACCGCCTAACATGTTCAAATTTCTGCATCAGTGTCACTCTCAATCGACAACAGCTTATTAGAATCTCAGCAGGAATATTAGTTTGATATATTCTTGATACTTAGCAAACCTTTTATGCGAAAACCGTTGCATTAGGGCACCACTCCGAATAAGGAAGGACGTTTTTTGAACAGCAAACAAATGAAAGCATGCGCCGTTCATTTGCGGCGTCCTATTCGCCATTGTGAAATCACAGGAGTGGTCTAGTCGACATGCGACGATCAAAACTTGAAATGTATGTTGATATTCTCAAGGTCTTAGCTCGCAATGGACCGCTGAAGCTAACCCACATCATGTATAAGGCAAATGTGAACTGCAGTGTGCTGAAACAATACCTAGACTTCTTAATCCAGCAGAATCTCGTTGAGGAACAGATTGCCCAGAAGAGAAAACGAAAGGCCAAAGTCGTTTACGCCATCACAGAACGTGGTAGAACTGTGCTCAAATACTTCAGCGAAGTCAATCGGGCTCTGCAAATTACGGAAGGGGCACACAAGATTCCCCCATCTCTCTACTAAGTCTTCTGCAGCCATGCGTAGTCGGCCTTGCAGTAGGAATCAACATTCGGTCTACGGTTGTCGCTAACTTCTCTTCAATCTGACACCTCTGGCGCTTCTACTACAAGAGTGAGCGTGCGTGTTTTGGAAGTCAAGAAACGCATATATCTCAAACTTGGTATTGAGTTGAATACGGTGGGGTCGTAGTCTAGCCAGGGATGACGACGGGCTCCAGAATAGCAAGACGGGTTTGCGGACCCATGCGCTTTGGGAATGAAGAACTTCTGGAGCGCGATAGAGAAACCCGTAGAGACGGCACAAACGCCGTTTCGGGTAGAGGTCGTCGGTTCAAATCCGGCCGACCCCACCACGCGCCGGACCGACCCCGCTGCGACCAAGATTTTCAAGACTCTCTGGGAGCTGAAGAAAGCCGGCCAGTCGGAGGGCACGCTGGCGGCAAAGGGCTCGCTTGAAATCTGGGCAGTTTTGTACCGTGGGCTGATAACCACTTGCCAGTAGACTGCTTGCATGACTATCAACCAACGCTCACGCGACAGCAGATAAGAGGACAAGATATAATGCAACTCGTGAGCATTATTTGATACTTGGAGGGATAATTCATGGCAACCAAAATGCGCAACTATCAGTGGACGAGAGACTTTGAAACTGCCCGAAAATTCCTGGCAGACATATTCAACATAAGGAAAGCCTATACAAACTGGATACCATCGGAGTTGGAGAATGTCAAATTTGGGCCAGGCGGAACGGAATATCTAGACGAGGAAGATGAATATCTGAAAATCTGGGAAGTGTTCGATGAAGCTCAACAGACCGCGCCGAAGATTGTAGCCATATCCTACACAAAACCCTCCGGAGGCTGTTGGCTCTCTATTCACCCCAACCACATGTCTGCTGCAAGAGAGATTGTGTCATGGATGCAAGGTCGAGTGAATGAGATGAAGAAAGATGAAGGTGAGGAAGTGAATATGAACTTCGTTGTCGACGACGATGATGAGGAATTCATTCATCTCCTATCAGATATAGGATTTCAGAAAGGCGAGATTGAGGGGGACAAACAAGTACGACCAATAGATTCGCCGATTCCGGCATATAGTCTACCTGAGGGATACACTATACGAAGTGCGACTATCGAGAAGGATTTCCGGAAATATCGTGAGGTTCAGATGGCAGTCTTCCCTCACATTGTGAGCATGTCAAAGGATCTACTTCAACTATATAGAACTGCATCTTTTTACCATGAAGATCTTGACATTGTTGTCGTTGATCCATATGGCGAATTTGCTGCGTTTTGCACCGCCAGAATAGATCCTCTGAGCAAGATTGCAGAACTTGAACCAGTTGGAACCCATCCTGACCATAGAAAGCGCGGATTGGCAAAGGCCGTGATTTGTGAAAGCCTTAAGCGTCTAGAGAAGTACGACCCATCTGCAGTTGTTATCTTAGGGGCAGCACCAACTGATGGGGCCAGACGATTATACAAATCCATTGGATTCGTGAATGAAGGAGCACGACACTACTGGTTTCAGATGGTCTGATAGTGCTTACCTTCGTGCACGCGCCTACATTGCCGGTATGAAAGTGGCAAGATTTTCCGGAATTCCTACTTACCCGGAGTTTGCCCCCCGGCCACTCTCCTACTAGTTGACTTTTTCCGGAAAATCTGGCATTTTCATACCGTATTGGCGTGCCCGCCGTGGACAACCTGCGGGGCTCATCTGGCCATCTCCCGTCCGACCTGCAATGCCGGTATGAAATTGGACAAAAATCCAGCGGTTCCCCATTAATACAAGATTCAATCAGGCCAAATATCACTTAATAGGACTTGAGGGAGTTTTCGTCTGTTTTCACACCGGCGGCGTTGAGGGTCAACCTACTGTGTTTCTAGCTGAGCCAGCAGTCGGGGCGCAAACAAACATATCCAATATGCTAATTTCTTTCACTTCTGGGACGTTCGTACACGTGTTTTTCGGAGATTTTCTTCGGGGAATTACTATGATTAGTTGTCTTTCTCGAGGTTTATTACATAGAAGAAATCGTTCCCTCTAGTATGTACGCGCGTCCCGGAAGCAAAAGAAATCTTCCACGGGTTTTGGGCACCTGCCACCTGTAAAGATTAACTCGGAAGCAGAGCGCAAATTGGCTTCCACTATATAGCGCCTTGTTCAAAAAATGCCTAGTTTATTACCTAAAACTCAAGAATCGGAGTTTAAATAGCATTTAAAAAGAAAAAGCGAATTTAAATGCTAAAAGAAACAACATTTCAAGTCCTTTGCTCGATAAAACTTATATGTAGGCTCGATGCTGTCCACTTGACGTTACGGCTTCAAGGCGATTAAACATGAACCGAAATTTCAATCTTATCAATGGAAAGTTTCATCACCTAGTCCTGGAAGGTACGGCTTACGAAGTAGGCAAAAGGCAGGGTGAAATCCTCAAAGGTGCCTCGGAAATGCGCGCTCGCATAGAAAGGTCAATTTCATCATTCTCACGTCAGCTAGGGGCTTCTCAAGATGGAAAACCCGATCTGGAGAAAATGGGGTTTCAGGATTTTGATGAATTGCAGAACTTCTTTGAAGATTACTGTCCGGGATTGAACGAGGAGATGAAGGGATTTGCTGATAGCCTTGGAGTGGAAATCAGCGAAGTACCTTTTTATGGTGCTACGTATAATGTCCGCAAGAATTGTAGCCAAGTGGCAGTGCTTTCATCTGCGACCAATGACAAACATGTGTATGTTGGAAGAAGCTATGAATGGACACATACAGAAGAAGACCTGCGATTATGTACGACAAGAGTGAAGGGAAAGGCGGCACACATCGGCTTCTCAATATTCCTCTTCGGTCGTGCTGATGGCCTAAACGAACATGGCGTCAGCGTGACATTCACTGGTGGAGGAATTTTCGGAGTTCCGCTGAAACATCAAGGCTTTCAAAGCCATCTGGTTATCCGATCCTTACTAGACAGCTGTGAATCCGTTGACGACGCAACAAAGCTTGTCCAGAAGATACCTATATCCGGATTCTTCAATCTCCTAATCGCGGATAGAGGCAGTAATGCTGCATTGGTGGAATTTGCAGACGGGACTCGCAACATCAAGCAAGTGAACAACAACTCAAAGAGCAAATGCCTTTTCTCAACTAATCATTATACCTTGCCTGCGACGAAAAAATTCAACGACCTCAACTGCGGCATTATAGGGCAATCACGGAAACGCTATCAACTACTTGCCTCAAACTTGAGCGCCGCATCAGAAGTCGAAAAGGAAGCACTGAGAACGACCTTGTCCAGAAAATTCCCGAAGGGCGTCTGCGACCACTACTATTCAGAGGGCTTTGGCACTGTCTGGTCCATGATATTCGATTTGACCTCCGTTGAAGCGGACATCTGCTTTGGTGCGCCCACGCACAACAAGTGGCACTCGTTCACTCTTGATGAACCCGGTGGCGTCAAGGAATATCAGGCAATCTTCCCAAATGCTACAGGCAAATGGCCCTATTGACATCTGGTAGCCCCCCCGGGCTGACCGCGACACACCCGGTCGCGGAGGCGCTCGCGGACGAGTACTTCCGCTTCGCCTGGCTACTGAGGCGCGAAGCCTTCCTCAGGTTCGGGTACGACCCCGACGCGGTCTTCTCCGAGAGGATTGATGAGCGTGGCTTCAGAAAATAAGGGAGTATGAGAATTCCCGGGGTCAACCTACTGGGTTTGCGGGAGCTTGATAGTCGTGGCTTTTACACTAATCTAACTGAGAATCGGGCTAGGTCTCCATTGCCTTAGGTTTCATTCTTTACCATATTCAGCGAAGGACTCTTGAGTGCCCAAATAGGTCTTTGATTCAACATACCTGTATTTTTCTAGTTCTTCATATTCAAACTTGGCGCGCTTCTCAAGAGCCTCTATGCTTGGCCATTTCTCGACTCCAACGTAGTTCCACTCTTCGTTGGACCAACGGCAGTCAATCATCATCAAGAGTTTACACCCGAGTTCTTCCCAGTTCTTGCGATCCTTAAGCATGAACTTCCCCTGTTCCTCTTCAGATAGCTCATAAAATGCTTCCTTGATTCTGGCGAACATCAATCGGATGATAGGTTTTTTCCCAGCCATCTTGTAATCTCCTTCACTATTACTTCAAACGCAAATCTGTGATTGGACATATAAGACTTCGCGCGCACACATTCCACTGCCTAGGCTTTTCCCTTAGAGGCCATTAAATATCGAGTTTCACGCAGGCGAGCAGGGCTTCAGAAGATAGGCGAATGTGAGAGTTCCCGCGATCAACCCACTAGATTTGCGCGCGCTTTCAGTCATGAGCAGATGCCGAATGACCTGGCCGGCGCTAAAGATCTGACGTTTGAGTCGAAAAGGTCACTTGGGTTCCCAATAAGACTTCTAATATTAATTTGTGGCGCAAGACCTCAACAAGGTCTGCTCTTTCTATGGCGTCCTCCAAAGCATCAAGTTCTCTCTGCACAGATCTTCTCATCTCCACGTTGATTTTAGTTTCCCTCATTCGTCTCTGATATAACTCGTCTGCCTCTCCTCTGAGTCTCCAATAACGCTCTAGCAAAGATTCTCTCTTGGTCCTCTCCATTAGTCGCACCTCACTCTTGATGGGCTCTTCTGGCTAGCCTTGATTTCTATCATACAACTTGCATTAGTAATTTTGCGTGTTGCGCTCTTTCAATATCTATCTTTTTCAGAAGTTTTTCAAGGATTTCTGCTTTCGTTCTCAATTCCTGTTCTGAGACTGTGTGTCCCATTGGGCATGTTTCATCAACAATCGCACCTTCATTTGCCAGATACACAACTGGATACAGATAGCATCCCAAGGGTTTCTTCTTATGGACTAGACAACTCTTTCCAGCGCGACTGTAGAAATAGCACCACCCGTCAACATTTCTGAGTCGAGTCACACCGTCTTCTACAAGTTCAAATTCCACTCGGCGATAACCCGCTTCCTCTAATCTTTTGATGTCGTCACTTGAAAGCTCCATTTCAGTTCTCTCACAGCATTTTCCACAATTTGAACACCACATAAGAAGCAAGACTCCCTGCGAGACATAACAAAAGCCATCGAATTATAGTTGTTGGTGGGCACACACGCGAAAATGGTGGTTCACGAAACGAGAGAAAGGGAGGAAAGAAGGAAATGTATAAGGTTACATTCTTGGGCTTTGTTTCTGGTATCGGCGTTTTGCTTCCTCTATCCTCTTGACGATCTTTGGGAAGATTTCCACATGAATATCATCAGGAATATTGTATCCGCTTGTATCTAGTGTCCCAATGCAAAATCCACAGTTTGTGCAGACCCAATGACCGTAGACCTTAGCAGTTTCCTTCTGCGACACCGAAAAGGGGAGC
>Ga0209635_10001309_pt1 | contig 18443 bp, 20 predicted proteins | sample DeeMarSWOR230_32_FD_187463 | JGI IMG/M metagenome (GOLD analysis project Ga0209635, IMG submission 187463) | Marine sediment microbial communities from White Oak River estuary, North Carolina - WOR-2-30_32 (SPAdes) (version 2) | ecosystem: Environmental > Aquatic > Marine > Intertidal zone >... | reverse complement strand
AAGATCGACCTGATGGAAAAGCATAAAGATGACGAGCCATTCATCGACCCGGATTATATGTTCCGCATGAATAACAATCCCTATTTATAGAAGGGGTAAAGGCTGCTTGAATAATAGGGCAATGTCGTATACCATGATTGTTTAACCATGGAAAAATTATTCGACGTCATAAAAAAGACAGAACCTGTATCCATCGTGATCCATAATAATCCGGATCCCGACGCCTTGGCCTCGGCAACAACGCTCCGGTTCATACTTATGAACAGAAGCTTCAAGAACATAAGGATCTATTATGACGGGCTGATCGGCAGAGCGGAAAACCAGGCAGTCCTGAAAATTCTGAAAGTGCCGCTTTTTCTCACGGTCAATATTCCTTCACCGCAGACACATCAGTTCATCCTGGTGGACTGCCAGCCTTTTACCGGGAATGTCACTTTACCCGGCGGCACCAATCCCATCGCTGTAATTGATCACCATCGGTTGAGGAAGACAACCCGGCAGGTTCCTTTCCGTGATGTCCGGCCCCAATACGGTGCGTGTTCGACGATCCTCTACGAATATCTCTATTCTCTAAAGATCGATATCCCGACTCATCTGGCGACTTCTCTCTGTTATGCCATCTCCAGCGAGACTCAAAGCCTCGGCCGGGAAGGCAGCCGGGCTGATAAAAAGGCTTATGTCGAGCTGCTCTCCCGTCTGAGCTTCAGCCAGTTATCCAGGACTCAATATCCCAAGTTATCCAAGGATTTTGTCTCCAACCTCTCGCGGGCTCTTCTCAATGCGTTCTATTATAAAAATCTCATCGGTGTGGTCATGGAAGAACTTCCTTATCCTGATTTTGTCGCTCAGATGGCGGATTTTCTCCTGAGGGTAAAGAATATGACCTGGTCCCTCTGCCTCGGCACCTTTAAGGATGTGCTGTATGTTTCCATCCGCACCACAAACAATAAGGCTGATGCTTCCCGGATCATCAAGAAGATCATGCCCAAGGGTGCGGCTTCAGGCGGCCATGAAATGATCGCTGGCGGACAGGCTAAGATTGACAAAAGCGATAGAAGCAAGGTCAGGGCGGCAAAGAATGAGGTCATCATTAAAATGATGCGCGCCCTTAACTTTGGCGAGGTGCCTCATCTGTTAAAACTCGTCAAGGATGCGATATTCCCTCTCTCTTGAAGCCTCAGCCTGAATTTCTTTAAGGTCACTCCTTCGTTGGCTCTTGCATATAGATAATCCTCATTATCGATGTAAATGCAGTGGCTGGTGTCTGGCAGGGTGAGGGTGGCCAAGAGAGTACCTTCCGGGTTGAGAAGATAAACGTCTCGGCTCGGGTTTTTGGAAAAGCTCCCTCCCAGGACGTATAGATTTCCTGATTTGTCCAGAGCTATATCTTTATAGATGAGCTTGGTGGGAAGGATGAAGGAGGCGATTTTTTTCTTTTCGACTTTTTTTACGCCCAGGAGCTTTTTCGACCACAGTTTTTTTCCTTCTGCATCGAATCTTTCAATTTTATCCTGAAAACTGTAAGCAAGATAGAGATTCCTCTGCTGGTCGAATTCGAAGCTCACGCTATCCATCGCGAGAGGCATTGGTTTAGCGGAATAGGGGAATTTGTGCTGGATTTTTCCTTTTGAGTCAAAGATATAGATAGTCCCGGCCTCGGTGGTGGGAAGAGTCGAGACAGCGATCTCGTTCTCTGAAAGAACGGAAAAATCAGAGACAGGAATGGATAGGGGAATGCTGCTGGCGTAATTCAGGTCTTTGTCGAAGACCTGGATTTTGGGCATGTATTGGTCTGTGACATAGATGGAGTTGCCGAAGCTGGAAAGGTACCTGGGGGCTGAAAATTCCCCTGGTCCCTGCCCTCTTCGTCCGGTCTTCTTCAACAGCTTCCCCTTCGAGTTGAATTTCTTCAGAGAATAGTCCATGGTATCTGTGACATATATGTTTTGATCCCTGTCGACAACGACTCCCACCCACTGAAAGAGCAAGGTGTCGTTCAGGTTTCCGATAGAGAGAACTTCTTCCAGGCTCCATTCCGGACTTTCCCTTCCCAGGCATAGAAGGAAGACCGGAAGAGCTGCCATCAGGACCAATGACCGGGGGAAGGTTGTTTTTTTCGCTGACATCGGGCCTCCTTTTGAGATGATTCTTGCCTGGCTGCGGATTCAGCCGCTCTTTGTGAAAATCTCAACCGGCGTATAGTTTGTCAAGATATTTTTTACAAAAAAGATATCCGGCCAAGCAATAGGCAGTGTAGTGAGTGAATGAAACGATATTAAGGAGCTGCTTCACGGCGTCAAACATGCATTTTCCAAGAGCTATCTCGCAGGCTATCTCTTCCTGAGAGTAGATAGAGATGACAGAAAAGATCAAAAATAAGGCCATTAAAAATGCCAATTTTTTGACCTTGCTTTGAATTCTTAAAATCATTTGGATCCTCCTTTAATGGAGATTACAGTTGATAAAGAACGAAGGCTCCGGTTGATCTTGGTTACTTTTGAAAATAGTGTACGCAAAAATCGTATCCGGCCAGACACCACATGAAAGAAGTCCCTCCGACTGCGGCTGCGCCGAGAAGCGCTCCTGGAATGTTGCCAACTGCAAATCCTGCAACAATTCCCAGAAGCATACCGAAACCGGCGTCAAGAAGACATTTAGCGAAGGCTTTTTCGCAGACTCCCGCAGAGAGCTCGCCTGGAGATACGAGAAGAATGAGAAAAAATAAGATCATGCCCGCGGAAATCAGGATGTTGACCTTCTTGTGCTTGATACGGATCATTGCTGCACCTCCTTTTGGTGATCGAGGACAGGTCGATGAAAGGGCTTTCTTTTCAGTCATCCTTTCCTCGTGATAAAAGACGCAACGGATTCGATTTCTTCTCATCGATAATAGAGATTGAATTTTTTTTATTCTGTTTATGGTGCTCTGGGTGAATCTGGATCAATCACAAGTCGAGATTACTGGGGATGCGAGGCGCTTTGGGTCAGGCTTTGTCGTGAAGAGATGTTCGAGGGCAGAACGAAGCCCTTTTTTCATCACGAGGATAAAGCCCGAACCCGACAACGAAAAGGCTAAGAGTTCGAACGATTGTTTCGGCAGGATGTTAGCTTTTCTGGATCATACAGCTTTTCTCTTTTTCGCCTTCTTGTGTTTCTCGTTCCTGTGAAGGCCCAGGTAGTAGGGCTTCTGAGAAGCGAAGGCTTTTGCCTGGGTAAGGATGGCTTCTTCGACATATTTCGGGCTGTAGCGCCATGTTTCATAGTCAAAGGTCACGGAACGGGCGAAATAGAGAGGTTTCAAAGCTTCGACGATATCCTTTTTGGTTTTATGAGAGCCGTTCCTGTAAGAGAAAAGGAGTTGATAGACAACCTGAGTCCACATCAGAATATCAATATTGTAGATATCGTGCTCAAACATCTCGATCAGGCTTGAAAAGGCATAGTCACTGAGAATTCTCTTGAGAAGCTTTTCTCTCGGAAAATATTCCTGCCTCAGCTTATCCTTGAGGTCTCGCATGTCGATCTTCAGTTCCTGAGGCCAGCCGAGTTCTTTGAGCCCGAATCGAGCCTTTGGCTTCGGCTTTATCATGGGAGTCGCTATCCAGGATGATTCATGTTCGAGTAGAAGATTGAACAGTGTTGTGATTACCTGAGTGAACATCGGCCCGAGCTTCGGAGAGCTGGCTTTATGGATTTTTGCTCCGAGGCCGATCTGGCAAATCTTGAATTTGCCGAAGATAGCATGCAGGGTCATGAAAACGTCGACGCCGTACTGTTTTGCAGAGGAATTCCAGTTTTGCTTCAGCCAGTGGTTTATCAGTGCCGAAGAAAAACCAAACTCTCCTCCGATGGGCTGGCGGAGGTCTTCGGCCAGCAGGCCGTAAAAGAGAGGATAGCAGAGGTGATTGGTTATCGTCCCGTCAAACTGATGGCGGGAATAGAGAGGCAGAGCATAATCATATCCTTTGAAAATTGGCTCTCCCAGATGCTTTATCCATTCCGGAGTGATCGAACGGAGGTCTGCGTCGATGACCACTCCTCCCCTTAGAGTGCGGGAGTGTTCCTGTGCGAATTGAAAAAGATTGAGAAAGTTGTTTCCCTTCCCTTTTACTCCTTTGGGAGTGCTGAGATAGAGCTTTGGTGTCTGGGTTTTGGTGGAGAGAAAAGCACCTTTTGTGTTGTCTTCACTGTTGTTGTCGACGTTTATGATCACGGTTTTGAGGCTGCTGAAATATTTTGTGAGGCCAAGGTCTGTTTGCTTGGTGACAAAAGAGATAGTGTCGGCTTCCATGTAGGAGGGAATTCCCACGATAAATTCAATCCCGGCCAGCGAGCTTTTCATCGGATATACTCCTCAATTGATTTATAGCCCTGCTTTATAAGGTCTATTGATGTCATATCCTGTCTTGTTCTCTTTACCCAATTTTCAAGAAAGGTCTCGATCGAAAATATGATAAATTTTGTTTTGCCCATTATAAGCAGACGGATGGACTTTGTCCATGAAAATGAACAAGACGTTTTGAGCTTTCTTTTCCCCAGACTCATTGAGTTCAGCCGAGTCTGATTGGTGAACCTGTTTTTTCAGGTTGGAATTATATCCAAATAACGTTTCAAAAGAAAAGAAAAAAAATAAATTGGGGACTGTCCCCAATTTTTAAAGCCGGGTTTTGACATCTCTCTTTCCCTGTGCTAATAGTTTTGGAGGCTTAAGGGGTATTCAGCACCGGGGAGGAGAAATGAAGGAATGCTTTTGGCGCATCCGGCTTGTCGCTGGAGAGAAAATACTTGGTTTTAAAATCGTTGACAAAAATAGATCAGGATTGAATAAAAAAAAGGAGGATCAAGAAATGAGAAAAATAATCATTCTGAGTGGCATCTGTCTGATTTGTCTCTTCTATCTTCCCAGGGCCTATTCGCACTGTCAAATACCATGCGGGATCTATAATGACGGGATGAGATTTGCCATGATGGAGGAGTATGTTCTGACCATTGAAAAATCCATGAAGCAGATCATCGAACTCTCCCAGCAGCCGGAAACAAACTACAACCAGATTGTCCGCTGGGTCATGAACAAGGAACAGCACGCGGATGAATTGGCACATGTGGTGACTTATTATTTTTTAACCCAGCGGATCAAGCCGGCCGATGAAAAGGATTCGGCTGCGTTCAAGGATTATCTCCAAAAGATACATTTGCTCCATCAAATGCTGGTCTACGCCATGAGAGCGAAGCAGACAACGGACCTGGACAACGTGGAAAAGATGCGTTCACTGCTCAAGGATTTTCATATGGCTTACTTCGGAAAGGAAGAGGCTAAGCACAATCACTAAAAATGGAAGCAGACAAATTGAAATTCTTTGCTTGAATATATTTTATTTTTAGTTTATAAGGTAAGTTCAAGCATTTAAAGGGCCCTGCTTTAACGAGGGTCGGCTTTGGTTTAAGGATTTTTTCTTCCGTCAAAGTGGCGACCTAAGGCTTGGGACCAGATGTGAATTTTTTAAGGAGGTCAAAACTTTGCCCAAAGGAATCGTCAAATGGTTCAATGAGAAAAGAGGATACGGCTTCATCAAACAAGAAGATGGTCCAGACATATTCGTTCATTTCACTTCCATCACCATGCCAGGCTTCAAGACTCTTGCTGAAGGTGACGAAGTCAACTTCGATATTGAAGATGGCGACCGTGGCCCTGTCGCAAAGAACGTGACCCGCGCTCAAGAATAGCCCTGACCTTATCTCCAACCCCGATCATAAAACAATAATCTGTATACTCGTTCTCTATCTGTTGTTCGTTCTTTCGGTTTTAACGAATTTTTCTGCTCTTCGATCCAGAGTAAGATATTCACCTTCCCGGTGTAGCTGTAGACGGATGTAACGCTCGTATGGTTTTGCTCAGTTCTGTATTCAGATATATATTCAAGTTCAATTTTATATTGTATATTATTATTTGAAATTCGGGAGACTTTAACCTCAGCCCTGTCATGTCTTCTGCTCGAACCCTGCGGAATAAGGAAGAAAGAATGAAGAAAATACTGATACTTTTTGTGTCTCTCCTGGTCTTGTTTTCTCAAAGCTGTTTGAAGCAAGGGGAGGAGGATTCAGGATGGAGAGGTGTCATCGAGTATAAAAATGGAACAAAGGTCATCAAGAATCCTGCAGAGCCTGTTTTCGGCCAGCTGGCTGTCAATTTAACCCTGGATCTGAGTCTGGGCAGTGAAGAGGGTGAGAATTATCTGTTTTATCGCATCGAGGATATAGGAGTCGACAATCGAGGAAATATCTATGTGCTTGATGCGGGAAATTATAGAATCCAGAAGTACTCCAGCGATGGAAAACACCTCCAGACCATAGGGAGGAAAGGACAGGGACCAGGGGAATTCGACACTCCTTACGGAATGTTTATCAATGAGGAAGGGGGTATTTATATCCATGACGGAATGAGAGTCAAGGTTTTCGATAGGGATGGCACCTGCTTGCGGGAAATAGTGCTAGAGAGCTTCACCCATGATATTTCGGTGGATCGAGACGGGAATATATGGGGCATCGGTCGTCTGCCTTCGGAGAAGGGAAGGACGAGAAGTATCGTCGAACTGAATCAAGCAGGAAAATTGGAGAAGATTATCGCGGACTTCGCGCCTCCTGAAGTCGCGATTCGGAGTGAAGGAGGACGGGGAGTGATGTTTTTCATCGACCATGAGTATGTCCATGAACTGTGCTGCATCCCCATCGACTCCCAAAGCACTCTGTACGCTCACTCCTCTGAATACAGGTTGCACCGCCTTGACATGAGGGGAGAGACTGAATTGATCATAGAAAAAAATGAAAGTCCCTCTTCGATCTCGCAGAGAGAAAAGGACGCCATTTATGAAACGCACTCTGATTACGAAAAGAGATGGCCCAAGGATGTGGTCAGAGATGCTATCCGGTTTCCTCCTCACCGCCCGTTCTTCAGCAAGATCCTGGCTGATGATAAAGGAAGGATCTATGTCCAAAGAGTGAGATCGGTCCTGGACAGGCGCCCGGAGATTGATTTTGATATTTTCAGCAAGGATGGCTATTACCTTTACCAAATCAGCCTTCCTTTTTCGCCGGACCTCATAAAGAACGGTTACTTGTACGAGATTCACCCTGAAGAGGAAACCGAGGGAATAAGAATCAACAGGTATGCAGTCGATAACTGGCAAAAGATAAGAGAAAGCCTTCGATAAAAAAAGAAATTCCGTGTTTGGCTTCAAGAGGTGCGATTGGGCATTATGTCATCGTGGAGGATTGGAGCGCTTAGCCCGGTGACAATAGAATGGAAGTTCATGCCCAGAAATAGCATATAATGCGGGGCCGGAAATCTCTTTGATTTGTGGGCGGCGATGTGATATTACTTTATCCTTTTGAGCGAGAAGAGCTGGCAGGAATCTAGCTATGAGAAGAACCGATAGGATGAAAAAATGGACAGCATTCCTTGCCTCCTTCTTTATTATGAATTGTGTTTTAGTGTCTTTGTCATATTCAGATGACAGCCAGTTCGATATAAATGATCTTAAAAAGGATGCGCCGAAAGTATTCTTGGATTGCTACCGGTGTGACCATGACTATATCCGGACAGAGATTCCTTTTGTCAATTATGTCCGCGACCGCAAAGAAGCCGACATCCATCTTCTCATCACTACTCAGAGGACCGGAGCTGGCGGAATGGAATACACCATGTCCTTCATCGGGCAGAGGGATTTCGCAGGGATTCAGGATACCTTGAAATATGTATCCAACAGGACTGACACCCGGGATGACGTCCGCAAGGGAATGGTCCGCGTCATAAAACTGGGGCTTATTCCTTTCATCAATAAAACTCCCATCGCCGATTACATATCGGTTCTATTTGAAGAGAAGGTCCAGCCCACTGCGGTGGAAGACAAGTGGAATTTCTGGGTTTTTTACATGAGTTTAAGCAGTTCTATGAGCGGAGAGAGCCAAAGAAAGTCGTTCTCGCTAAGGGGAAATCTCTCTGCTAACCGGATCACCCCAGAATCGAAATTGAGGATGGGCGTCTCTGGGAATTTCAACGAGAGTAAGTATACTTATGAAGATGAGACCATTTCCAGTTATTCTGACAGCAAGAGTCTCAGCACCATGTATGTCAAGAGCCTGGGAGAGCACTGGTCCGTCGGTGCCTGGTTTAGCGCCTATTCCAGCACTTACAGCAACATCGACCTTTCACTGAGCCCCAGCCCGGCGATCGAGTACAACCTCTTCCCTTATTCTCAATCGACAAGGAGGCAGCTCCGTTTCGTTTACAGAATTGGCTTCAACTTCAGGCGCTACATAGAGGAGACGATATTTGATAAGACCAGAGAGAGTTTACTGGCTGAATCACTCTCTGTGACCTTTGAATTGAGAGAGCCGTGGGGAGACGCGAGTGCTACAGTTGTGGGCTCTCACTACTTTCATGATTTAAGCAAATATAGAGTCGAGCTCTACGGCCATCTGTCTTTGCGCCTTACCAAAGGCTTGTCTCTCAGCATAGGAGGCGGCTTTGAAGCTATCCATGATCAGCTGTCTTTGAGGAAAGGGGAAAGGACGCTAGATGAGATCTTGCTCCACCGCTCAGAGCTGGCCACGGATTTCGAGTATCGTGCCTCCATCGGATTCAGCTATACCTTTGGCTCTGTCTACAGCAACGTCGTCAACCCCCGCTTTGGAAGATAAGAAAAGGGATAAGAAAAGGGGACAGGCCCCTTTTAAAATAATTTGAGAAAATGACGGTATACGGTCTTCTTGCCGGTGTTCAATCGAAGAGCTGTGCCGGCCTTTTGAATCAGTTTAAACATAAATTCACGAAAAGGGGATGGGGATGAACGGACAACAGGTCATCTTTGGGTTATTGGAGTTTTTGGTTTCGATATTCATCAGTTTTATCCTGATTTTCGGCAGCTACCGCCTCTTTCTTGTCCTGACTCCTCGGCTGGATGAAGAGCGGCAGCTCAGAGAAAAAAATGCCTCGATCGGCCTCCTTTTGGGCAGCATCCTTTTGGGGGAAGCGATCGTGGTCAAACAGGCCATTTATCCGGTCATGGCTGTTATCCAGATCTTTGTGCTCGGGCAGGAAAGGAATTTTGTGAATTTCTTGAAGATGCTGGGATTCAGCGGGGGATATGTTCTGCTGGCAGGAATCCTGGCCCTCGCCTGTATTCTGTTCAGCTTCTGGTTGTTCAATAAACTCACGCCCCGCATCGATCATTTCCAGGAAATAAAAGAGAACAACATCGCGGTCGCTCTGTTTATGGCTATTTTTATCATTGGTATTTCCATGCTGATCAGCACCGGCGTATCAGGTTTGACAAGAGCGTTGATTCCATTTCCGGAAGTCGGATCTATTCCGATTGAATAATCTGAACCGATGAAGACACCGCGTCTTTCATTTTTGGCCATTTCCTCCGTGTTGGTCAGCCTCACAGCATTTCTGTATTTTGGGGGAGAAAATGCTCCTTTGTCTGTCAGGCATTCAGGATTGCTACAGTTGGGCCAGGGTCAGAGCTCATCAGGGCAGAGAATTGCCTTTGACAGGAATGAGACATCCGGCGCCTATGAGCTTACCTATGGCTGGAAGGATTTCAAAGGAGAGCTCAATACCGTGAGTTTCTCTCTTTCCAAGCAGCAGCTGGCTGAGGCAGAGGCGGAATTCGGGTACTACCCTGATGAGCTGGCAAAGCACCTGGAAGAAAGCCTGGCCGCGATGAGAGAGGAAATGATGAGCCATCTGGAGAGATTCACCAGCCAGCAGGTGTTGATGAGCAAGTACTCCAGGTACATAACAATGGATAAAGTCAGCCCTAAGGATTTTAACCTCAAGATCTCTGCTCCTGCTTCGCTTTCCAAAGAAGCCAAGGCGGAGTTCGACAGGATAATGAGTGAAATCACAACGGAGCAAGAAGCCTGTCTGCAAAGAATTGAAAAAGAACAGGAAAGAAAGAAAAAGGAGTTTATAGAAAGCAGAGGATTTCGGTTTACAGGAGACGCCATGAGCGTCAATTACCGTCGGATTGTCAACAACAATCGCCCCCGGGTCGAACCTGCCTTGGCAGCCATGAGAGATAAATTTCGAAAGAAGTCCCTCCGTCAGTTCCTGGCCTTGATGCTGGCCTTTATCCAGGAGATCCGCTACGGGCTTCCGCCGCTCGAAGAAAAAAACAAGGTTATCCTGGAATTCTGGGTGCCCCCTAAAGTCCTGGTCAGCAATTTCGGAGACTGCGACTCAAAGGGTGTCACCTTTGCCTCGATGTGGACCAACTTTAAGAACTATCCTTTTATTCTGATCAAGATACCCAAACATCTGTTTGTCGGGGTGGGCATTCCCTCCATCAGCGGCCAAGGCTTCACCATCAACGGAATCAGATACACGCTGTGCGAGGTGACAGGACCGGACCTGATCCCTCCCGGCATGATCACTCAGTACAGCCTGCTTTATCTCCAGGGCGGGAATTACAGGTACGAGCTGATAAATTAACTGGAATCCTTTGAATTTTGTTATGTTGTTATAGCAAGCAACTGGAGGGAGCGCGGCCATCTCTTCAGAAAAAAAGACCGCCAAGCCTGTTCTGAGCAAAGCGAAGGAATCCCAAAAACCTTCGAGATGACACAGGAATTATTGCGCTCATATTAATATGAACATATTGAAAAATATGTCATCGAAAAATATGTCATCGCGAGTGATACGAAGCGATCTCATATCCTACAATTTCTTGAACTTGATCTCCCTCAGGTCCGGGAAGGCATAGACTTTAACTTTTTTCCCTCTTTCGAGGACGATGCCGCCTTCAAATATTCCGTAGGGATAGAAAGTCTTTTTAAAGCTGATGCGGAAGCTTCTTATAAGCTCGGATCGGCCCTCCTGAAACCTATAAATTGCAAAAGTGCCGGCATCATAGTCTTTATCTTCAAAGTAGTACTCATTTGGCCCGAAACAGTAAAGCCATTTTTTTGTATCGCTGAGCTCTTCGATCTCGAAGGTTTCCAGGTCGAGCCTGGCATAAAGCGGGCCTTTCTCGCGTTCCTCCTTTGATCGATATTTATGTCCGAAGATTTCTTTTATGGTGACATCGCCCAAGTCTTCTGTCCAGAACCAGGGCCAGTATCCCATGCCAAGAAATATGTAGCCTTTGCTGTTCGGGACTTTCCGGGTGGTTTCAAACTGCCCTTCTTTCTCTTTGCTGATGACGATTTCATTCTCGGAGTAGGTGATGAGGTAAGGCCTGATATAAAGAGGAAAGACTTGAGTATCTTTAATATACTCGGGCTTCCCGTCTTCCCATAACCTGAAAACCCCTCTGCCTTTGGTTTGGCTCCAGGCAAACATGAACCAGAACTCTTTTCCTTTGGATTTATCCGCTCCAAATAGACTCAGACTGGAGTAACCTTTTAAAGACTCGATATCTAAGGGAATTCTCGATACCTTTTGTGTAGGGATGTCAAAGAGAACAAGCTGTCTGTCTGAATATCCTCTCTTGTTTTCCATAAAGGCTATTGTTTTTCCGACCTTTCTGGGCCAGGTAAAATGTCTTCCTTTAGGTGGATGGTAAAGGATCTCTGCTTCGTAATCGGACATGTTAATTTTGAGAATACTATCATATGATTCTGCATAGACATAATTGTCTTCCTCTGCAAAGGGATCGAAATCATAATCCTGGATTTTAATTTTATGGACATCTTTCCCGTCATAGATTTTAAAGCCAAAATAATGGTTGTGCTCGATCAACTTGAGGTCTTGGGTGAGATAGTAATAACTGTAGCCGAAATCGACTCCCTGATAGGCAAGCAGAAAGGAGATTATTACTCCCGCAAGGAAGAGAGGAACGAAATATTTTAAGTATCTTTTGTTATAGACTCTGGAAGGCCTCAGGTCGAATTTTTTGATCGCGAGGCCCGAGGCGACCATAAGAGGGAGGAGCAGCAGGAGTCCGATTATTGGAATGAGCATGACCAAGATCGTGTCTATTTCTCCTGTGAAGAAACGGCTGATGCGTAATGTATAGTAAATGAAGCCTTTAGCTTTTATGGCGGCCCAGAATATGAAATAGGCCAAGGCCAGGTAGATGAATAAAGAAAATAAAGAAATGACAAACAGGACCAGGAAGTTATCCGAGCAGGTTGAAAGAGAAAGAGAGATCAGGAATATGGAAAAATAGATCACAGAGAAAGAAAGAAGGGCGAACGCCGCATAGTTGCTTCCCTCCCCCAAATAAAGAATCAGGAATATCACATAGAATATCAAGATAGTGATAAACCTGGGGAGAATCTTCATGCCCAGGAGTTTATACCGGGAATAGGGAAGAGACAGCAGATATTCCATTCCCCTCTGGCCCCGTTCCACAGAGAAAAGCGAAATTCCCATGAAAAAGGCCCAGAAGAACAAAAGGAACTGGAATATGGGAAAGAAGACGCTGAAATAAGATTGGTTGGGGAGAATTCTGGCCACCACCAGGAAAGCTGGTAGGAGCAGGATGAGAAGAATAAAGAAGAAATTATGTCTTAAAACATCACTGATTTCTTTTTTGAGCATACTGGCCTCCGATAAAAGCCTTGATGATTTCGTTGAGGTTGACATCCTTATAATCATAGGGGAATTTTCCCTTCAGCTCTTCACTGTAAGGATAGATGTAATATTCCCTGAAGTGAGAGAGTTCCCTTTTGAATATGCAGGGTGCTTCTTCCGAGATTTCTGTTTCGGAGATGACTTTTTTCAGCTTTTCTCCCAAGGCTTCGCTTTTCTCGTCCACGATGAACTGACCTTTCTCCATGATCAGGACTCTCTCCGGGATTTTTTCAATCTCAGAAAAGGTGTGATTGATCATGACCAGCGTTACTTGGTCGCCTTCCAAAAGGTCGATGACCGCCTCCAGGAACTGCTCCCGGATATAGGGGTCTATGGCGTGGATGATCTCGTCGACGAGAAGGATCTCCGGTTTCTGAGCCATGATGAGGGAAAGGTGGAAAAGTATACGTTCCCCGGCCGAGAGGTTTTTTATTTTTTGATTCAGGTCCAGTTTCAGCTCCCTGAGCAGTGAGTCATCGAAATCCTTGATCTGGTAAACGTCCTTATGAAAATCGATTCCTTGCTTCAGCGAATAGTTTTCAAGCAGGCTGACCTGGTCAGATATAAAACCGATCTTTTCCTTGGAGACTTTTTCGCTGTAGGTGATGGTGCCTTTATCAGGGAAAATGACGTTGGCCAGACATTTGAGAAAGGTGGTCTTTCCCGAGCCGTTTCTTCCGGCGATCACCACGGCTTCTCCTTTCCGGAGTTGAAGGTGGATGTTATTCAAGACTTTTTTCTTTCCGATTTTAAGGCTTAAATTTTCGACATCAACGATGTTTTGGCTCATTGTCCGAATACCTCTTTATTAAATTTTTGACATCATCCAAACTGGCTCCCAGACTGAAAGCCCTCTCCAGGAATCCCTTGAATTCATCCTCGATCATTCCTTTTCGGAGGCTGTCCAGTTTGCCTTTTTTGTAATTCACCCAGTTACCGCTTCCCCGCTTGCTCTCGACAAACCCTTCTTCTTCCAAAGTGTAATAGGCTCTTGCTACAGTATTGGGATTCAGTTTCAGGATTTTTGCCAGCTCTCTTATCGGTGGCAGCTGGTCGCCATCGCTCAGCCTTCCGGAGAGTATTTCCATTTTAATCAAGTAAATCAACTGCCGGTAGATCGGCAGGGGTGAGTTGAAATCAATGTTGGTGCGGAACATCGGAGCCTCTCATGATTTAAATTGTATCATTTCTTTAATACAATAATTGCATTATGTCAAGCCGTCAATCACCTTTTGGGGTGAATTTGGGGGTGGTATTTTTCTCTCTCTTTAAGCCAGCACCATGATACTATGCTCTTAGTTCGAAATTAAAAAAAGATGATTAATCGATTGAGAAAAGCCAAATTTTGCCTTTCAATTTCTTAATAATGAAAGAAAACTAGATTATTTTTTTAAAGATATATATAATCTCTAAGTTCAATAAAGCTTTTTCGTTTTCAAGAGGATGGCCATGCAGATAAGATATCTCGATGGGAAGAGGCTGTATTACGCCTTTCTTATCGGGGGGAATGCGGTCATCAAAGATCAGAGCTACCTGAACAAGATCAATGTCTTTCCCGTTCCTGATTCTGATACGGGCACGAATATGGCCTCTACCATGCGATCGATCGCTGAGAGTGCCGTGCACAGTCATTCTATTGAGGCCACCATGCAGTCCATTGCCGATGCGGCGCTCTCCGGAGCCAGAGGGAATTCAGGCCTGATTTTTGCCCAGTTTCTCTACGGTATCAGTGAAAAGATCAAAAACGTGAAGAAAATATCCACGAACATATTCGGCGAATCCGTGAGGGAAGCTGTAAAGTATGCCTATAAAGCGATTGTCTCGCCAGTCGAGGGGACGATGCTCACCGTGATGAAGGATTGGGCAGATGCTGTCTATCAGAAGAGAAAGGAAAAGGGGGATTTTGCCGAGCTCCTGTCATACTCGCTTCAGGTGGCAGAAAGGTCGCTGACAGAAACCCCAAAGAAGCTCGCTGTCCTGGCCAAAGCCGGAGTCGTCGATGCCGGGGCAAAGGGATTCGTGGATTTCCTTGAGGGGATCACCCATTTCATAAGAAAGGGGAGATTGAAGAGCATCCCTAAACCAGAGGTCATATGGTCGGACTCTAAAATCCATGTTCACTCCAAAAAAGACAAGATCGAGCACAGGTACTGCACGGAAGCCTTGATCACTGGAAAGAATATGGATGTGGATCGGATACGGCAGGAGATCCGCCCTTATGGAGATTCTGCGATTGTGGCCGGCAGCCCGGAGAAAATGAAGATCCATATCCATACCAATAATCCGGCTGACCTTTTCTATTGGCTGAGGAATTACGGTTCGATCCCCCAGATAAAAGCCGATGACATGTTGAAGCAGTATGAAGCCAGCCACAACCGGAAATCCAAGATCGCCCTGGTCACGGATTCCTCCTGCGACCTTCCTCAACAAGTCATTGACGATTACCAGATCCATGTCATTCCCTTCAATCTTTCCTTCGGGGAATCCATATTTCTGGATAAGATCTCTATCACACCGCAGCAGTTCTATACACTTCTTCGGACTTCCAAAGAACACCCTCAGAGTGCGCTGCCTCCTCTGAAGACGGCCCAAAGCATGTTTTCCTTTTTAGCCAGCCATTATGAGTCGATTATCGCTGTCATGATATCGGAAAAGTTGAGCGGTACCTACAGGATGACTCAGGACGCAGCCTCTGTCGTCAAGAATAAAAAAATCGACGTCATCAACTCCCGCCATCTTTCCGTTTCCCAAGGACTGATCGTACTGCGCCTGGCTGAAGCGATTGACCAGGGAAAAACTCATGAAGAGTTAGTGAAGCTGGTCGAAGATTGGATTTCCAAGACAAAAGTCCTGGTGGACATCAAAACGCTCAAGTACATGGTTCGCGGCGGACGAGTCAGCCCTTTAAAAGGAATGATAGCTCGATTGTTAAATATCAAACCATTCATTGCCCTGGATAGAGAGGGGAAAGCGACGGCTTTAAGTAAATCATTCACCCGGAAAGGCAACGTGAAGAAGATCGTAAAAATGATCACGGATATGGCCGCGGAGGGGAATATCTGGAATTATGCGATTGTCCATGCTGAGAACCTCGAACGGGCAGAAATGTATGCCGCGATGCTGGAAAAGGCCATTCACAAAAAACCGGCTTATATCATGGATGTTTCCCCTGTGATCGGCGTACATAATGGAATAGGAGTTGTAGGCATAGGGGTCATGTTTGAATAGATTTTTTTGATCTTTTCCTTCTATATGAAGCTTTTCAGCTGAAGAGAGATGAGTGAAATGAGTCTTACCCTGAGTGATTATATCTTGTACTCAGGACTGGCTGTTTTTTTCTACATGACAGCCGTTTATAGTATTGCCCTGATAAAAAAGGATAATTCCATTGTCGACATAGCCTGGGGAATCGGGTTTATCCTTATCGCCCTTTTGACCTTTTTTCTTGATGAAGGATTTGAAGCCCGGCATATTCTGGTGACGATCCTGATTGTCGTCTGGGGCCTGAGGCTGGCGGCCCATATATTTGTCCGCAACAGGGGGAGGGGAGAAGATTTTCGTTACGCTCAGTGGAGAAGGGAATGGGGAAAATGGTTTTATCTCCGGAGCTTTTTCCAGATTTTCATGCTTCAGGGATTCCTGATGTTGATCATTGCCTATCCGCTGATGCTTGTTAATCACTCCCAGAAGACAGGGATATCTTTTCTGGATGGCGCTGGATTTGTCCTCTGGCTTCTCGGATTCTTTTTCGAAGCAGGAGGGGATTATCAGCTGGCCAGGTTCAAAAGGATTCCCGGCAATAAAGGGAAGATCATGAAGTATGGCCTGTGGAAATATACACGGCACCCCAATTACTTCGGGGAGACCGCGATGTGGTGGGGAATCTTTCTGATAGCTGTCTCTGTTAAGGACGGATGGACCGCGGTCATCAGCCCCCTGCTCATCACGTTTCTTCTGCTGAGAGTTTCAGGAGTGACCATGCTTGAAAAAAAATATGTCGGCAATAAAGAGTTTGAGGAATACGCCAGAAGGACAAGCTCTTTTTTTCCCTGGTTTCCGAAAAAGGTCTGAAATGAATTTACTATTATCATTTCAGAAAGGAGAGATTCTATGTTCAGGATGATAGATGTTGTCGGGACATCACCTCTCGGGTTTTCTGAGGCTGTAAAGGACGGCGTGGAACGAGTCCTGAAATCCGGCGAAAAAGTCCATTTCTTTCAGGTCCTGGAGCAGCGCGGAGCTGTGAGAGATGGTCAGTTGAAGGAGTTTCAGGTTATCATCAGGGTGGCTGTGGAATATTCGGTATAGACTCACAAGATGAAAAAAGAAGAAGACATCGGCATTTTTCCATACAATTTTATGTTTAATCCCTGAATCAAGGGATATGTTCCTGATTCAACAGCTCAAAGAGGGAGGATAAAGAACGAAAATGCACAAAAGAGTTATTATTAAGCTTATCGTCAGCCTCTTAATCTGTCAGCTGGCCGGGTTTGTGGGATCGCTGTTCACAACTCCTTCTATCCCGACCTGGTACGCTTCTCTTGCCAAACCGTCCTTCACTCCGCCCAACTGGATTTTCTCTCCGGTGTGGATAAGCCTCTATGTGCTTATGGGGATTTCTCTTTTTCTCCTGTGGGAGAAAACCCTGCATTATCCTGGGGTAAAAACAGCCATAGTCTGGTTTGCTGTCCAGTTGGGTCTGAACATGCTCTGGTCAATCCTGTTCTTCGGCTTGAAATCTCCGTTCTTGGCCTTGATAGGGATCATTGTTCTCTGGATCGCAATTTTCCTCACCATCCTGAAGTCCTTCAGGGTTATAAAATTAGCCGGAGTGCTGCTCGTTCCTTATCTCATCTGGGTAAGTTTTGCGGCTGGCCTCAACTATTCCATCTGGACCCTGAACTCTTGAGGCTGGCTTTTTAAAAAGGGGATTATCGAAGGAGGGTTTGAATGGTGATCGTCCGCTACTTTTTGATCTGGTTTCTTTCTTTTATTTTTACGAGCGCGATAGATGCTCTCTGGCATTTGGGCATATTCGGGAAGCTGTATTCTGAAGGGATTAAGCCTGTAGCCCGGATGAGTGAAGGTAAAATAGCTTTTAATGCCTTTGCTGGCTTAGCCGCACAAGTCCTGGTGGTGACCTGCATCGTTTTCTTAGTCCTCTACAAGACTCAGAAGGACGGATTGGTAGACGCAGCTTTGATCGGAATGGCTGCCGGAGTTCTCGCCATAACTGTTTACGGATTCACGAATTACGCTTTGCTGAAAAACTGGAATTTAACTTTGACTGTACTCGAGGTTGTCTGAGGTCCGATACTCGGCGGACTGACCGGTATTTTTGTATTCTGGATGAAATCTCTCATCTTAAAATAAGAGGGGTCGCATCTTAACATTTAACATTTCTCAGTACTGGCAGAATTTGTAAGGAAAAGCTCTCGACGCTCAACATTCCGTGATTAAATATTCCTAAAAAATTATTTTCAGTTTCGTAGATGATTCACAGAAGAATTAAAAAAAGCCAACGTTAAATGTTAAGATGCGACCCCATTTACTTATCTCTTGACTTTCTTAGGTCATAGCCATAATTTAATAGGGAGATTATCTGATTCTCGGGCATTTTATAAAGGGGAATAGTGGAGCAGAGGTGCTTTAGATGCCCAGCAGGAAAATAAGTTTTGTGTTGATCGTCTTATTGGCTTTGGCTTCTTGTAAGAGCCCCGAGCAAAAGAAGCCGGCTCCTTCGAAGTCCGGGCCTGCGAAAGGAACCTACGGAATGGTCAGCTCCGCCCATCCCATCGCCACCCGGACCGGAGTGAGCATTCTCAGAGCCGGAGGCAACGCCTTTGATGCTGCAGTAGCTATA
>Ga0209635_10001306_pt1 | contig 18448 bp, 27 predicted proteins | sample DeeMarSWOR230_32_FD_187463 | JGI IMG/M metagenome (GOLD analysis project Ga0209635, IMG submission 187463) | Marine sediment microbial communities from White Oak River estuary, North Carolina - WOR-2-30_32 (SPAdes) (version 2) | ecosystem: Environmental > Aquatic > Marine > Intertidal zone >... | reverse complement strand
CGCTACTACTCCTAAGGACAAGGTCATCACTAAGGGTCTTTATCGTTTTTCAAGAAACCCCATGTATGTGGGTATGCTTCTAATGCAAATCGGTTTGGGAATAGCTTGCTCTTCTTGGTTGTATCTTCTCTTAACAGTGGTGCTGATAATTCTGCTCAACGCTGTCTTGTCATCTGAAGAACATTATTGCCTTTACAGGTATGGAGGTGACTATCGAAAATACATGAATATCACTCCCAGATGGATAGGAATACCGAAATCAGAGAAAAGAGATTAGCATCTGCTCGTTCAAGTTCTTACGATTATTTAACGAAAAACGCTAAAAAATAGGAATTTTTGGTCGATTTTAGGTGGCGCCGGGAGTGGGATTTGAACCCACGCGACCCAAAAGGGTCACAGGCTGTACAGCGCTTCTCTAGCGTCTCCAGGCCTGCTCCCTACCTGGCTAGGAGACCCCGGCACATCACTCTTAATATTTGGCTGTAGGGTTTTAACTTTTTGAAACAAGCACCCGGTAGCCACTTTTCCTCGCAAACACTTCAACGTTTCCAAACGTTTCCCTCATTTTTTGAAAAAGCCGTTTTCCACCAATCTTGGAGCGCACTACTATTTGAAAAACTCCGTTACTCGTCAAATGTGTTGGCGCCTGCTCAATTATAGGTAAGATGATTTTCATGCCAGCGCTTAACGGCGGATTAGAAAGAATCACGTCAAAACGCATATCGCCGACTGGTTCGTAAAGAAATCCGCACCGAAACTTTACATTTGACGCGCTGTTTCTTTTTGCATTTTTCCTCGCAAGCCGCACCGCCCGCTCGTTAACGTCTATCATGACAACATTCAAACGTGGATTTAAAACAGCAGCGACAACTCCAACTGCACCATAACCACATCCCAAATCCAAAGCAAGTCCTTCCTCTGGAAGAATCATCGACTCGATAAGAAGACGAGTTCCCAAATCAATACGCTTCTTAGAAAAAACTCCAGAGGCCGTTAGAAACTCGAAAAACCTTCCTCGCAAATGAACACGAATCAACCCATAACGCTGCTTAGAAACAGGACGCCGAGAAAAATAATGATTAACACGCGACTTCCGAGAACCTGACGCCATCTTTATTCACTACGCCACATTTTAGGATAAGTGTCCCTCGGCATAAGCACACGCTTCGTCTCCGCAACCAGCCCATGCTCCATAGACAAAATCTCCGCTGTCGCCGCCAAAGCCTTTCCCAACACCACAGCCTCGCCCTTCTGCGTAAAAACAGCAACAGCACTACCACTTTTTATCTCAGCATCTAAAGAGAGAACACCAGGCGCCGCCAAATGCGCACCATGACAAAGCGCGTTAACAGCAGAATCCCGAATGTAAACCTTCGGAAGTAACGCCAAAGCCATTTCCATAGGAAAAATGAATCTGCGAAGCACATCTTCATTCTGTTTCTCCTTCCACAAGTCGAAAAAGTAGGAAACATCGTAAAGACTAACCAAGCCATTGTCTTCTGTGAAAGGACCAGCTCTTGTTCTGCGAAGTTCCTGCATATGCGCGCCACAACCCAAAGCTTCACCAATATCAAAGCATAGTTTGCGAATGTAGGTCCCGCCTTCACAGCCCACCTTAAAAAGAACATTTTTCCCTTCCATCTCAAGAAAATCCAGATAATAGATTTTCCGTGTCCGCAACCTCCGTTTCACCGACGCCCGCAACGGTGGCCTTTGATAGATCGGCCCTTGAAACTCATCTAGTACTGTTTTGACACGGTCTTCAGAGACTTCACTGTGCAATCGCATAATGCATACGTATTCCTTACCGCTTAACAGTAACGCCTGAACTACTTTGGTGGCCTCTTCCAATGCGACCGGCAACACACCAGTCACTTTAGGATTTCCTTAGGCTAAGCGCTATTCTTCTTACATCTAGCCTTCTAAGGTCCCGCCGTGACCGGCATGTCCAAGGCTTAAGATACGTTTAACCCAAGCACTAACCTCATGACTTGACGGCCCAGCAGGCTTATCCAAGTTTATCACGCCAAACCTCACATAATCCTGAACTGGTCTGTCTTCAGGCTTGTGCCCATAACGAGGGTCAGTGTCCTCCTCGGCTTTAACCACCAATCTGTGTTCTTTGTCCCATGGTGCAGTTAATCTTGGCATCGGTAATTCTCCTACAGAATGCTGAATATACTCGGAAGCTAAAAAAGAGTTAGGCTACACACGGGTTTGTGTAATGAGAAAGAATTATTTTAGCGAAAATTTAACGGGCTTTTCCATCTCTTCAAGTTTGCCAGCTGTCTTCAATGCTTCAACAATTTCTTCGTCGGAGGCGCCACGGTTGATTTCGATTTTTTCTGGAGTAGGTTCTATGTGGTTAACGTTGGCTTTTCTTCGCTTTACCTTGTTCACGCTTTGGGGTCCAGTTATTAGCACGAAGTTTTTGTCGATTACGTCCACGATCACACATCTTTTTCCTGCTTCGCGACCAGAAATTTTGACGCACATTCTTCCAACTTCAATTGCTGTCAATGCGAATACCTCTTGACTTTTGAAAAAGAGTACGCCCTCTCATATATAATTTCATTGGTTAAGCGTAGCATTTCTTAAGTAAAAGACGGTCTACAACAACCGATACCGTGTGAAATACCTCATCCGCGTCCAGTTTATCCGTGTCTAAGATCAAGTCGAAAGGAGAAAAATCTTCCCCTAAACGAAAGCCATAAAGCTTTCTGTAAATATTCTTGGTCGTCTCTTCTTTTTCCTCTAAAACTTTTAGGGCTTTTTTTAAATTTATGCGATCTCTTCTAGCTAAACGTTCCACTCTAATTTCCTTAGAAGCTTCGATCCAAATTTTGAAGCCGCTATCAAAAAGCCACGGCATGGTCCAACTATCTAAAACAACGTTCCCCTGTTTTGCACGTTCCAAAAGCTTCTGGTCGACTTTTTTGTCAAAGTTAGGGTCACGTAGTCTTTTTTGGAGAAATTTTAAGCCTTCTTGGGATTCCCACCAGCCACGATTTAAGGGTTTATATCCGGCTTCGATTGCAAGGGCTTTTAGGGCATTGCCTCCTGAGTAAAGCTCTAGTCCATATTTTTCAGCAATTCTTCTAGCAACTGTGCTTTTTCCACTCGCTGTCATTCCACAAACACAGATAACGACGTTTTTTTGTTGTTTTTTCTCCTTTTTGGAACATGCGACCAAAGGGTTTCAACCCGCTATGCTCTAAGTTGTGGAGGCTCTTACGGTTTGTTTTATCAGCTCTCGTAAACAGTTGTGGCAGAGTTGCCCACTATAAGGGCGTCCGGTTTTTTGCTGGGTCAGAGGGAGTTTTCTCTGTTTTGAAGGTGACAAACATGGTATTCCAAAGAACGGTTGTCCACAGCGAGGGCAATGAGAGCCTTTAATTTTCTTCTTCTTATAATGAATTGTTGAGCGACTTCCAGGTAAACGGACATGAACACGTTTTTTGGCTCTTGTTCTCAACGAAGGTTTAGGCATTATTATTCAGGTGCTCCCATGCCTACGCCAAGTAAATGAGAGAATACTGTTCCAAAAGCAAAAGAGCATAGTAAATACCAATAGAAAACAGGGATTCCCCCGAAACCAGGGAAGAAGGCAACCGCTACCTGCATTCCTTCAGCATCTACGTATAACCCGTTTAACCACATCCAGAAGAGAAAGAATGGAACTATGAAAATCAGTGTCACCTTGAATTGTTGCATAAACATTTTTGATTGAATCTGCATTACTTGTTTTTGTTTTCGCGTAGCTTTTTCCAGAAGTTTTTTGTCGCCACTTTTTCTCGCCTTATTGAACTCTTCTTGCCATTCGGAGATTTGTTTTTTCCATGAAGCAAGTTGTTCGCGATTTGTGAGAAGACGATTCGCTAGAGAAGTGACGAATGTAAGAAGCAGAGCGAGCAATAAAACAAAAATGGTTGAATTGGGAATTTGGGGTTCCATAAGCCACAAGATTATTTCGCCTCTAATTATTGCCTTGTCTATTTTCAACTTGTTTACATTTCAGATTCTTAACTGTTTTCATAGAAAAGGCGCCCTTATCCTCCAAGAACACGACGAAAGGCTGGAAACATCTCTGCAGCACGTTCTTGTATCAACAGCTGATAATATTGATAGATTATGCCCACTGAAAGCAGAATACCCATTCCGCCGCCGAAGACACCAAAAAAGTCGCCGAACGACGCGATCAGGCCCACAATTATTCCTCCTAGAATGGTGACTGGTGGAATGTAACGTTTCAAAAGCAGTTCTATTGGTTTACTGGACCGTCTATAGCCTGGAACATGCATGCCAGAATCGACGAGTTGCTTTGCTACTGAAGTTGGGCCCAGACCGCCCACTTCGAGCCATGTAAGAGAAAAGACAACGCAGAAACTTACCATTAGCGCTGCAAACACACCTGCCCGAATAGGGTCAGCCTGTACTTCATAGAGGCTCCTAGGTCCGAGCACATAATACACGAGCCCGCCAACTGGCTGAGGTTGCCCTTGCTCATTTGTTGCAAATTGTCCAAGAATATCAAGCCAAGGATTTGCACCTGGGACTGGTGTTCCGTTCATGCTCCAGAATAGTTGAGAGAAGAAGTACACGTTGGCGAAAAGCGCAGAAGTGAAGATTACTGGAAGATTGGAAACATAGAGAAGTTTTATCGGATATCTGCTACGGAATCCTCTGTAGCCTGCGTGCGATATCGGAAGCTCAACTCTAACTCCTTCTGCATAAATAACTATGAAAAAAATAGCAAGCGTTGCGATGAAACCTACAATTCCCGGGTAGCCACCTGGCCGAATAAGCAAAGCAGCAACATCACCGCCAGCCATCAACCGCTGTGTAAGAGCGACAAAAATGCCTACGCTTTCGCCGGGTCCGGCAGGAACTAAAGAGAACATGTCCAAGAAAATCTTCTGGGCCACTCCACCTAAAATGAAAAGACTAATGCCACTGCCAAAGCCCCAACCTTTTTGAACCATTTCATCCAGCATCATAACTATCACGCCTGCGGCTAAGAGTTCGAGGAAAATTATGATTGAGGTAGTTGGGCTTAGGCTTCCGTAAACTCCGCCAATTAGATAGGCAGATGCTTGAACGCCAGTTAACACTATCGAGAAGAATTTGCTAGCACCTGTGAACAAGCCTCTATCTTCGGGGTTACTCATATCCAGTTCTATCATTCCAGAACCGCCTAGAAGCTGTAGAATGATGCCTGCAGTTACAATAGGACCTATGCCGAGTTCCATAAGCGTGCCCCTGTTTGAAGCAAAGATTACTCTGAGATATGTGAGTTCCCAGCCTTGTCCTTGTCCAACTTGGTATAATGGTACTTCAGCCATGACAAGATAAAGGGCAAGCGCCAGTAAAGTCCAGAAAATTTTTTCGTTAAAACCAACTTTGCGTTCGGGCGCCCTAATTTCTGGCATGAAACGTGAAATCGGTTTGAATATCCTAAGGAATCTTCCTGCCATGTATCTTTTCCTTCTACCCAACACACTACTTATTGAGATTGCAGTTTTTTCGCACTAATTAACTTTTTACAGCTTCTCCTGATTCGGTCAATATTTGACCACCAGCCCCTTCTATTTTTTTCGCTGCAGATGAAGAGTGGGCTGAAATTTTCACCAGCATTGGTTTGGTTACTTTGCCGGTTCCCAATAGTTTGGTGTATCCAAGTTTTTTTAGATCTAAAAGGGTTTTTCCTTCTTTTTGTTCCAGCTGGTTTTGTTCTTCAAGCTTCTCCGCAAGCATGCCTAGTTCTCCGACGTTAATTACGTTGGTTTTGCGTTGTAGACTTTGAACAGAGCGAAATCCCTTTTTTCCCCAATAGTCAGGTTCGTATCTTAAGACATAAGTCCATAAATGTTTATGTCTGCCAGCTTTTCTTTCGCCTTTTTGCGAGGTTTTGCGGTGTTGTCCTACTCTACCGTAGCCACAGGTTCTAGAACCGCGAAGTTTTCTGCTTTTTCTGAGTTTACGAGGCATAGGGTTTTCCCTTCATACGATTCTCCAGATTAATGGATGATGATACATAAATTCTTTCTGCAACATCTAATAGTCGGATAATGAATACTTATTCACATCAAAAGAATTTCTACGGGTTTTCTTCAACCGAACTTCTAATACTCCATTTTTGTATCTTTTTCGTACCGAATTTTTCAGAATTTTTGCGGGTAAAAACAATTCTCTATGATATTTTCGTTCCGGAGTGTCTACTGAGATTGTCAAACTGGACTCGGTTACATCGAGTTTTATGTCTTCTTTTTCGATTCCCGGCAATTCAGCTATAATTACAATTTCTTTCCGGTCTTCCATAACGTCCACAAGTGGCTCTCTCTCCTCTTGAAACCTTGAGCCTTGCGTAGTAGATTGAAGCGTCCCGAATTTACGCACACGCGGTTTTCCATCAGGTCCAAGAGACACAGAAAAGCCAAAAACGTAAGGATTAGAAAAACTCCTTCTTCCTTGTCCTGTAGAAGAATCCGCGAAAGTGGCGTTCATCATCTCATCTATCATCTTTTCAAGTTTGTCGAATTCTTCAAAGAACTCGTCCCAGTGTGAACGTTTTTTTCGTTTCCACCATTTTTCACTCAATTTCATTCATCCTTTCATGAGTCCCAGATTTTTAGGGATTGATGCAACAATCTGTTTAGTTATTAAAACATTCTTGTTATAAGGTCGTTTACGGCTTCACCGCGGTATCCTGTAACACCGCCTACAGTATAGCTTTTTTTCACTTGTCCTTTGTAGCCCTTCGAAGGTGGGTGAAGACGGAATACGGGTTTTATGTCTTGAAGATTTTTGTATTCAACTTCCCCCTTGTGAAGGACTTCTACCAAATCATTCAATGATTTGTAGCCAATTTTTTGCGCATATTCATCAGTCAGTTTCTTATCACCGATTAGTCGTCCCTTTTCTTTCAAAAGAAGCATAAGGATTTCTTTTGAAATCTCACCCCAAGTCACGAAATGTTGCGCTTTTTTCAGCATACCAATGTAAGCTGGTCTATCGTCGATTAGTGTTGCATGACAGTTTCGGCAAATATGAAGCATGTCGAGTGTTTTTCTAACGTCTGGTGAAGCGTCTCCTAGTCCACGCACTCGAATTACTGCTAAGCATTTTCGTTTTTCCGACATTTACCTCACCCAGTCCCGAGGTGTAACAAGACTGTAAGACTTTTTGAGACCGTCAAAAACTGCGCATGCAAAGGAAGGAATTGTTCGCGTGGCGCCGAAGCTTTTCGTCCAACAATCCTTCACTCCGGCAAGACTGAGAATAACTTTGGCAACCTCGCCTGCGACTAAGCCGAGACCGCGAGGACCAGGCACCATTACTACTCTGACGCCGCCACATTTACCCTCAACTTGGAAAGGCAGCGAATGCGGTTTTCCGCAACCGCATTCCCAGCTTCCGCATCCTCGACGAACTAGAGTGATATTAAGCCGTGCGTTTGCTGCAGCTTTTTCAATCGCTGTACGTACCTGGTTAGCCTTTCCTCCACCCAATCCAATGTAACCATCTCGATTACCAACAGCGACTATTGCCTTAAAGCGAGATTTCTCGCCAGCATCAGTTTGTTTTTGTACAAGATTTATGTTGATAACTTCTTCATGCAAGTCTGGTAACAAAGTATCTACGATTTCTGGTTCGCGAATTTTCAGTCCTTCCATAAAAATTTCTTCAATAGAAGTTATGCGTCCTTCTTGAATCATTTTTCCTATACGTGTTCTAGGAACCCAACTTTCGCCTCTTTCGCTTGTTCCTCTTGCGTATCTCATTTTTCCGTCTTCTCCTTGCTTTTCTTTTTCCTAGTTTTTTTGGTTGTTTTTGGTTTTGTTTTGGCTTTTCGTTTTGCTCTTGGTTTTGGCTTTGCTTTTGGTTTAGCTTCGATTTCTTTTTTCTTTTCTTCTGGAGGTTTGAGTGATTCATTAATTTTTTCTTTCACTTGCGAGAAGTGTTCTGGAAGCTGTTCTGGAGGAAGTTTTGCCTTTAAATATTGGGAGAATTGTTTTTGATAGGCTTCTTGTTCATTAGAGGATAGGTTTTTTGCGTACTCTACTATGTGTTGTCCCGAGATTCGTTTGTCATCAGGCAGTATCTCTTTGTCGCATGGAATTTCAACACCGGCATCTAACGCTCCTTTAAGTGCAGCAAAAATTCTTGCTCCCTTTATAGGCGAAAATAGTCCTATGTCCAAAATTGCTTTCTTAACGCCTTTGGCAACCGCTCTTAACCCGCATAAAAATCCGGTAAGATATGCCGTTGGGAGATTGCCACAGTTTCCTTGCCACCCATAAATCTTGGTTAATTCACGAGAATAGGCTGAAGTGATTATTTTATCACCCTCCGGTTGAGCGTCGACAATTTGTACTATTATGTGTTTCAGTGAACCTCGAACAATGAATCGGGGTATTCTGGATAGAACAAGTGCTCTCCTAGCTTTGTAATCGGTCTTGCCTTCTCTTCTTCTACGGTATTGAACGCGGTAACTTGGACCAGTTGCCATCATCGTTTCCTCCATAGTCCGTGCGACTTCAGGTAACGTTCCATCTCTGCAATTGATTTGAACACTCCACTGCCTGCCTTATTGTATACTTGGCGATAGGTAGTTTGGGTAATTATTCGACGGGTTTTTAGTTCACGTAATCTTCGCCTTAGAGCACGAATTTTTGTCATCCACGCTTCTTTTTTAGTCACTCTTGCAGTTGTTGAACCTGTCCTTCTGCCAGAGCCCCTCCGCAAACCTTTCTTTTTCTTTTCGTGAATAACGCGTGCTCTTGCTCGGCTTACGCCAGTCGCTGGCACACGTTTAATTACACCTTCATGAATTAACTTCCTAATTTCTTCTCTTGTAATCGCTGTCTCAACATCATCTATACGGTTCGGATCTATCCAAACCCGGGTCTCCCCAACCTTCAAGACTTCTGCAGCCAATCGGCGCTGACTTTTAAGACTCACAGATTTCACCTCGATGCGTCATTAGAGTTTTCTTCGTCCATGACTTCTTCGCCTTCCGCTTCGCTTATTTCCTCTTTTTCTTCCAAAGCTTCGACTTTTTCAACTTCTTCCTCTTTCATTCTTTTGACTTCATGCGGATTAAGCACGCGTAGTCCTCTTTCCCTTGCTCTTGAGATAATTTCCAATCTTTTTTTCGCACCCACGGTATGCGCAATACGGATTGCTTGGCTTCCTGGATCAGATCCTTCGATTTGACTTACATTGTAAACTAAGATTTCTTTATACCCAGATGGATGCAAAAATCGGGCTTCTTTAGGTCCACGATAGCTGATGTTTACGGCTTTTGGCCAACCCTTTACCTTTAGGCGCATTTTGCTGTCGAGGCCTCTCGGTCGTCTCCATCTCCTTTTAACTCTCTTGTATCGCCAAGATTCTTGCCGCTGGAAATCGGGCTTTTTCGCCTTGACACGTCGCCGTAATTTTACTTTCTTTTTTTGAACTTGAAGTGCAGTGGATGCGTCGGTAGCTTTTGATTGGGTCATTCTCCACTTTCCTCCAAACGTTCGAAGACGTAGATACCGTCGAGAAAGACTCTTGGGTCTTTGCGTTTGACTCTAGTTGCTTGCTCCATGTTTGCTGCGGTTTGGCTAACGTCTTCCAGATTTATTCCTTGAACAATTACATCTTCGCCTTTCACTGTAACCTTGGTATCTCCCTGAATCTTTGCGGTTCTGGCACTTCGTTCACCAGTGAAGTTTTCTATCAATATAGTGTTGCCTTTAGTCTTGACTGAGATGGGAAAATGAGCAAAAACAATCTTCAATTTGTAAGTGAAACCTTTTGTTACGCCTGTTATCATGTTCTTAATGTGAGAATAAACCGTTCCAACAAGGGCTGCTTCTTTTTTGCGAGGCCAGCTTGTTTCAACTGAAATTTCGTCCCCCTGAAGCTTAATAATCACTGGAGCATCCGAAAAATTTCGTGTTAATGTTCCTTTTGGTCCAGTAACGGTTACAGCTCTCCCGTTTACTGAAACGTCAACTCCTTCAGGAATTTTTATCGTTTTAACAACTTCAACAGCCCGCATTGTCAATACTTCCTAGTAAACAAAGGCGACAAGTTTACCTCCAATTTTTTTCTCCTTAGCCTCCCGATGTGATATAACACCTTGAGAAGTAGAAACAATCAATAAACCAATATCCCGTGATGGAAGAAATCGTTTTTCCCAAGTTTCAAATTCGTCAATTCTAACCGAGAAACGTGGCTTAATAGCACCGCAATTATTCACTCGTCCGAGGAGTTGCACTTTAAACTTGCCAGATCTTCCATCATCAATAGATTCAAACTCGCCCACGTAACCGTTTAGCTGCATTACTCTTAGGACTCTTCCTAGAAGTCTAGACGCAGGACTAATAACACATTCACGTTTATTGCGCAATTCGTTGTTCACTATGCACGTCAAACCGTTTGAGATTACATCAATCGCAGACAATTTCATACACCTCTACTGATACTTTTTGAATCCCAATTTCTTAGCTATTTCACGGAAGCAATGGCGGCAAACATATAAATTATAACGTCGAATGATTGGCCCATAAGCGCCGCAACGTTTACACGGTCTGCTACCCTTTCCAAATTTTCGTTCTCTCTTTGGTTGCTTCTTTCTAGCACTCATGTTTTAGCACCTAAACTATTTCTACTCCTAATGTCTCTTTTACGAAGGCTATTGACTCCTCAGGTGTCATAAGATGCTCTTTTCCAATATTCGACTTTTGACGTCGGCGCCGTTTCACACGATACCCCTGCCTTACTACGGAGATAGAAACATCCATACCTACGATTCCAAGTTCTGGCACATATTTAGTACCAGGAAGTTCAATGTGCTCCTTTATCCCAAAGGAGAAATTACCGTAGTTGTCAAAACAACTCTTGGAAATCTTATTATCAACCGCTTGCAACGCCTTTTTAAGGAATTCGCGAGCTTTTTCTTTGCGTAACGTTACCATGCAAGCAATTGGTTCACCTTTCCTTATTCCAAAGTCTCTTAAAGTTTTTTTGGCAAATCTTTTGCATGGTTGTTGTCCCGTTAATTGTTTAAGAATTTTTATTGCTTTTTCAAGTGGTTCGCCAGATTTGCCAACGGCTATATTTACGGTGACTTTTTCGATTCTAGGCATCAACATAAGGTTTTCACGTATTTTACTAACAGATTCTTCAGCCATGTTATTTCGCCTCTGGCACTGATATGGAAGATTCAGTTTCTCCGACGACGAAAACAAAGTTCATTACTGTTTGAAAACGGTTTCCATCCTTGTCTTCTATGGTAACAAGTTGTTTTCTGCGTTTTTGCCTAGTATTTTCTTCAATTTCAACAATTTTTCCATGTTTTCCTATGTTTTTTCCTCCCACAAGAATAACAGGTGCATTTTTTGCAAGTTTTATGTGAGCAAGAATTTCTCTGTCTCCGAGACTTATTTTCAACGTATCCAATGTGTGATAAGTGTCTTCAACGGCGTTTTTGGAGTCTGCTACACGAACGAGTGTGTTTGTTCCATCGTGAAGGCCAAGTTGTACATGACCATTTTTTACTGTTGTTTTGTCTTCGATTCTACAGAGTTTGAAACCTGCTTCTTCTTTTTCAATAGGGTGTAAGACTAATCCTTTCAGCGAAGGTAAAATGCGGTATGATTGCCCCATTTCAGGAATTGTTACGACATCCATTAACCCTGCAGGATAAGATTCATCTCTACGAACTTTTCCATCGACCAAAACTTTATCCTGCGCGACAATTATTTTCGCTTCTTTTGCTGTTTTTGCAAGTTTAAGAAGGTCGCGTAAAATCAGAGTTAAAGTTAAGCATTGTGCTGTCGGATGTGGTCCTGGAGAATGTTTTATAATCCAAGTGAATTTCTTCCGCTCAACAGGCCAAACTCTGGGTGCATGCTTCCGTTTTAGATGCCTTGTTCCGCCTTTCTTTCCCATCTTTTACTCGCCCTCGGTTTCTTTCTTTTTCGTTTTGGTTTTTTTGGTAGTTTTGCGTTTAGTCTTTCTTTTCTTTGGTTGTTCTTTCTTCTTAGCGACTTTTTTACGAGTTTTTGGCTTTTTCTCGATTTTTTCTTCAATTTCTTCTTTTGCTGCAACTTCAGCTTTCTCTAGTGCCTTAACCTTCTCTTTTTTGCGCTTGAGTATTTCTCTGCGCCATTTGTCGTCCAAGTTAAGACCAATGATCATGACTTTTGATGGGTGTATTGGTATGGGAATTGCAGTGCCATCAACTTTTTCTCGGGTTGCTCCTTCAATGAAAATTCGATACTTCTTTCGGTCAACCCTGCTGACTTTGCCTTCTACCCCTTTTCTTTCACCTCTCATTATTCTAACGGTATCTCCTGCTCTAACAGGAATTGTATTGGTACTATGCGATTTCTTTAGTTCAGAAGAAAGTGGCGCTGCAAGATGCTTGTAACGCTGGTGAAATGCTGCTTGAAACAACCTTTTTCGCTGAAGTTTCGGCTTTGTGACAACTACCATGTCGCTTCCCCCTAAACTATTATGCTCGCTGCACTAGCTATTCGAGGCCATCTTTCCGCTGCCTCTCTCGCGACTGGTCCTCTTACCTCTGAGCCTTTCATTTCTCCTTCCGGAGTCATCAGCACTGCAGCATTATCCTCAAATTGAACCCAAATGCCCTCGGCACGGCAGAAAGGTCTTCTTTGGCGAACTAAAACTGCTTGAAAGATTTTTTTTCGCATGTCTGGAGCCCCTTTGCGCACTGAGACAACTACCATGTCGCCTACTGAAGCCGACGGAACCCGTCGAAGACGACCTTTATAACCCATCACCTGCACAAGCCTTAGTTCTCTTGCACCAGTATTATCTGCGCATCTGAAAACTGACCCGGCGGACAAGCCTTTTGAGAGTTTAGGTCTTTGACCTGCCACACCACGCGCCAAAAGACCTCGTGCTTTCGCTTTCGCGGCCAACTATGGTTCCTCCGATTTTTCAATTACGACAAAGGAAACCGTTTTGCTTATTGGTCGGCATTCAGCGATTTTTACGCGGTCACCTTCCTTCACTTCTAAACATGGGGGGCTATGGGCTGGAATGTGTCCGTGTCTTCGTTCATAACGCCTGTACTTCGGTACATAATGGAGAAAGTCACGACGTACAATAACTGTATTGTCCATTTTTGCGCTAATTACATCTCCCTCTAAAACACGTTCTCGAACAGATAATTCGCCGTGGAAAGGACAGTTTTTATCGTTACATGATCTTTTCGGTTTCTTTAATGACTGTGCGGACACTACCACAACCTCTTAATCCGTTTTTTAACGCGATCTTCAGATCTCCCAACAAGAAGTTTACCATCAATCTCAACAATAGTTCCATCACGAAAAGTAAAATGGAAAACCGCCGTGTCTTTCACAATAATCTTTTCTTTATCATCTTGAAGAATTACGAACGTGTTTCGAGTTTCATCTACAACCTTTCCTTTTATCTTTACATTACTTGGATGGGTACTTTTGGCGATTTTGGCATCAATTCCAATGAATTCGCTTTGAATTATTGCTGGTGTTATCTTCATCTTTTCTTCTCCTTTTTCTTCCTCTGTTTTGCTTCTGCAAGCTTCGCCTCGTTCTCCACAGTGAGAATTCGCGCAATAGCCTTGCGAAGTTCACGAATTCGCGCCGGATTCTCCACGGCACCACCAGCTTTTATCATAGTTCGCAACCTACTAAGCTCAGTTCTCAGCTCATCTAGTTTTTTTCCACGATCTTCACTAGGCATGGAGCGGATGTCTTTCATTCTAAAAATAGGCATTAGCTACTTTCCTCCGTAGTTTTTTGGGGCGGCTTCTGTTTTTTCTCCTTTTTCTCTCTCTTAAGTTTGGTTTTCGATTTAGCTGCTGTTTTTACTGTTTTCTTTGGTTTTGCTGGTTTTTCTTCGATTTTCTCCGCTTCTTTCTCAACAGTTTCCTCTGGTGGTTTTTCGGGTTCTACTTTGATTTCTTCTTCCTTTTCTTCAGTTGATTCTGCTTCTTCTATTTTTGGAACATTTTCCAGTATCTCGACACGATCGGGAAACTCTACGTTTGGCGGCATTATTTTCACTTTAATGCCAAAAATGCCTGGTTTTAGCTGCACATGCATTTCTGCTTTTCTCAAGTACTGTAAAGGTGGTTCTCCACTTTTAGGTAGATAACCAGCACGAAATTTTTCATAACGTGCACGTTCTGTTCGCAGTTTGCCACTAATGATTATTTCTACACCTAAAGCTCCCGCGTTCATAACTTGGTTTAGCGCCCAGAAACCTGCCCTACGAAAGTGAACACCTCGTTGAAGAGCAGAAGCTATACGAGACGCCACAACATAAGCGTTAAACTCTGGAACTTCAATTTCAGCCACAGAAATCTGTGGATTGGGAAGTTGGAATTTTTCCTCTAATACCCTTGCAAGTTCTTTTATTGTTTCGCCGCCACGACCTATAACTAAGCCAGGTCGCATTGCATAAATAACAACATGCGTACCTAACGGTGTCTTTGCAACATCAACACCGCCATAACCAGCCCTTTCAAACTCGTTACGCAAAAACTCATCAATCTCTGTTTTTTTCAGAGATTCATCAATAAAATGCTTAACAACAGACAACTATGCTTCCCCCGTAGCAGGTTTTTCAATTTGTTCTAAAACCAGCTCCACATGAGTCATATATTCAAATTTCGAACTTGCCCGACCCATAGCCCGTTCAATATAATTTCTTATCTTAAAACCTGGATAAGCAGACGCGTGAATAATACGCAAGTTTTCCACGTCTAATCCTTTAAATTCAGCATTAGCTTCAGCACCTTGAAGAAGCTTAAGAATTTTCTGCGCCGCCTTCACCGGATATCGCCCCGACGGAAAATTTTGCATACCGTGCCTATGGGCTACTTTTTTCTTATATCTGCGGTAGGGAACTGGAGTTTTCTTGGCAATTACCTGCTCCAAAAAAATTTTAGCTTTTTCCAGCTCCATGCCCTTTATTGTACGACAGATTTCTCTTGCATGCTTAGGGGATATTCTAAGCTCTCGACCGCTTACTTTTGCGGTTCTTTCTGGATCTAAGTCTGTTATTGAATAACCCCATTTTGGCACGGTTTATTCCACCATTTGTGCAAATCAACTGAAGTATTGCGACTTATATGCTTTTTGTGTTGATTAAAACAATTCTGAAACGAAAAGAATCTTCTTTAGGCGCTTTTTGGTTAAAACTAAGCTAAAATTTTTACCTCTCGTAATTTCTTTTCTACGTGCTTTAACCCAAGTTTTCTCAGGGTTTCTGGCTTCGGGACTCCATTCTTGTCCCATCCCACAACCTGGTAGTATTCATGTTTTGATTCTTCAAATGCTTCTTTGTTAACAGTTTTTCCGGCGTATGGCCCAGATGGCAACGGATCATAGAATCTCGGCGGGTTTTCATCGTCCTTTTCTGGATTCCATTTATAATCAGGTCCACCAAGCAAAAGCATGGCACGTTGAATTTGCAGAATTCTTAAACCGCTTTCTTTATACCATTCTTCACGCGTGATTCGCCAACCAGTGACTGCTTCGAAAAAGTCCCAAATCAGGTCTTCATCCACAGAGAAGGTATTAAAGAAGCAATAAACACCCGAGTCCTCTATAATGGTCGCCATTTCGCCTCTACGATCCGCTGGCAAAGCAGCAACAGATGTGTGGTCGCCTGCTTGAACAGAACACGCATAAGAGATGTTTGAAGTGTAGTCCTTTCCGCTTCTGATACCATGGGCACCAATTGCTACGCCTTTTTCATGCACAACATAAGGTAGTAAATTCACGTTTTTCATTTTACCCAATTTAATCGCGGCTCTGTAAGAACCTTCTGCAAGAATATTCCCGATGCCTTCGCGTTTTGCGATTTTTTTGGCAAGCTCTGTAAAGGCTTTAGCATTTCCCCACGTAAGGTCGATGCCGTCCAAGTCTTTTTTGGTGAGAAATCCTCTTTGATAGAGTTCGGCAGCAAAACCTAGAACATTTCCCGCTTGGATTCCGCACAAGCCCAAGTCATCAATCATGGCAGAGACGTAAACGTTACCCTCGGGGGTGAAAATGCCAAGATTAGATCCTAGATAAGCTTGAAGTTCATAGTCAGGATTGTCGGTTATGGCGCCTTTAAATTCGCCAGTTTTAGGCATAGCGAGTTTTAGACACGCAGTAGGGCATCCATAGTCAGCCCAATACTGTTTTATCCAAAGCCTCTGCTCAAACTTGTCAACTGCAAAACTTTTTTCATCATGCCATTCTTCCTGCCAATTTCTAATTGGTTCAGAACTAGATTTTGCGCCAACGCTATAGCCTCCAGCGCCAGTGCCCCATCGTCGCCAAAGTTCCTCTTTGTAGCATTTTTTGCAGACTTTCTTGATTAGTTCTTTGACTTTTTCAATGTTCTCGACTTCTGGCAGTGGTCCAAGTCCTTTTGCAACTATAGCTTTGAGGTTTTTGGAGCCCATCACTCCGCCGTATCCGCCGTAGCCTGCGCCATGTGTCCATTTTGCCATGACTGCTGCAACTCTTGTTTTGTTCTCTCCTGCAGGTCCAATGTATAGTGCAGAGGGTTCTTTCAGTTCGCCATACCTCGGAAATTTTTCATGCAGTTCTTTTCGTGTTTCTTTTGTGAGGATTTTCAGAGTTTCTTTACCGGTTTTGCCCCAAATGTGAGAGGCGTCTTTGATTGCAACTTCTTTGTCGATTATGTTAAGGTAGCATGGTTTTTGAGCCTTGCCGGTTATGATTAAACCATTATATCCTGCACATTTTAGGTCTATTCCAAATTCGCCGCCTACTGTTGAACCTATCATTCCATTACTTTGAGGTGATTTTCCAGATATGCAGACTCTGCCGCCCGGGAAAAAGCCTGTTAACGGGCCAGTAAATACTAATAATATGTTTTCTGCTTCAAATGGGTCTATGGTTTCCCATTCTTTTCCAAGCTTATCCCAGAGAATTTTTGCGGCTAAGCCTCTGCCGCCAATATAGCTTCGGAGAATGTCATCTTTTAAAGATATATTTTTGACTTTTCCAGTGGAAAGGTTGATTTCTAAAAGTTTGCCTGCATAACCATGCATTAGAGTAGTTCCTCTCCTTTTTCTCCATAAAGGTTGATTACCAGTTCACGAGTGATTTCTTCTGGAGTGCGAGAGTATGCTCGCAGCGTTTCGTTCCAACCTTTTCTTTTCACAACACTCAGAGTATTCCATTTTCCTTCTTGACAAACCTTTACGCATTCTGGTTCACCGTTGCAAAGGTCGCAAATGAGTATGCGTTTCTTTCCTGGATGTAAATGAGGAATCCTGCCTGGACAAGCATCAATGCAGATGCCACAACCAGAACATTTTTCTTCATCCACCAACACCGCACCAGTTTCTGAATTAACTGACAACGCCTCTGTCGGGCAAGATTTTACGCATGGATAATCTTCACACTGGACGCATAAATGTGGCACCTCTGCACCTGGAACTAACATGAAGACGCGGATTCTAGAGGCTTCCGGCCAAATCTTGTTTTCATGAAAAAGTGAACAGGCGATTTCGCATTTTCTGCATCCGCTGCATTTCATGTAATCTCTAACAATCCAAATTCGTTTTTTAGAGGCCATAACTATGCCTTCTTTACTGTGTATTCAGCCTCGGGAAGAGGATAAAATAAGCGTACTGCTTTTAGAAGTTTTCTACTGTTGCTTGACTACATGGAGTATTTTTTCTGCAGCGTCGCCGTCGCCGTATGGTGATTCTTGTGGTAAATTGTGGTCTGTATTCATTGCATTACGAATTTCATTGAGAATTATGGTTTTATCTGTACCTACTACTTTAGCGAAGCCTGCTTCTACCGCTTCTGGGCGTTCTGTGGACAACCTAGTGACAAGGACTGGTTTTCTTATTTGTGGTGTGGTTGCTTCTTCTTGTATTCCTCCGCTGTCTGTAATGATTAAGCGGGAGTTTTTCATCAACACAAGGAAATCAAAATAGCCTATTGGCGGAAGAGTTTGAATATTCTCTGATGTGGAGAGTTTTTCCCATAGCTTGTTTTCTTTTGTTCTTTTTTGTGTACGTGGATGGATAGGATAAACTATAGGTAATGGCGATTCAATGAATGCCTCTATTAGGTTTTTAAGTACTAGAGAATTATCGACGTTTTCTTGTCTGTGAGCCGTGACAAGAGCATATTCTTCGAACTTTATCACTTCCATTATGGTTGATTTATCTTCTGCAATAGGAAGGTGCTGTTTGACGGCGTCGATGACTGTGTTGCCTGTTATGTGAATTTGTCCCCAAACTTTTTCGTTTTCAAGGTTTTGTTTTGAGTGTTTGGTTGGTGCAAAAAGTAGTGTGCTTAGGTGATCAACTATGCGGCGGTTATGTTCTTCTGGCATTCTAAGGTCGAAGCTTCGCAGTCCTGCTTCTATATGTCCAATTGGCGTTTTTTGTTTGTTGGCA
>Ga0209635_10001304_pt1 | contig 18481 bp, 11 predicted proteins | sample DeeMarSWOR230_32_FD_187463 | JGI IMG/M metagenome (GOLD analysis project Ga0209635, IMG submission 187463) | Marine sediment microbial communities from White Oak River estuary, North Carolina - WOR-2-30_32 (SPAdes) (version 2) | ecosystem: Environmental > Aquatic > Marine > Intertidal zone >... | reverse complement strand
ATAGGAATTACTTTCAGAGATCTAAGTACTGGGGAACTTCTTGGTAATGACTATACAGATCCTAATGGACAATCTTCAATCTTGATTAACATAAATGATTCAAAAGTAGTTGGGCATCATCTAATAGAAGCAAGAGTAAATCCTGTCATAGTAAACTATACTCTCTTTACTATTGCTGGAGATATTCAAGTAAATCTAACTTTAGTAACTCCAACAATGGTAAATCGTTCTGATACAGCACCAGATATTACAAATGTGCAGGGTTATTTATATGATCCAGTAGCAAATAAAAGAGTTAAGGATGCTGAGGTAAATTTTAAATTACTCCAAATTGGTACTAATAATGAAATCTTTAATGCGTTTATACCTTCAACCCAATTTACTGATCCGAATGGCGAATTTAACGAAATTTTAAATATCAATCCTAGTGTACCAGCAGGTCAATATGAAATAAGGGTTGATTTTAATGGAACATGGATGTTACCCATATTTTATGTCCCTTTTACTAGTATCGTTCCTATTACGAATTCTAGCCAACGACGGGAATTTAATATAACAAAAGTATTATCCTTATTATTTTATATAAATAGTTATCCTGCGAATGATCCAAATAATCCACTTGTTTTTAGAAATGATCCTCTTATTCTTAATGCAATTGTCATGCTTGAGAATGTAGGACCAGTTCAAGGAAAAAGGGTCTTCTTTCATGATTGGACAAGAGGTGGCATCGAATTAGGAAGTGCTATTTCAGATGTGACTGGATCTGCTTCAATTACTATCCCAGCGAATAATAGCTTCACAGCGGGTCCAAATCTATTGTACGCAAGGCATAATCTACAAGAAAATTATTCCTATTTTATTTTAAACGAAGAACCAACAATAAATATTTTTTCTGGTCCCGTCCCAAGGGAAATTAATCGTACTGGTTCAGGAGCTACAAACACCTGGTTCAATATTGAAGGAGAAATTCTTGATGCGACAAATCTTAATCCGTTAGGTGATTGTATATTAAGATTAAGACTCTTCAGTTTAGGTGGATCAGATTATTCTTCCAACTTGCTTCCTAGTGAGTCCTTCTATACTGATTTTAATGGATATTTTAATTTAAACTTTGAAGTAGACTCAAATACTCCAATAGGGAACTATACCTTAAGATTAGATTTTAATGGAACGATGGATCGAAATTGGGTTCCAATGTATCCATATTTCTTTAATTTACCAATATTAAGTACATCTTCCAACTTTGCACATGAATTATTAATTTCCACTCCTGCTACATTATCATTTAACTTTTGGATAAATGGGACTACTTCAGATAATTATAATCAACCTATAATTAATTATAATGATCATCTTGACCTCTCAGTTAATTTAACTTGGGGAGGTGCACCAATAGGAGATGGAGAACTCATAGAGTTTTATGATGTTACACAAGACAGGTTAATAGACGCGGTATCTACAAGCTCTGGGTTTGCTCAAACGTTATATATCACAGATTTCTCTACTATTGCAGGACCCCATCAAATATGTGCAAGGTGGGGTTCATATTATAATTTTTCTTACTTTATATTGAATGAGCAAATAATAGTTGATTTCGAAAGTGGTCCTGTACCTCGTGAAATTAGTAGAGGTCAAACAAGTTTCAATTTACATGGATATGTAAATGATTCTTTAAATCATTCCCCTATAAAATATGCAGAAATTTCTGTCCATCTTTATTATGGTTCTACTGAAGTTTTCGGTTATTTAATTCACGAAAGCGGTTCCTTACAGCTGGATAATACTGGTGAATTTGATCTATATTATTCAGTTTCAGGCTCAACACCAGAACAAAACTATACAATTAAGGTAGAGTTCAATGGAATTTTCTTATATTCCTATCCCCCGAGTAATAATCCGCACGATTTTTATTTATTTCTCCCTAATTTTTACGATATTGTAAATGCTTCTCATGAGCTAAAAGTTATTGATCCAGATAATCTAGACATTTACTTATCAGTTGAGGGAAATCCAACTTTACCATTTTATGACAACGGTAAACCTCCTGAAACATATTACTTTGGTCAACAAGCACATTTTCAAGTTCAAATTGTTCATGCTGAATCAAAAATTGGGAGATCAGTTACAATATATGACGATTATTCAGGTTCTCCAATACAATCTTATATATTTACTAGTGATACAGGATTTGTGCAATTTAATGTTTCTACTAATAACCTCCATGCAGGATTAAATAGAATTCGAGTAAATTATCATACTTTTCCTACATTCAATATTACTTATGTTGTGGTAAACGAAACTTTCACAATATCGCCAAACGCTAAAGACTCTGTTTTAAGGAATTTTGATAATTTTGATGTAAATACTTACGTTCGAGATGGGACGATTAACTTAAATGGTTTAGAAATTACCATATTACTTTTAGATAATACGTTTTCTGACGTTTCTTTTTATCTAAATCTTGCTGGACCTCAAACTATAACAGTATATAATGGATATTATCAATTTAACATTAATTCAATACTCTTAAATTGTCCTGAAGGACAATATTATCTAAGAATCGATTTTTATGGTAATCTTTTTGATGCAGGAATTAGTTTATTTAATTATATGGCCTATGAAATTAGCTCACCTATTCCTATAAATGTTAGTGCTGGAACTACGCTTTCAGGAAATTATGATACTAGAGTAGTTAAAGATCAGTTTTATGAAGGAGATGATCTTTATGCTTATGGTTATTTAAGATGGGATAACGGTACTGAAATTGCATTTAAGAACGTTACTGTGACTATTCGTGATAATTTAGGATTTATTATTACTAGTAAAATAGGTTCTACAGATATTAATGGATTCTTTAATATTACAATCGTGATTGGAGCTGCTTGGCCAGATGATGCAGAAGTATGGGTGAGTTTTTACCCAGAAGATAATTTTACTGCTCCAAGATATTATTTTATAAAATCAAGTGAACAACAGTTATTTAGACCTTAAATACAAAATTTATTATAACAATGAATAAAATTTTTAGAAACAAATTAAAAATTGGAAAATTAGGGAAAAAAAAGATACAATTAGCTTTAGGTTTATTTTTTTCAATTCTATTTTTATTTAGTTTAAATTACATTAAAACTAACATAACTTATATTGACAATAAAAATCTTAAAAAGTCAGGGATATGGGCAACTTTAGATTTAATTGACATTTACAATGTGAATAATTCCCGACATCCTCATAATAACTTAATACAGATTTATGGTAGATTATATAATAGGATATGGGATGATGGTAAACAAGGATATACAGTGGCCTTAAAAATTGATGGAATATTATACCCAGGAATAAATGATGATACAGATTTAAATGGATATTTCCAAATTAATTATAATGTTACTCCTTCTCTTGATGTTTATATCAGTCATACAATCGAAGCTGAAGTTACTGACTCTACTCCAGACAACGTAGAGTACCGTACTTATTTACTAATTTTTGTAAATACTACTTCTTATTTTGATGTGCAGGATCCTTTCTCTGCCTCTTTACATGGTGAATTTTTTAATTTTGATGGTTACTTAAACTTTCAAAACGGAATGGGCATCTCTAATGCCTTTGTTAACTATTATTGGTATTATGGTCTCAATATTATAGATTCGGGCTCGTTTTTCACAAATGGGTTTGGTGAAATCCCAAAAGACTTTATTTTTGTCCCATTTGTTCCAGAAGATGATCTAACTCTAAAGCTGAACTATTCTGATCCTCCATTTGTAGGTTATTCAGAAGCAGTAATTGTTAATACTAAGATTTTTTCAGATATTTCTTGCTTATGGAATTTACCCTCTACTATTACTGAAAATAGCAATTTAAATATTGCTGGGCAATTAGTATCCAGCACAAATCCCTCCGTTTTAATTAGTAATAGAGATATAGATATATATTATAATGGATCTTTTATTGGAACAGATAGAACAGATAGTAATGGAGATTTCTCTTACGTATATCCCCTCCCTACAGGAATAGGACTTTCTAGTTTAAGAATTGTACTAATTGGGAGTGGCTTAGAAACAACTCAATATATTGATGTTGAAGCCCAGCAACCAAGTGGACCTTCAACCCCAGGTGAAACCCCTTTCTTTATGTTTCTAGCAATTTTTTTACCTGTATTAGCTGTTATTATTGCAGGATTATCTTTTTATGGTTATCGTTATTATAAAAAACAAGATAAACTTTCAAGGGTTGTTAATCTTCCTCTTGAGAGTAAAATAATTAATCTTAAAATTTTAAAAGATTCTGGAAGATTAGAAGAATCTTTATCTTATCTTTTTAATGCAATTTATATGGATTTAGTAAATGCTAAATTTGGAAGAACAAGAGATGTAAAAGAGACAATAAGAGATTTTGCGATAATAAGCGTAAAAGATTTAAAATTAAATCCTACGACTATTTATCCTTTTATTCAAAAAATTGAAGAAATTATTTATGCAAAACCATTTCAAATATCTGATCATGATTTTTATAAAACTGTAGAATTATTTTCACCAATTTATTTACAATTAACGGGATATAATTTTGTATTGAATTTTTGACCAAATATTACAATATATAAACAAATGTAACAAAAAAAATAAGATAAAAATAAAAACTTGAAAAAAATAATTTATTAAAAAAGAAAAATATACTGAAAGGGTCTTAATATGGTAAAAGCAAAGAAAAAAAAAAAAGAACCAGAGCCAGAATTAGATGTGACACAAAGTTTTGAAAATGTTAAAGTATTAGTTCAAACAGAACGATCCACGGAAGCTATAGCTTACATATATCTTGTCTACAACGATTTAGTTAAAAAAAAGTATAAAAAACCTAGATTAGCCCATCAAACAATTCGTGAATATGCTATTACTTGCGTGAATGAATTAGGGCAAAAACCTGAGACTGTGTATCCCTTTATAAAAAAAATTGAAGATATCATTTATGGGGGGATAGAACCTACCAATAAAGAATTAAATTTCACAATGCAATTATTTTCCAATTTGTACAATGAAATTACAGGTAAAAATTTACGAGCTGTTAGTTTCTAAAATTTTAAGAAAACTAAGAAATACTAATCTAAAATAAGAAAATTAGAAGAAAAATGGCTAGTAGTGGGAAAAATAAAAGGAAAAATGTAAATTTGTCGAAAGGGATACTTTTTGTATTCTCTACCATATTTTTAATATATTATGGTATATTCATTTCAGATTTTGTCGAAATTTATCAAATAAACCATCCTGGTGAAGTACCCCCAGTTTACTTAAGTTATATTCCCTTCGTATGTTATATTGGAGCCATCTTCCTAGTAATAGGATTTGCTATTTTTCTTCGTAATGTTTATGCACAAAAGTCAAGAGAGGCGCTCTCCCGTAAAAAAGTTCAAACTGGTTCCATTTACAAAGAAGCATTACTACTTACCATTTTTATTTTTATTTTAACCCCATTAATAGGTCCTATTTTTGATAAAGGAGAGAATGATCAAAATTTCTCTATATACAATGATGAGTGGAATGGAGCTTCTGATTTTAGAAATTCTCTTGAGCAGGAAGGATATAATATTATGTCAATACAAACTAGCTTAAGCGCAACTCAACGCTTGAATAAATCTGTTTTATTAATATTATTAGGCCCAAATCAATTTTATAATCCGTTATTTGAAGTACCCTTTTTTGTAGATTTTTTTAGTAATGAGACTAAAAATTCAATTTTGATTTGTCATGATCATGGCAGCACCAGCACCTTATTATGGGAAATTTTTATTGCAAGTGCTTTGGATCCTGATATCCAAGGAGTAATTCCCGTAGCAATTTTTCCCGATGGAATATTGCGAGATAATGATTCTTATGATACTCGCCCAGATTTTCCTGTTATTGAAAGTTTTGATCCAGCTCATCCAACAACAAATAATATACATGAAGTAATTCTTTCACATTCATCAAGTGCTCTTGGAGAACCATTTACTTCTGTCTTTGACTGGGATGTAATAGGTTCTACTTCAAAATTTGCCTACGTTGATAAAAACGGGGATCATATGTATAAGTATGAAGATGATTATCTAGATTTAAGCATGATTACTAGTTTTATACCCGGTTTTCCCACTGAATGGCCATTAGCGGGATATTATCATGCTGTCTTTATGGCCAAAGATTTAACTGCTTTTGGTGGAAATGGGCGCTTCTTTGTGGCTGCCGATGCAAGTTTATTTAATAATGAATTGATAAATAATCCAGGCTATGATAATCGTCAATTTGGGATAAATATTGTAGATTGGCTCACTTTTGGGGAAAATAAGGACAATTGGGTCGTTGCATTTGATGAAGCTCACATCCGCCCCGAATATTCAAGAGATTTAACTTCTGCTGGACTTTTTGGTTTTATTATTCAATATGTTGTTCACCTTTCTACCAATCCAATAACTGCTTGGATATACCCTCTTCTAGCAGTCTATACATTAAGAAAGTATTTACCGAAAAAAGATGAAAAAGCAGAAAAGAAGAAAGCAAAAAAGCAAGAACAAATAGAAGAAAGAGAAAAATTTAGAACTTCGTCTTATTTTGCCCAAAAAATAGAATGGTTTAGGAATAAAAGTGAATATGGTAAAGCTCTAAAATTATTATATAGAAGATTAGAGCGTAAATTGAATGCTCAATTAAAAGGTGGAAATATAACAACTAAAAATGTTGTTGAATTGGCAGTCTCTAAAGAACCTAGCATTACTAAAGTAAAAATTAAAAGAATCTCTAAATTTATGGATCGAATACTACCTATTAAAGAAGGTAAATCTAAAGTTAAAAATGAAGAAGATTTTGAAAACCTGTTCTTTGAGATGGAATGGGTTGTTAATAATGTATAAGTTAGAAAATTAATCATGATAACCAAATTAAATTAGTTAAAAAAATAAAAAAAAAAAATGTGAAAAAAAATGGAAGCCCCAGATAAAGCAAAATATTATGAAAGAGAGGAACTTGATGTCGCTCCCATTCGAGAGATGGCACAAGAAGTTTTGAGCGAGGTTTCGCGGGTAATCGTCGGTTATGGAGAAATCTTGCAAGAACTCTTTATAGCACTTCTAGTAAATGGACATGTACTTCTTGAAGGAGTACCCGGTCTAGGAAAGACTGTTATGGCCAAAACTTTCGCTAAAACGCTTGGAATTGGTTTTAGACGGGTTCAGTTTACTCCCGATCTACTCCCAGCAGACATCACTGGCACGAAAATCTTCTCTCAAGAAGAAGGGACATTTGTACTTCAAAAAGGACCAATTTTCGCAAATGTGGTTTTAGCCGATGAAATAAATAGAAGTGCACCCAAAACTCAAGCAGCATTATTAGAAGCTATGGCTGAGCGTCAAGTAACAATAGAGGGTACAACTTTGCCTTTAGAAAAGCCTTTCATAGTTCTAGCTACTGAGAACCCTATTGAAATGGAGGGTACCTACCCTTTACCAGAAGCACAATTAGATAGATTTCTCATGAAGGTATGGCTTGATTACCCTGAAGAGGATGGAGAGGTAGAAATTATGAGAAGACAAATTTCTGGCGAATCTCCTTCTGTAGAGCAAATTACAAGCTCTCAAGAAATACTTGCTGCTCAGAAACTGATGAATCTCGTTTATATTGATGACAGAATATTGAAATATATTAGAGACATAATTTTAAAGACACGGAACCACCCACAATTGAGTATGGGTGCAGGCCCAAGAGCTAGCTTGGTATTAATGAAGTGTGCTAAAGCACGAGCATCGATTTTAGGTCGCCAATACGTTACACCAGACGATGTACGAGCGTTAGTAGTCCCAGCATTAAATCATCGTATTTTATTGAAGCCGGAAGCAGAGTTGGAAGGTTTAGATGTTAGATCAGTAATTAAAAACATTATAGAAGAAATACCAATTCCAATCTAATTCAAGACACTCTATCATAATAAATTAAAATATTGGAAAATTTTGTATAGGAAAATAACTAAAAGAATGGTGAAATGAAATTTTTGGAGGAAAAGGAAGAACCTTAATTCTATTTTCAGTGTTTTTTCTGACAGCTGGATTTGCATTTGTAAATTATTATTTGATATATTTCGCCATTCTTTTATTATTTAGTACAATAATTAGCCTGCCAGCTTTTTATTGGAAAATGAATGTAGAAGAATTACGTGTACATCGTGAGTTAGAGAAAGAAAAGGTCTTTAAAGATGACTTTGTTCATGTAAAAGTAGTGGTTGAAAATACTGGAAAAAATAGTTTTGATTTTCTTGAGATTCGAGATTATTATAATCCAGAACTTTTTAGATTAGTTTTAGGAGAAAATTTTATTTCTACCCGTATTGGCCCCAAAGGTTTAATTAAATTCTCATATGTTCTTGAGCCAAAAGTTAGAGGAGAATATCCGTTGGGTCCACTCTCAATTACTGTAAAAGACAGACTTGGATTTAATTCAGAAGAACGAATAGTTCCCGACAGTGTTTCAGATATATTAGTTTATCCCCCTTATGAAGATATTAAAAAGATTGAAATTTTAGGATCTAAAAGATCTCTGCAACTAAACTATGGTTTACAAAGATCTAAGCAAAAAGGGCTCGGTTCAGAATTTTATGGTATGAGGAAGTATGTTTTTGGAGATCAATTCAGACTAATAGACTGGAAAGCAAGTGCTCGTACTCAACAATTAATTGTAAAAGAATACGAAAGTGAACGAGATATTACTGTCATGATTGTTATTGACTCGTCAAATTCTATGGCAGGAGGTGCTATTGAAAATACAAAATTTGAATATGCTATAAGAGCAGGTATGCTTTTAACAAAAGTTGCGCTAACACGTAGAGATAGCGTTGGAGTATTTACATTTTCAGATAAAAAGAATATGCAATTTTTGAAACCAGGAAAGGGAGAAGATCATTTTTATCAGGTATTAGATTTTGTGGCAAAAATTAAGCCTGAAGGAAAAAATAGAATAGTTGAAGGAATGGACTATTTTATCAGGCGTTTTCAAAAACGCAGTTTAATCTTCTATATATCAGATTTAGAATCACCTATTAAAGAAATCGGCCAAGGTATAAGGAAGTTAGTTCCATTCAACCACTCGATTATAATCATTAACCCATTTAGTCCTTGGTTTGAGATTCATGAAATTGATTTATCTACAACAGATAAAGCTTTAGCAGAAGCCATCAGTGAAGAGATGATGGAACATATTCTAAAAGTTAAGCAAGATATTCGAAATCTTGGAATTAATATTGTAACAGTAGGTCCTGATGATATGATGACCCAAGTATTAGGTACTTATATGGAGGCAAAGAAAAAAGGAAAGGCGTTTTAGATATGGTAAGATATTATTTAAAAATATTAAAGATAATCAATGCTCTGATTTTTGTTTGGCTAATATTAGTTTTTCTCTCTATATTCGACTTTAATGAAGTACTCTTTACTTCTGATGGTGAATTTGCCTTATTTTCGTTTATCGATAGTATTAAAAACATTTTTACCTTCATCATTTTTGCGGGAGCATATATAATAGCAATAGGTTGTGCTTTCATCGCAACAACCGTTTTTCTTCCATTCATTAATCGGGACTTCATGTTTAGTTTCATAGATGGATTTTTTAAGAACTTCTTAAATCTTTGGTTCACTTTTCCTGATGGAACTACACCAGATTTAAATCAAATTCCAGATTTAATTTTAAATGAAATTTCAATCTTCTTTGGAGATTTTTATTTAATCCTTTTTCAATTATTATTTGTTATTTCAATTATTTATGCAATTAGAACATTTTTAAAAACAAACCCAAAACACGACTTAATCGCTGTAGGGGCATTAGTTCTAATGATTATTGTACCCCTAATTTTTTCTGGTTTTAATGAACTGTTAGATTTATTTCATGTTTCAATTGAATATCTGGAAGATTTACCAAATCCTCTAGACCCATCTTTAAATTCAATTCCAATAGATAATTTCTTTCTTTTTCTGGCAAGTCCAGTCATACTACTCGCAATTATATCCTATCTGTATATAGAATTAGCGTTTCAAATTAATTATACAGAAACAGTTACAAGACCTTCATTAGAAAGAAGTGATAGACTAGAAATTCAATTAGAAATTTTGAAGAGTGAATCCCATTATATTACTGCAAACGTGGAAAAAATTAAAGAAGAAGCCAAAAGTAGAATGGAAGAGCTAGAAATTGGAGAGAAAACAACAATAAGTAAATTCTTTGCCAAAACAAGTGAAAAGTTTTCATATATTAAAGAAATGATTGAAAAAAGGAAATTAGAGGAAGAAGAGAAAAAATTAGTAACTGCAGCATCTAAAACAAGACGACTGGGAAGATATGTCGAGAGACTTTATCGTGAAGATATTGAAGCTCAAGATACATTAACAGCCAGATCATCTGCACCTAGAGCACAAAGTTTAGCATTATCCACTTTTTTAAATATTCTGATTCGTCTTGTTGTACTTATTATTATAAGTTTTATCATTATCCATCCAAAATGGTTCTTAGAAGACGTATTTAACTTACCTCCTGCAATCACAGAGAGTGTGGTAATGTTTTCGCCAGAAATTATCTTACTCTTATTGTTACCAATAATGTTAATTTTTCCAATTGTATCTAAAATTGTTTCCTTTATTAAACATAGGAATTTAATTATCAGACTTCAACAAGAGGGAAGAATCAAAGAAATTCTAACATCTGTTGGAGATTATGTAAAGAAAGAAGATATAAAGGAAAAAGAAGCTAAAGAAGAAGTGAAAGCAGAGGAAGCAGTTACTTAATCATATTTAATTGTGAATATCAATTATAAATTGAGCCAATTTCTTTTTTTTATCCAAATTTTCCATTATTGTATCAAAACAATAAGTTTTTATATCTAATTCTTCTATTTTTGATTTTAAATGACAATCCATATTATCAATTACAAAGTGACCTAAGAAATCTTGATAATATTTTGCGACACCTACACATGAGGCTTCTAAACCGAGGTATCTCATCATTTTATCAGCTGGACCTTTGATGGTTGTGCCTTTTATTATTGGTGATATCCCAAATACTTTACTTTTCACTTTTCTCAATGTTTCTTTGATTCCTTTAACTTGTAGAATTGTTCCAATTGATACTATTGGATTTGATGGACTTATTATTATTCTCTTTGCTTCCCTAATATATTTCAAAACATTTTTAACTGGGTTTGCCTCATGAATTCCCTCAAATTGTATGCCCTTAATTTCAGGTTCACAATTATGCTTTATATAGTATTCTTCAAAATGTATTGATTCCGAACCTATGTTAATAATTGTCTGAACATCTTCATTACACATAGGGATAAGATGAGCTTTTATTCCTAATTTCTTACTAATCAATGAAGTAACTTCTGCCTTAGTAAATCCCTGTTTCAATAAGTCTGTTCGAAAAATGTGTGTTGCTAAATCTTTGTCACCAAGATTAAACCACTTAAATTGATAATATTTTTTTAAAACACTTAAACAATTAAATGTTTCATTAAAATAACCCCATCCCTTTTCTCTATCCACTACATTTGCTAACGAATAGGTAATAATATCTATATCTGGGCAAATTTTCAAACCGAATAAGTCAATATCATCACCTGTATTTATTAACACTTTAAACTTTTCTTGAGAAATTACATTTGATAAGCCATCAATAAATTTTGCCGCACCAACTCCACCAGCCAGCACTAAATAAAAATAATCTTTCATTTTGACTACTTTTTACTGATTTAACTTATATACTATATCCTCTAATTTCTTTCTTTTTGGAATAGGAGGTATTTTTATTGAATACCCCGTGGTGAAAAAAGCAATTGGATAATAAGATTCTGGTAAATTTAACACTTCTTTCACAATATGCTTAGCAAATAATGGAGCACAATACCAACATGCCGCTAAACCTTTAGATTCTAGAGCTAACAATAAATATGTTGCTGATGCGCTGACACTCTGAATCTGCATAATGAACTCATTTTGATTACGATTAGGATCAGGATATTTTTCAAAATTAGATTTATCTAAACAGAGTAAAATTAAGTATGATGCTTTTAAGAATTGATTTTTTGTGCTTGCAATTTTATTTTTTATGAAAGTTTCTGATTTGCCATCATTCAATAAATCTTTTCGTAATTTTTCATTCATTTTAATAATGAGATCTTCGCGAAGCTTGGATTTTTCCAAAATTATGTAGCGCCAAAACTGTCCATTATGTGCACTTGGAGCCCAACGAGCTATATCAATGCATTCTTCAATCATTTTTTTATCAACATCTTCTGAACTAAATTCCAACTTATAACTTCTTCTTGATTTTAAAAGATCAACAAAATCTTCTTCTGAAGCTCTTTTTCTGAATAAGTCCAGATTTTTATCTCTTAAAATTGCAGAAATAGATGTTTTCTTTACCAAATCAAATTTATAATCCCTAATTATCACTACAGGTAAACCTTCATCAGCCTCTCCCATAACTAATTGAGCTGATGATGCCAAATTATCAACCTGACCTATAATTGTGCTCTGTAATTCATACCCAAATAAATCTTTTACACCCCTTTTATCCAGAATTGGATTAATTCCAGAAACTCCCAATGCTACTCCTGTTGCTCCAACCCTGAAAGGACGCCCAAAAGAATCAGAAATTATTATTGCTAAATCTTTTCCAGTTAATTTGTTTAGAGAAGAGCGTATCTTATTTGCTTCTTCATCAGGATTTTCTGGTAATAAGCCAATATTATTCTCTCCCTCAATGTTAGATTTATCAATACCTGCATTGGCACAAACAAATCCGTGTTTAGTTTCAACTATTAAAACATGCTCAGTTTTTAATATAACTTCTGATTCATTTAAAATTGATTGAATAAGTTCAGGGCTTTTTATTGGCATATGAACTTTTTTTCCTTTAGGAGTTATTCTATTGTAAATTTCAATTGCTTTCTTGCTTGGTTTAATTTTTTTTAAATCTCTAATTCTTCCAATGCTTTTTGAAACAATAGTTTGTGCTATGACAAGAATATCTCCATTTTGTAATGAAATATTATTTTCATTTAATTTTTTAAAAATTATTTGAGCAATATTATCTCCAGCTTTTATAAGAGGAAAATTCTCTAATCCTATTAACTCGATTTTTTTATTCATGATAAGAGTCAAATTCTTTATATTTTTTCAAATCAAATTCTTTACTTTTAGCATACTTTTCAAACTGTTCAGGAATTGCGCAACATGCAGAAAAAAATTTAAACTTAATATCGGGATATTTTTGCTTTAACCACTTTAAAGTTTCAATTGAAGGAATTTCTATTCTCGTTATTCCAGCCAAAATTGCAGATTTTTCAATTTGTATTTTTGCCTTTCCCCTTGGTCTCATGCACCCAAGAGAAATTTCAGTATTAGGGAAAACAAACCTAATTACTGCAATTACCTTTGCTATATCAATTGGATTGAGTCTGATAAATTTAGTATTAGAATCTTTAGGTGGGATTAATGCAATTAAAACAATCAAAGAAGGATTAACCCCAGATTCTTTAAGAAATTTTATTGCCTCTAATTCTTTATGTATTTTCCCATAAAATAACCCAATACAAATATGAGGGACAATATTTAAATTATAACTTTTTAGATACTCAATAGATTTTTTATAATCTTCAGGATCTTTATTTAAATGGTAAATTTTTTTGATTACCTCCTCATCCATAGTTACATCAAATGAAACAATATCTACTCGTGCTTCAGCTAACTTTTTAGCAGTTTCTTCATTTAATAACCCAGTATGTGTGTTTATTATCAAATTAGTTTTCTCCTTTATTAACCTGATTGAACCTAAGAATCTTAATAGGGGAACAGAACCATCTGGTTCACATCCTCCTGATATTAGCGCACCAACTCCTCCTTTTTCGAAATGATTTAATAAAAATCTCTCTAAATCATCTTTATTAAGAATTTTATTCATTCCTTTAAGGTATTTCTTGTTACAATGTTCACATTCTAGAGCACAATCATCTCCAGTTATGCTAATAGCTGGAAATCTCTTATCTGGTATGTAAATCTTTATTTGATTGCCAAAATTCTTGTTTTTTAATTCTAAAGCAACTGCAAAAAAAGGATTCACCTCAATCGCTTTTAAGTCTAAAAATCTCGAGTAATCAGACCAAGAGGGGTTTCCATTTTTAAATTTATCTAATAAATTCTTCGGTTTACTCATATTTCTTTAACCAATTATCCTTTGAATATTTCTCCATCATCAATTTTCTTGCTAAATTTAACTCAAATTCAGTGAAATTACCTTCTTCCAGTTTTATTCTTAAAGTGGACTCAAATCCACCTTTCAAAGAAGATAATAGATCATTTTCATTGTAATCTTGGAGTTGTTCCCTTATACCTACACATTTAGAATAAACAGATCTAACCATTTTTGATTTTGATACATTATGAGGAGCTTTTAATACAGAATACATTAATTCAGGATTAATTTCTAATAGGATAGTTCCATGTTGCAGGAGATAACCCTTTTTTCTTACTTGAGCATTACCAGAAAATTTTTTACCATTTAAAAATATTGCAGGGCAATGTATAATACCCTTTTCTGGTTTTAATCCATAGGAAGTTAATCCATTTACTATACCTGTTTCAATTATTTCAAATTGCTCAATTACCTTCTTCGCATTAAGTTTTTCTAAAAAGTGTAGGGAACATGCGATTGAATAAGTAATTTCCCCTAATTCATCATGAAAAACCGCGCCCCCTCCAGTAATTCTCCTAACAATATTAAAACCATTTTCTTTAACAACATTCAAATTTACCTCTGCCGAAAGACTTTGGTTTAAACCTATTGAAACTGTCGATGGTTTCCATTTATAAAATCTGATAGTATAATGAGATTTTCTATTTATTACTGACTTCAAAATAGCCTCATCTAAAGCCATGTTCCAATAACCATTTTTAGTTTGTATTGGTATAAATCTCCATTTTTCCATGGTTCTTCACAATATATTAATACATACATTTTAAAAGTGATTGATAAATCTCTTCTTGCTCAGTTTTAGTTAAGTCTCGAGGGTAATTATAAATTGGTCCGGAAGGTTTTGATGTATAAAAGGGACGATTACAACCAGGACATCCAGTTGTCATAAAGGCATTAGAATTTTCAATTATATTTTTTAATTCGTTTTTATTTAAGTTAAATTTGATTATATCTCCTTCCAAATTAAAGGTAAAATCTTTTAATTCTTTATTCTCATTGATTATCAAATATCTTCCAAGTTGGATTTTCCTAAACATAATAATATCAGGTCTTAAGTTACTCTGAAGTATAGTTCCTTTTATAGGTGTAAAAGCGAATAGACCTACCTTGATCTTTAAGTTATGTAATCTTTCAATCAGTTCTAAAACCTGTTGTGGAGTTTCTCCTAACCCGATTATTAGATGAGTGGTCACAAAATCTACTGAAAATATTTCTAATGCATCATTTAGGCTTTGAAGATGTAAATTCCAATTATAAGGTCCATTTACCCCTTTTCCCTTGATCTTTTCAAAAATCTCTTCTGTAGAGCCATCTAACGCGATTCCAATCCTCTCGACGCCAATTAATTTCAAATCTCTTAATTTATTTTTTGGCATGGGAGGTATTGCAATAGAGAGAGGGGTGTTTGAATTTCTCTTAATTTTAGTTATAATCTCGACTAAATCATCAAAATTTTGGTCATAATTCAGTGTTTGTATACAAATTCTTTTAAACCTTTTATGAGGAGGCATATAATTCAATTTCGTTAAAAATTCTTTAAATTCAAAAACTGGCCAATTAATTCGTGATAAAAACTCTACAGAGCCTTCTGAGTCTCTAGCTTGAGGGCAAAATCCACAATTTGCTGTACAATGCCCTTTTAGGTATGTCATGATGTAGCAAGTAGTTGGTTCAACATTAAATTTATTACTTTGAGATAATCCTAAAACTACAGCGCTTCCAACAGAAACTCTAATTTTTTCAATAGTCATTAAGCTTTCTACAGTTTATAATTATGTTAAGTTTTTTACAATAAATTTAATCTCTATTTCAAAAAAAATTTAATGAATAAATTATTCAAAATAATATTTAGTTAAGCAATTTTAGATTAATTAGGGTTCATTTCTATGTTTGAATACGATCCAAATATAATTGAGAAAAAGTGGCAAGAAAAGTGGGAAACGAGTAAAATCTTTGAGGTTAAGGAAGATTTAACTAAAAAAGACCTAAAATATTATGTTCTTGAGATGTACCCGTATCCTTCATCAGAATTACATATGGGACATTTAAGAAATTATTCTATTGGGGATACATTTGCGCGTTATAAGAGAATGTGTGGCTTTAACGTTTTATATCCCATGGGATACGATTCTTTTGGGTTACCAGCTGAAAATGCTGCAATAGATCATGGAGTTGATCCCAGAAAATGGACCGATTCGAATATTAATGCTATTCAACAACAACAAAAACGTATAGGTCTTTCATATGACTGGACGAGGATGATATATAGTCATGATCCAAATTATTTTAAATGGGATCAATGGTTTTTTTTAAAGATGTTTGAAAAAGGACTAGCATATAGAGAAAAGTCATATGTAAATTGGTGCCCTGATTGTGCTACAGTGCTTGCTAACGAGCAAGTTCAAGGAGGAAAATGTTGGAGATGTAATACAGATGTAGAACAAAAGTTTCTCACTCAATGGTTTTTAAAAATAAGAGTTTATGCGGAGGAATTACTCGAGGGTTTGAATATTGTTGATTGGCCAGAAAAAGTAAAAACAATGCAATCCAATTGGATTGGAAAATCAGAAGGTTCAATTATTAAATTTCCAATAGAAGGAGAAGATCGCACTATTGATATATTTACAACTAGAGCAGATACGTTATTCGGTGCCACATTTATGGTTTTCGCACCCGAACATCCATGGATTAGAGAATGGGTTGAAAATACTAATTATTTTAAAGAATTTGAGCAATTTTATGCAGAAGTAGTAAAACAGAATAAATTTGAAAGAACTGATATTGATATTGAAAAAAAAGGGATGTTTATTGGCAAGTATGCTATAAATCCAATAAATAATGAAAGGCTGCCTATTTACATTGGAAATTTTGTCATCTATGAATATGGTGCCGGTGCAGTTATGGCCGTTCCTGCCCATGATCAAAGAGATTTCGAATTTGCTAAAGAATACAACATTCCAATCAAAGTAGTGATTCAACCATATGATTATATATTAAATCCTGAGAAAATGAACAGAGCTTATGTAAGTGATGGAATTTTATTTAATTCTGGTGAGTTTAATGGTATAGAAAATAGAAATGCAATAAATGTAATTACTGAAAAATTAGAACAGTTAGAAATAGGTTTTGCTACTATTAATTATAAATTAAGAGACTGGTTAATTTCACGTCAGAGATACTGGGGTTGTCCAATACCTATTATTTATTGTGAAAGTTGCGGAACTGTACCTGTACCTTATGAAGATTTACCTGTGAAACTACCAGAAGACGTTAAATTTACAGGCAAAGGAAACCCATTGAAAACGAGTAAAATTTATGCTAATGTGAACTGTCCAAAATGTAATAAACCCGCTAAGAGAGAAACTGATACAATGGATACATTTATTGATAGTTCATGGTATTTCTTTAAATATTGCGACCCCGAATCAAAAGATCTTCCATATAGAAAAAACCTTGTAGATTATTGGGGTAATATTGATCAATATATTGGTGGAATAGAACATGCAGTTATGCATTTATTATATGCTAGATTTTTTACTAAAGTTGCTCGAGACCTAAATTTGCACTCTCTTGATGAGCCATTTCAAAGATTATTAACACAAGGTATGATAAATAAAGCACACCCATATTGCCCAATGTGTGAAGCATTTGCTATGAAAGCAGACATGCATAATAAAGAATGTAAACGATGTGGTACAAAATATATATTAAAAAGTGTAAAAATGAGTAAAAGTCTCGGGAATACAGTAGATCCTATTAGTATAATGGATAATTATGGTGCTGATGCAGCAAGATTCTTTATATTATTTGGTGCTAGTCCAAAATCAGGACTGGAATGGTCTGATGAAGGTGTTGATTTTGCATTTAAATTTATTAAGAAGTTTTTCACCTTAATGCGTGAACCTGTAGACAAAATTAGAAAAGAGAGAAATATAAGAGATATTCTAATTGAATATTATTTAAACAGGACTATCAAAAATGTTACTGAAAGCTTAGACAAAATTGCAATAAGAGATTCTATTAATGAAATTATTCAATTCGTTTCAGAATTGAACAAATATAAACTTGAAGGGGTAAACAAAAAAATTTTTGAAATGTGTAAAGAAAAAATAGTCCTATTATTACACCCAATTACTCCTCATATCTCTGAGGAGATCTGGGAGACTTTAGGAAATCAAGATTTTTTGAGCTTAGCACCATGGCCCTCATACAGTGAAAATGTTTTAACTGTT
>Ga0209635_10001302_pt1 | contig 18496 bp, 15 predicted proteins | sample DeeMarSWOR230_32_FD_187463 | JGI IMG/M metagenome (GOLD analysis project Ga0209635, IMG submission 187463) | Marine sediment microbial communities from White Oak River estuary, North Carolina - WOR-2-30_32 (SPAdes) (version 2) | ecosystem: Environmental > Aquatic > Marine > Intertidal zone >... | reverse complement strand
CTCCTACAACAGCTAATTTGAATTTAAAACTTGCTTCTATTCGTTCTTTTTCGCTTGGTTCTGGAAATTCTTCTCCTGTAGTTAGAGATAGTTCTTTTTTTCTTAATTCTTCAAGTAAATCAAGAACATTATTTCTTAATTGATTTATTTCTAAAAATATATCTTTATCAATAGCATTTGAGTTTTCCAAATCAATTATTTTTTGAGAAGTATTAGAAAATAAAGTTTCAAGATAGCTAATGTATTTATAAAAAATTACATCATCAACTTGTCTAAATAGAAAAGTAATTGCCGATCTAGCAGATTTTCCTCTTCGTTTTTCGTCTTTTCTTTCTATATATTTTACAATTCCTTTCAGTTTAATAGATGGAAATGGGAAAATGATTAAGGATTCCGGTGTGTATCCATAGCTACCAGAAAGTAATGTAACAGCTTTAATGCTTACTAACATACTTACATTTTCAGGAAAATCAGAAGGATAGCAATAAACTGGATTAGGACCAAGTTCATCATGTAGATCGGTATAAATTATTGCATGGATTAACTCTTTACGTGACATTACTTTCTTATACGCTATATCTAATTTGAAAATATTAAAAATATTCTTCCAAATACTAAATACATAAAATGTTTTGATTATTTATATTTGGGTATCTAGAATAGTATTTACTCGAATATTAAATATAACAAATGTTTTATATGATTATTATTGCCTAGTTTAATAAATTTAAAGAACCCTACTATCTAAATCTTTAGATTATGGAAGCAAATAAGGCTTAAGAGTTTAATAGAATAAACTTTCTGCTCTTTTTAAAAGTATCTGGTTAATTTCTGGATAAAATTGGTAGAGTAATTCAATGTCTAAAACAAAACTTGTTCCTCGATTAAACATCAATATTACTCCGAAGGTTCCGCGTTCACTTTCCTTTATAAACATATTAGCAAGATAACCGGGGGTTGCTCCATCATGTCCTCGAAAATTATCCTTGTAAATGAGCCACCCTAATCCATAGCCATCTAGATCAAAACCTAAATAAGATCCAGTAAGTGGAACTTGTATTTCACTCATTAATTCGACACTTTCTGGTTTTAGAAGTTGAGTTTCGTTAACTTTCCCTAGATTCATATGAGCAATCATGTATTTTGCCATATCTGGGACAGTACTTCTTAATGAACCAGCCCCTGAGGGAGCCCAGTTGTAAAGAGGTATTTCAAAAATCCTATTACCAATCCTTTCATAAGGAATAGCATTCTTTCCAACAAAATCCGTGTAATTACATCCGCTATTTATCATGTTTAAAGGATCAAGGATATTTTCTTGATAATAATTTGGTAATGACTGATTTGTAATTTGTTCAATTAAATATCCAAGTAAAATAAAACCCGTATTAGAATAGAGAAAGTGGGAACCCGGTTCTGAATCCCAATTGTGGGAAGAATAATATAAACCTGTAGAGGTGAAAGAACCATTTAGGAACTCTTCTAGAGAAGGTCTAGGTTCCCAATAAATGATATTAGTTCCTAAGTTATTATTCATCCATCCGATTGTATTATTGTCAAAATACCATTGAAGAGCGTAAGAGAGATCTCTTGCTAAACCTGCTGTGTGAGATAAAAGCATTCGAATTGTTATTGGAGTACTAGTATAGTTTGGGTGCTTCACGTCAAATGGGAGATAATCATTAATATCATCATCTAAATTAAACAAATTGCTTTCATTTAGTTGAAGTATTGCAGTTGCCGTAAATGTTTTAGTAATTGAACCTATCATGTAAACAGTATCTAAATCGGGTTGTTCACCATAACCTTTTGCCCAAACTAGAGTATCATTAATAACAATCCCAGCTGCCAATGATGGAATTTTATAGTTTGCCATAATCACCTGAACCTTAATATCAAAAAATTTTTCATCGGTAATAATAAAAGCAGTAATAATAAAATAAGAAAAAATTCCAGCACTAACAATACCTGATGCTATAATTAATACAACTAAGAGCTTTTTATTAATTTTCATTTCTCAATTTTTTTCCATTTTTCTTCTAATTTAATTCTTTTCATAATTTGAGTATGTATAAAATTCGAAAAATATAATCTGATATAAAAAGGAATGGGAGGAGCGTCTCTAATCAAACATATTGTGGCTCTAATCACTTAGGGAATTGCAATTATTTTTGTAAAGAGATACCGTGAACAAACTCTAACAGGTCTAACTGAAGAACAAATAAAGCGAGAGAAGGAAAAAAAAGCTCAAAAAGCGAAATCAAAAAAGAAAAATTATTTCTTTTCTTTAAGAAAACATCATCAAATTGATAAAATATAGACATAAAACTTAATTTATTTTCATCTCTCTCCTAAAAAAGCTAATTTTTATTGTAAATTTTTGAGATGTGAAGATTTATTAGTTCGATACCAATAGATAAAGAAAGAAAGTTCGACAAACGCCTTCTAATCGTTTTCATGATTCAGTTTACTGAAGTTTTAGGATTTAGTAGTGTGATGCCCATCATCCCATTTTTAGGGTTATCTTTGGGTTTGAACGCGTTTCAAGTTGGATTAGTTCTTAGTATTTTCAGCTTATGTCAACTTTTCGCTAGTCCAATTACTGGCAAACTTAGTGATAGATTCGGAAGAAAACCATTGTTACTATTTAGTCAAACGAGCACTCTTATAGGATTCATTCTTCTTGGATTAGCTAATAATGTTTGGATATTAGTTGCAGCACGTCTTGTAGACGGACTTCTAGGAAGTAATATGACAGTTAGTCAAGCGTATATTAGCGATGTGACTGATCCCAAATATCGAACTAAAATTTATGGTTATTCAAGCGCGGTTTTTGGTGCTGGATTAATTTTTGGACCCGTGATTGGAGGATTATTATTATCAATTAACTTTTCAGCTCCTTTTTTTTTTGCGGCTGGAATAAGTCTTCTCTCTATTATATTGGTATTACTCTTTTTACCTGAATCATTAACTAAAAAAGAGGAGAAATTAGCCTTTAAGTTTGGAGATATCTTTCCTGCTAAGGAAACTAAGCGATTCTTTAAAACGGCTAAAATTCGAGGCATACTGGTGGTTTTTTTCATCTATAATTTCGGGTTTTTTCTATTTATTACAACATTTGCTCTATTTGCTGCCAATCAAATTAATGTTACTCCCCAAGAGGTTAGTTTTTATATGGCCTGGATTGGCGTTCTTAGGGTCATTTTTCAGAGTGCTCTCATCAATCCATTAACGAAAAAATTAGGTGAGAACAGAACTACAGGAATAGGTGTTTTTGTGATGATTTTTGCTATGGCAATCTTGATATTTTCTACTAGCTATTGGATTGTATATCTTCCGTTTTTCTTTTTAGCATTTGGAACAGGTGTGGTTCGCCCTATTCTAACTAGCAAACTAACGAAAACTGTTAAAAGAGAGGAAACAGGTAGTGTATTAGGCGTAAATAATGCTTTAACAAGCATTGGTCAGATAATTGCTCCAATTCTAGGTGGATTTATTTTAGAATTTCTGCCAACTCAAACACTCCCAATTTTATCAGCAGTCATATTCGCTCTCATATTTCTCATGTGGAGATGGGCATTTGGAAATTCGGTTCATGAAGAAAAAGAGCAAATAATCATATCAAAAGAACAAGATATAAGTTAATAATTATTTCATTGGAATTTTTTCAATTATTCATAATATCTCTGTAATATCAAGGTAATATTGATGTGATTGATGTGATATCTGATCGTGAAACTAAGCTTTCACGAATTTTGTATTCTAATATTTATTATTTAAATGTCTTATAGAGTTTAATCGCTAAATCATTAAAAGCAGAATCAACATTTTCACCCGTTAATGCGCTTGTTTCTATATAATCAAGATTATGAGTATTTGCTAATTCAAATGCTCTTTCAGCAGTAATTTGTAAATCCTCAATTAAATCCTTCTTATTTCCTACTATAAACCCAACTAAATCTGGACGATTTTTTAATTGGTTCTTTACGTCGAAATACCAATTAGAAATATTTTCAAAGGATTTTTGATTACTTAAATCAAAAACCAAAAAAATACCGTCTGAACCAAGATAAAATTGCTGTCTCATCGTTTCAAATTTAATTTGCCCAGCAATATCCCATAAGACTAACTGGACAGTTGAGTCTTCAATTTTGAAAATCTTATCAGATACATGCACTCCGAGCGTAGGAATATAAGTTCTTCTAAACGCGTTATTAGTATATCTTAAAATTAGAGAAGTCTTTCCTACTCCAGGATCTCCTACAATAGCTATTTTAAATTTATAATCAATAAGACCAGCATCTTTTACTTCTTGCTCAGGAAATTCTTTCGCTTGAACTTTTTCTTTATTCTTTAATTCTTCTAATAAATTTGATATATTTAATTCAAATTCATGTAATAGCTCGGAATATGTTTCTTTAAGCGCATTTGTTTTTTCAAGATTGATAATTTTTTGTGTAATTTCATCAAAAGGAGGAGTAAGCTGATTCATATATTTATAGAAAATTACATCATCTATTTCCGGAAATAATAAAGCTATGGCAGATTGTCCTATGCCACCACGCCTATTTGGATCTTCCCACTTAATATATTTAATTAATCCTTTCAAATTAAACGTTGGAAAGGGAAGTACTACCAATGATTGGGGTACAAGACCTTGTTCTCCTGAAAGAACAGCGATGACTTTAATTACAATATGCATTACATCATTTGGTGCATAATTAATAGGAAGCCATACAAGAGGATTTGGTCCGAGTTCATCATCAAGCTGCGCGTACAAAAGTACTGTAATAACTTCTTCTTTCATTGTATATTGAAATATTATCTTTTTAATGAATTTAACTAAACGCTAGTAATATTAGTTTTTTATAATATAAATTTTAACTTTCCCTTTAATTATTTAATTCAAAATCCTAATTAAAAGAAATTAATTTTCCATTAGGATCACAAAAATTAAATTTAATTATAATTTTAACAGATCAACTGGCTAATTTTTGTTTTTACAACAAATAATATCATAATGGTGAAATAACCATTGTCACAAAAGAAGTTTAGTGAGGAGGTGGAGAAAGCTTTTAATAATGTTACCCACTTACTTCAAGGTATGATAAACGATAGAGCAGTACCCAGAAATATTAAAAGAATAGCCCAAAGAGGAGTAAATGAGCTACAGAGAGAAGATGATTCAGCAGCAGTTCTTTCGAGTAATGTGATGTACATGATGGACGATCTAACTCTTGATCCAAATTTACCATTTCACAGCCGAACTACAATTTACAGAATTCTTTCTATCTTAGAAAAAATAAAGGATATTTAAAAAATATTCTGAGGTTTAATCTTTTTTCTTTTATATTGAAGTTAAATTATAAAGAATCTATAGCTAGCTAGAATATTCCAAATTGACGAATTTTTTTATTAATTAAAGGTATTTTTTTTCCAAGTTCCTTGATTCGGTCGTCATTTTCTGTATAAATTCCCTCAAAATCATCCACCTGTTCCTTATTAATCTCACTCATAAAATTATGAGAAATTCTTGAAATTTCTTCGAAAATTTTATCAAATTTTTGAGTTATATCTTGAAGTTCAGTATCGATATTCTTATGTTGTTTACGGATCATATTTCTCAATTTCCCTCTTGGAATTCTTATATTATCTATTAATGTATCACATGCATCAAGTAATTCATAAGCTTTTGTTTTATTTTCTGATGCTAATCTTGATTCTATTATTTCTGTTCTGTAAGTATTAATCCTCCCTCGTGCATATGTATCAAAATTTAAAGAAATAGAATCAATTCCTTCTCGTACTAAAAATCTTAGGAATTCAGGATCGTCGCTAGGAGCTTGTCCACAAATTCCTACTTTTCTTCCATATTTATGAGCTGTCTTTATTAAGTGGTTGAGGGATCGTCGCATTGCTTCACTATTAGTAGTATAACTATAACTTTTTGCGATTGGAATAAGTTTAGCTTCATCTCTATCAGTTCCATAAGTTAGCATTGTAAGATCATTACTTCCCACAGAAAAACCATCAACATATTCGCAGAATAAATCTGCACAAATAATATTTGAGGGAATTTCTGCCATAACATAGACCATTAGCCCGTCTTGACCTCGAATTAGACCCTCATCTTCCATAATTTCTATAACTTTTTTACACTCATCAGGTGATCGACAAAATGGAATCATTGGAATTATATTCTTTAACCCCCATTCACGTGCTTTTGATATGGCTTTTAATTCTAAAATAAATGCGTTTTGGAAATCATCTGAAACATAACGTGAAGCTCCTCTAAATCCTAACATTGGATTATTTTCTTCACTTTCATAAAGCCATCCTCCTAATAAATTCTCATATTCATTAGTCTTAAAATCTGAAAGCCTAACAATACAAGGGGCAATATTTCCATCGGGTAAAGTTTTCCAGACTCCTGCAGCTATAGTTGCTATGCCCTCAGCTAATTTTTCTATATAAAAAGCTTCTTTGTCATCATAACCAACTGTTAATTCTCGAATTTTGTCAAATGTATCCTTAAGTTTCTTAATTTGTTGATTAAAGGGGTCCTTATGATAAAGATCACTTTTTTTAATACTTTCAATTCTTTTGCGTTGTTCTAAAAGAATATCATATCTCATTATTAGAGTATCAAAGTCAATTAAGGCATTTGGATGAATCTGAATCTCATCATTAATTATAAATTCTAACCTTGCTAGACCAGTTCCATCAGGATATTTACCAGAGGATAATGCCCCTTTTGGAATTCCTAAATTGACTAAAACTTGAGTCTTAGTATGAGGGAGTTTAGCAAATTCAATAGTATCATAATCATATTCTACTTCTTTGGTCCAAATTCTTGGCTCACCCTCACTGCAATCAATAGTGACAGTTTTAAGATCTTCTTCACGCTGTTTTTCTTTTATAATTTCTAATATATTTTCAGCTCCGACAATTGAGGCAATATTTAATTCTCTTGAAACAATCGCGGCATGGCATGTAGGACCACCCCTCTCAGTTATAACGCCTCCAAGGTTTTGCATATAAGAGGTCCAATCTGGATTTGTTTCTTCCGTAATTAAGATATCTCCTTCTTCTAATAAATAAGCATCATTGATAGATTCAACTACTTTTATTTTACCATAACCTATTCGACGACCAATTGCTGTCCCAGAATTTTCTATTAAATAGCCGCTTTTAGTTAATTTATTGGAATCTTCTAATAAATAGAATATTTCTTCTGTATCTCCTTTTTGGGAATGGACAGTTTCTGGCCTTGCTTGAACAATATAGATTTTTCCATTATTCCCAAGAGCCCACTCAATATCCATAGGTCTTCTATAATGCTCACGAATTTTTATTGCATAGTCTGCTAAGATTCTTACTTGATCTGAATTCAAGCAGAATGTTTTTTGCTTTTCTGTATCAACTGGAACTGTAATAGTTCCACCTTTTTCTTTATCAAATACCATCATTTTTTCTTTTCTTACTAGAGTACGACTGATTATTGGTAACTGTGGGCTATGTTTAAACACTATGAATTCATCTCCCTTTTCAATACCTTGTACTATTAATTCTCCTAACCCAAAAGTTCCTCGGATCACCACCACATTTGGATTTCCTGAATCTGGTCCCTCTGTGAACATTACTCCCGAGGTTTTTACACCTTTTAAGCCTCCAGCCATTTCTTGGACTCCCACACTTAATTTAACAGCAAAATGATCAAATCCTGCTCTTTCGCGATACATAGTTGCTCGTGTAGTAAAAACAGAAGCCATATCTTTGAGGATATATTCTAATATTTGATTTTCGCCAGAAATATTTAAATGGGTATCTTGTTGACCAGCAAAAGAAGCATCTGGAAGATCCTCAGCTGTAGCTGAACTCCTTACGGCAAAGGTTGTATCTTCTCCTATACGAGCAGTAAGTTTAAAATAAGCGTCCAAAATCTCATCTGCTAAGCTATCTGGGATTTTTGCTTGTTCTATGGAGTATCTAATATCCGCACAAAATTTATCTACTTCTTTAATTGATTTAATATCTTCTTTTGTTAATTCATCGGAAATCTTGTTAATAGTTCGGTTAATATATTCTTTAAGTGAAATTTCCTCGTCTTTTATTCTAAAATAATTAGTTTCTAATATATAATCGTAGCCCATCGCGGTTACAGCAAATCCAAGGGGAACAGGAATTCCAAATGAAAGTAATTCTCCTAAAGAACTATTTTTACCCCCCACAAGGCCTACATCATTTGATCTAACATCATCAAAAAATTTTATATATCTATACTCGTATTCAGTCATTTCCAAGGTTAGTAAATAAGTAATTATTTATATATAATTTTAGTTTCTTTTTGATTTTAATTTAATTTATAGGAACAAAAGTAAATAAAACTTAAATCATGATTAGAAACAAATAAATGAAGAAATAAAAAAATTAGATTATTAATTAACTAAAATTCCAAATCTTTTTTTATACAAATAGATCCCAACGGATGTAATTATTAATGCATAAAAAGCATATGCTTTTGTAAAGTCAGTGGTAACTAATTGCTCTAAACCCGTTATTATATTAATTCGTTGGTAATCATCATAGGATGCCATAAATGCCAAGTAAAATAAAACTCCCCATAATAAGTATCTCTTACTCATAGGAATCTTAGGATGAAATACAAGGAATAACTGAAAGCCTGCTATCGAGGCATGGTATATTGGTCCTACGATTAAAAAAAAAATACTATCTGGCGTAGCATTGAGGAATCTGTCATAGCTTTGAGGAATCAATGATATTGTTACAGTTAAGAATCCGAAAAAGCTTATACCCGAAATTGTATTTAAAAAAACTGATTCTAATTTTAAGATACAAGTAAAACTGATTAAAATTGTTGTGAAATAAGTTGTATGTAAGACTGCGTCAAATCTGTCTGGAATTATGAACATAAATGCAATCCAGTATCCTACACATGCAAAAAATATCAGCCAACCTAATATCTGGATAAGTTTTTTAATTCTTTCGTCAAAAAGGTCGATTTTTATTCTGTCTCTTTTAAAAAGCGATTTTATTTTTGCTAATTTCCTATTTATTTCAGTAGATTCTCCCATTATCACGCGACTCTTTATTATATGGTTTCAAGTTTCATTTAAAATTAAATTTGGAGTGTGCAATTAATGATTGCTATGAAATTTTAAAAACCTTACTGAATTTAATGTCAAATTTTAGAAAAAAAATAAAAAGAGATATAAAGTGATATAAATATGAAACTGATTGTGTAATTAAAATTTTAATATTTATATCTTAGGATAATTATAATTATACTTTTATAAGAAACAAATTTAATTTAATTCCTTTTCGAAAACATCAAAATCAGATTGAGTATAAAGGCAGAAAATTACGATTTTAATCTGAGTTACCCCCTTAAGATATTCTTTAACGGTGTTAATCATAATTTTTGCACATCTATCTATAGGGTAACCAAATATCCCTGTGGAAATAGCCGGAAAGGCGATTGTTTGCAAATTTTTATCATCCATTAATTTAAGGCTATTTAAGGTAGCATTTTTTAATTTTTCATCTTCATTTCCCTCCCCCATTCGTGGACCTACTGCATGTATTACAAATTTAGCTTTTAAATTACCCCCGGTTGTAATAATAGCTCCTCCTACATAAGTACTACCTATTTTATTACATTCTTCTTGAATTTTAGGGCCACCTTTTCTCCTAATTGCTCCCGCTACGCCTCCACCCATAATTAATTGTGAATTTGCTGCATTCACAATAGCATCTGTTTCTAATTCAGTGATATCCCCCTGTTGTAACTTAAGTAGTGAATTTTTTACTTTAATTTCATTCATATTAAATTTCAGTATTTATTTCATATAAAAAAGTTATTAACTACTCTTATTATTTGTATTAAAGTTAAGTAAAATTCATTTAAAAAAATAAAAAATAAAAAATAAAACCAATTATTCTGGCGGTTTATCACTCGACTTTTTAAAAATTTCATCTAATTTAGCTCTATCCTCATCGGTCATTTTACTCATTACTTCTAAGTTTTGTTTCATTAAATCCATCATTACTTTCTGAGAAATCATTTGATTCAAAATGGGTAAAGATATACGTATTCGTGTTAATTCATAATACATAGTTTTAGCAGATTCACGCATTTCTTTTAGTTCTTCTTTAGTCATTCCCTTCTCTCCGACTCCTGGACAATCTACATCAACAATACTAAAATTTTTCCCATCAAATTCGAGTGGATAAACCCTGCAACTCAATGGTCGATTTTCATAAACTAAGCATTTTTTATCATTTTGATTATATAAAGGACACTTAATTTCTAATAAATCTTCAATTGGAGTAATAGAAAAGGGCTCATTTTTCGATGTATCCTCACCTTCTTCTGGAGGTGGTGGTAAAGGCTTTAGAATTAAATCCATAACTCCATCTGGTTTCTGATATATATCCAAATACGGCATAAAATTAGCAATTACGCCATTTCGTGCCCAAAGCTCTAAATCCCAAAAAGTAATAGGAATTGGTCACCTTTCTAAGCAGCATTTATCACAACGAGTACACTTAAACGTAAATTTTGTTTTTGGTTCCTCCTCTTTACCTTTTTCTTCTGACTTCTCACTTTCAGAGGGTTTTATTTCTACTTCTTCATCTTTTTTAGATTTTTGCGGTTCTTTATCCTTTTTAGGCATTATAATTCTCCCTTTATATAATTAATTTTAATTTTAAACATGAGAATTTACTCTAAAAAAAAAGTTTTATTCTTATTATGAAAAAATTAATTATTTTTTTATTATGGTTTAATTTATAATTTCTAAATAAACAAAACGATTTAGTTGAGAATTTATGCCATAAAGCTTTTTAGAGTTTAATAATTAACTTTTTTATTATTAGATTTTTTGTTGAAATATGATGAAATTTTCAGATTTAAATAAATATATAATATGGTTAATACTATCAATTCTTTTGATTAGTACCTTCTTTATTGGGGGTTCTATATCTTCAATTCCTTTGGAATTAATAAAAATAATTTTAATAATTATTGGAATTATTTTATTTCTATTTCAATATTTAGTTATCATTAAATCTTCGATTGGTGCTCTACTTTCACGTAAGAAGTTTGGAGCAGTAATTATGCATAGTTTTAATTTATTATTTTCATTTATCATAGGATTTACAATTCCTTTAATGGAATCTAACAGTAGAAACAACTTCGCAATAGTAATGCTGCCTTTATTAATAATTTTGAGTTTAATAATTACTGATAAATACTTTAAGGATTTTGAAAATAGCAAGCATGGAAATTCAAAAATAGATATCGATCAAGAATTTAATCGCCCAGTTATCGAATTTGAAGGAAAAAAGTATATTTTTTCAATTCGATCTTTGATAGCACTAGCAATTGGTGCTCCACTACTAGCCCTATTAATTTATTATTTTTTTGATTGGAATGCTAATTACTGGTTGCATGAGTTAGTGGTTAAGCAAACTGTGTATTTTCTAAACTTATTTTTCAACATGGGGGCAAATTCAAGCTATTTTCCTTTTGGATCCTATCATTGGAGTTTTCTAGTTCCTGGACAGCATAGTATTTTTTTTGAAACCTTCTGTACCGGAGTCCAAGCTATTTGTGTATTTGCAGGAATTATAATTTTTATCCCACACTCACAAGATAAAGAAACAAGTAAAGATATAATTTGGAGAAAGGCTAAATCTCTGGTAATTTCCTCGATTATATTTTATGTGGTAAATATTATTCGAATGCTTATTCAAATTGAATTATATTATCTGGGTTATCCTTGGGAATCGATTCATGTATCCATAAGCGCAGCATCATCATTTATTGCCGCGATTATAATATTATTAATGCACAAATGGATTCCAGAGTTTATTATAAGTATAATTTATACTGGAACTTTAATCAAGAAAAAGTTTGGAAAAGTTGGTAAAACTAAAGAGAGAAATCAAAATTAATTGACTTTAAATTAAATAAAATAAAGAGAAATAAAATGTTAGATTACAAACAAGAACAAAAGATTATAGAAATTGATAAGGTAAAAATTGGCGGCCAACCAGGAGAAAATTCAACAGTTATGATTGGTACGGTTTTTTATGCTAAGCATTCTGCTTTATTAGATGAAAAAACTGGAAAAATAGACAAGGACCTTGTTGAGAAAGAATTGAATGAGTTTTCTGAAATAATTGAAGATACTGGAATGCAAGGAATTATTGACGTTGTTGGAGCTTATTCAGAGGCTCTTATTAAAGAATGTGAGTTTGTTTCAGAAATTGTTGAATATCCTTTTCTGGTTGATGGGTTAAATGATGATTCACGCATTCCAGCCATGGAAGGCTTGAAAGAGGTTGGATTATTAGATAGAGCAATTTTAAACAGCATTGATGAAAATACGACTGAAGAAAGTTTAAATAAATTAAAAGAGATTGGAGTTAAAAATGCTATACTCTTAACTTTTGGCTCAAAATATATCTTTCCAAAACAGAAAATTGAATTTTTAAGGAATAAACTTATTCCTAAAGCTGAAAAAGCAGAGATAAAAAATTTCTTAGTGGATACTGCCGTTTTAGATTTACCTTCTATTGGGATTAACGTTGAAACTACTCGACTAGTAAAAAGTGAACTTGGGTTACCAACTGGTTTTGCTCCTGCAAATGCAATTTATGGATGGAAATATGGTAAAAAGTTTGGAGAAACATCGAGATGCGGAGCAATCGCATCTATAATGTCTTATTGTGTAAATGGTGGAAGTGATTTTGTTTTGTTTGGTCCTATTAAATTTGCCAAATGTATTGTGCCAGCGATTTCATTAATTTCAGGAATAAATTCCTATTATAGAAAAAGAATTTTAAGGAAGTCTATATCTGAGAAGACACCTTTAAAAAAGATTTTTTAGGCGATATATCTAATTAATAAATCTTTTGTGCGATTTAAGAAATTTGGTAAATTATTATTTATTTTATCTTTTTTAATTTCATCATCTAAAAGAAATAAGAGATACATTTCATACCTATAGACATTTATTTTTTTAAAGAGAATGGTGGATTCAGCAACTTTAAATACAGCTTCATCTTCTTTTATGGCTTTATATTTAGAAAAGATCTTGAATAATATGGCAAACTGAGGTGCTGTTATTTCAAATACGTTTAATAATTCCTCTGTTTTAGGTATATTTGTTAAAAATACCGCTTCAGGTGTATAATAATCTGCCAGCACTAAACCATCACTGTTTAACATTAAAGTTAAATAAGTCCCAGTTTCTCTTGAAAAATTCTCTAAATTATGACCTATTAATTCCTTATTAGGACTTAGTTTTGAGATTCCAGAGGAGAAAGCTCTTAAAATTGAAAAGAGACGAAATATACTAGTTATATACATTTCTGGTTTATTATTCGAATCTATATTAATTAATTTTTCCTTAATTATTCTTAAATTATCATTTAGTTCTTTAGATTCAATAATATCAGGGTCTCCCTTCGATAAAATATATATAATTGGAGTGTCTTGCTTAAAACTTTTTAATACTTTAGTTATATTTTGAAGATATTCAAAACTCTCTTCAAATCTATTTCTATTTCTAATATCAATAAAATAAAATATTAAATCCGCTTCATACAAATAAATTTGAGCTCTATTAAGATATTTTTCCCTAAGACTAAACTGACCTCCTAAATCCCATAAAAAAATTGTCGTACCAAGTGTTTCAATAGAACTCACTTGGGCTCCAAATGTTGGTTTTAATCCCATTAATTTAGAAAATTTTCTATCTATTGATAATAAAAATGAGGTTTTACCCGAATCATCTAAACCTGCAAATATAATTTTCATTTTTCTCTGAGTTGTTATAGGTGTTGTAGGAGTTTCCTCAATCTTAAGAACTTTTTCTAAGAAATTTTTAAAATAATGCTCTATTTCATCTTGCGATTTGAAACTATCAACAATTTCATTATCAAAAACTTGAAATAAATCCAAAGTGATGTTTTTTAGCCTATTAATGTTATTATACAAAAAACTCCTCTTATTCTCATCCACAAATAGAGAAAAAGCTGTCGCTAAAGGTTCTTGACTAAATTTTACATTTACAAAATGAAAAAATGTCAGTGAAGTTAAATTGAAGTCTGGAAATGGTATTATACCAAAATATTGAAATTTTTCAACATTCACTCTATTAAGTATAGTACTATCACCAATTAATAAACTCAAATTTTTTATTGAAATTTGAGTATAATCTCTTAAATTTAAATCGTGAATTTCCTCATGTGTAGTGTCTTTTGCTTCAGATTTGTTTTGCTCACTGGATTTTGGGAACATGTATATCGGCTCAGGACCTAATTTATCATATGCGCTGAATAGAATTCCTCTAACTATTGATGATTTAAGTATTTCTTCCATTACCTAAGACTTTTGATTTAATTAGAATTAAAACACTTATATTATTTTTTAGGATAATTAATTATTTATATATTAGATTTATATATGCTAGAAAGAATTGCAGATAGTATTAGAAATAATGAAAATATACTTGAAAAAAATGAAATCAATCCAATAATCAAATTTATTAGTAAAAATTCTTTCAAAAGTGAGCGAATCTTTTCTGATATTGGAGAGGATTCAGCTGCAATAAAAAACAATAAAAATTATATTTTAGTAACTACAGACCGAATTAAAACAGAATTCGTAGAACACTTTCCTTTTGGAGCAGGTTTCAGCTCGATTTTGGTTGGCGTGGATGATATCTATTGTTGTGGAGGAAAACCAATTGCTGTAAGTATAATTCTTTCATATAAGGATTCTGATATAGGAAAGAAAATTATTGAGGGAATTTGTGAAGGTTCGCAAAAATTCCAATTACCAATAATAAGAGGTCATACTAAACCAGGTAGTAATCACTATGAACTTAGTTCTACTCTTATTGGTGAAATTAAAAAAGAAAACTATATCTCTGCATTAAACGCTAAAGAAAACGATGATATAATTTTAGCAGTAGATTTTGATGGAAAAGTGGGAAGAGCTAGCGAATATTACTGGGATACAGTTACATTTAAAAGTACTACTGCAGTATTACAAAAAAGAGAGTCAATGAATCTTATTGCTGAAAAACATTTGGCTAATTCATCGAAAGATATCTCTAATGGCGGAATTTTTGGTACTTTATTACAATTAATAAAATATTCAAATATGGGTGCAAATGTGAATATCAATAATATTCATATTCCTGAAGCTTTAATTAAACAAACTTATAATTTAAATAAATATATACAAATGTATTTAACAACCTCTTACATTTTGACCGCATCAAAATACAATTCAACGAAAATTTTAAATATTTTTTCAAAATTTGGGTTATATTCCAATATTATTGGGAAAATCATAAAAGGAAATCAATTAAAAATTAATAATGGTAAAGAATCATTAAATGTTATAAGTTATTGAAATTCGCTGAATTAGATGGATTTGTGAATAAGGGAGTGAGGATTAGAAATTATGAATTTTGACTATAGAGGAAATATTAAGGGTATTGTTTCAATAATAGGTGCTAGCGAAATCGATATTAAAACAGAAAAACTAACTTTTGAATTGGGAAAATTACTAGCACAAAATAAATATGCCGTAGCTTGTGGAGGCTTATCTGGAGTAATGGAGGCAATATGTAAAGGTGTTAAAGAGGAAAACGGATTAACAATAGGAATTATTCCCTTTATTGAGAAATCTGCTGCAAATAAATATGTTGATATCGTTATTCCTGTCCCTTTTTCTCAAGCTAGAAATATTGTAGTGGTTTTGACAGGGGATATTTGTATTGCAATTGGTGGTAAAGCAGGCACTTTATCTGAACTTTGTTTTGCATGGATATATCAAAAACCAATAATTGCTTTATCTAATATACCAGGTTGGTCATCTAGAATTTCAAATCAAAAAATCGATGATAGAAGACCTGATAAGATACATGGTGTTGAAACCCCTCAAGAGGCAATTAGAAAAATAGATGAATTACTTATTTCAAATGCTAAAGTAAGCAGTAGTATTAATGATAAATTTTAAATATATTTTTTAAATGAAAATATTATTTACTATCGAAATGTTGAGAATATTATGGTAAAAATTACTGGAGGAAATGGAACTTCCTTGGATGATGCTATAATCATTTCCGATTGTTCACATTTTGAAGGTGTTGATCAAGAATATATTGTATTAAAGAAAAGATTTGGCAAATACAAACTCATAAAACAGAGTTTGATTGAAGAAAGCGGAAAGATTTATGATCTTTTTGAAATACAATTGGAAGATGGGAGTAAAATTGAGGTGTATTTCGAAATTACAGATTTCTTCGGAATAGGGTTTTAGGATTATGAAATTTCATTTTGTTCATAAGTATAATTTAAAATAAGAAGGAATTTACAAATAAGGGAAGCATTGATAAATATCAAGATATTAAAAATTTTTTACGAAAGAATTTTATACAATAAGATAATCTATTTTTTTATAAAAGAATATATTTATATTTTGTTGTAATTATCAAAACCTTAGATAGGTGAATTTATGTGTCAATCCAATATTTAACCAAGAAAAAAGAAGAAAGACCTGCTGAACCATCTAAGATTTTATTCACAGGACTTGACGCAGCGGGTAAGACCACCATCATTTTGGGATTACAGCGCGAATTTTCTAAGATAGCTTTGCTTAAGCCAACTCGTGGTGCGCAAAGAAGGATATTCGAATTTTTAGGGAGAGATATAGCAGAATGGGATTTGGGAGGTCAAGTTTCTTATCGAATTGCTTATTTAAAAAACCCAGGAAAATATTTTGATGGCACTGAGATTGCTATATATGTGATAGATATACAAAATAAGACTAGAATTCCCGAGGCAATAAGTTACTTTAAAGATGTTGTTGAGCAGTTTAAGAAACTTGAAATCTCACCTCCTATTTACGTGTTCATGCATAAATATGATCCCGCACTAAGACGTAATGCTTTAAATGAACTAAAATCATTAGAGATTGAGATAAAAGAAAAAATTAAAAATGCTGTTGATTATAGGGAGATATATTTTTATAATACTTCTATTTTTGATTTGCCATCAATAATTAAAGCAATGTCTGAGATTTTGTTGAATTTATATCCAAAATCAGATTTAATAGAGAAAACTATAAATCAATTTGCCGAAAAAGTTAACTCTGATGGAGTGGTTATTCTTGATGATAATTCACTTATATTAGGAGCATATTATAAAAGTGATGAGGCACGAAATCTCTTATCAGCATCCGCTCCTTTTTTCCTGGCGTTGAATGACAATATTCAGTTTACACAAGTTTTACCTGGAAAAGAATATGATGAAAGTAAAATGGTGGTACAAAGATTTGGTAGAAACTTTATTTTTAAACAATTATCCTTAAAGGAAGGAAGTCCTCCCTACTATTTAATTATGCTTAAGCAAGATCCAAACATACTAAAGGAGGATTTTGATTGTTTTTCTAATTTATTAAGTGAAATCCTCTATAAATAGGTTAAAATTATTAATAAAACTTCTTTTTATAAAATTTCCTTCTTTTTCTTAAAAAAAAACATTAATAAAATTTGATTTTCATTATCATAATACAGAAATTACTTTAAGTTTTAAATTTTAAAAAATGATAATATGCTCCAATTGTGGAACAACAAATTCTTCAGAAGAACGTATTTGCAGAACGTGTGGAGCTCTTCTTCCTATCTCGAATAAATCACCTCGTTTGAAAATTGGAACTGGAAAAAAAAACCCCAAATCAAAAAAAAAGGCAATTCAAGAAAAAAAAGTTGAAAAACCTTCATTATTAGAGCTACAGGAAATACCAAAACAATTTGATAAATCGCATTTTAAAGAAAATGAATCATCTGAATATAAAGAGATTACTCAAGAATCAGGTGAGAATGAAAATATAATAGCTGAGGAAGAAAAGGAAATTTTAAAAGAAATAACTCCTAAACCATTTAGAGGATCGATTATTTCTTCTAAAGTAGTATTCGGAACCCCTCCTGCTAAAGTGACTAAAAGAATCTCTAAACAAACTTCAGAAGATCAAGAATCTACTTTATTAAAGCAAAAACAGTTAGAGGAGGATATGACAAAAGTTCTTAAATTCCTTTCAAAAAAAATAACAGTTGAAAAATTGCCAACTGAAAAAACTAAGGAAAAAAAGAAAGAAGAAGAAAAAGTTATTTCTCCGTCAAGTATGAATGAAATTTTGAAAGATTTATTAAAACTAGACCTCCATATCGAAGCTTCAGCAATTGTCAAAAAGGATGGTACTATTCTCGCCTCAGCGATATCTTCTCGCATATCTGATTCTTTATTTGCTACAATTGGTCAAAGTTTATCTTTAATCGGAATGGATGTAATTGAAAGTTTAAGTGCTGGAAAACTACTAAATATTTCATTACGAGGTACTAATGGAGTTCTTGATCTAGCACCCATAGACATCAAAACAACTCAAGGGAGT